>Ga0302325_10005613_pt1 | contig 28488 bp, 27 predicted proteins | sample Palsa_T0_2_FD_201948 | JGI IMG/M metagenome (GOLD analysis project Ga0302325, IMG submission 201948) | Peat permafrost microbial communities from Stordalen Mire near Abisko, Sweden - Palsa_T0_2 | ecosystem: Environmental > Terrestrial > Soil > Palsa > Peat permafrost | place: Sweden: Abisko...
CGCCTCCAGCGCCACGGCGCTGTCGCCGCGCCGGCGCACGCCGCTCAAGCGCGCCGCGATCACCCGGGTGTCGTTGAAAACCAAGGCGTCGCCGGGCGCCAGCAGCGCCGGCAGGTCGCGGACCCGCCGGTCCGCGAACGCCCCGTCGGCGCCGACCGCCAGCAGGCGCGCGGCGTCGCGGGGCGAGGCGGGCCGCAGGGCGATCCGCTCCTGCGGCAGCTCGAAGTCGAAATCGCTGAGGCGCACGGCCCGTCACATAGCCGCTGGCGCGGCCGGGGCCTAACGCCTCAGCGCAGCTCCCTAGTGGTGGTGGTGGCCGCCACCGCCGCCGCCACCGTGGTGACCGCCGCCCCCGCCGCCACCGCCGCCGTGGTGACCGCCGCCACCACCGCCACCGCCGCCGTGGAAGCCGCCGTGACCGCCGTGGAAGCCGCCCGGTCCGCCGTGGAAGCCGCCGCCGTGGAAGCCGTGGCCTGGGTGGCCGCCGGACCAGCCGTGCCAGCCCCAGCCGCCGCCCCAGCCGTAGCCCGTGCGCCAGGGGTAGCCGCACCAGTACCAGCCCGGTCCGTGCCAGCCGCCGTCGTACCAGCAGTAGTGGTGTCCGCCCCAGATATAGAAGCCGATCTGGACCTGGGTCAGATAGGGGTCGTGCAGGGTGAAGGGCGCGGCCTGGACGCTGGTCGCGCCCGCGCCGCCGGCGGCGAGCGCCAACGCGGCCGCGGCCGATGCGAATAGTTTAGGCATGATTTCTCCGACTTGAAGACGTCACGGCTCCGGCCGCATCAACGCATAACTTTGTTCGGCGTTGCAACCGTCCTCGGCGCTCGTTCACGCGTTTGCGTCGGCGGCGACACGCATCGACACGATCTTGCCCGGCGCGCGCGGCGGCTCGCCTTTCGGCAGGGCGTCGATATGCTCCATGCCCTCGGCGACCTCGCCCCAGACGGTGTACTGGCCGTCCAGGAAGTCGGCGTCATCGAAGCAGATGAAGAACTGGCTGTTGGCCGAGTGCGGATTGGACGTGCGGGCCATCGAGCAGACCCCGCGCACATGCTTGGCGGCCGAGAACTCGGCCCGCAGGTCCGGCTTCTTGGACCCGCCCGAGCCGGTGCCGGTAGGATCGCCGCCCTGGGCCATGAAGCCGTCGATCACCCGGTGGAAGACCACGCCGTCGTAGAATCCCTCGCGCGCCAGCTCCTTGATCCGCGCCACGTGGCCGGGGGCGAGGTCCGGCCGCAGCCGGATCGTCACCGCCCCGCTGTCCAATGTCATGATCAGGGTGTTCTCGGGGTCGGACATCTGGGCCTCGGGGCTGGTTGGCGGGCGGTTCTATCGTCTGGCGCCGCGCAAGGAAATGCCGTGACGCCGGTGAAACATCCTTGCGGTGGCGCCGCCATCGTCGGCAAGCTCGCCGACCTTCTTCCGCAAGGAGCCCCGCGATGCCCGACGCCGACGTCAAGCCATTGCACGACAAGCGCTTTCCGAACGAGGACGGGGCCTACCGGGAGGCGCGCGATGCGCTGTTGCTGGCCGAGGTGAAGCTGCGCCGGCAGGTCGAGCGGGTCGCCGCCCAGCGCCGCGCGCTGCCGCCGGGCGGCGCCGTGCGCGAGGACTATGGGTTCGAAGAGGGTGACCCGGCCCGGCCGGTGCGGCTCTCCGAGCTGTTCGGCGACAAGGAGACCCTGCTGCTCTACAGCTACATGTTCGGGCCGGCGATGGCGCGCCCCTGCCCGTCCTGCTCGTCGATGCTGGACGCCCTTGACGCCCAGGTCGCGCACATCACCCAGACCGTAGCGCTGGCGGTGGCGGCGCGCTCGCCGATCGCCCGCATCCTGGCGTTCAAGGCCGAACGCGGCTGGCGCAACCTGCGGCTGGTCTCCTCGGCGGGGAACAGCTTCCATCCCGACTATCACGGCGAGGCGGCCGACGGCTCGCAGTGGCCGATCATGAACGTCTTCACCCGCCAGGGCGGCCAGATCCGCCACAGCTGGTCGTCGGAGATGGTCTTCACGCCGTCGGACCCGGGCCAGAACCAGCGCCACATCGACCTCATCTGGCCGCTCTGGAACGCCCTCGACCTCGCACCGCAGGGGCGTGGCGACTTCCAGCCCAGCCTGACCTACTGAGCGCAGGCGCGCTCAGAACGTCAGTCGCAGGCTCGACTGCAGCTGGGTCTGCGACTGGAACGGAGCCTCGCCCCCGAGGATGCGGCTCGGCCGGTTGCTCTCCACGTGCGAGACCTCGAGGCGCAGGTCCAGCCGCCGGGTGAGCGGGCGCCGCCAGTCCGCGGTCAGCGCCCAGCCATGCTCGCCCAAGGGCGCCGGCGGCCATGGGGCCTCGTCCGTGGTCTCGAAGGCGTCGGCGCGTGCGGTGAGCGTGCCCGTGCCGATGTCGTGGCTCAGCAGCACATAGGCCGACTCGAAGCCGATGTGGACCAGCGGCGCCGCCCTCCGGCCGATCTCGGTGCTGCCTTCGAGCCCCTGGGCCAGCAGGCGGGTGTGATCGTCGATCTGGGCGGTGGCGCCGATGTCGGTGAACTGGGTCGCCCAGGCCCACTGCTGGTCGAGGGTGACGCTGGTTCCATCGCCGCGGTTGTCATAGTGGAACAGCTCCAGCGCCACCGGCGCCGGCGGCCGCCACGCCAGCTTGACGTAGTAGCCCACCCGCCCGTCGATCTCGCGGCTGGAATAGGTCTCGTTCTCCTGGTAGCTCGCGGCGAGGGGCGACATCGCCGGCAGGTCGAAGCCGCCGAACGCCTGGCCTCGCAGATCGTCGAGCGCCCAGCCTCTGTAGGCCACCAGCGCGCCGGCCGTGTCGTCGAGGCCGAACAGCGCGCCGGTGAGGCTGAGTTGCTGCGCGCCGAACCCCTGGGTCAGCGTGGCCTCGGCGCCGCCGACCTTGATCTCCTCGCCGATCCAGCTGGTGATCGCTGATGGCGTGATGGTGTCGGTCATGCCCCAGACCGGCGCGTCGGTCTCCAACGACACCGGCGGATAAAAGTAGCCGATGCGGGCGCGAAACTGGGTCGCCGAGAGCGGCGTCGGCTTGTAGACGAAATAGGCTTGGTAGAGGTCGAACCAGTTCTCCTGGCCGGGCTGGTGGCCGGCGTCCACCACGGCGCTCCAGTCCCAGCCGAACCGGGGCGTCCATTCGACGGCGGCCAGCGCCAGCTGCAGCTTGGGATCGAAGTCGCCGCCGGCGCCGCCGCCGAGCCGGAACTTGCCGAAACCCGCGCTGGTGAATGACGGCTCGCCGTCGGCGCCCGCGGCGCGCAGGTCGATGACGCCGTGTAGGGTGTCGACCGGCGAGACGTCCACCTGCGCCGCCGCGGTGGTCGCCCACGCCGCAGCCGCCGCCGAGAGGGTCGCTAGTTTGGCGCCGCGGGCCGACAAGATCGTTGATCCCGACTAACCATAACGCCGGATGGCCGCGCGATCTTCACCCAGAAAGGTCAAGACATCCTTGAGTGGCATCGGTCGCTCGATCAGGAACCCCTGGGCGAGGTCGCAGCCCATGCCGGCCAGCAGGGCGAAGGCCTCGTGGGTCTCGACGCCCTCGGCGGTCACCTTCATCCCGAGGCTGTGGGCCAGATCGATGGTGGAGCGCACCAGCAGGGTGTTCTTGCGGCTGTCGGCCAGACCCAGCACGAAGGCCTTGTCAATCTTCAGCTCCTCGGCCCGGATCTCGCGCAGGTAGGCCAGCGAGGACAGCCCCGAGCCGTAGTCGTCGATGGAGACGCCGATCCCGGCGCCGGCGAAGCGCTCGATGTGGCGCAGCGCCCGCTCCGGCTCGTCGATCACCGCCGTCTCGGTGATCTCGAACCAGATCCGGCCCTCGGCCCGCTGCGTCGCCGCCAGCGCCGCCTCGGCGAAATCGGGATCGGAAAGCAGCCGTCCGGAGATGTTCACCGAGACGTCGAGCGTATGGCCCGCCGCCCGCATCCGGGCCTGGTCGTCGATGGCGCGGGCGAGCACGAAGTCGGTCAGCGGGCGGATGTGGCCGGTCTCCTCGGCCAGCGGGATGAACAGATCGGGCGGCAGGAAGCCGCGGACCGGATGGCGCCAGCGCACCAGCGCCTCCAGCGCGCCGACCCGGGCAGCGCGGATATCGTACTTCGGCTGGTGATGGAGGGTGATATCGCCGGCCTCGATGGCCTGCAGCATCTGGCTCATCAGCGAGAGGTTGCCGGCCGGATCGCCGTAGGCCGCGGCGTCGAACACGGCCGCCTTCTGGCGCGCCGCCCTGGCCTGGACGACGGCGATGGCGGCGCAGATCAGCGGCGGCCGCTCGCCGGGCCGCGCCTGACCGACCCCGGAGAGCCCGATGGTGACGGCGACGTCGGTGGTCGCCTCGCCCAGCCGCATCGGCGCCTCGAGCGAGCGCAGCAGGGCATGCGCCTCGGCCAGCGCCGCCTCGGGGCCCGTCGTGTGGAAGATCATGCCCAGCGTGTCGGAGCTGAGCCGGCCGATCATCGCGCCGGGGGCCCTGTCGGCCAGCCGCTCGGCCAGCTGCCGCTGCAGCTGCGCGGCCAGTTCATAGCCGATCACGCCGCGCACCTCGGCAAAGCGGTCGAGGGAGAGGGCGGCGACCATCACATGCGGCTCGTCGGCGAGCGCCGCCAGGCGCTGCTCCAGCGCCCGCCGGTTGGGCAGGTCGGTCTCGCTGTCGTGCAGGGCCAGGTGGGTGATCTGGCGCTCGCGCTGGCCGATGGCCTCGGCCATCTGGTTGAAGCTTTCGGCCAGGCGCCCGATCTCGTCGTTGGTCTCGACGGTCACCCGGGCCGCCTCGCCGCGTTGCAGACGCCGCACCGCGTCGTCGAGGACGGACACCGGACGGGTGACGCTGCGCGACAGCGCCCAGCTGCCGGCGAAGGCCAGCGCCAGGCCGGCGAGGCCGATACCGACCACGATCTCCAGCAGCAGCCGGTACGGCGCGAGCGCCAGCGCCAGCGGGTAGCGCAGCAGCAGCACGGTGCTGGCCGCCGGGCCGGTGATCGAGGGCAACGGCTTGACCAGCGCGATCGCGGCCCCGTCGGCGGTCTCCAGGCGGCCCGCGCCGGTCTGGCCGCCGAGCGAGCGATCGACGAAGGCTCTGACCGGGCGGTCCTCGGCCGGGCTCGACGGACCGGAGTCCGGGGCCCATGCGCCGGCGCGCCGGTCGAGCACGCTGGCGCTGAGCGGGATGGCGGAAAGCTGCTCCAGCGCGCTCATCTGGCGCTGGTCCATGCGCTGGGCAAACACCACCCAGCCGGTGAGTGTCGGCGACAGGATCGGCGTGGCGATGGCCTGATAGGCGTGGCCGCCGATCATCGCGACGCCGGACGGCGCGTCCTGGCTCTGCACCGCCTGGGCGATGGCCGCGCCGTCGGCGCCGAGATCGCGGCCGTCGGAGGCGGTCACCGTGCCGTCCAGCCCGACGCTGAAGGCAAGGTCAATGCCGGAGCGCTGCCGCAGGTTCTCCAGCGCCGAACGCAGCGTCGCCGAGTCCTGGCTGGCCACCGCCTCGCGGAAGCCGAAGTCGCGCGACAGCAGCTCGGCGGCGGCCTGCAGCTGGGCCGAGCGCAGCGCCCAGAGCCGGTCGAAGACGGCGCCACCGGCCTCCAGCTCGCTCTTCACCACCCGCTCGGCATTGGCCGAGATCGCCAGGTAGACCGACAGCGAGATGACCAGCAGCGCCGCGCCGAACAGGCCCGCGTAAAGCACGGTCAGCTTGGTGCGCAGGCGCCGGAACATCAGGTCAGTACATCCGCCGCGGCTCGAGGGGCGCGCGCAGTTCGCCCGCGACCGCCTGGCGGACGACGCCGTCCCTGGGCACCGCCACGGTGAGGGTGATCGCATTGCCCGGCGCCCGCAGGTAGGGGTGCCAGACCCGCAGCGGCTGCGGCCCGGCCGGCACGCCGTGGATCACCGCCTGGCCGGCGGCGTCGGTCTTGGCCGCGTAGGGCGTGTCCACCACCACGATGAAGGCGACCATGTTGTCGTGGATGTTGCAGCCGAGCGGCACGACGCCCGGTTTGTCGAAGCGGACCACGCGGGTCTCGTCGCGCCCGTACAGCTTCAGCTCAAAGGTCTTGGCCGGCGAGAACGAATAGACGTGGTGGCGGACCGTATCGAGATTGGGGAAATCGACGTCGGCGCCAACCGGCACCACCAGCACGAACGGGTCGAACTGCAGGTTCTGCTGCGCCATCCGGTAGGGCCAGGCGAACCGGATCGGGCCGGAGTGGGGGGCGGCGATGGTCACCACCGCATCGGCGATCGGCTTGCCCTGGCCGTTGCGCAGCACAACCGCGACGTCGCCCGCCACGGCCTGGAGCGGGAGCGCGAGAACCAGCAACAGCGCCGCGAACTGTTTCATTGCGGTGGCCAGCCCTACCGTCAAGCTATGAAGAGGCCGCTAAGAATGAACGGCCCTGGCAGCGCGCTGCCAGAATGTCCGGCTGCCGGCGCGATTCCCGTCCACTTTTCGTGTCTGCACCGACGGTTACGCTGCGGCGCCGAGCCAGGTCCGGGGCCCCGACGTCTTGCTGATCATCGAACTGTCCGAGAGCAGCCTTCCATGCGACCTCCGTCGCAAGGCCGATCTGTACCAGCGCTTCGCCGTACGCGAATATTGGGTGATCGACCTCGACGCCCAGCAGCTCCACGTCCATCGCCTGGGCGGCCAATGGCCCGCTCCGCCGGTCCCGCTGACGACGCCGCTCCGACCTCAGCTGATCCCCGGCCTGAGCGTCGTCATCGCCGATCTATGGGCGCCCTGAGCCTGCCGGCGAGCGCAGGCCTCAATTGTCCATCCAGAAGCTCCACAGCGTCGTGGAGGCGCTCTGGGCGCCGACGCTGAAGATCGACTGGCCGAGGTCGCGGCCGTCGATCATGGTCGAAGCGCGGTCGTAGTGGACGGTCGGCGCGCCGACCAGGTGCTTGCTGGTATAGGTGCCGCGGTTGCCGTCGATCGCGGCGACTTCGTCGAACCAGGCCGCGTTGACGTCCCCGCCCCTCGCCGCATCGGCGCCGAACCCGTAGTTCAGGGCGTCGTCCGGGTAGAACATGACGGTTCGGAAGGCGATCGCGTTGTGCAGGCCCTGGAACACCGGCCACCAGGCGGCGAAGGCGTCGCCAGGTCCGCCGATCTGGTTCTGCCGGTCGTAGTAGGACGGGATCACCTCGCACGACATGATGATCCAGGTCGCCAGCACGCCGCCGGCGGCGTGGCCGAAGCCGGGCGCGCCGCCCGTCCCGATGTCGGGCACGTGCCAGGCCTGGCAGCAGTTCGAGAGGGTCGAGTTGACCAGCCAGTCGCCATGCGGCTCGGTATAGGCGACGTTGACGGCGTTCATCCACTTGACCGACTGGGCGCCCACCACCTGCCACGGATAGGCGGTCCACCAGATGGTCCGGGTCACCGGCTGGGATCCCGAGGCGAGGCCGGAGAAGAAGCTGTTGGCCATGTCGAGGTAGGCGCTGCTGGTCGGCCAGTCCTGGTTGACGAACTCGCCCAGGGTAATGTCACCGGCCGTCGGCGCGTCGCCCTGCGGGCCCACGGCATGCTCGGGCAGCGCGGTGCGGGTGGCGCCGGGCGCTGGACCGCTGAGCGGCGCGGCGAGGTCCGGGATGGGCTCCAGCGGCTTGCCGACCGGAACGTAGCCGGCGATCTTGATGGGGGAGATCGTGTCCACGCCAGGGGTCAGCGTGGCCTCGAAATAGTAGACCGGCTGCAGGTAGTCGGCGTTGGCGTCGTAATAGGCGAGCTCGATCTTGTCGACGACGGCGCTGCTGCCCGCCTGGGCGACATAGGAGCTGAGCTGGCGCTGGATGTCGGCGCGCACCTGCTCGGTCGTGATGGTCGGCTGGATGCGGTCGCCGAGCGAGGCGGTGCGCCAGCGCCGCAGGGCGCCCACCACGGTCCCGTCGTTGGCCAGCGCGACCGAGGCGTGCGAGCCGCGCCCGTAGACCGGCAGGCCCGCGGCGTAGCGCACCGCCGGAACCAGCGTCATCACCACCCGCGCCTCGGTCGGGGCCGCGGCGGCCGCACGCGTCGTGCTGCCGCCCATGACGGTGATCGCATCGCCAACGCGGGCCTCAGTGACGTCCTTGGGGATGAAGCGCACGTCGGTGAGCGCCGCCCGGCCCAGCGCCTGCAACCGCTCGACCGGGGCAGGCGCGCGCGGCGCGGCGGCGCTGACCAGTTCAGCAAGGTTCGGAATCAGGTGCGCATCGCCGCTCACCGGATCGACGTAGACGCGCACCCGGTCGAGATCGGTCTGCCCGGTGGCGCCGCGCGCCACCAACAGCCGCGCCTCGGTCTGCAAGGCCGGCAGCCTGGCGGCGACGAGCTTCTCGTTGATGAAGTCGACCGGGGCGCTGGTCGGCGCCAGCCGGTAGATCTGCATCTGGGCCGGCGCTGGCGGCGGCTGCACGGCGAAGCGGATGGCCGGCGTCTGCGCGGTCGCCGCGCTCGCCAGGCCGAGGGCGGCGAACAGCGCCAGCAGGGCCGAGGCCCGCGAGCGGGACCGAGCCAGACGGCGCCCCGTGCTTTGCGAGGCTGCGGCGGCGATCAGGAAGGCGGTGCGCATTATCTCGGTCCCCTCGCGAGGTCGGGCCGGAGCGACGCTCGTTCTCGGCCCCAAGCCAAAGTCACGGCCGGCCAGGCGCGCGCCTCAAGAATCGCGTCACCACCGGCGACATCGCTCCCGAGTTGGCGAGCGGTTCAGCCACTATGTTGCAGCTTGGCCTTCCATTGTGGCGGAGCTTGGGCGCCGAGGTCACCACATGTCGAAGCTGTATCAGACGCGCGGAGGTCGGCGACTGCGGGACCGCCTCACGTCGCCAGCGCGACGCCGCCATCCACGGCGATGGTCTCGCCGACCACATAGTCGCCGGCCCGCGAGGCCAGGTAGATGGCCGCGCCGGCCATGTCCTCGTCGCGGCCGATGCGGCGCATGGGCACCCGCTTGGCCACCTCGTCGCCGTGGTCGCGGGCGTCGCGGTTCATCTGCGAGGCGAACGGCCCGGGGGCGATGGCGGTGACCACGATCCAGTCGCGCACCAGCCGCATGGCCATGCGCCGGGTCAGGTAGATCAGGCCCGATTTGGAGGCGTGGTAGGAGTAGGTCTCCTGCGGATTGAGCCGGATGCCGTCGATCGAGGCGACCATGATCACCTTGGCCGGCCGCTCCTGACTGGCCGCGGCCTTGAGCGCGCCATGCAGGGCCTGGGTGAGGAAGAAAGGCGACTTGAGATTGAGGTTCAGCACCTTGTCCCAGCCGCTTTCGGGAAACTCGTCGAAGTCCGCGCCCCAGGCGGCCCCGGCGTTGTTGACCAGTATGTCTAGCTTGGGCTCGAGCGCGGCGAGCCGCTCGGTCAACGCCTTGCAACCCTCCACCGTCGAAATGTCCTGAGGCAGCGAGACGCACTCGCCGCCCGCTGAGAGCGCCTCGGCGGCTTCGTCGCACTGGTCGGCCTTGCGCGAGGAGATGTAGACCTTGGCGCCGTGCTCGATGAAGCCGGCCGCGATCATCTTGCCGATGCCGCGCGAGCCGCCGGTGACCAGCGCGGTGCGGCCCTCCAGCGAGAACAATCCGTGGGCCATGCCCCCTCCCCTTGGTCTGGTTGGCGCGCAGCAGTGCCGCGCACGCCGGCGGGGGTCAAGCCGGCGTCAGACCAGCCGCGCGCCCCACAGCCGCTCCAGGATCTTCAGCGGCGAGCGCGACGGGTCGGCCAGCACCTCGACCGGCACGTAGAAGGTCTGCTCGAGCGCGCAATGGCCACTGACCGCGGCGTGCGGCGTCTGGTCGGTGAAGGCGAGCCAGGTGGCGCCGTGAGGGAATGTGACATACCGGCGCGGGGCCGTGTCCTGGTAGGTCCGATCGCGCTTGGCCGCGTCGTGCATGCCCAGCATGATCTGGTCGTAGTCGGTGCGGCGGCTCTTGGTCAGCGACAGGCCTTCCAGCACCCGCGCCTCGCCCGGCAGCAGTCTGCGGGTGCGGCCCTGGAACCGCTTGGCGTAGTCCTCGAAGCCGCCCTCGGCGATCGCCCACGCGCGGTCGGCGCCGGAGGGATCGATGTTGGAGAACACGCGCAGGATGCGTCGCCCGGCCACCGGCTGGGAAGTGAAGGCGTCCAGGTGCAGGCTGCGATCGTCCTTGCGCCGGCTGAGCGGCGGCTCCTGCTGCACCGAGCGGCGTCGCAGGGAGGTGCGCCCCAGCTCCAGGCCCGCCCCATAGGCAGGGAAGAACTCGTCGAGCAACTCGTCCGCCCACGCCGAATATCTGGCCATCAGCGCACCCAGGGCCGCGACGTCCGAGGTTTCGCCCAGCACCCCATCGACCTCGCCGGTGCGGGGATTGAAGCTGGAGTTCTTGGAGCGGCCGTCGCTCCAGTGGGTCTCCACCACCCCGAGCTCGGCCGCGGAGAGTCGGAAAGGCTCGGTGCGGAGAATCAGCACGCCGTCGCGCTCGAGCAGCGAACGCAAATCCTCGTCCGCTGGATGTCCGGCGACCGCCACGTGGCCGGCCCGGTCCGTACGCGATCCATCTCGCCGCGTCGGCGACTGCATGGGACTGTTCTCCAACCTTCCCATTCCCTTAGCGCCGCTCCTTGACGCCGAATCCGGCGTCGCCAAGCGGCGGCATAATTAAGTCGGTCGGCGCGGATGCGCCAGTGCAAGCAGGCCTCACGCTCGCCTCCCCTCGGCGGCGCTTATAAGGCGTAACGTTGCGAACAGATTTCATGTGGCGGCTACCCCGGACCGCGGCGCGCCAGCGCTCACTCGGCGGCCTCAAGTCGCACGGTGATCTGCAGCTCGATGTCCGCCGCCGATCCGCCGATGAGCAGGTCGTAGGCGCCCGGCTCGGCGACCCAGCCCCGAATCACCGGGTCGTAGAAGGCGAACGCCCGCTCGTCGAGTTGCATGCGCACGGTCCTGGCCTCCGAAGGTTCGAGCGAAACCTTGGAAAAGGCCTTGAGTTCCTTGACCGGCCGGTCCTGCGACGGGCCCCGCGGCCGCACGTAGAGCTGGGCGGTCTCCTGCCCACGCCGCTGGCCGGTGTTGGTGAGCGTGAAGCTGACGTTCACCGGCGCGCCGACCTTCACCGTCTCCGGCGCGACCGGATCGCTGTAGGCGAAGCGGGTGTAAGTCAAGCCGAAGCCGAACGGGAACAGCGGCGGCTCGTTGGACGAATCGAAGTGCCGGTAGCCTACCCGCAGCCGCTCGCCGTAGACCGCCGTCTGGCCGCCCGGATAATAGGGCTGGGCTGGGCTGTCCTCGAGCCGCGCCGGGAAGGTGACCGGCAGGCGTCCGGAGGGCTCGGCCTCGCCCAGCAGGATACGGGCCACGGCGTCCGGGCCTGCCTCGCCGCCAAGCCAGCCCTCCACCACCGCCGGGACGTGGTCGATCCAGGGCATGGCGTAAGGCGCGCCGTTCACCAGCACCACGACGGTGCGCGGATTTGCGGCCAGCACCGCCTCGACCAGGGCGTTCTGGTCGCCCGGCAGGTCGAGGCTCTGGCGGTCGTAGCCCTCGCCCTCGGTGATCGACGCCGAGCCGATCACCACCACCGCCGCATCGCAGGTCGCGGCGAGTTGGGCGGCCTCCTCGACCGAGCCGCGCGGCTCGCGCACGCCCAGGCTGACGAACTCCCAGTTCAGCCCCTGCGAGCCGTCGTTGGCCTGGTCGGCGCGAGACGGCGAGGCGCGGACGTATTCGAACCGGATCGGATAGCCGCGCCCGGCGATCAGCTCCTTGGCGACGATCCGGCGCGGGACCATGCCGCCGCCGACGTCGAGATTGTCCGCCGGCGCGGGCGTCGCAGCGTCGATCAGCGGCGCGCCATCCAGCCACAAGCGCGCCTCGCCCGGCCCCCGCAGGGCGATTTCGTGGCGACCGTCGCGCTCCGGCCACAGCCAGCCGGACCAGCGGAGGGCCGCGTAGGGGGCCGAGGCGCCGCCGCCGAGGTCGTGGCTGACCAGCTTGCCGGTCGCCCGCTCGATGCGGCTCTGAAGCGGCGATTCGTCGAAATCCGCGGCGGCGAAATACTCGCACAGCAGGCCCGCCTGCCCCCGGCCCTCGTCGGGGCTGAACAGAGCGGCCCGCGCGGCCGGCGGGACCGGCTCGGCGTCGCCGCCGTCGGCGTGCAGCACCTCGGCGCGGCCCGCCAGCCGCTGCTCCAGGGCGCTGAGGATGGAAACGCGGCGGTCGGTGCGCACCTGCGAGGAACCGCCGCCCTGGATGCGCCGCGCGGCGGCGTTGGGGCCGACCACCGCCAGGCGCCTGACCCCCTCCAGCGGCAGGAGATCGTCGGCGTTCTTCAGCAGCACCACCGCCTCCACCGCCGCCTGCGCGGCGATCTCGCGGTGGCGCGCCGTGCGCAGCTCGCCCTTCGGCGGCTCGGCCTCGTCCAGCACGCCGGTGCGGATGATCAGCTTGCAGAGCCGCACCGCCGCGTCGTCGATCCGCGCCTGGCTGACCTCGCCCGCCTTCACCGCCGCCGTGAGCTTGTCGCCGAACCACTTGGCCGGGCCGGGCATCTCCAGGTCGGTGCCCCCTTCGGCCGCCGCGGCAGTCGCGTGCACCGCGCCCCAGTCGGAGACCACCACACCGTCGTAGCGCCACTCGTGCTTCAGGATCTCGGTTAGCAAACTGCGACTCTCGGTGGCGTAGACCCCGTCGATCTTGTTGTACGAGGCCATCACCGTCCAGGGATCGGCGCCTTTCACCACCCGCTCGAAGGCGGCCAGGTAGATCTCGCGCACCGTCCGCTCGTCGGCCTCGACGCTGACCGTCATCCGGTTCTCTTCCTGGTTGTTGAGCGCGTAGTGCTTCAGCGAGGCGCCGACCCCCTCCCCCTGCAGCCCCTCGACGTAGGCCGCGCCAAGTTCGCCGGTCAGGAACGGGTCTTCCGAGTAGGTCTCGAAGTTGCGGCCCCATAGCGGCGTGCGGACGATGTTGATGGTGGGGGCCAGCACCACCCGCGCGCCCAGCGCCAGCGCCTCGCGGCCGATGGCGGCGCCGACTTCGCGGGCGAGGTCCGGGTTCCAGGTCGAGGCCATCGCCACCCCCACCGGGAACACAGTAGCCGGCTCGCCGGCGTTGGAGCGCACGCCGGTGGGCCCGTCGGCCATGTTGATCCGCGGCACGCCGAGGCGCTCGATCCCGTGCAGGGTGAACGACGCGGCGCCGGCCATCAGAGCCACCTTCTCCTCCAGCGTCAGCCGCGCGGCCAGGTCGCGGGCGCGGTCGTCCAGCGGCGCCTCGGGATCGCGAAAGCGCGGCGCGTCGGTGACGGCGGACATGGCTTTGCTCCTTGCACGGCTCGTAGCGGGGGACAGTGGGACATTTGACGCGCACGCGCCAACACCCCAATTGCCGGTTCCTCGCGCGCCGGGTTTACAATCAGCGTCCGTTGAAAGTAGGTCTCGCCTGTCTGGGGGCAGGCTAGAATGCGGGGCGTCGAGTCCCGAAGGGGTTGTTGCGACTTGTCCAGCCGCTCACTCAGCCGTCGCGAGCGCGCCCAGATGTCCCACGAGGCCGCGCTCGCCCACCTGACCGCCGGCGCCTGGGAGCCGGCGCGCGATCAGTTCGCCGAGGCGATCGCGCTCAATCCCATGCACGCGGAGGCGCACCTGGGGCTGGCGCAGGCGCACCGCAACCTCGGCCAGTGGCCGGAAGCCGAGCGCTCCGCCCGCGCCGCCCTCGAGGCCGACTCCCGCTACGCCAAAGCCGCGCATTACCTGGGCGCCCTGCTGGTCGAGCAGGACCGGCTGTCCGAATCGCTGCCGTTCCTGCAGGCGGCGGTCGACTGGGCCCCGGAGATCGCCCAGCACCACCGCGACCTCGGCGTCACCCAGCTGTTCCTCGGCGATGTGGAGAACGCGCGCCGGCGGCTGCTGGACACCCTGGAGCTCGACCTCCATTCCCACGAGGTGCTCTACACCCTGATCCGCGGCTGGAGCCTGAAGGACGACTCGCCGGGCGCCGCGCGCCTGCTCGAGCTGGTGCGCGAACTGGCCGACAAGGCCGCGGAGCTGCCGGATGCGGAGCGGGCTCAGGTGCTGTTCTCGCTCGGTAAGGCGCACGAGGACCGGCTGGAGTACGCGGAGGCGACCGAGGTCTTCGCCCGCGCCAACGCGGTCAGGCGCGCCACCTTCCAATACGACGTCGAAGTCCCGCTGGCGCGGTTCAAGGCCATCGAGGCGAGCTTCACCGCCGACCTGTTGACCCGCCTGGCTGGCCAGGGCTCGCCCTCCGGCCGGCCGATCTTCATCGTCGGCATGCCGCGGTCGGGCTCGACCCTGGTGGAGCAGATCCTCAGCTCTCACCCGGAGGTGCACGGCGCCGGCGAGGTCTACGTGCTGCCCCAGCTGCTGGAGAACTCCAGCGGCATCGGCGGCGTCACCTATCCGGGCTGGGCCGCGACGATGAACGGCCTCGACTGCGCCACGATCGGGGACGCCTACGTCGAGCGCCTGCCCCCCGGCATGCCGGGCCACACCCGCACCACCGACAAATGGCTGGAGAATTTCGAGAACCTCGGCCTGATCGCCAGCTGCCTGCCCAACGCCAAGGTGATCCACTGCCACCGCGATCCGCGCGACCAGCTGCTGTCATGCTGGTCGCTGCTGTTCTCGCAGAACCAGGAATACGCCTACGACATCGACGAACTGCGCCGCTACTACCGCGGCTACCGCGGCCTGATGGAGTATTGGCGCGATGTCCTGCCCTCGGGCTTCATGCTGGAGGTGCGCTACGAGGCCCTGGTGGCCGAGCCGGAGGCGCAGACCCGGCGCATGCTCGCCCACTGCGGCCTCGAATGGGAGGACGACGTGTTGCGCTTCTGGGAATCGCGCCGGCCGGTGAAGTCGGCCAGCATGTTCCAGGTCCGCGAGCCGATCTACGACCGCTCGATCGGTCGCTGGAAGCCCTTCGCAGAGTCCCTGGCCCCGCTGTTCGAGGGACTGGTCCCCGAGTAGCCGCGATCGGCAAGCGCGGCTGTTCCGAGTACGAGGCGCAGATGGGTCCGTCGGACCGCTACGAATTCGCGCCGGGCTTGGCCGAGCTGGAAGCCTATCTCAGGGCCAGGTTTCGCAGCAATCGAGGCCCCGATAGGGGCAACATCGCTCTGGCGTATTGGATCGAGGTCGCGTTCAGGATCGGGGACGACACCTATCTGGACTTCACCGACGGCAAACGCCTGCGCGCCAAAGCCGTCAGCTACGAACCGTAGCCGGACGGTTTTCCGCCGATTTTGCCCCGCCGCGGTCCCGATGCCGGCACGCCGCGCGCACCCGATCAGCGGTCATCCATTGCCGCCTTCGACCCAGCGCACGAAGCGCCCGACATGAACACCGCGGGCCAGCGCCCGCCTGTATTCCCAGACACGCCGCTGCGCCTCATGCTCGTCCCTGGGCCATCGCGTCATCAGGGCTTTCAACCGTGGCAGGTCGATGAGCCGGCTCGCGAGTGGCGAGGCTTCGAGGCTTTCAATGTCTCTGGCGATGTCCTGGCGCCTGGCGTTGAGGAAGCGGAACCAATCTGGCGCGTTGGCGCCGCGCCGGCGTTCGTCGAGAATCTCGCCAGGCAGCCGATCCGCCAGGACCCGCCAGGCAAATGAACGCGGAACGCCGTCGCGGCGAAACAGTGGCACGGGAACCGAGAGCGTGAATTCGAGCAGGAGACGATCGGCCTGTGCGTCGCGGGCTTCGACGCCGGTGACCTCTTCGGATAGTCCACGGGTGTCGCGAGCGTGCTGGTTGTAGTCGAAAAGTCGGTCAGCGCGCCAGCGCGCTGCGTTCCAGTCGACCGGAAAGAACCAGGGATCGAACCCCTCCGCGAGCCATTGCTTCGCGAGGCCGGACTCGGGGTTGAGCGCGCTGTGGCGCGCGACACTGTCGGGGTCGCGTCCCCGCTGCCGGCTGACAAATCTGCGCAGGCCGGCCGAGCCCAGGATATCGGTGACCGCCGACCTGACGCCGGTCGCCCGGGGTTGACGGCGCGCGCCACGGTTGCCGACGGTCCCGAGAGCAACCTCGCCACCGGGCCCGTGTCCGCCGCGGCGTGATATGCTAGCCTGGAGGTCCAGGGGATTTCGCGTGGCCATCTTCGGCGGCAGACGGCGATTGGGCGTGTTCGGGTTGGCCTCGGCCGGCTGGCTCGTGGCGGCCGGCGCGGCGCCGGCGCAGACCGGCCAGACCGATCCGCTGCACGACGCCGAGCGCTCGGTGGTGCGGGTGGTCACCGTCTCGCTGGACGCGATGGGCGAACCGGTGGCGCTGGAGACCGGCAGCGGCTTCGTGGTCGCCCCCGGCCGGGTGGTGACCAACCACCATGTGGTCGAGGGCTCACCTCAGGCGGTGGAGGTCGAAACCTTCGTGATTCCCGAGCGCGACGCCGGCGGCCAGTCGCAGCGGGCGCAGGTGACCCAGACCTGGGCCGACGCCGACCTCGCCCTCTTGCAGGCCCCGGGCCTCGCCTCGCCGCCGATGACCATCTCGCAGACCGCCCCCGGCAAGGAGGCCACGGTGCGCGCGCTGGGCTATCCGGGCGTCACCGACGAGGTGCGCAACCTGCCGCTGACTGAGATCCTGCGGCCGCAGGAGACCTACGACACCGCCGGCTCCATCGCCCTCTTCTCGTCCACCGCGCCCGGCGGGGTGCGCATCAACACCATCTTCCACACCGCCGCGATCAATCCCGGCAACTCCGGCGGACCGCTGATCGACGCCTGCGGGCGGGTGATCGGGGTCAACACCTGGGGCGCGGGCGCCGAGCAGGGCGACGACGGCCAGGTCACCACCCCGCAGGGCCAGTTCATCGCCACCCAGTCGTCGGTGCTGGTGAAGTTCCTCGCCGACGCCCAGGTGCCCGCCACGCTGGTCGACACCCCTTGCGTGCCCGCCGCCGTGCAGACGCTGCAGGACCGGCTGAAGGCCGACGAGACCGCCATCGCGGCCCAGAAGGACGACCTCACCCGCCTGCAGACGCTGCTGCAGGACAGCCAGACCCAGGTGCGCGGGCTCTCGCAGACGATCGGGGTGGTGGCTGGCGGGCTGGGGCTGCTGACCCTGATCCTGCTCGTCGTGCGCCTCTGGCCGAAGCCGAAGCCCCGTCCGTCGGCCGCCGCCGCGCCCCCCGGCAAGCCCGGACCCGCGCCATCGCACGCCGCCGCGGCCACGCCGGAGCGCGTCGGCGGCCCGACGACCTAGCGCCGCGGATCAGAAACAGAGAGAGAGAGATCGAGCGGACGTGCCGAACTTCCAGGTGGGCGGGATGCGGCGCTTGGTTCCGCGGTTGGCAGCGTCTACGCTTCGCTGCAAAGCGGGAGGCCTTCATGGCTGCGGTGGGTATCGGCGGCGTCTTCTTCCGGGCGGACGATCCTGAGGCGTTGCAGGCATGGTATCGAGAGCACTTGGGCTTGGTCGCCGACGACGGATACCAGTGGATGCAGCAGGCCGGCCCGACCGTGTTCATGCCCTTCCCCCGGGACACGGACCATTTTCCCGCCGACAAGCAGTGGATGCTCAACTTCCGGGTTGTGGAGATGGATCGGCTGCTCTCGGCGCTGCGTGGCGCCGGGATCGTGGTCACCACCAACCCCGAATGGGACTCGCCCGAGACCGGCAGGTTCGCCCGGATCCACGATCCGGAAGGAAATCCGGTGGAATTGTGGGAGCCGCCGGCCGAATAGGGGTCAGTTGCTATCCGAACGAGGGTCACGGTTGGAGGTGGGCGAATGCGGACCCTGATGCTGGCTTTGGCTGCAGCCTTCGTCGCTGGCGCGGCGAGCGCAACCCCCGGTGACATCGCGGGGCCGGAAATACGCCGGGCGCTGCCGCCGCCCAGCGTGCCGAGCGGCGCCCGCGAGCAGGCGGAAGACGCGATCAAGCACGACCTCGGCGACCCTGCGAGCATCAGGTTTCGCGCCGTGCAAGCCATCCTGGTGGCGTCGATCCGGCACGGCGCGTTCGCGGCGACCACTGACGGTCCGGTGTCGGTCGTCTGCGGTCAGTACGCGGTGCGAAACAGCAGCGGCGACGACGGCGCCTATTCCTGGTTCTTCGTCGCTATCAAACGCGGCCAGGTGCTGTGGACCGCCTCGAACCAAAGCTCCGGCACGCCCGACGAGGCCTATTACAGCTGCAAGGGGGCCGGTTTGACCAACGATAGCCCACCGAAGACCGGGCAGGATAGTTGAGCCGCCCCGGGGCTACGGCCTGAACAACCCCTCAGGGCTTGCGCTTGGCCAGGTCGGCCTGGGCGCGGGCGAGATCGGCCGCCATCGGCTTGGCATAGTCGGGGTAGTTCGCCGGCGTGAATACCTCCAGCGCCGCCTGAAGCGCCGCCACCGCGTCCCCCAGCGCCTGGACGTCCCCCTGCTCGCCGAGGAGCATCAGCACTTCGCCCAGGTTGCCCTCATCCCTCGCCCAGTCGGCTGGCTTGGCCTCGCGCGTGTCGACTTCCAGGGCCAGGCGGAACGCGGCCACCGCACTCCGCCGCGCCTGACCGTCCCCGCGCTCGGCCAGCGCCTCCAGCGCGGCGCCGAGGTTGTTCTGATCCCTCGCCCAGTCGGCCGGATTCCGGTCTCGGGTGTCGACTTCCAGGGCGAGGCGGTAGGCGGCGATCGCGTCCTGGATCGCCTGATGGTCCCCCAGCCGCCCGAGCGCGATCAGGGCGTTGCCGAGGTTGTTCTGGTCCCTCGCCCAGTCCGCCGGGGCGTGGTCCAGGGTGTCCACCTCCAGGCCGAGGCGGTAAGCCGCGACCGCTTCGCGCAGCGTCGTCGGGTCGCGCTTGCTCTCGCCGAGTGTGTCGAGCGCAGCCCCGAGGTTGCTCTGGCCCCTCGCCCATTGATCTGGATCGTGGGCTCGCGTGTACACCTCCAGGGCGAGGCGAAACGCGGCCAACGCGTCCTTCAGCGACTGTTCGTCTCCCCGCTCGCCCAGGATACTGAAGGCGATCCCGAGGTTGGTCTCGTCCCTGGCCCAGAAGTCTGCATTGCTGGCGCGCGTGTCCACTTCCAAGGCCAGACGGAACACCGGAATCGCCTGCCTGAGCGAAAGCTCGTCTCCCCGCAGGCCCAGCATCTCGAGCGACGTGCCGACGTTGTCCTCGTCCCTGGCCCAACGGACCGGATCGCGGTCGCGCGTGTCCACTTCCAGGGCGAGACGGAACGCCGCGAGGGAATCTTGGAGAGCCTGGTCGTCCCCCCGCTCGCCGAGCACGCGCAGGGTGAAACCGAGGCTGTTTTCGGTCGCCGCCCAGTCCGCCGGGTCGGTCGCCCGGGGCGCGAGCGTCATGGCGGTTTGGCGGAAGAGCGCGACGGCGTCGCGCAGCGGCTGCGGCTCGTCGAACACCTCGCCGCGTCGGCTCAGCATGCCGGCCTGCGCCATCACGTACGCCCAGCGGTCGTGACTGTCGTCCGTGGGCGCATCACCCGCGGCCTGAGCGTAGTCGGCGGCGGCGGCGAGATAGTCGAGTTGCAGGGCCTTGACCCTCGCTTCGGTGGCGTCGACCTCGGCTTCCCGGCGCTGCGCGTTCTCACGGGCGGCGCGGGCCGCCGTGCGGGCTTCTTGCAGCAGTTGGTCGGCCTGCTCGAGGTCGCCGGCGTCGATCGCGGCGCTTGCCTGCTGCAGCAGGCCTGCCGTGGCGGGATCGCTGTCCTGGGCCTGGGACGTCAGGCGTTGGATGACCGCATTCAGCTCATCCGCCCGCCCGGCGATCAGCGGGATCATCTGCGCGATGTCGAGGTGGTGGCCCCGCGCGAGCGTCACGCCCATGTGCGCGCACACCGCCGCCAGCGCCTGCTCCGAGACGTGCTTGTCGGCGGCGGCGCGACGCACTTCGACCTGCACGCCGTTCCACTGCGCCAGCGTCACCCCGGCGGCGCGCACCTCGTCCGGCAGGGCCTGGGCGTGCGCCGTCAATGGGGCGAACGCGGCGGCGCTCAAGAACGCCATGGCCAGGAACTGCGCGCGCATCGGTGCCCCTCCGCTTCAAGCCTAGCCGGCGGCAAGCGCCGCGCGCAACGGAGCGACCCGGCTTGGGGAAGTTCGGGTCGCTGTTGCCTGTCGGCCGCCCGGGGCCGAACAGGCCGGCGCCCCCTATCCGATCCGCGCCACGAGCTAGCGCCCGAAGACCCCGAAGGCGCCGATCGCGCCGGCGCCTAGCAGCCACCAGACCGGGTTCAGCTTGGTGAAGTAGGCGAGCGCGGCGCTGAGCAAGGAGACGGCGGCCAGGCGCCAGTTGGCGTCGGCGGCGCGCACCAGCACGAAGGCGCTGGCGAAGACGAAGCCGACGGTCACCGGCGCCAGGCCCCCGCCCACCGCCGCGCGCCACTCGGTCTCGCGATAGCGGTCCCAGGCCTTGGCCACCCAGAAGGTCAGCAGGCAGGAGGGGCCGCACATGGCCGCGGTCGCCACCAGCGCCCCGGCGAGCCCGGCGGCCTTCCAGCCGACCAGCGTCGAGACCAGGAAGTTCGGGCCCGGGCACGCCTGGGCGATCGCGTAGAGGGCGGCGAAGTCCTGGTCGGTCATCCAGCGGTGGACGTCCACCGACTGGTGGCGGATCTCCGGGATCAGGGCGTTGGCGCCGCCGAAGGCGATCAGCGACAGGCCGCCGAACTGCGCGGCCAGCGCCAGCAGGGTGTCGCCGCTCTTCACGCCCGCCGCTTCCACCACCAGCTGACCGCGATGCTGAGCGGGGCCAGCGCCAGCAGCACGTAAGGCAGCGGCGCACCTAGGACCACGATCCCCACGAAGCCGGCGATGACGAACGGCGCGGCCACCTTCCACCGGCTGCGCAGCAGCGGCTCGGCCGTCCGCACCGCGGTCGCCGCCAGCAGCCCGGAGGCCGCCGCGCCCAACCCCAGGAGGGCGCCGCGCACCTGCGGTACGTCGGAGAAGCGGCTATAGAGCGCGCCCATCGTGATGATGATCAGCACCGGCGCGCCGACCAGGCCGGCGAAGGCGCAGAGCGAGCCCAGGGCGCCGGCCGAGCGGGCGCCGACCACGATCGACATGTTGACGATGTTGGGGCCCGGCAGGCTCTGGCACAGCGACAGGGTCTCGGTGAAGTCGTCGGGCGTGAGCCAGGCGCGCTTGTCCACCAGCATCCGCCGCGCGAACGGCAGCGTGCCGCCGAAGCCGGAAATGGCGACCTGGAAGAAGGCGACGAACAGCTGCCGCGGCGTCGGCGCCGGCGTCACTTGCAGGGGAACTGCTCCGAGAGGGCCTCGATCACCAGGTCCTGCGCCGCCAGCCGCCGCTTCTCCGGATGGGCGTCGAGATAGCGGCCGACGCTCTCCACCAGCTCGGTCGAGGCGGCGGTGGCCGGCAGGCAGACCCGGTTCGGAGCGCCGGCCCCCTGCGCGGCCTGCAGTGCGTCGCTGACCCCCAGCACATAGCCGGCGCAGCGGGCCTGGCGCGGCTGGTAGTCGGGGCTGGCCGGCTTGGCCGAGCACTGCGCGTAGAGCGCCTCGCCAGTGTAGAATTCGAGGTCGCCCGCGGCGGCGGCGCTCGCCGCTGCGCTGAGCGCCAGGGCCGCCAGGATCGCCGCCGATCGCCACGCCATCGCATCCCTCCCGGCTACGCGCCGCCTATCAAGCAGGCGACTTGCGGCAGTATTACCCCGGTTCCTATGGACGCCGCCGCGAGGGAGTCGCAAGCGGCGCGTGAAGCCGCTAGAGAGGCGACTCGGCGACTTCGCCAAACTTGCGCCAAGAGGATCCGCCAGATGGCCGAAATGGGCCCCCGCTCCATCGTCAACATCGTCTTCGTCGTCCTGCTCGCCGCCGCCCTGGCGGTCGGTATCTACTCGACCGTGAACATGATCGGCATGGCGATGGGCTGAGGCCCTTAAAGGCGGACCACGGCCACGGCGTAGGGCGCCAGGTCCAGGCCGGCCTCCGAGATCGCCGCGCCGCCCTCGAGCATCAGCGGCTGCGCGGCCGCCAGCTCCCGGCCCGCGACCATGGCCGCCGCGCCGCCCAGCTCGAAGTAGCAGCGCACGTGCTCGCCGCCCTCGATGCGCTCGAACCCCAGCACCCCGTCGGGCGTGGTCAGCGGCAGGGCCGCGCCGGTCTTCAGCGCCTCCGAAGCCTTGCGCATCGCCAGCAGCCTTCGGGTGAAGTGCAGCATCGAGGCGGCGTTCGCCTCCTGGCGCTCGATCGCCAGCGGCAGGTGCGCCGGGTCCATCGGCAGCCAGGCGTCCTGCGCGGCGGTGAAGCCGCCCATCGGCGCGGCGCTGGTCCAGGGCATCGGCGTGCGCGCCCCGTCGCGTCCCGGTCCGCCGGCGTAGGCGGCGATGGCGAAGGGGTCCTGCAGACGCTCGAACGGAACGTGGCCGTCGGGCAGGCCGAGCTCGTCGCCCTGGTAGACGAAGATGGTCCCGCGCAGGCATACGAGGGCGGCGAAGAGTGCGCGGGTGAGCCGCGTGTCGCCCTTCGCCATCCGAGTCGGAAAGCGGGTGACGTCGTGGTTGCCCAGCGACCAGGACGGCCAGCCGGCCGCCCCGCTCCAGCTCTCCAGCGCCGAGCGGAACAGCGCCGGCGTGCCGGCCGCGCCGGAGAGCAGGTAGAAGCTGTAGGCGGTGTGCAGGCGGTCCGGCGGCAGGGTGTACTCCTGCTGGCGCGGCAGCGGCGGATCGTCGCCGATCTCGCCCACCGTCATCCGCTCGGCGTAGCCGTCCATCAGGCCGCGCAGGCGGCGGATGAAGTCCAGCGTCTCCGGCTGCGAGCGGTCCGACGAGTGGCGCTGCATGTCGGTGGCCATCAGCGGGATGCGGTTGCGGTTGGCGGGCGGATTGTCGCGCAGCAGCCGGTCGTGGACGTAGTAGTTGACCACGTCGAGCCGGAAGCCGTCGACGCCGCGGTCCAGCCAGAAGCGGGCGACGTCGAGGATCTCGGCCTGCACCGTCGGGTTCCAGAAGTTGAGGTCCGGCTGCTCGGGCAGGAAGTTGTGCAGGTAGTACTGGCGCCGCTTGGCGCTCCAGGTCCAGGCGGGGCCGCCGAACGAGGCCAGCCAATTGTTGGGCGGCGTGCCGTCCGGCTTCGGATCGGCCCAGACGTACCAGTCGGCGCGCGGGTTCTGCTTCGAGGCGCTGCTCTCCAGGAACCAGGGATGCTTGTCGGAGCTGTGCGACCACACCTGGTCGATGATCACCTTCAGCCCCGCCCCATGGGCCTCGGCCAGCATGGCGTCGAAGTCGGCCAGCGTGCCGAACATCGGATCGATGTCGCGGTAGTCGCTGACGTCGTAGCCGAAGTCCTTCATCGGCGATTTGAAGAACGGCGACAGCCAGATGGCGTCGACCCCCAGCGAGGCGATGTAGGCCAGGCCCCGGCGCACGCCGCCCAGGTCCCCTACCCCGTCGGCGTTGGTGTCCAGGAAGCTGCGCGGATAGATCTGGTAGACCACCGCGCCGCGCCACCACTCCGCCATGCCGACTCTCCGCGCCCGGCGCCGATGCAGCGCCCGGGTGACGCCTAGCGCCCGCGGCGGCGGCGGGAAAGCCGTCAATCAGCCGCGGGATCGCGCCGGTCGGCCCTGCAGCGAGGCGCCGGCGTCATTGGGCAGCACGACGAAGAACAGCGCCGAGACCATGGCCACGCCGCCGATGATCCAGAACGCCGGGGCGATGCTGGCGGCGGTCAGCCGGTGGCTGGGGTCGTGGCCCTGGAAGAGCCGCAGCAGGGTGGCGGCGAAGCCGATGCCGATGCTCTGGGCCAGCCGCTGGCCCATGGCCGACATGGTCGAGGCGCGGCTCATCTGCGGCTGCTCGATGTCGGCGAAGGACAGCCCGTTCAGGGCGGTGAACTGCAGCGAGCGGAAGAAGCCGCCGGTGAGCAGGATCATGTAGATCAGCCAGTGCGGCGTGGTCGGCGACAGCACCGCATAGGCCATGAACGAAAGGCCGACGATCACCGCGTTGACGCTGAGCGTGGTGCGAAAGCCGAACCGGGCCAGGATCGGCGGCGCGCTGGTCTTCATCACTAGAGCCGCGGCGGCGCTGGCGAAGGTCATCAGCCCCGCCTGCAGTGGCGAGAGCCCGAACGCCACCTGCAGCAGCAGCGCCAGCAGGAACGGCGTCGCCCCCACCCCCATCCGCATGAACGTGCCCCCGACGATGGAAGCGAAGAAGGTCGGGATGCTGAACAGCTTGAGGTCGAGGATCGCAAAGGAGACGCGACGCGCGTAGAGGGCGTAGACCCCGAGCACCGCCAGGCCGCCGCCCAGCAGCGCCGGCACTTCCCAGACCGGCAGGTGGGACTTGCCGAGGTTCTCGAAGCCGAACACCACCGCGGCCATGCCGACGCCGGTGAGGATCATGCCCACCCAGTCCAGCGGCCCGGCGTCCTCCTCCTTGATGTCGTTGATGTATTTGGTCACCAGGATCAGCCCCAGCACCGCGATCGGCAGGTTGAGGAAGAAGATCCAGCGCCAGGAGAAGTAGGTGACGATGAAGCCGCCGATCGGGGGGCCGATCACCGGCCCCAGCAGGGCGGGCATGGTCAGCACCGACATCGCCCGCACCAGGTCGTGCTTGGGCGTGGTGCGCAGCAGCACCAGTCGCCCCACCGGCCCCATCAGCGCGCCGGCCGCGCCCTCGGCGAACCTGGCCAGCAGCAGCTCCGGCAGGTTGGTGGCGAAGCCGCAGGCGGCGCAGGAGGCCGCGTAGAGGCCGATGGCGATCAGGAACACCCGCTTGGCGCCGAACCGGTCCGCCGCCCAGCCGCTCACCGGCAGGAACACCGCCAGCGCCAGCAGGTAGATGGTGATGGTGGTGTTGAGCTGGATCGGGTCGACCTTCAGCGAGCGCGACATCGCCGGCAGGGCGTTGGCGATCACCGTTGCGCTGAGCGTCATCATCAGGTTGGAGGCGCCGATGATGGCGGGCACCAGGCTGGAGAACGGCTTGTCGAAGCTCGACGCCAGCGGCTCGGCGATCGGCTCGCCTTCCAGCGCGGCCGCGACCTCGGCCTCGGCTTCGCGGCGCGCCTCCAGCTCGGAGGCGCGCAAGGCCACGTCGGCCATCAGCGGTCCTCCGCCAGGCGGACCAGCGGCGCGGCGGCCGCGGCCAGCGCGGCGCGTTCGGCGTCGGTCAGCTTGGCCAGCCGCGCCGCCAGCCAGTCGTTGCGGCGACGGCGGATGGCGTCCAGCGCCTTGCCGCCGGCGGGGGTCAGGGTGAGGCCGAAGCGGCGCCGGTCCTCGGCGTCGGCGGCGGTGCGGGCGATCCAGCCGGACGCCTCCAGGCGCTTGACGTGGCCGCTCATCGAGGCCCGGGTCATCTGCTCGCGCTCGGCGAGGTCGGAGACGCCGATGCCGGCGTGCTTCTTCACCGCGCCCAGCAGCTGGGCGTCCAGGGCCGAGACCCCGGCCCGCAGCGCCTCGCGCCGCAGCGCCCGCGACGCCTTCAGCAGCGCGGGCCGCAGCGCGTCGGCCAGCGGCAGGATATCCTTGTGGGCGGGGGTCAGGGCGGTCATCGGTGTCCGGTCGATATAGTTAGGCTACCTAACTACATCAATCGCGCCGCGGCGCAAGCGAGGCCGCGCGACGCGGCGTAGCCGTTCATGCTATGGGCGCGGACGCAAGCTGGAGGCGTCCCGATGCAGTTCACCTACGCCATCAAGTTCGTCGCCGACATGGATGCGGCGGTGGCCTTCTACCGCGACACCCTGGGCCTGACGCTGCGGTTCGCGACCCCGTTCTGGTCGGAGTTCGACACCGGCCCGGTGACGCTGGCGCTGCATCCGGCGTCCGAGCGCAACCCGGCCGGCGGCGTACAGCTCGGCTTCACGACGCCGCAGCTCGCCGCCCTCTACGCCGATCGCGAGGCCGCCGGCCTCACCTTCTCCGCGCCGCCCGCTGACGAGCACGGGACGCAGCTGGCCCGCATCCTCGACTGCGAGGGCGCCGAGGTCTCGCTCAGCGACGCGCCAGCCCGATGACCACCCGGCCGCCGACCGATTATGCGATGGACCCGGCGCTGCGACCCATCGCCCGCGAGCCGCTCAGCGCGCCGATCCGGCTCGATCCTTACGATCCGGCCTGGCCGCGCGTCTTCGCGCAGCTGGCCGCGGGCATCGAGGCGGCGCTGGGCGCCACGGCTGTCGCCATCCACCACGCCGGCTCGACCTCGGTGCCCGGCCTCTCCGCCAAGCCGGTGATCGACATCGTGCTGGTCGTGCCCGACCCGAACGACGAGGCGGCCTACCTGCCGGCCCTGGAGGCGATCGGCTACCGGCTGCACATGCGCGAGCCCGACTGGTTCAGCCACCGGTTGATCAAGCGGGACGACCCGGCGGTGAACATGCATGTGTTCGCCGACGGCTGCCCGGAGATCGACCGCATGCTCGCCTTCCGCGACTGGCTGCGGGCCCATGACGACGAGCGGCGCCTCTACGAAGCCGAGAAGCGGCGGCTGGCGACGAAGACCTGGGCCTATGTGCAGGACTACGCCGACGCCAAGAGCGGCGTGGTCGAGGCGATCATCGCCCGGGCGAGTCGATGATGCCACGCCAGCGCGGCGCGCTCGGAGCCGTCATTTCCTGGAAGCGAGCCGCCGCTCGTCTACTCGCCGGCCTGCTGTGCGTCGGGGTCCCGGCGATCGCGTCGCCGGCGATCCCAAGCGCGCCCGCCGCGAACGCAGCGCCGGGCTGGCGGCAAATCTACGCGGACAGCCAGACCATCTACTATGTCGGCGCAGCCGACGTCGCGCCGACCGGCCAATCCGACATCGAGACGCTGCTGGAGTTCACCGTTCCGCAGGTGGTCAACGGCGCCCAGGTCTGGTCGATCGTGTCCCACATGAAGCTGAGCTGCGACCAGCGGCGGATGTTCACCGTCGACAACACCCTCTACGCCCTGCGGATGGGCGCGGGGCCGGTGGTGCAGCTGCAGCCCGCCAACGACGCCTGGCACCAGCCGCAGCCCGGATCTCTCGGCGAACTGATCTGGAGCACCGCCTGCGGGAGGCGATGACCCCGCGCGTCGTCACCGCTGGCTTCGGCCGCCCGCGAGCTGCCGCTGGACCTGGCTTTGGGGCAGGCTGGCCAAGGTCAGATAGCCGCTGCGCCCTACGTCCAACGCCGCGAAATTGTCGCGGGCGTGGGCCAGGAACTTGGCCTTTCGCACGACGGCGGTGGTGATGTAGTCGGGATCGGCGGCCGTGACCGGTTCCGGCTCCCGGGTCAAACCGAAAGGCGCGGCGCCGGCGACGAGGTCTGGATCCGGAGCCGGACCTGGCCGAAAGGTGGGTTGCGCATCCTTCGGGACGATCTCGCCCTGGTTCGGGTCCCCGCCCTGCGCCGGCTGCCCGGGACCGCCCGGCCCGAACGGGCCCTGGCCCTGACCGCCCTGGCCGTAGGGGCCGCCCTCCATCGGGCCTCCGTATTGCGCCAGCCACAGCCGCGGCCCGCCCGCTCTGACGCGGGTGCGGCCGTCAGCGTAGACGGTGACGCGCATGCCGAGCACCTCCGGGGCGATCCGGTGCTCGTAGAAGGCGATATCCTCGGCGTCGAGCGCGTCGTCGCCCTTCACGTCGAGCACGGCGAAGAAGGCCTGGGCGTCGGCGACGAACTCGGCCACGTCGAGCTTTCCGTCGCCGTTGCGGTCCGCGTCCCTGAACCAGTCCGCCACCGGGTAGGGCGCGCCGGCAGGCGCCCGGTAGGGTCGGCCGTGGGGGCTGAAGAACACGTTCGGCGGACCGTCGTCATCGCCGCGCGCCAGCGTCGGAAGACCGCCCGCAAGGCCGGCGGCGGCGAGCGAGCCCGAGACCAGGGTGGCAAGACGCCGGCGCGTAAGGAGCATGGAACTGCCGATCCAAGAGCCATTGACCGCAGTCTGCACCCCTCCGGCGCCGGCGTCCATCGTGGCCGCCGCCGGACGCTCCGGTCGTCGGAGCCAGGTCAGCTCGCCCTACCGCACGGCCCTGTCAGCACGCCGTGGAACAGTCAGATGCCAGGGGGCGCGGGTTGTCAGAAACCGCGATTGGGGTAGGCTCGAGCGCCGTGAGAGCGGCGACATCCGGAGGTCGGCGCCATGCGGTTGGGACGTTTCGGCGGCGGGGTCGCCTTGGCCGCGGGGCTGGTCGCCGCGTCGGCCACCCTGGCGACGACGATCAGCTTTCGCGACTCAAGTTTCGAAGATCCCGTCGTGCAACAAGGCAGCTTCACCTGGTACAGAAACGGGGAAGTCCTCGATAACGCCTGGGCCGTCGGCGGCGGCGGGGTCACTTTGTTCAACAAAAGCTACACCCATGATGGGGTAACCTATAACGCGCAATCCGGAAACCAGTTTGTCGCTCTGTCTGGCCCCGGTGTCGACGCCAGTGCTGGATCCGTCACCTATACGCTGACGGCCGAACCGAATATCGACTATCACTTTTCTTTCTACGTCGGCAATGCACCGTGGAACACGCGCGGCGCTACGGTGAACGTGTGGATCATTATCAACGGTCATACACCGCCGCGGCCGCTGTCCGCCAGCAACAGCCATGTAACCG
>Ga0302325_10005618_pt1 | contig 28478 bp, 24 predicted proteins | sample Palsa_T0_2_FD_201948 | JGI IMG/M metagenome (GOLD analysis project Ga0302325, IMG submission 201948) | Peat permafrost microbial communities from Stordalen Mire near Abisko, Sweden - Palsa_T0_2 | ecosystem: Environmental > Terrestrial > Soil > Palsa > Peat permafrost | place: Sweden: Abisko...
GCCGGCATCACCAAATACTCACCCATGCGCCACTGGGACGTCCGTAAAGGCAAGAAAGTCGGCGTGGTGGGTCTCGGCGGACTGGGCCACATGGTATGGAGGACGCGCTCCGGCCAGGGGCCGATGACGCTGTTGTCTCTGCGTCTCCTTGCCGGTTGCGAGATGTCAACTGCTCCGCCGTGACGGCAACATCACGCTCGTCGGCTCGCCTTAGTTAGAAGCCACTGGGGGTGTCGGCATTCGGCCTCATCATGGGACGCCGCAGCCTCTCCGGCTCGCCGATTGGCGGCATCCCCGAGACCCAGGAGATGCTCGATTTTTGCGGGGCACATCACATCACCGCCGATGTCGAAGTCATCCCGATCCAAAAGGTCAACGAAGCCTACGAGAGACTGCTCAAGTCCGATGTGAAATACCGCTTCTCGATCGATATGGCTTCTCTCAAATCTAACTAGGACGAAGAATGAGCACCTTCGCACTCCTGGCAACCTGACGAAAAACGATTTGCGAAAACGTGCGCGGCAGCTTCTAGGGCTCGCGGTTGAATGGCTGCTTACCTGAGGCAATTCCCCCACCTGCTGGGCCGAAGGCCTGCGTCGGTTCGCGCAACCGACTGCGGTACCGACTGAAAACAAACGCCTTGCAGATTGGGCGTCAATTTGCCATACCAGGCCAAACTGCGGAACCTAACCTACGGTTTGTCGGACTAGCGCGAGGTCCCCGGTTTAGGAGGTGCACTCTGAAACTACGCCGATTGCCCAAGACATTCATTCCTGCCACCATCCTGATTACGCCGCTGCTTCTATCAACCATCAGCACCAGGAGCTATGCGATCCCAGCGTTTTCGCGGCAATATGGCACTTCGTGCACGACCTGCCACCTCGATTTTCCCAAACTCAACGACTTTGGCAAAGCCTTCAAGGACGCCGGATTCAAATTTCCGAAAGACGACGAGACGTTCCTGAAGACTCCTCCGGTGATGTTGGGGGCGCCGGCGCAGAAGGATGTATGGCCGCACAGCGTATGGCCGGGTACGATTCCGGGACTGCCGCAGGTCGGCCTGCGCATGAACAACTTCTTCCAATACACGAGCGCCAATGCGAGCCGCTTTGGCGCGCTGGCTCTGTCCGGCGGGGTGCCGCAGGTGATCCCGCAAACCGATTTCGAAACCGGCTTCTTCAGCATTTTCATGGCCGGGAACTTCGGCAGCGATATCGCATTCTGGGTGGATGACGACCTCAGCGTGGGCGGGGACAACAGCGCCGGCAGCTTGGGGGATGGCTACTTGAAACTGGTAAATGTCGGCCGGTTTCTGAAGCTACCGACAGATCTGTTGACCGTTCGCGCGGGCCAATTCGAGCTGGACCTGCCGTTTACGCAGGCGCGCAGCATCAACATCAGCCCTTACGATATCTACACGGAAGCCAACGTCGGCGCGATCAACTCCATGGTGCCGCAGCAGAACGTGAACAACCTTTTTAACTTCGCGGAATCGCAAAAAGGCATCGAGTTCAGCGGTGGCCACAGCTACGGGGGCTATCACTATTCAGTGGCTATCATAGACCAGAACACCAGCGGGATCGATCAACCTAGCAACAACAGCCCTTACGTTCCCTCGGCCACGGGTGGATCTAATGGCGGCCAAGGCGTCGGTTTTGCGTCGGACTCCGGCCTCAAGGATGTATACGCGCGGTTGTCCTATCGGTTTAACCTGGAGCGGGACAGCGAAAGCCGCCACTCCATCCAAGCGGCGGGTACCACTGGGCCGCACGACCACACCTATCTGAGTCTGGGCACGTACTACCTGCACGGCAACTCACAGCAAGGCCTCGTTGGACAGGACGCCAGCGGAAACCCAAGCCTGCTCTATGCGCACGAACCGTTTTACCGGGCAGGCGGCGATTTCAGCTTTAATTACCGCACCTTCAATCTTTTTGGCCTGTATATGTTCGCCCGCGACAACAACCTGCTGCCGGTAACTGCCAGCGGAGCGCTCATCCCGCTGCCGGTGGGTTCCACCAGCCCGGTGCCAACCGGGTTCGTCAGCAGCATACCGGCCAAGTTCAACGGCGGCTTTCTGGAGGCCGATTACCTGGTTCTGCCGTGGATCATGGCCATTGCGCGCTGGGATGGCGTAAACTCCACCGCCGACCGCATCAACGGACTGGCGCTCGAAGGCGGAACATCCTACTTCGGGCCGCTCAGCTCCACGCGCAACCGCTATACGCCCGGCGTTCAGTTCCTGATCCGCCCGAACATCAAAGCTTCGTTTGAATATCAGTTCCGGCCCAAGCAGTTTGTCCAGGCGGTCACCGACCCCACGACCGGACTGCAGGAAGCGGTCAACCCGTTCCGGGTCAATACCGCAGTTGTAGCTGTGGAATATGTTTATTGACGCAGGAAAAGTTCCACAATAAATCGAAACACGAATAGGAGAACCGTTCCATGAAGAAGGTGATACTCGTTTTGCTCGCAGGCTCGCTTTTCGCTTACGCGGCCAACATCAGCGGCAAGGTCGCCGCGGGGAAAGGCGCTTCGGTAGTTTACGTGGATGCCGTTGCCGGCAAGACCTTTCCCGCGCCCACCAAGAGCGTTGTGATGGATCAGAAGCAGTTGTTGTTCGCGCCACACATCCTGGCGGTGCAACTGGGGACCACGGTGGAGTTTCTGAACAGCGATAAAGTGGCGCACAACATCTTTTGGCCGAATATCAGCGGCAATAAGAAGCTTTCACACAATCTGGGTACCTGGCCCACCGGGCAGAAGCGCGACTTCAAGTTCGAAACGCCCGGTATCGTGCCTTTGCTTTGCAACGTGCACCCGGAAATGTCCGGGTACGTCGTCGTGTCGCCCACTCCGTATTTTGCCGAAACCGATGCGGACGGCAATTTCAAAATCGCCGATGTTCCGGCCGGCAGCTACACGGTCGTAGCGTGGCACGAAGGCATGAAGACGCAGTCGAAGCCGGCAGCTGTCGCAGGCGACGTGACCGTCGATTTCGCGCTCTCGAAGTAAGCCGGGCATGCTGACGCGCTTTCGCGACAAAAAAGTCGACCGCGACTGGCTGAACAGTAACTTCCCGTGCATGATGGCGTGTCCGGCCGGCACCAACGCCGGCCGGTACGTAGCGCTCATCGCGGAAGGGAGGTTCGAGGAGGCGTATCGCTACGCGCGCGATCCGAACCCGATGGCCAGCATCTGCGGGCGGGTCTGCGCGCACCCTTGTGAAACGGCCTGCCGCCGCGGAGCGGTGGACAAGCCCATCCAGATCCGGGCTCTGAAGCGCATGCTTACGGAGCGCTACGGTCCGGAATCGCGGCGCCCCTTGCGCATCGACCGCCAGCGGGCCGCGCCGCAACCGTACCGCGTGGCCGTGGTGGGCAGCGGCCCCGTGGGGCTTTCCGCGGCGCACGACCTGGGCCTGATGGGTTACTCCGTCACCATCTTCGAAGCCGCCCCCGTAGCTGGCGGCATGCTCAAACTCGGCATTCCGGAGTACCGGCTGCCGCGTAGTGTGGTGGAAGCGCAGGTGCGCGAGATTCTGGAAGCCGGCGATATCACGCTTAAGCTGAATCAGGGCGCGGGCCGCGATTTCACGATCGCCGGATTGCGCCAGCAAGGCTTCGACGCGGTGGTGATCGCAGTGGGCGCGCATCGCAGCCGCGATCTTTCCATCCCGGGTGTGGATCTCGACGGGGTCCACAAGGCCGTCGATTTTCTGCTCAATGCCAATCTGGGTTATCGCTTCACCATCGGCAAGAAAGTGGTCGTAATCGGCGGCGGCAACGTGGCCATGGATGTGGCCCGGTCGGCTGCCCGTGAAGTGCTGAAGCAGCACGCCACCGCTCCCGGCGAGGCCGTTCCGAGCGAGGAGAATGTGGCCGCCCTGGCGGCGCACGAAATGGTGGATGTTTCGCTGTCCGCCCTACGCCTCGGCGCGCAGGAGGTCAGCATCGTCTGCCTGGAAAAGCGCCAGGAAATGCCGGCGGCCTTGGAAGAGATCGAGGAAGCCCAGACTGAGGGCATCGTCCTGCATGACGGCAGGGGTCCGCATCGCGTGCTGGGGCGCGACGGGAAAGTCACCGGCCTCGAAACATTGAAGACCATGCATGTTTTCGACACTGCAGGCCGGTTCAACCCCGCTTTCTACGAAAACAGCGAATCCGTCATCGAGTGCGACACCGTGATCCTGGCGATCGGCCAGGCGCCCAATCTGGATTTCCTGAAGCCCGAGGACGGCGTGAAGGTGTCGCCCCGGGGGTTGATTGTCGCGGACCGCGAGACGCTGATGACCTCGGCGCCCGGCGTGTTTGCGGGCGGCGACTGCGTGTTCGGCCCGCGCCTGATCATCGATAGCGTGGGCGACGGCAAGCGTATCGCCATCGCTATCGACGAACACCTGACCGGGCGCGAGCATCCCGATCCGCAGATTGTGATCGAAGTGCTCGATCACCACCGGATGTTCGCGGACTACATGAATCTGTCGCGCCAGCCTGTGCCCATGCTGCCGCTGGAGCGCCGCACGGGGGTGACGGAAGTGGAGATCGGCTTCGACGAACAGTCGGCCATAGCGGAAGCCCGCCGCTGCCTGCGCTGCTGGATCAACACCGTTTTCGAAGGCAACGAACCGGATGGCTCGCAGTGCATCCTGTGCGGCGGCTGCGCGGATGTCTGTCCGGAGGAATGCCTGCGCCTGGTGCCCCTGGAGCAGATCGAATTTCCGCCGGAGGTGTTGGGCGAGATCCGCGGCAACGCACAACTCTACCGCGTGGAACTGGATGACGTGGCGGCCGAAGAACTCGGCGTTATCACGGGCACCGCGATGCTGAAGGATGAAACCCGCTGTATCAGGTGCGGACTGTGCGCGGAGCGCTGCCCGGTAAACGTGATCACGATGGAGGCGTACAGCATTGGACCGGACCTCCAGGTCTGCGCCCCACTGAAGGAGCAATAGATGCCAGAAGACGACAAATCACAAACCACCCGGCGCGATGCGTTCATCAAACTGGGCGTCGGCTCGGCGGCGGTGGCCTGTGCGGGGGCGGCGGTCTTTGGATATTCCTACCTCTCCCCCAACGTGCTCTACGAGCCTTCGCCCATCGCCCATGCGGGCAAACCGGACCGCTATCCGCGCGGCTCGGTCACCCAGGATCTGGAAGCAGGCATTTACATCATCCATGGGCCGGAGGGCTTCTACGCGCTATCGGCTACCTGCACCCATTTGGGGTGCCTCACGGTGTGGAATGCCGATCTGGGCATCATCGCCTGCCCATGCCATGGCAGCAAATTCAGCGAACAGGGAGTGAAGCTGGAAGGGCCTGCGCCGCGCGGGCTGCCATGGCTCAAAGTCTGGCTCAGCGATGAAGGCGAGTTGCTGGTCGATCGCGCCTCCATCATTCCGCCAAAGCAGTATCTGAGGACCTGATGACTATCCAAGATATCCGCGACACTCGCGTTTGGCGCTCCGTCTTCCGCGCTGGGAGTGGCGCAAACAATCTGCGCCGGTCGATGGCGATTCAGCAGAACGTGTTCCTGCACCTGGCCTCGGTCAAGGCCCGCGAACGGGCCCTTCAATTCAGTGTCACATGGTACCTGGGAACGCTTAGCTTTGGTACCTTCATGATCCTGGTCGTCACCGGCGTCCTGCTGATGCTCTACTACCATCCCTCGGCGCCGCAAGCCTACGCGGACATGAAGGATCTGCAATTTGTCGTTTCGGCCGGCGTGTTCCTGCGCAACCTGCACCGCTGGTCGGCGCACACCATGGTGCTGCTGGTCTTCGCGCACATGTTCAAGGTGTTCTATCGCGGAGCGTATCGCAAGCCGCGCGAGTTCAACTGGGTCATCGGCGTGGTCCTGTTGATCGTCACGCTGCTGCTCAGTTACACGGGCTACCTACTGCCTTGGGACCAGTTAGCCTACTGGGCCATTACGGTCGGCTCGAATATTATGTCCGCTGTGCCGGTGCTGGGCCAGAAGATCCGCTTCCTCATGCTGGGAGGCCATACCGTAAACGCCAACGCGCTGCTGCGCTTCTATGTGTTGCACTGCGTGATCCTGCCGCTGGCGGCGATCTTGTTTATCGCCGTGCACTTCTGGCGCATCCGCAAGGACGGAGGCCTGTACACGGGCCACCAGGAATCCCATGAGTGAGCCGCCCAATCCGAAGTTTGCCGCGCAATTCGATTCCGACGCGCGCCGCACGCCGGTGCGCGTGGCGTTCGTCACTCGCCGCACCTCGCCACAGGTAAAAGCCCAGGACGATTCGGTGGTGATGACCTATCCGGAAGCCCTCCTCCGGGCGGCCGTGGCCATTGAGATTCTGGCGATCGCGCTAGTCATAGTCTCGCTGATCTGGGATGCGCCGCTCGAACAACTTGCCGATCCGATGCACACGCCCAATCCGGCCAAGGCGCCCTGGTACTTCCTGGGCCTGCAGGAACTGCTGCACTATTTTCCTCCGTTCGTGGCGGGCGTGCTCATTCCCACCATGGTGGTTCTGGCGCTGATCGTGATCCCGTATTTCGATATCAACATCGAATCCGAGGGCGTTTGGCTGCGCAACCGCGAGCGGCGGCTGCGCATTTTCATTGGAGTGCTGGTGGCGTTCACCGCTGTGATGCTCGTCTTCCACGTCTATGCGGTGCTGATCCCAACGCTCGCGATTGCGGCATTCATGCTGGCCGCCGCGGCGGGTGCGCCGGAGCATTCGGGTTTCCGGCGATGGTTGGTTTCCAAGCCGCTCTCCTTCTGGATCATGACTTGGTTTCTGGTGCAGGCCGGCATTCTGACTGCGATCGGGACGTTTTTCCGCGGCGCGGGCTGGTCGTGGGTGTGGCCCTGGAGGAGTTGAGAGCATGCGGCAGAAGATCCAAGAAACGTGGCAGTTCCTCTTCGGCGATAGCGCGCGCGCGTTCGGCACGCTGAGCGCGATCCTGCTGGTCTGCCTGGCCATCGCCCCGGCCAAGGATCGCTTCCGGGAGTGGACGCGTTACCAGCAGAAGTACCTGCGCCTGATTCGCGGGCGCGGAGAAGCCGCCACGTTGCAGCGGCGTTTCCAGGGCGGACTACAGCAGATCTGGATGCCGGAGTTGGGCGTCACGGATCGGTGCGGCACTTGCCATTTAGGACTGAAGGAGGCCACCCTCTGGGATGTGAGCGCGCAGCCGTTCCGGCCGCATCCGCCCATCCCGCATTCGCTCACCGAGTTCGGATGTGTGATGTGTCATCGTGGCCAGGGCGCCGCCACAGGAGTCGAGGAAGCGCATCGCAGCACGCTCGCGTGGGAGCAGCCCATTCTGCCCGCGCGCTATTTGGAAGCCGGGTGCGGCCAGTGTCATTGGAACACGGTCACCGGCACGCCGCAATTGAACCTGGGGAGGCAACTGCTGGCGCGTTACGGCTGCGTATCGTGCCACGTTCTGAAGACGCCGGAAGGCCAGAGGCTGGCAGCGACGAGAGATGCCCCCCCGCTGACCCATATCGCCGAAAAGACCACTCGCGAGTGGGCGTTCGCCTGGCTCAAGAATCCGCAGGCTTACGCGGTCACGGCAGCCATGCCTAACTTCCAACTCACGGATGCGGATGCGCGCGATATCACGGCGTTTCTGATGTCCCAGAGCACTCCGGTAGGACAGGCCTCCAGCTTCGCCACGCCCGTCGCGCCTGCCGCCGACGCCGCAGCGGGCGCCAGCGTATACGGCGAGTCATTCTGCGCTTCCTGCCACGCCACAGTGAATGCGGCCGACATGCTGGTTGGCGGCGACTTGGGACCCGAACTGACGCGCATCGGCTCCAAGGTGAAGCCGGAGTGGCTCGCCGAGTGGCTGCGCAACCCCAAGACCTACGATCCCGATACCGCCATGCCGCACTACCGCTTCGACCCGAAGCAACTCGGCCCATTGCGCGCCTTCATCGAAGCCAAGACCGATTCCGATTTCCTGGCGAATGTGCACCTGGAGCCGGCCACGCCGGAGCAGATCGCGCACGGGAGAGCTGTAGTGACGGAGCGTGGCTGCGCCTCCTGCCACGAAATCAACGGCATCAAGAAGCCAGCTAACTTCGCGCCCGAGCTGACCGTGGTGGGCAGCGAGTCGCTCATGAAGATCGTGTTTGCGCCGGGAGTGGCGCACACACTGCCGGACTACTTGCAGGCCAAGATCCGGCAGCCGCATGCGTTCCCCAGCGCGAAGATGCCGCAATACACTTTCAAGCAGGCTCAGGTGGATGGCTTAGTCACGGCTTTGCTGGCGCAGACTGAACGTGCGCGGACCATGCCGGCTGTCTTGCGCGTAGTAGGCAAGCGCGAATCCGCCTACCGTCCCGCCGGCAAAGCCGGTCAATTGATGGCCGATATGAATTGCTTCAGTTGTCACGCCATCAATGGCCGCGGCGGCAACATGGCGCCGGATCTCACTTGGGAGGGCAGCTCCGTCGAACGCCGCTGGCTGGTGAGCTTCATGAAGAACCCCAACACGCTGCGCCCCGCGTTGATCCGCCGCATGCCGCGCTTCAATGTGACCGATGCGGAAGCCGAGACCATCGCCGATTATATCCTGACCGTTTATCAGACTCCGGACTTCGATCGCGACGCTATGGACCCGGCGAATTTCAGCGCGGCCGACATCGAGATGGGCAAGCAGTTGTTCTATTCGAAATATGCGTGCCAGTCCTGCCACATCGTCGATCCACAAAGCGATAAGGGCTACATCGGTCCCACGCTTACGCAAGTGGGAGCGCGGCTGAACGCGGCATGGATCTTCCATTGGCTGAAGGACCCGCAATCGCTGCGGCCCGGAACACTGGAGCCCAACCGGAACATGAGCGATGCGGATGCCCGTGCACTCACGGCCTTCCTGATGAAGCAGAATAAGGAGGTGGCTAGGAAATGAAGCGCCTCATTGTTATAGCATGCGTGTCGATCCTGCCGACCGGATGCAGCCGTCTGGCCAAGCCACCCGTGCCTCTTGCCGCCAAGGCCTTCGGCGCGGCGATCGCAGAAGTCGGCGGAGGCAAGCAAGTAGCCGGTATTGGAGCGGCGCTGGATCAGCTGGTTGTCGTGCAGGTGAATGACGCCCAAGGTAGTCCAGTCGCGGGCGCGTTGGTGGAATTGCATACGGCGGGTGGCGCTTTTGCGACGCCGGATGCAGGACTCACCGGTGCGGACGGCCAGTTGACCTCCAATGTGACTCTCGGCGGCAGCGCCGGACGATATCAGATTATGGCCACCACGCGCGACAAATCCGGCAAACCAGTGGAGCTGCCACTCGACGAGATCGCGCTCGGCTACCAGCAACAGCAGGGCCGCGTATTAAACGACCAATACTGCGCGCGTTGCCACGATCCGGAATCCACGCCGGAGCGGGTTTCGAATCACGACAACCTCACGGCTAAGCCGCACGCCTTTACCGAGGGGGCTGTATTGAACGTCATGAGCGATGCAGACCTGGCCGCCATGATCGGGTATGGAGGACCGGCTCTGAACAAATCGCCGGAGATGCCGCCCTACGGATATACTTTGAACAAGCCTGACGTAGAAGCGCTTATAGCTTACATACGCGCCGTCGCCGATCCACCCTATCGCTTGAAGGGTCTGACTTATGCGAAGAATTGAGCTGCTCGCCGGCATACTCTCCGCCGGTCTCCTCCGCGCGCAGGTGGTTTCGCCGCCCGAGATTCGGGATCCTGAGTTGCGCGAATTGCAGCAAAAACACTTTGCGGAATTGAAGGCCGCGGCCGTCGCCATCACTGCTCACCAGTTCCCCTACCGTTTCTATTTCAGCCGTACCCTGGACCTGAACGAAGACCAGCAGAAAACCAGAGACCAGCGTTCCATTCAGTTCGCGAAGTACGGGCATCAGACCGTGGTGCAGATCACCGGCAACTACTATGCCGCCTATTCCGACGAGTTGATGAAGAAAGAGGAGCGCGCGCGACGCACCTTCGAGGATGTAATGCTGCCCATCCTGCGGGCGGAGGTTCCGCAGTTGAGCGATGAGCCGAAAATGCAGGCATTCGCCCTCGAGATTTCGCATCACGTGCGCAAGAAGGTGCTGGGCGTCAGCGGCGAGCATCCGGAAAACGTTGTCCTGGTAATTCCGAAAGCGGCCGCTCTGCGCCTGGTCGCCGCGCCCGACGAAGCCACGCAGGCCATGGCGGTGGAAGAGGGATCGCTCTTCATCAACGGCGAGGCGGCGACGATTTGGGGTCCCATGACAGCGGAGCTGGCGGCGACACCAGCGCCTCCCGCCCCGGCCCCGTCAGTTGTGGCGAAGCCCGTCCCAGCGCCCCCTCCGTCGCCCGCTCCAACGCCCATCGTTGCCGCGCCGCAGCCTACGCCCGACGCCCTGCATGCCCTGCAGACTTCGTACCAGGACACCCTGGATAAGATGGTCCGTGAGTTGGACCAGACCGCCCATTTCGTCAGCTACGCTCCGCCCGTATTCGTGAACTTTCATCATTCTATCTATCTGCAGCTCTCCATCACCACGACGATCCAGGCGCCGGATCCGGCCTCCCGTTACCGCGCGGCCGCGCTGGCGTTTGACGAACACATCGCGCACCTGATCCGGCCCGTGCTGGCTTGCTTCAAAGAAGCGCCGGAGTTCGCAGGCATCGATTTCAGCACTACCGTGAAGCCTACCGGCCAAGCCGTGGAATACATATTCGATGTTGCGAGCCTGCGCTGCTATGAACAGTTCGACTGCACGGGCCAGCAGATCGTCAACTCCGGGTTCGTGCTGATCAATGGCGAGCGCGTAACGCTGGATCTCGAAGGCGCCGAGCGCTGAACTTTCGGCAGACTCGGTAAGGTAAGGTATCCGGTTGGTGGGCCCGAGGCGGCGGTACGCGAACTAACGCTCTGTCCCGGCTCGCCGGAGGAAGGCGTTGGACATTCACTGCGGGCGGCATGCCATCTCCACACGCACCGGCATCTCGATTGGACCCATGCCGGTTCATGCTGGTCGCCATGGCCGGCTGCATGAATCAGCAGCAGTAGCACGCCATCGATTATCTCTATGAAGAGAATCGAGTCCTTCGAGGGCAACTGGGTCGACGGCTGCGGCTGAATGACCTGAATCCGGCGCATTTGGACCCTCCCAGAGGCCGCCGAACGCCGTGTGCACGACAATGTACTTGACTGATTCAAACCGATGTTTTAAAATACTGTTTTAACCATTTTAGCCATGCGCCGCGACAACACCGAAACCCGAATACTGGAAACCGCGGGCCACGTCTTCGCCGAGACCGGCTTCCAGGCGGCCAAGGTGCGCGACATCTGCGCGCGGGCCGGAGTCAATCTCGCGGCGGTGAATTACCACTTTGGCGACAAGCTGGGGCTCTACAAAGAAGTCCTGCGGTATGCCTGCTGCGCGGCGGGAAACGCGGCCACGTTCGATCCGGCGCTGCCGGGCCGCACGCCCGAATCCAAGCTGCGCGGGTTCGTGCGCAAGCTTCTGCAACAGATCTACGGGGAGGACCGGCCGGCGTGGCCCGTGCGGCTGATGACGCACGAGTTGGCGCAGCCCACGCCCGCATTCGACGGCGTGGTGGACCAAGTCATGCGCCCCAAACACGACGCCATACGCAACCTGGTGGCCGGCGTTATCGGGCGGCCGGCGGACGATCGCCAGACGCGGCTCTGCGCGCAAAGCGTGATGGGACAGATCATCGTTTATGCGCACGGCCGTGAAGTGCTGAAGAGGCTGTGGCCGGACTTGCAGTTCACACCCGAGACTCTGGACGAAATCGCCGATCACATCGCGGCCTTCTCGTGCGCCGGGCTGAAGAGCCTGGGCCGGCGCAACGCGGCTGGAAAACGGAAAGAAAAAAAGCTTACTGCGAGGTGAATATGAAGAATCCCACACACATAGATGCGCAGGCCGGCCGTGCCCGGACCGTGATTATTCTCATCGTGGTCCTGCTGGCCGCGGGCGCCCTCACGGTCTGGCGTGTGGTGTTGGCCAAGCCTCGCGACCCCGCCAGCACGATCGTGCTCAGCGGGCGGATTGAAGGAGACGATTCGGCGGTGTCCTCCAAGGCTACTGGGCGACTGCTCGAAGCCAAGGTGCGCGAGGGAGACGAGGTGAAGGCGGGAGACGTGATCGCCATCCTGGACGATCAACAATTGCGCGATCGGGAAGCGGAGGCGCAGGCCACGGTGGCACAGGCTGAAGCGCGTCTCGAGTTTTCGCGGAAGCAAATCGCGGTGCTTGAAGACCAGTTACGGCAGAACTCGGTGGAGACCGGCCAATCCAAGGTGGATTCCAACGGCCGTGTGAGCCAGGCGCAAGCCGAAACGGCGGCGGCGGAAGCCGAGCTGGCGCAACAGGAAGCCTCTTATAAGCTGGCTCTGTTCGATAAGGATGCCTACACGCGGCTGGCACGATCGGGCGCGGTTTCCGAACGCCAGGGCAAACAAGCCGAGACCACGGCAGAAACGCAAGCCGCGTTGGTGGCCGCGGCGAAACGCCGTGTAGAGGCCTCGCGCGGCGCACTGGCCACGGCCCAAGCCACTTTGAGCAATCCGGATATACACAGCCTGCAAGCCGCCATGATTCACCGGCAGATCGCCCAGCAGGAGGCCGACATCGCCAGCGCCACCGCGGACGAACAACATGCGCGGGCGGCCCTGTTGGAGGCCAAAGCCAACCGCACGGATCTCACCGTTACCGCGCCTTTCGATGGCACGGTGGTGACCCGGACGGCTGAACCGGGCGAGGTGCTGACCGCCGGCACGCCCATTATCACGCTGCTCGACTTGCGCAAGGTGTATTTGCGCGGCTACATTCCGGAGGGGCAGATCGGACGCGTCAAAGTGGGCCAGGCGGCACGCGTCTACCTGGATTCGAATCCCAATCAGCCGCTGGACGCCTATGTGCAGCGCATCGATCCGCAGGCCACTTTCACACCCGAGAACACGTACTTTCGCGACGACCGCGTCAAGGAGGTGGTGGGCGTGAAGCTGGGATTGAGGAGCGGATTCGGCTATGCCAAGCCGGGCATGCCGGCCGATGGCGAGGTGCTGGTCTCAGGCGATGCGTGGCCGCCGGAAAGCCATCGCAAATGACGGGCGATCGTCAACTGGACCATCTTGGGGATGTCCACGGCGCCGGCGCCGCAGCGTTAGCGGATCCGGCGGATACGCACGCGCCGGACCGCGTGGTGGTGCATGCGCGCGAACTGCGTAAGAACTACGGACCCGTCGAGGCGGTCAGGGGCATCGAACTGGATGTCCATCAGGGTGAGATTTTCGGTCTGATTGGTCCGGATGGCGCCGGTAAGACCACCACCTTTCAGATCCTCGCCGGCATCATGGAGGCGACCTCCGGCGTCGTGGAAGTATTCGGCAAGCCCGCCCGCGAATCTCGTGCCGCGGTAGGCTACCTGACGCAAACGTTCAGCTTGTACCCCGATCTGAGCGTCAACGAGAACATCCGGTACGTCGGCGATTTGCGGCACGTGCGTCCGAACGAGATCGCCGAGCGCGGCGAGCGCTATTTGCAGATGTTCGACATGCACCGCTTTAAGGATCGCCTGGCGGGACAACTCAGCGGCGGTATGAAGCAGAAGCTGTCGCTGGTCTGCGCGCTGGTGGCACAGCCGCGCGTGCTGCTGCTGGACGAGCCGACCACCGGCGTCGATCCCGTCTCGCGGCGCGAGTTCTGGGATGTATTGGCGCACCTGGCGGCGGACGGCCTCACCATCGTAGTCGCCACGCCCTATTTAGATGAAGCCGAGCGCTGCCACAAGGTCGCGTTGATGCATCTCGGCCAGATCCATCAGAGCGGCACGCCGGTGGAATTGCGGGAGAGCCTCGGCATGCGGCGATTGGAAGTCCACACCGCCAATCTGGCGGAGGCCGAAGACAAGCTCACGGAAGCCCACGAGGGGGCGAGCAAAGGCGTGATCGACGACGTCCAGCGATTTGGCGACCGGCTGGACATAATTGTAAAGGATCCCGTGGCGGGCCGCACAGCCGTGGAGGCGACGCTGGCGAAAGCGGGTATCGCCGTGCGCGACATCCGCGTCGCGGATCCTACGCTCGAGAACACCTTCGTGGCGAAGCTGCGGGCCATGGGGCAGGAATTGCACGCCCCGCCGTTCCCCGGCAAGCACCCGCATCGCAATCTGAAGGGGCAGATCGCCATTGGCGCGCAGAACCTGACGAAGCGGTTCGGTGCCTTCACCGCAGTGCACAACGTGAATCTGAACGTGCACTACGGCGAAGTTTACGGCCTGCTGGGCGCCAATGGCGCGGGCAAGACGACCACCATCAAGATGCTGTGCGGGCTGCTGGACCCGACCGAGGGCACGCCGCAACTTGCCGGCAAACAGGGCGCTATCCGATCGGAAGAAGTGCGCGAGCTGGTGGGCTACATGTCGCAGAAATTCTCGCTCTATGACGATTTGAGCATCGCCGAAAACCTGGATTTTTTCGCCGGCGTGTATGGCGTGCCCGAAAACGAGATCGCGGATAAGAAGAAATGGGTGCTGGAGTTTTCCGGGCTGACCGGGAAAGAGCAGCAGATCACCGGAAGCTTACCGGGCGGTTGGAAACAGCGCGTGGCGTTTGGCGCGGCCACCATGCACGAGCCCAGCGTGCTGTTCCTGGACGAGCCGACTTCCGGCGTGGACCCGCTGGCGCGGCGGGCGTTCTGGCGGATGATCAACCGGCTGGCCGATATGGGAACCGCCATCCTGGTCACCACGCATTACCTGGAAGAGGCGGAGCAGTGCAACCGCCTGGGTTTCATGGCGGGTGGGGAATTAGTGACCGAAGGAGCCCCCAGCGCCATCAAAGCCCGGCAGGGCGGACACCTGCTGGAGTTGCGTGTGGACCAGCCGCAACGTGCGGCCGACCGGCTAAAGGAGCATATGGAGCGCTGGCGCGTATCGCTTTTCGGCGACCGGTTGCATGTGATTACGGACGACGATGTATCCGTCGCCGAAAAGCAACTAGGCGAGAGGCTGCGCGACGCGGGCGTGGCCGTGCGCGAGATGCACGAGGAGAGCTACTCGCTCGAAGATGTCTTCATCGCGGTGGTGGAGAAAGCGCGGCAAGAGGGCAAGTTTGCCTCAGAGGACTAAGTTGTGGCACGCGCCCAGAAGGCTGATAGCTGAAAGGCCGATATGAGACGCATCTTCTCGCAAGCCCGTAAAGACCTAACGCAGTTGGTGCGCGACCGGCTGGCGCTGGCGCTGGCGCTGTTGCTGCCGCTGATCCTGCTATTCCTGCTCTCGACGGCCATCTCTCTGACCGTGCATAATCTGCCGCTGGTGATTCAGGATCTGGACGATTCGTCCGCCTCGCGGCGGTTCGCCGATGTGTTCCGTTCGTCTATTTCCTTCCACGTGGTTTCCTGGCCTCCGGACCGCAAACCGGAGGATGCCCTCACAGCCAACCGGGCGCGCGGTGTGGTGATCGTTCCCAAGAACTTCGGCCACGATCTGGCGCGCGGCGCGAACGTCCAGGTCCAATTGTTGGTGGATGCGACCGACTCCAACACCGCCCGCATCGTGCAGGGGTATGTCAACCAGATTACGCGCGCTTTCAATCAGAACTCCGGCGCCATGGCGGACGCTACGCTGGTGGGCGCGCAGGTGCGGCTTTGGTACAATCCCGGCCGGGATTCTCCGAAGTTTTACAGTCCGGGCATCTTTGTGATGGGCATCTCGATGTTCCCCGCCCTGCTGGCCGCGCTGGCGATGGCCAAAGAAGGAGAGCAGAAGACCATTCTGCAGGTCTATGTTTCGAGCATCTCGGCGCACGAATACCTGCTGGGCAAGATTCTCGCCTACATGGTGGTGGCGGCCTGCGAATGGGTGCTCGGGATGACCACGCTGCTGACAGTCTTCGGCCTGCACATCGCCGGAGATCCCACACCGTTTATCGTTGGCAGCGTGCTCTACGCGTTTTGCGTGGTCAGTTTCGGGACCTTCGTGGGCGCCGGCATTCCGAACCAGGCGGCGGCCATTCAAGCCGTGGCGCTGGGCGGCTTTCTGCTGGTGTTTTTGCTCTCCGGGCTGATCTTCCCGGTGGAAAACATCCCGGCGGGACTGCGCTGGGTTTCCAACATCGTATGGGGCCGGTACTACATCGAAATCGTGCGCGACGCGTTGCTGCAGGGCGGTGGGTGGCCGGCCATGTGGTTTCCGGTCCTGATGATCGCGGTGCTGGGCGCGCTGTTCTACACGCTGGCCTGGAGGGTTATGCGCCGCATGCAGGTGAAAGCATGAAGCCACATAACTTTCCTCTGTGGCCGCCTAAAAGGCGGCTGCGGCCAAGATTGGCCGCCCTCCGGGAGGTGAAAGCATGAGCCGTCTTCGTGCCCTAATGCGCAAAGAGTTCAACCAGATCCGGCGCGACAAGCGTATGGCGATGTCCCTGATCATCCCGCCCACGCTACAACTGCTGCTCTTTGGTTTCGCGCTGGACTCCACGGTGTCCCATTTGCGTCTGGGCGTGATCGACTGGAGCCAGACGCCGGAGAGCCGGGAAATGGTCTCGACGCTTACGGAGAGCAAGAGCTTCCAATTGGGTGGCGATTACACTTCGGTGCGCGACTTGGAAGCCGCCATCAGCCGTGGAAAGCTGGATGCCGGCATCGTGGTGCCATACGAGTTTGCCCGCGATCTCCGGCGGGGTACGCCGTTGGACGTGCAGATCCTGCTGAACGCGGCGAACGCCAATACGGCGACCATCGCGCAGGGCTATGCGGAAGGTGTGATCCTGTCCTACAACCAGACGCTGGCCGGGGAAGGTATCCGGCCCAGGGTTCGTAGCGTAAGCGGCGCCAGCGGCGCTCCACCGGGGCATCGCGGCGTGGTGGGAACAATGACCGCCTTCTTATACAACCCGGGGCTGGTGAACGCCTGGTTCATCGTTACTGGAACGTTCGGCGTCCTGCTGATCCTGAACGGCTCGCTGCTGGCCGCTACCGCCATGGTGAAAGAGCGCGAGCGCGGCACCGTGGAGCAATTGCTGATGACGCCGGCCAGCACTACGGATATTGTAATCGCCAAGATCGCACCGTTGTTCGTGCTGTTGATGGTGATGGCTACACTCGCGATCGGCGTCATGCGGCTGTTTTTCGCGGTGCCCGTGCGTGGCAGCCTGGTGCTGCTGGCCCTGAGCGCGGGCCTGTGCATCCTGTCCGGCATTGGCATCGGCACGGTGGTGGCGACGTTTACCAAGTCCGCGCAGCAGGCCATGATGACAGCTTTCTTCATTAATCCGCCGCTGTCGGTGCTGTCCGGATCGCTGACGCCGGTGGAAGCCATGCCGTCGTGGCTGCAACCTATCACCTGGCTGAATCCGATCCGCCACTTCGGCATTATCGCGCGCGCCACGTTGATGAAAGGCAGCGGCATCGAGGTGCTTTGGCCGAACTTTCTGGCGCTGGTCGGATTCACGGTGGTGCTGGTGTCGCTGAGCATCTGGCGTTTCCGCAAACAACTTGGATGATAAACAGATGACCACACGTTATTGCGCAGTTTTATGGTTCGCGTTGGGGACAATGCCGGCATCCATTTTGCGGGCGCAGGCGCCGCCGCCGCAGGGCACGCCGGCCGCACAGTTGCCTTTGTCGGGACGCGGCGGGCAGGGCGGCTCGGTGAATACGGTCGAGACGCCGGTGCCGGGCGTCACGTCGAGCGTCAACACGCTCAACACGTCGGTGCAGGTGCAGGGTCCTTACGCCGGCAGCGTGGCGGGCACAGCGAAGCCGTTCTCCGGCAAGCTGTCGCTGCGGGACGCGGTTTCGCGCGGCCTGGAATACAATCTAGGCACGGAGGGACTGACGCAAGCCATGCGGCAAGCGCGCGGACAGGCCCGCGTGGCGCGCAGTTCCCTGCTGCCGAATTTGAACGGATACCTGCGCGAATCGGTGGAACAGGAAAACCTGACGGCATTAGGCCTGCGGTTCCACTTCAACTTTCCCGGCATCTCGATTCCCACCATCGTGGGACCGTTCAACTATTACGATCTGCGCGCCACGCTGACGCAGACGGTAGCGGACCTGACGGCGTTGAATAACTATCGTTCGGCGCAAGAACTGGTGAAGGCGAACGAGGCCGCTTTGCGCGACGCGCGCGACTTGGTAGTGCTGGCGGCGGGCGGCGCGTATCTGCAGGTGCAGGCTGCCGAGGCGCGGGTGCGGTCGGCGCAGGCGCAGATCGACACGGCGCAGGCGCTTTTCAAACAGACACAGGACCGGCGGGCGGTGGGGTTGAATCCGCAGATCGACGTGAACCGCAGCCAGGTGCAGTTGCAGACCGAGCAGCAGCGGCTGATGTCGCTGGAGAACGACGTGGCCAAGCAGAAGATCAACCTGGCGCGGGTGGTGGGCCTGCCGGTGAACGACAACTACGAAATCACGGACGATATCCCTTATTCGCCGGCGCCGGACCTGACTGTGGAGCAGGCATTGAAGCAGGCGTTCGAGAATCGGGCGGATTTGCAGTCCGCAGAAGCCCAAGTGCGCGCCGCCGAGCGGGCCCGGAGCGCGGCGCACTGGGAACATCTGCCCTCGCTGGCGCTATCGGCCGACTATGGCGCTATCGGCATCAATCCGGCGCAATCGCACGGGACGTTTACGGTGGTGGGCACGCTGCGCATCCCCATCTGGCAGGGAGGCCGGACCGAAGGCGAAACCCAGGAGGCGGACGCCGCATTAGGGCAGCGCCGCGCGGAACGGGAAGACGTGCGCGGCCGAATCGAGGCGGACGTGCGCGACGCGTTTCTGGATCTCAAAACCGCAGCCAACCAACTCGACGTGGCGCGCAACAACCAGAAAGTGGCGCGCGAGACGCTCACGCTCACCCGGCAGCGCTTCGAGGCGGGTATCACCGACTCGGTGGAAGTGACCCAGGCGCAGGAATCGGTTGTGTCAGCAGATCTCGATTACATTACCAGCGTGTTTGCGCACAACCTGAGCAAAGTCGCGCTGGCGCGCGCCATCGGCCGGGCGGAGGAACGGCTTGGGCAGTTCCTCCAGATGCCTTAAAACTCATTGCCGGCCGCTGACAAGCTCCTAAGCTATCTGCTTTCCTGGCGCAGCCATTCCTTGAATGCGTCATGGTAAAGGACGATGCCCTTGCGCGAGTAGCGCAGGTAGCCCTGGCGGCGGAACTGGTTCATGTAGTGCGTGACGATCTCGCGCGAGGTGCCTACATATTGTGAGAGCAACTCGTGCGTAAACGGCGCCAGCCGCACGGAACCATCCTGCTCCGGAGTACCCAACCGCTCGCTGAAGCGGATTAAGGAACGGGCCAGCCGGCGCGCGATATTATCCAACGAGAAGCTCTCGATGCGGTGTCCGAACGCCATGGTCCGCTCGACCAGGATCTGCAGTAGCGCCACGGCCAACCGGGGCCGCTTCGTAACGATGTCTTCGATCTCCGCGGTGGTCCAGGTCATCAGGCGGGTGCTTTCCATGGCGGTTGCCTGTTCGCAGCGCTGCGGGAGATTGAGAAGCGCCGATTCGCCGAAGAACTCGTCGGTTTGATAGATGTCCAAAATCACCTGATGGCCGTCGTCGGCCATGCGGGAGACCTTTACCTTGCCCTCGATAACCAGGTAAATGCTGGTGGAGGGCTGATCCTGGCTGTAAATATTCTGGCCTTTCTTATACTCCAGGATGCTGGAGCAGGGAAGGTGGGCCAAGGGATCTTCCAAGGTTCTTTGGGGTGAAACTCTCGCTGTAGTTGCCATACTGATTCCTCCAAGCGCTTTTAGATTAGGTGTCACTGTTGTTGCCCCTCAGGTACGGGAGCGCATGTTTGCGAAACAGTTGCGACGCTCTCGACGGTCATGACGGGGAGCGTCTCCGCTTTTGAAAGCACTCCCCGTACTGTCACTTTGTGCCCCATGTGCCTGGCGAAATTGTCCTCAGGCGACCCGGCCGCCGGCTGCAAGCGAGCGGTGGGCTGGAGATTGGTATCGTTGGTCAGGACGTATTGACCGTCGCGTTCATCGACGCAGCCGGTTAGAGAAGCCTTGGCGGCAGGCCGGGGCTTGGCTGACTGCGGCGCGGCGACCGCCGCGCTAACAGTAAGCATCAAGAATCCCAACAAATTCCGCATCCGGTTTTCTCTCCGCGCCTTATTGCACTTGGCGTGCCAGATCTCACAGTCGTTACTTTGTAGGATAACGTACTGTGGAATGACCGATCTTTGTTCAGTTTCGCACGAAAGCCGGCGTGCGGCGTTGTGCAAACCTTGCGCGAAGTGAGGTAATTTCTGCCGGGGGCCGAGGGCGCTATATCATGTAAGAACGCATGATGCGCTATTTTCCGCTTCACCTTCCGCTCTGTCTGGCGCTGATGGCGATATCTCCCGCCTGCGCGGCTGAGTATTCGGCCCCTGCCGGAATCCGGGCCGCCTTGCGGCGCCCTGGCGCGGCCAGCATCCTGCCGGGAGGGCGCATCATATCGCCGCTTGGCCATCAGTACGTGACCGGACCCGGACCCTTCGGACTGGCCATCAGCGCGAGCGGTAAGACCCTGGCATCTGCCAACAGCGGACCGGACCGCTTTTCGGTGACTGTGCTGGAGCAGGAGAAAGGCGGCGCGTGGTTATTGCATCAACTGCTCGCGCCGAAAAGGAAGAAACCAAAGGCGGGTGAGCGCGAGGGCGCCGAGAAGGGCGACGATCAATGGCACAGCGTGTTTATGGGCCTGGCATTCGCCGGCGAGCATACGGTCTATGCATCGGAGGGTAACTCGGGCCGCGTCCGGCTGGTGGATTTGGCCACGGGCGGAGCCAAGAAAGTGTACGACTTGAACCGCGACGGCTTCGCGGACAGCTTCACGGGCGACTTGGCATACGATGCCGATCGCGGCGTGGTATACGTGCTGGACCAGGCCAATTTCCGCCTGGTGGCGATAGACGTCCGCAAGCAGCGCATCTTGTCGTCGGTGCGGCTGGGACGCTTGCCCTTTGCGCTGGCGCTTTCCCCGGATAAGCGCAAAGCCTATGTCACCAACGTTGGCATGTTCGAATATAAGCCGGTGCCGGGGGTGGACGGGCACAACCTCCGTGAGACGGGCCTGCCGTTTCCGGCTTTCGGGTTCCCAACGGCGGAATCGCGGGAAGGCGCGCGCCGTGAGACCGGCAAGGGACCGGTGGACGTGCCTGGTTTGGGCGATCCTAACGTGCGCGAAGCCAATGCGCTGGCCGTGGTCGACCTGACGGATCCGGCGGCCCCCAAGATCGAGACATTCGTCCATACGGGCCTGGCGTTCGGCGCGGGAACCGATGGCGGCAGCAGCCCTTCAGGCGTCGTGGCGACCGCGGATCGTGTGTTCATCTCGAACGCGCATAACGATTCCATTACGGTGATCGACGCGAAGACCAACGGCGTCGCCGGGCAGATCGACATTCGCATTCCGGGCCTGGAAAACCTGCGGGGCATTCTGCCCATCGGCATGGCTTACCACGAAGCGACCGGATGGCTGTTGGTGGCCGAGGCGGGCATCAACGCGGTGGGCGTGATCGACACGCGGCAAGCGAAAGTACTCGGCCATCTGCCGGCGGCCTGGTTTCCCAGCCGCATGCTGATCGATCGCGACACGGTCTACGTAACCAGTGTGAACGGGCAGGGCACCGGCCCGAACGTCTGGCAGTCCGCGTTCCCGTCCGGCGAGACGGGCGAGGCTCTTACGGGCACGTTCCGGCGCGGCAGCATTGCATCCTTCCCGCTGCCCGATCTGGCGGAGGTGGCCGCGGGGACCGGGACGGTGATGGATAACAACGGTCTACACCCGCACGACCTGACGCCGGGCGCAGGGAGCACCCAGCTGCCCAGCGGCGTGAAGTACGTGGTGATGATGGTGAAAGAGAACCGCACCTACGACGAGGTCTTCGGCGATATCCAACGTCTGTCTAATGGCGCGACGGTGATGGGCGCGCCGGCGATCGCGCGCTTCGGGCAGGTGGGCCACGCGGCGGGCAAAGGCAGCCGCCTGAGTGTGCAGCGCGTCAATGTGACGCCCAACCACCACACGCTGGCGCTGCGCTGGTCGTTCAGCGACAATTTCTACGCCGATTCGGAAGTCAGCGTGGACGGCCATCACTGGCTGGTCGGCGCATATCCGGATGCGTGGACCGAGACTTCGTTCCGCGCCTCCTACGCGGATGGCCGGGATTTCCGTTTTCCGACAACCGCGCCGGGGCGGTTGCTGTTCGCGGAAGGGAACTCATCGGTGCATCCGGAAGAGCAGCCCGAAGGCGGTACGATCTGGCATCACCTGGCGCGCCATGGCATTCCGTTTCGCAATTATGGCGAGGGTTTCGAGTTGGCGGGCGTGGACGAAGGGCCAGGTTACAAGCCCACCGGCGGGCGCTTCGTAACTAACGTGCCCATGCCCGAGCCGCTGTACAGCAACACGTCGCGCGACTATCCGGTTTTCAACATGAACATTCCGGACCAGTTTCGCGCGACGCAGTTCATCCACGAAATTCAGGAGAAGTATGTGAAGGGCGGCGAGCCGTTTCCGCGATTCATATATATCCACCTGCCGAACGATCACATGACCGAGCCGCGGCCGCAGGACGGTTATCCGTACGAGGCGTCGTACGTGGCGGACAATGACTACGCGCTGGGGCGCATCGTGGAGTTTCTCTCGCAGACGCCCTGGTGGCGTGAAATGGCCATTTTCGTCACTGAGGACGACGCGCAGGGCGGGCGGGACCACATCGACGCGCATCGCACGGTGTTCCTGGGGATTGGGCCATATTTCAAGCGGAACTACGTATCGCATGTGAACACCAGCTTTCCGGGGATGCTCAAGACCATCTTTCGGCTGCTGGGATTGCCGCCGCTGAACCTGTTCGACGCGGTGGCCAGCGATTTGAGCGACTGCTTCACGAATACGCCGGACTACGACGGCTATCAGGTGGTGCGGGAGGATGCGCGGATCTTCGATCCGGCGGCGGCGCGGGAGCCGCTGGATCCGCGGCCGTCGGTGAAGATGGACGATCCGGCGGAGGTGGTGCGGTAGGGCATTGGGGTGTGAGTGCCGACGCGGCAGGCACGGGGGGCGCAATGCCACTTGCTTTTCCAAAAACCGTGCACCTGCATTGATAGTGGGGCAGGACTCTAGTCCTGCGGCCGGCGTCCACGCCGGCCTACTCGCGCTCGGATATGGTTGATTTGGTTGTGCGAAGAGCGGGTCACGTCGGGTGATGGAGGACCCGCGCAGACCTGGAGGTGCGCCCCACAAATTGTGCAGCATTGCAGTTTGTGGGAAAAGTTAGTTAGTGGCATTGGGCACGGGCGCGCGCGCCACATAGACGGTCCAGCCGGGCAGTTCGACGTCGGTGACCGGCGCATAACGCTCCAACATCCGGCGAAGTGCGCTCGACCGGCGCGACACTCCCGGTGGAATCGCAACCACTTCGAATCCGGAAGGAAGGCCCGCTGCGAATTGATGCGAGGTCAGAGGGTATCCGGCGATTTCCCGATCATAGACTGAAAAATCCACGTGATAGACCCTTCCGCTCGCTAAGAGTGTTGCCAGGGGGGTATAAGGGAAATATGCCCGTCCGGGGTGCCGCAGCTCATAACGCAATGCGGCCTCCGGCGCATTCTGGCGAACGCCGCGCAGGCGCGAAGGCAGGCTGAACGCCGCTCCCGGCGCGATCGAGACCAATATCCCAATGCCGACACACATCCAGGCAGTACCGCGCACGAAGGCGTTGCCGGGATAGGACAGGCATTGCACAATTGCCAAGCCCGCCGCGACGAACAGGAAATAGAGCACCAATCCCAGATGGTTGACGTCGGAACCCGCCGTGACGATCGCTTTGGCCGTCACTGGTATCAGCGCCCCGGCGCAGAGCGCAAACGCAAGCCAGCGATTCGCCAGAACGAACTCCCGCAGCGCGGGCCTGCGATCCGCTGCGATCCACTGAAAGCCCACCAGGAGCAGCATCGGAAAGAGTGCCGGAAGCGCGTCCTGCTTCCCTGCCTTGTAAGAGTTCACGAGAAGGTGGATATATCCGTCCTTGAGAGGCCTGTGCGCCGCCAGGGTGACCGTATTGAACAGGAAAGCGTGCGCAGGTACCAGGATCAGGACGGAACCCAGCAGCACTGCCCCACTAAGCAGTAGCGCAGCCCCAAAATGGACCAGCAGTCTGGCGCCGGCGGCGACGCCCAGGAGCAGCGCAATCGCCATCACAATCGGCGCCATCGTCTGCTTGCTTCCCACGGCCAGCGCACAACTCACGCCCGCAAGCCACACTTGCGGCACGGTGATGGGTTTTCTTGGATTGCAGAATGCGCCGCAAGCCAGGGTGGCGAAGGCGAGGGCGGCCGCATCTGTGTGAATCATGCAAGCTACATGGAGAGTGCCTGGCGCTTGCATGATCGTGAATCCGCAGAATAGAAACGCAGCGGTGGCCACAAATTGACGATCGCGGGTACCCACGCTCGCGCGAATCAGTACCCAACCCAGGGGTACAAACGCCAGGAGCAGCGATAGCAACGATCCCGCGAGCAGCGCATCCGTCGGGCTACGAAATCCGGCCACCGCTAAATAAAGGCAGTGGCTCACCGGAGTATGCAGCGTTCCGATTACCGCGCCGATGGCGTCCCGGTCCAAATAAAGACTGAACCCGTGCCACAGCGCCATGGAACGGGCCAACCTGACATCGTTCCAAACGAAAGAAGGGGCATTGAGTACGCCCGCGGCGGTCTGCGCGGCCAGTAGGATCGACAGTGCAGCCATCGCCGCCCAAGCCCACCTCCTTGCCGCGTTGAAGGTCAAGCTCTCCGCCGTTGCAAGTCGCGTCGGATACGGCGCAATTGTCCGAGATACTCGATCCAATGCCGCAGCCTCATTTTACTCCGTCCGCTGCGCCGCTTTTGCATTGAATACCCGTGCTCCACAACGTTTTCCACACGCCCTCGAGCGAGGATTTCTATCAGGGTTTTGAATCCGGTGGGCCGCAACTCGATATCCTCGATCGCGCGCCTGCGTAACATGTAACATCCGCTGAGCGGGTCTGTTACTCTGCGGAAAACCTTGGGTACAAGGAACGTCCCCACGCATCTCGCGGATGCCGACAAAACCTGGCGGTGTCGAGGAAAACGCCCCACTGAACCCTCCGCCGCGTACCGGGTGGCCACGACCAGGTCCGCGTTTTCGATCTTGAGGAGCATGTCGGGAAGAATCGAGGGCGGGTGTTGAAAATCCGCGTTGATGGTTGCCAGCACGTCACCGCTGGCAATCTGCCAACCCCGCACGACCGCGCTGGCCAGTCCCCGCTCTCCGGCCCGCCGCACCACACGCATGTTGGGCCAACCGATGGAAATCGCGGTGGCAACCTCACCTGTTCCGTCCGGGCTCTCATCGTCCACCACGATCACTTCGTAGCCGCGGCTCGGGACCGACTCCAGACCCGCCTTCAGCGCTTGAAGAAACGGCCCGATGTTAGCCGCCTCGTTGTACGTTGGCACCACCACAGAAAGGAACGGCAACGCCGCCTCTTGCTGCATCTGCGGCCGCCGGGCCACAGTAAACGGACCGGCCGGGGTAGCGGCAAACGACTCGACAGCCATCAAACAAAGGATACGCGAATCCGAAGGCAGTGTGTGAGTTGGCAGACGAAGTGCTGCAAGAATACTAGCCGCTAACCAGAGGGGCGCGAACGTCGTTCTGGAACGCCGAAAGGACGAGACGATGTTTCTGATGTTGTTTGCGATTCTGGTGATTCTATGGCTGCTCGGTTTCATTGCATTCCATGTTGCGGGTGCGCTAATCCACTTGCTGCTGATTCTCGCGGTGATTTGCCTGGTTTTGCATTTCGTGCGGGGTAGCCGTTGATGCAACGCATAGCGCGGTGGAACAAGTTTGCATGGTTTCTAACGGCAGCAGTACTCTGCTCACCGGCCGTGGCGCAGATGCGGAAGGCAAACCGGGCAAAGGCGGCGCCGGCCACCTTCGACGCTGCGGCAATCGGCGATTCCAGTCAATCGGGCAGCATAGGTCCGGATGCCAAAGGCTCCGCAGTGGTACGTGCACAGATCCTGCTGGACCGTGCCCATTTTTCCTGCGGTGAGATCGACGGCAATTATGGCGGCAACCTGGAAAAGACCGTGGCCGCGTTTCAGCGCGACCGTAATCTGCCTGTGGACGGCCGCGTGGGGCCGGAGTTGTGGGCCATTCTCAATCAAGACCAAGCGCCGGCGCTAGTCACATACACGATCTTGCAGGAGGATGTAGCCGGACCTTTCGTCACCGCACCCGGCGACCTCATGGAGCAGGCTAAATTGCCATCTCTGGGGTACGCGTCGGCACTCGACGGACTGGGCGAAAAGTTTCACTCCAGCCAAAGCCTGCTGAAGGCGCTCAATCCGGAAAGCAGCTTCGATAAGGACGGCGAATCGATCCTGGTGCCGAACGTGATCGGGACGCCGCCGGGGCCGGCGGCTTCGGTAGTGGTTTCCAAGTCCGATAGCTCGATCACGGCTTTGGACGCCGAGGGAAAGATTCTTTCCTATTACGTGGCGACGATCGGCAGCGAGCACGATCCCCTTCCGATCGGGGATTGGAAGATCAACGGAGTCGCGCACAATCCCGTATTTCACTACAACCCGCAGCTGTTTTGGAACGCGAACCCTACGGATCAGAAGGCGGAGATCAAGCCCGGGCCGCGCAACCCGGTGGGCGTGGTTTGGATCGACCTGTCGAAAGAGCATTACGGCATTCACGGGACGCCGGCACCAGGAAAAGTTGGCCATACCGAGTCGCACGGCTGCATACGGCTAACCAACTGGGATGCATTCGAGTTGTCCCACATGGTCAAGCCCGGAACACCCGCCAAGCTGCAGGAGTAATCACATGCGCGAAAGGCCGGTCGCCGTTTTTTTTGCGGGTTTTGCCTTCGGTCTGGTCTTCCTGGCGGCGCTGCTCTGGGGGACCGGCAGGTTACGGGCGATAAATGCCTCCGCTGCGCCCCAGCCGTTCCAGGCGCAGGCGCCGGCCCCGGATACCAGGCCCTCGCGCCCCTCCCCGCCGCCGGCAGTTCCCCCGCCGGTGGCAGTGCCGAACGCTGTCAGTGAAGAACCGCCGGACCGGCCCTTGATCGAACGCAAGCTTCTGATTCCAGTACAGGGCGTCCGCGCTGAAGACCTGCGGGACGACTTCAACGAGGTGCGCGGCGGCCATCGGCACGAGGCGCTCGACATCATGGCCGCGCGGGGCACGCCGGTCCTGGCGGCGGACGAAGGAACTGTTGCGAAGCTGTTTCTTAGCAAACCAGGCGGCTTGACGATCTACCAGTTCGACGACAGCCAGACCTACTGCTACTACTACGCGCACCTCGATCGTTATGCGGACGGGTTGAAGCAGGGTGCGCTGTTGCGGAGAGGCGAAGTCGTGGGATATGTCGGCAGCACAGGTGACGCATCTCCGGACGCCCCGCATCTGCATTTCGCCATTTTCAAACTGGGACCGGAAAGGCACTGGTGGCAAGGCACCGCCATCGATCCCTACGGGTTCCTTACGGGTTCAGCCAGCAACTAAGATCGAACTGCGCATTTCAGATCGACCGGACCGCCCACAACCTGCCGGCAACGGCACGCGAGACAGCGGATTTCGCAGAGGGCGCCCAAAGCCCTGGAAGCGCACCTGCATCACGTCACCGTCTTCCAACCGAAGGCCGTCTCCGAAGCTGAACGCGTCCGCGCCGAAGAAGTGAATATGCAGATCGCCCGGGCAGCGATGGAATTCGAATTTAAAGTGATGGTGCTCGATGTTCGCGAGGCTGTGGCACATGGCGCCCTCTCCGGTGCGTATCTCGCGCGACCACAAAACCTGCCCGCCGCGATCGACCGACACCTCGCCGGGCACAAGATCGAAGTTTTCATCCACCACGAGTTCCGGGCCGATGGCGCAAGTACGAAGTTTCGAGGCCGCCAGGTACAGGTAGTTCTGCCGCTCCAGCACGTGATCGGAAAATTCGTTGCCCACCGTGAATCCGATCCGCCGCGGAGCACCTTGGGCATCGATCAGGTACACGCCCGCCACTTCCGGCTCCTCTCCGCCGTCCTCCGCGAAATCCGGCACCGTCAAGGGCTCGTTGTGAGCCCGCAGCACCGTGCCGCATCCCTTGTAAAACCATTCGGGCGCAATCCCTGTCTTCCCCGGCGCCGGTTTGCCACCCGCGACGCCCGATTGATACATGCGCGTGCTATCGGTCACGGCCTGCGCCGCCGCATGCATCGCATCGCGATTCGTCGCGCTGGCTTTGTGCGTAAGCCCTGTACCGCTCACCAGGCATCGCGCAGGCTCTGAGGAGACATCCGCCGATGGACAGATGCGCCAAATCGACGTGCCGGCGTACACGGGGTCATAGTCGACGAGTTCATGGGACGCACGCCGTGCGATCCCTTCAGGGAGCGAAGAGCCTTCATGCAGACACTCCGACGCCAGGTCGTAAATGGACCGGCAGCCTTCCAATAATCGAAGCCG
>Ga0302325_10005619_pt1 | contig 28477 bp, 28 predicted proteins | sample Palsa_T0_2_FD_201948 | JGI IMG/M metagenome (GOLD analysis project Ga0302325, IMG submission 201948) | Peat permafrost microbial communities from Stordalen Mire near Abisko, Sweden - Palsa_T0_2 | ecosystem: Environmental > Terrestrial > Soil > Palsa > Peat permafrost | place: Sweden: Abisko...
AGCGTTTGATAATAGCCGCTGAGCGAGAGGGTTTGTACGATCACGCCGCCGATCAACAGCACCAACAGGCCCAACCAGGCGACCAGAAAGCGCCGGATCGAGCCGAGACGCGGAAAGCGGCGAAAAAGATGCCGTTCAATCTGCTGCTCGGCCTGCTGGCCGAGGTCTTCGACCTGCCGCTGGCCCTTGCGGAGCCGCCGCCGGAAGCGTAGTTTAATCAGTCGCGTCCGCATCGGCGTGAGGTTCCGAGCCTACTTGACAATCGCGCTCAAGATGAGCGACAGACTGAAAACCAGCCCACAGACGATAGTAATCTGAAAAATCGTTTTGTCGGTGCCGCGGCGAGTGGTATTAACCTCGCCGGCGCCGCCCAAGCCCGCGCCGAGGCTGGCGCCCCGGGTTTGGATCAGGATCAGAAACGTCATGAGCGCCATCGAGCCAATCGTCAGCCAGTTCCAAATCGTCATTTCCTGATATCCTCCAAAATTGCTGTCACCAGGTAGTTTACCAGGCCTATGACCATCCCGGCAAACACCGCCGCCCAAAAGTTGGTGATGTGCAGCGGCGTGTACAGCTTGCTGGCTATAAAGACGGTCAGGCCGTTAATGATAATCATGAACAGTCCCAGCGTGAACAACAGCGCCGGCAACGAGAAAATAATCAGAATCGGCTTGATAATAATATTGATCACGGCCAACACCAAGCCAGCGATGATTATGACACGCAGTTTGCTGTCATAAGTAATGCTGCTGCTCAGGAAACCAGCGGCAATCCACAGGCCCAGACTGCAGACCAGCCAACGCGTTATAAAACGGTACAGCGATTTGTTCATATGCTTACCACTCATTGTACAGGAATTTCAGCAACCCGACAGTTAATGTACGGCAATTTTTATGAGGGCTATAAGAGCTATGGCCGCCCAGAAGAGATTAAGGATGAGCGGTTGGCGAACCCGCTTAACAGCCGCAATAGTTATAATGCCAGCAGCGCCAGTCAGGTTTAATAGTTGGTAAGCACCCCCCCCCCTGGCACTATGTTAAAACTGACCAGTATATAGGCCAGCACGATGGCGCCAGTGCCATACCAGCCGGCAATTTCGGCGGCTAGATTTTGCTTCAGCTTAGGTTCATCCATAACCCTCAGATTATAACAAAAGCGGTTCAAGCCAGGCTGCGGGGGAGTTTATCAGTAAGTATCTTGATGCCCTTGGGCGTGATTAAGACGTCGTCTTCAATGCGCACGCCAATGCCCTCGCGGGGGATATAAATGCCGGGTTCGACGGTCATGACAACGCCCGGTTCCAGCGGACGCTCGTAGTCGCCGGCATCGTGGACGTCGAGCCCCAAGAAATGCGACGTGGCATGCGGATAAAACTTCCGTACGGCGGGGTGCGTAATCGTCTTGAGCAGGCCGAGTTCGCGCAGCTTTTCGCCCATGTAATGTTCAATTTGCTGCTCGTAGTCTTTAACCAGGGTACCGGGCTTGAGCAGACCGAAGGCAAAGCGCTGGACATCCAGCACCGCGGCGTGCACGGCCTGTTGGCGCCGGGACGGCTGGTTGAGGCTGACAGTACGTGTGATGTCGGCCGCATAATGGTTAACTTCGGCGCCAACATCGACGACCAGCAGCTCGTCGGCTGACAGGGCGCCGTTGTTGGCAACGTTGTGCAGCGTGCAGGCCCGCGGGCCGCCGGCTACGATCGGCTCGAAAGCATGGCCCTGGGCTCCGCGGCGGCGGAAACCCCGGCTCAGTTCGGCTTCCAACTCGTACTCGAACGCGTAGCGACGCAGCTTGACCGGCCGTAGGGATTCTTTCATTGTCCTGATCGTGATATCAATGGCCGATTGTATAGCGACCAGTTCCGGCGGTTGCTTGACCATCCGTAGCCGGCCAAGATGGGCGTTAACGTCTAGCAAGGCCAGCTCGCGGCGTTGGCTCTTGAGCTGCGCCACCAAGGTGGCTCGGGCGGGGTTAGTATATAGCCCGTAGAGTTCGACGTAAGCCGGCGGCGCAGCCAAGGTGGCGACGTGCTTGACCTTTTTCAACCTTTTCCCAAGCCGTTCCCAGCCTGTCTTGTCATCATAGACGACCGGGATGCCGGAGCGACTGGACAAGGCCTCGGCGGACACGGCGCCGTCGAAAGCTTCCCGGCGAACCGAACGGCCCGGCACGATCAAATATTCTTCGTCACGGTCCATCACCAACACTATGTCCGGCTCGTTAAGGCCGGTCAGGTACCAAAAGCTGGCGTCTTGGGCAAAGGCGAAAGTACTGTTGGTACCTCGCTGCAATAAGCCGTTGGCTGTCAGCACGATCGGCGCCGTGCCGGTGAACAGCTGTCTCAGGCGGCGCCGGTTGTCAGCAAAAAATTCACTCATAAACCTGGATTCCATAGTCAAGCTTACAGTATAGCAAAATCGTTGTCCCAACCGTCCGATCTGGCTATATAACATATATGTTATATAGCCGAACACAACAGGATAAGACGCCGTCCGCCATTAACAGCGCTGCATAGAATGGCTAAATTATGGTATGATCACACTGGTTGATATAACAAAAAATGAAACACAAAAAAAGGCTTGTCTCCAGATCACGCATGCGACGCGCCCAGAAAACGTCGGCCAAGTCAATTCTAAAGAAATCACTTCGTCGGAACCCTAGAAAAGCAGCGGCCAAACGAAAAATAAGACGGGCCCGGCCAGTCCACAAACGAATCTTGCTCCACCCAGTGAGCATTTTAATAGTTCTCTGCGCCGGGGTATTTATAGTCGGCTGGACAATCCGCACCGTGGCTGATTCTTATACGGTTACAGCTACCGTAGAGGCGCCAGCGCCAACGGATCCGGCAACTATAACTTATCCCGTCGACCAGTCACACTTCACGACAACGCCCGTGACGGTATCAGGCATTTGCTCGCCGAATACCTACGTCGAGCTGTATAGAAATGGCAACTTTAGCGGTGTAACCAATTGCGGCGCCGGTGTCACCAACTACCAGATTGCAACTGATTTATCACCCGGATCTAACGATCTCTATGCCAGAATATTCAGTGTTACCGATAACGAAGGACCGCCATCGGCGCATATTACGGTATTCTACGACCTTCCGCCGCCCCAGCCGCCCACACCTAGCCCGACGCCAGGATCACTGCAGGTTACCTCACAGGACGGTAATGTTTATCAGTCTGGCAGCATCGCCACGCTGAGCCCATACCCGACAATTAGCGGCGTGGCGCCACCGAATTCAAAAGTTACCGTTACTTTTCATTCAAACCCGGTCACTTGTATAACGTATGCCGATGCCAATGGCTTCTGGAGTTGCACACTCGACCAGCCATTGGCTGACGGTATGCACACGGTCGGCATTAGTGCGGTTACGCCATCAGGTACGACTCTATACTTTGCAGACTACCGTATGCGCGTTTTATCCAGCTTAAAGCCTTTGCATCCTATCAATAGCTCTACGCAGCCGTTTTTAATAAAATCGGACTACCAGTACCAGGTATACGCTTACGGCCAAAATGCAAGCCTCAATTTGAGCTTAAGTGGCGGCTCAAGCCCTTATGCGGTCAGCGTCTATTGGGGTGACGGCAGCCAGTCAACGGTACTAAGAAAAGACCAGTCGGCGTTCACCGTAACCCATGTTTATAAGCCGCTGGGGAGCCAGTTAGTAAACTTCACCATTAAGATCCAGGCCGTTGACAATAACGGCGTTAAAGCCTTCTTGCAGATGACGGCCGTTGTCCAGGGTAACCAGTTCGGCGCGTTGTCAGGCCAATGTGTTTCGTCAGCGTCAGGTGCTAGCAGCTACTCTACCCAAGCGGCCACCACCCTGTGCGGCAATGCGGCACCGTCGCTGTTGTCCAGGCTAAAACAATGGGTCTGGATAGTGTGGCCAACCTATGCCGTGGTGGTATTGATGATTTTCAGCTTCTGGCTGGGCGAACGCCAGGAACTGCTCACACTATTAAACAGAAAGCGCTCTGGACGACGGTACCGGACATAGCTTTTATGACTGGGTGTCAGATCCATTAACCCATTAACTGAGTCAAATGTTGCGTATCTGACTTTAGTTGTCGGGAACAAAAGACTGCCTAGGCGAAGGCATAAAGTCCATGAAGCGTTGCCGAGATTGGGGTACGACCCTTCGCATTGCCATTGGCTGCTGAAAGCTTGTTTTAGGCACAGGCTGTAATGGAAGTCGAGCTTTAGGATTAATATCTGAGATTAAACCTGGCCTAACTCTAGGCATGGTACTGGCTATAGAGTGGGTTGGTGCTGCCGGTACGGCTAATGGAGTTGGTACTGGGCTTTGCTGCTGAGCATTTACCGCGAAGTCGTTTTGTTGCAGAGAGAACTCTGTATGAGCTGGCCGTCTTGATCGGTTTATTACGGCAATAATCCCGATGCCGACTTGATACATAAGGATAAATGGCCCGGCAACGAGTAGTTGACTGAGGATGTTTGGCGTTGGGTTCATGAGGCCGGACACCACAAAAGCAACCAATATGACCCAACGCTCGTAATGGAGCAATCGTTTGGGCTGCAACGGTTTAATGCGATTAATGAACACCAATAACAGGGGTAGCTGGAACAACAAAGACGAGCCGACCATATAGACAATGACAAAATGTAGATAGGATTGTATGGTTACTAGGGGCTGTATCTGTATCGTCTTAAACTGATGGAGCAGGAAATGCAATGCTGTCGGTAGACCGATAAAATAACCAAAAACTATACCAAAAAGTGCGAGTAGGCCAGATATAAAACTACCGGTGAAAATAAAACGCCTGGTACCATGACTGACAAGCGGCTCAGCAAATCTAAGAATGTTATAAACGATAACGGGTAGGCTCAGTACAAAGCCACCGTAAATACAGATCCGAAACAGAAAATCTATACCACCACCAACTGATGTATAAATAAAGTGTTGACCATGGGCGGGACGCAGCAAGATGCTGACAATGTGCTGCTGCACAAAATAAATAGCTGTTCCCCAGACCACGACAGATATGGCTATTTAGTATAGCCGTCTACGGAGCTCGTATAGGTGCTCAGTGAATGGTGCGAGCTTAACCCTGTCTTCAGCCGACTGGGGCTGCTTGCTACGTTTTCTCACAATGCTATATCACCCTCGTAAGCATTGTAACACAAGCGGTTTACTGCTATCAGGAGGCTTTATGAACCAGATTTGTCTTCTTCTTTATTGTCTGTGGATGTTTTTTTGGTTTTGTTGGCGGACGTGTCATCATTTAAGCCTTTACGTAGCTCTTTCATTGACTCGCCTAAACTTTTTGATAGCTCAGGCAACTTTTTACCGCCAAACAGTAGCAATAGAATTGCTAGAATAATAATGAGTTCCGGGGCACCGAAGTCTAAGAATGCGAAATTTGTAAACATATCTCTTCCCTGCTAGGTTCTCTTAACAAGTACCTTAACGATCTCCTTATGCTACAATTCTATTCTCTTACTATTGTATTTGTCCAGGCGAAATAATATGGCGTTATGTTCTACGTTAGTACGGGCGTAAGACTTTCTTTTTTAAATCCACCTTGCAGTCGAATTTATTTCAATTGAAGCGTAATGATTTTACACACCTTACAAAAAGATTTTGACTTTATAACGCTTGTGTTACAATTTAAGCAATATCGATCGAGCCAATCTCAGAATTTATGATAAAAAATCAGCCTAAAATTTTTCAGAAATACACCATATTTGCTCTCCTCGTAGTCGCAGTCTTGGTTCAGTTTGTTTTTTTTGCCGGTAGCGCCAAGGCGGCAACCTTAACTGAAACGTTCGTGCGGTTCGACCGCATGCAAACCAGTACGGCTACAACCGGTACGGTTTGTGCTACTCAGGCGACGTCAGGTACCGATACCACTGTCCAGGTAACCTATCCGACTGGCTATACGCTTGGTATAGCTTCAACCTTTACAGTCAACACCACCAATATTGCTTGGCCGGCTGGGGCCAGCGCTTGGCCAGGTATCGGCACGGCCAGCAACGTTTCTGGCCAGATAGTAACCTTTCCAAGCACCACTTTAACGGTTGCTACACTGTACTGTTTTAACTGGATTAACACCGCAGCCGTGACGACTTCCGCCTCGGCTACCAACTCCAATACAGGTACGATAGGCACCTACTCTTCCGGGCCGACGCTGATAGACTCCGGTACCTACGAGACGGCGACCGTAACCAGTGATCAGATTGCGGTTTCGGCTACTGTTCCCCCATCCTTTTCGTTTGCCCTAAGCGGCACCACTGACGCGCTCAGTACCCTAGCCACCGGCTCAGTCACCTCTAGCCCGACACCGCGCACCGTGACAGTTAACACCAATGCCAAAAACGGCTGGTTGGTATGGGCGAAGGATGCTAATACCGGTATGACCTCGGCTTCAGCCGGGAAGACCATAGCTTCCACGACGCCAGGCAGTAACAGCACGCTGAGCGCTGGCACTGAGGGCTATAACACCGGGGTAACCAGCACCCAAGGGAGCGGTACCGGTACGATTACGGTAGCCGCGCCGTTCGTTGGCGGGAGCACCGGCAAGGGCGGCGGGCTAAATACGACTTATGCTACTATCGCGAGTTCTAATGGCACCGGCGGAAGTTCGGTTTTGACGCTGACTAACAATATTGCTATCTCGACCGTTACACCGGCTGCTACAGATTATGCTGATACCATAACGGTAGTCGGCGCCGGCGCTTTCTAGTACGCCTCCGCGAACATGGTACTATAAAGCTAAGGGGAGCGTTATGAAGAGGAGGAGTGTATTAGCGGGTGGAATCGTGGCCATCTGTGCAGTAGCTATTGCTATTATAGCTTTCTCGCCTCAGGCTAAGGCCGCGGCGCCAAGTAATTTCTCGCTCGTCGTAACTCCTTCACCAATCGTGGCGACCGCTAACCCCGGCCAAACCACCCAGCTGCAACTGAAGATTTTAAATAACGGTAGTGAGACTGAAAATCTACAGATTCAGCCGCGAAGCTTTAGTATTAACAATACCACCGGCCAGATTAATATAAGCGACGCCTCGCCGCTTGGCGTCACGAACTGGATTAGTTTTAGCGCCCCGAAATTTACCGTCGCCGTTGGCCAATGGTTTACTGAAGATGTTCGCTTAGCCGTGCCAAAGGATGCCGGATTTAGTTACTCTTTTGTACTGGTTATTAATCGACAAGGCAACCCACAGCCGACACAGTCCGGGCGGCTTATTAAAGCCGCCCTGGCCGTCTTTACCTTGCTTAATATCAATCAACCCGGAGCTACCAGACAACTGAGTGTATCGGCTTTTACGGTGAGTAAACATATTTACGAGTGGTTACCGGCCACCTTCACCGTCAAGTTCAAAAACACCGGCAACAGCATCGTTCAGCCGTCGGGCAATATCTTTATCCAGCGGACGACGACAGCCAAAACGCCCATCAATGTCCTGCCGGTTAACGCTGGCGGAGGCTATATCTTACCGGGTACGGTTCGCCTGCTCAAAAGTTCGTGGAGCAATGGTTTTCCAGCTTATCAGACAGTGACGACGAGTACTGGTGCGTCCCAGCAGCACCTGACCTGGAACTGGTCAAAACTCTCCAGCCTCAGGATCGGTCGCTACACTGCTGACCTGGTAGCGGTCTACAACAACGGCCTGGAAGATGTACCCATTCAAGCCCAAGTAAGTTTTTGGGTGATACCGTGGAAGATCCTGATTGTCGTAGCCATTGTTGGGCTGCTGTTACTGTTTGGCTTGTGGTCTCTGGTGCGGGCCATTATTCGTATGGTTAGACGGCACTCTAAACCCCGGCATCATAAAATCCGCTAGAGCATACCGTCGAGGTTAGCATAATTTAAACTTAATTGTTTTAAAGCGTAGAACTTTGTATACTATTACGCGTCTAGAGGGTGCGTAATCATAGCCATAGCATGAGTGATATAAAGACTAAGTTACTAGAAAATGAGATGACTCGCAAAGAGTTCCTAATATACATGTCAATGGCTCTCGTAAGCGTGCTCGGGCTTAAGAACTTTCTATCCCTGCTAAACGGATCATTCCACCGCGAGTATCTGGCTAAGTCTCGGCAGTCGTCTCAAGATAACGCCGATGGCTTTGGCAGCCGAAAGTTTGGAGCTTAGTCCATGCCGTATCCGCAAAGACTCCCGATAGTCAATAGTGATGACGGCACCTGGGGCAATATATTAGTCCAGTATCTCCAACTGCAGCACTACAATGATGGCACCAACAATCCGATTAACGGTATGCATCAGAACATCACTATAACTGCCGGCACCACGGCGTCCGGTACGCAGCCGCTGCAGTTCACATCTGGCCCACTGATAACCACCCCGGCAGCGGGCAGTGTGGAGTTTTTAACCGACCGATTGTACTTTACCCAAACTACCAGCACCACTCGCAAGGTTCTGGCAGCCTTTGACGACAGTAGCGGCGCGACCGGCGACACCTACTACCGTGATTCTGGTGGTAACTTCGTCCGTTTAGGTATTGGCAGCGGCAACCAGGTTCTGAGTGTCGCCTCCGGCTTACCAAGCTGGCAGCAAGCGATTTTTGCTGTCGCCACCACAACTGGTACCACTTATACCATTAACACTACGAACACTGTGGTTATCGCCGATGCCACCAGCAACAATGTGACTGTCACCCTGCCAACGGCATCAACCGTCACCGGCTACCGTTATTACGTGAAGCGTAAAGACAGTTCTACTACCTACACCGTTTCGGTTGCCCGCTCCGGCAGTGATACCATTGACGGTGCTACCAGCCAGACTCTGGAGATCCAATATACCTCGATGACTGTCGTCTCCGATGGCAGTAACTGGTATATAATATAGTCCAGGCATGGCTTACACACCACCACTGAATGGCGGGCGCGTTAATCTAACGTTAGCTGGGAACTCAACTTCGGCCGGCGCTGGATATGCCCTGGCGTCTACCGGCACGGTAACGTTAGCTGGCGGCAACAATATTACGCTTAGCCAGAATGGCAACGCAATTACTATTTCCGGGGGTGCGGGCGGGGCGGGCGGAGTTGCTCTCGCTAACTCGCAGACTACCTATTCATCCGGTACAGTCAACCTTTTAGAGGGCGGTGGGGCTATAACAATTGCCTCAGGTGCCAACCAATCCTTTAACGTTTCAGTGCCCCAAACTTCCAGCCTGTCAGCAACCGGACAGGTCAGTATTTCAACCAACGGTTCCACTATTAGTATCGGAGCGCCCGACCAAACCAACCAGACGCTGTCGTACGCCATGAGCAGCCAAACGGTTGGTAACACATCTGGCATGTCAGTTGATGCGCGTAGCCTGACGCATGTAGGTAGGGGCATGATTAGTGTCGGCGCGAGCACTTCGGCCGGCGGTAGTTCCTTGATTTTCTCAGCAACCCAGTCGGTCCAGCCCGGTATCGCTTCCATTCAGGCCAGTAATACCACCTACACTTCCGGAAACGTCATATTTAGCAACGCTAACGGTATATCATTTGGCTCCAGCGCCGGCAGTGCTATTACGGCAAGTTACACTGTGCCGACCCAAACAGTCCAGCCCGGTATCGCTTCCATTCAGGCCAGTAATACCACCTACACTTCCGGAAAGGTCATATTCAGTAACGCAAACAACATATCATTTGGCTCCAGCGCCGGTAGTGTTATTACTGCCTCGTTCGGGGGAGGCGGTGGAGTGGCGCTGTATGACGGTGCTAACAGCATCACCAGTGGTACAGCCAGTTTAGCTGACGGTAACGGGGTGAGTCTTGGCATCAACGGACAAACTGTTACGGCGAGCGTAGCCAATATGTTTAACGCTGGAATGTCAACTAACGGCAACACCGCCGGCACTACTGGTACGGTTTCCAACCAGTTGATTTTCGTTGGTGGCAATAATATAACTTTAAGTCAATCAACTGGGGCTGGCGGCAATACACTGTCCATTTCGGCGCCAAATTTTGCAACAGCGACCTCGCCTTTCCAGATACAGTTCGCCGGAAACACCTCCGGTGCCATGTCCACAATAACGACCGGAGCGGTACAATTTGCCGGTGGCAACAACGTTACGCTGAGCCAGACACAACAATCAATTACCATTAGTGCCGGACCTGTTGCGGTGAGCACCTACATTCCAGATAACATGTGGGCGGCATCTACCGCTTCGCAAGTAATTGGCGGCGCCGTAGGTGTTACCAGCGCATCAGCCTTGTTCTTTCCAATCTCTCTGTCCAATAGCGTTTACTTTGACGCTCTAAGAATGCTCGGTTTCTTCTCTTGGGCTACGTCCAGCGCATCCGGAGCACAAACAGTTTCGAGTATGTTCGGTCTATACAGCAATAATGCTTCGACCTTATCTTCAATCTCAACGGGTTCTTTCTCGCTGGCGGCGACTAATAGTAGTGTTTCGGCAACCCTCAGCTATCCCTCAGCCACTGGTACAGCTGGTTACACATATACTACTAACGCAGCGACTACCACAGCTCAGATACATTCATTATTTGGCACGGCCGCGCCGGGTAGACAGATAGACTTGCAGTTTGGCAACACTATGAGCCTTGCCCCAGGACTGTACTGGCTCGGCGTCATCAACCGCCAGACGACAGCTAATGCCGCAGTTGGAGTTTCTGCTGCTATCGTTGGCAACGCTATAGCGCCACAAGCTAACTTTGCGTTGATTGGCGAAGGATCTACTGTCAGTACAACCAACGTTACGCTACGTGCGTCAGTGCTACAAGGCTTTGGTCCGTACACCAGTACCGGTTCAGCCGGCTACGGTGGCACCACTTTGCCTGGTTCAGTATTTCTAACAGGTATTGCCCACACCGCGTCTATAATGCCTCTACTGACGTTCATCAGTACCTAATACTGATTTATTCAAATTTGAGCGTAGCTTATATCAAGTTATTGCAGGTATAATGACTAGACATGGCACTGGCAATAGACTCCTCAACCCCAGCCATCATACAAGGCCCTACTAGCAGTGGTATGTCCACGCTAACCTCAAATAGTTTTTCACCACCGGCGAGCAGCTTGGTGGCTGTTTTATTGATGAACGGTGCAAGCACTAATAACATAACTTCAGTTACGGACAGTCTTGGGTCACATTTGGCGTACTCAAAACTTGTTGCTCTAGCAGCTGTGCAGACCGACACCGAAATATGGGCAGCCAATTGTGCAAGTGCCCAAACCAATATGACAGTGACGGTTAATCTTTCGGGCGTTGTTAATATAAATGATTGTGGTCTTGCTATAGTTGTTTTCACTGGCGCAGCCACTACCCAAAATGGGGCTACACAAAGTTCTAGCAGCAGTAATGCTGATCCGTCGGCTAATTTAACTACCACGGCCAATAACTCCTGGGTTATAGGGGCTGTTACTAACTGGAGCAATACGACGCTCCCGACCATTCCGGGTGGGCAAACTGATGTGTTTAATAGCTTAACGTTGGCATTTCAGAATTCAACTACAGGTACTTCAGGCTGGGCGCAGGCCCAAACAACTACTACCGCGAGTAGTGGCTCAAGCGTTACTATCAATGATTCGGCGCCAACCATCCAATACTCTATGGTAATTGCCGAGATTCTGGCTGGATCCGGTAGTCCGACGGCAACCGTGGCATGGCTGAGCTAAGCAGCTAGGGAATGGACACTCACTGATCGCATCTGGTTTGACTTATGGTAGGATAGAATTAATCCAACTTAGTGACCTATAGGGAAGTAATGAGAGCGCAAATACTTGTTCCGGATGATGTGGGGATTCACAACGCCAGTGATTACGTGTCGCGCTTGGATAAGGCCAAAAGCTACCGTGATCTGTCGACTGTTATTGTCTGTCCGACCCGCGGTATGATTCCGGCTCGCATCGTACAGAACTGGCAAGGGTTGATGAAGCCCATGAATCAAAAAGTACTGGGCCCGATTTTTATGGAGGGTATGGAAGTTGGTGAAGCCTACAACGGCGTCATTAAAATGATTCTGGAAAACCCGGAGCTCAGCAAATTTAAGTTCATGCTCACTTTGGAGGAAGACAATGCTCCACCGGCCGATGGCTTAATCAAGTTATATGAGTCTATTGATAGCTACGACGCCGTCGGCGGTCTGTACTGGACCAAGGGCGAGGGCGGCCAGCCGATGTGTTACGGTGACCCCAACGTCATGCCGCTTAATTTCATCCCCCAGGTGCCGCAGCCGGACAGCATTACGCCGTGTAATGGTTTGGGTATGGGCTTTACCTTGTTTCGGATTGAAATGCTCAAGGACAAGCGCTTTGAGTACGGCAATTGGTTTAAGACCAAGCAGGAAGTGGTACCGGGGCAGGGTGCCCAAATGTTTACCCAGGATTTGTGGTTCTTTAATAAGGCTCGCGAGCTGGGCTATAAATTTGCTTGTGATGCACGCGTAAGGGTGGGGCACTATGATGCGGCTAACCAAATAATGTGGTAGGATTAGCAAATGCCTGTCAAAAAATCAGTTAAGAAAGTCCTCAAGAAGCCCGTCAAGAAAGCTGCCGCCGGCAAGGCCAAGGCTGCTAAACCCAAAGTCCTCAAGTTATCCCTGGCCTGCGGTGACAATAAGTCCGAAGGCTTCAAGGGTGTTGACATCGCCAAAACCAAGTCGACTGATTATGTCGTCGACCTGCTCAAATTTCCCTGGAAGCAATTCAAGAGTAATTCGGTCGACGAAATCGAGTGCTCGCACTTCGTCGAACACATCCCCCATGGCAATGGCTATAAAGATCCGTTTTTCCAGTTTTTTGACGAAATATACCGAATCTTAAAACCGGCCGAATTTGATCCGGCCAATCCCAACATACCAATTAAGGGTTTCGCCTCGATTGTTTGTCCCTATTACTCCAGCATACGGGCCTGGCAGGACCCAACCCACCAGCGGGCTATTTCCGAAGCCAGCTTTTTGTACTTGAACAAGCAGTGGCGCATAGACAACAAGCTTGATCACTATCCAGTAAGCTGCGACTTTGACTTTACCTATGGCTATATGCTCGGCCCTGAGTATCAGAATCGCAGCGAAGAGTCTCGCGGCTTCGCTATCGGCCACTACATCAACGTGGTGAATGATATTCAAGTGGTCCTCACCAAGCGGACATAGCCCGTATCGATGAAACATAGTCGTTTTAGACGAGTTGGCTACGCTATCGCGGCCTTTTGCTTGGTGCTTATTAGCATTACGACAGTCTCAGCAGCCAACATCATACACAGCAACACACCGAAAGGGCTCGTTATCTCTCCGGCCACGCAGTTTGCAACGGTCAATGCCGGCAAAACACAAGCTGGTAGCTTCAGTGTCGCCAATGACACTGCTAACCCCCTGACCATTAGCTTTTCCATTAAGCAATTCACTGTCGACAGTTATTCGTATAGCTATAACTTTAATCCGCCGAACAATAACTGGGTTACAATTGGCTTACCGCAAGTAACGCTACTGCCCGGACAAACCCAGACCATTCCGTATAGCGTTACTATACCTGTCGGCGCCCCGCCAGGTGGCAACTACTTTGTATTAATAGCCAGTGCCACTCTAACCAGCGGCAACCTTACCAGCAAGGTCCAAGCAGCGAGCCTTTTATACTTAACGGTCAACGGTAAACTCACGTACACCAGCAGGCTCGTCAATGATTCTATTCAAAGAGTAGCGTTTGGAACCCAACTGGCTTACCATTTTAGTGTCATTGATACCGGTAACGATTATCTCTTTATATATACGTCTGGAGTCTTACACGGACTGAACACCAAACCAGCTATGACGACGCCAGTGACACATCTCGTTATACCCGGCAAAATCCGCCAATTTACTGGCACTATCCCACACCCGCTCTTGCCCGGCGTTTATCGAGCTACCTTTGGTTATACGACCGATACCGGTGCCGTGGTCCAACGCTCCCACCTGATCTTGTATATTCCGCCTTGGTCGATCGCCGGAGTTTTGCTCGTGCTACTCGCCGGCAACGTTTGGTATTTGAAAAAGAAAAAATAGCCCTCCTAAGAAAGCTAGCCGTTATAGGCTACTGCCGTATACGTTACATTACCTGTGTAGGTACCTTCAGGAGTGACAATGCTGGTCAGCACCCCATACGTTACGGTTGTGGTGTTGCCGCTTTCATAAGGACCTGTGGCGCTCGTCAGTAGCACTGGAGACGTCGTCAAACCAATGTAATTAGACGATCCGTCGGTATTATATCCCCAGGTGTTTGTAGCCAGCGCGGCTTCAGAAGTATTGCTACTCGCCGGTATGGACGAACTACCGTTTACCAAACTACTGTTACCGGCGCTATAGATATATAAGTAATACCCGTTAACATCAGTTGATGTCACCGTAACCGTACTTGAACCGGAGGCGCTAAAATTCCCGCCACTTGGTACTAAAGATAAAGTAACATTACCACCGAGAGCAATCGAGATGCTGGTTAATGAACCAAACGGCACGTCGGCTCCAAAGTTACCTTGGCCGAACGGCGAGGCCGAGGCAACTTGCTGCAAGGCCATTAAGATAAATACACCGCTCAACACTGCCAGTGGCCATGTCAGCCGGTGATTAAGTCGCCAGAAAATTGTAGGTTTTTTCATGATTAGTAACGTCTGCACACCATAACGATACTTTTAGTTTAGCATTTTGGTTAGAGTATACTGACTGCAATGAGATTATTTCCGCTCCTAGCGAAGCTGGCTATTATTGGAGCTACCCTCATCTTAGTCGCAGTAGTATGGTCAGCACCGGCCTTAGCTGCTGGACAGAGCATCAGTATTACTACCTCACCCGTTAATGAGGTTGTCGGTTCAAAACCGGGTACTACGGCCACCGCGATTCTGCACGTTCAAAATAACAACCCCGAGCCAGTGCCTATGACTGTCAAGCTTTTTACCTTCGGCGCAGCCGGTACATCAGGCAAGCCTGCCCTGCAAAAAGCCTCTCCGGCCGATACGTTTCTTGCCTGGGCCCATTTCTCACCGGCAACCTTTATTGCGCAACCGGATGTCGTGGTGCCAGTTACGATGACTATTACCATCCCGAGGACCGCGGCTTTGGGATACAACTACGGTGTCGCTTTTGAGCCAGTTGAGCCGGCTGCGTTAAATGGACCAGGTGCGGCTATTAAAGGGTCTAACGTTATTTTGATTTTGCTTGATACTACTTCGGCGAACGAGGTGCACTCAGTTCAGGTAACAGGCTTTACCACAACCAAGAAATTATACGAGTATTTGCCAGCCACGTTTAACATCACTACTCATAACAACGGCAACATTTTCTTAGCACCTGGTGGCGACATATTTATTAGTAAAGATAAGAACTTTGCGCCAGGCAAGATCATTGATACTATCCCGGTTAACAGTGCCCAGGGCAATGTCCTGCCTGATACTAGCCGGGTCTTCCAGACTGAATGGACCAATGGCTTTCCGGTGTATGTTATTAAGAAAATCAACGGCAGCGAAGTCGTCAAGAATAATCAAGCTGTTCACAGCCTTGTCTGGAATTTCTCACAGGCCAATAAATTTCGGTTTGGCAGGTATTATGCCAAGTTAATCATGAGCTATAATAATGGCGAGAGGCAAGTGCCGGTTACCGCCATATTGTCGTTCTGGGTTATACCGTGGAAATTACTGTCGTTATTGCTGATTGTATTATTGTTTTTCGCGGGACTGATCATTGCCGTTGTCTATCTAATACGCCGTTTAAGGAAATTACAGCGGGGAGCAACTAAAGACCGTGTCAGAACCACAAACGAGCCCTAAAGATATAAAATTATCGCCCAAAAAGTGGTATCGAAGAAGACTCTTAATGTATCCGCTCATCATTGTTGTGATTATCATCGGGGTTATTTATCACGAGATGAGTAACATTAACAAGCCGTCTATTGGTGTCGTTACTAATCCCACATCAGCGCAACAGACTGCCGGCTTGTCTTTTAATTTTACGCCAACGACAGTGACTGGAACCTATATAAGCTTCGCTTACCCGAAGGTGTTATCGGTTGATACGGCCACTCAAAAACCGCAATATCCCATCCTGGAATCATATGTGTATAAATATAAAGACATTGAAAGCTGGCTACTGGCCGTAACGGTCACTGACTTGCAGTCCGATAGTCTTAAAGCCGACAGTAGCTACTATGCCCGGCTGCTCAATCCGGCTGAGTACCAACTCTCGACAGTGACAGTCCATAATAATACTTTCCAAGTTATGACCGACACCCAAGCCGTTGGTTTTAGCAAAGTAGCCTTTTTACTACACAACAATATGGCGGTTGATATTTCGCTTACCGGCAACGACGATTTAGGCACTACCAACCTACAAAAAACCTTTAATATAGTCCTAGGAAATTTTAACTGGCGCTAAAAATGGAGTGCTGTCATTTGACAGCTATCTGATACATAACTATACTTACGACCAGAGTTAAAAAATGACAATTTACAAAAAATTCCGGATCAATGGAAAACTCGCCGCTTTTCTGGTTGCAGCAGTACTAATCATAGCTACCTTTTCGGGTTGGCAGAAGACCTCAGCACTCGGTAGCATGACTAACCTGTGGGCAGTTGAAACAAATATGGACGCCTCGGGCAGTGGCCAACTATGGTTAGCTTTCAAAACAGCCACAGCCGGTACACCGGGCACAATAACCGTAGCCCTGAGCGGTACAGGCGCCTCGGTAGCGACGACGAACGGTAACTTAAGTCCAACTACCACCGGTTGTACAACGACGTTTGGTTTTCTAGCCGGTGTTACAGCCTTACCGGGAACACTCAATGCCACTGGTTCAGGCGCGACCATATCTTTAACTGGCGCCTCAAGCTTATCCGCTTCAACAAGCTATTGTGTAGCCTTCTCCGGTGCTTCAGCCGTCACTAATCCGTCTTCGGCTGGCGTCTATAGCTACACCGTAACTGATACCCAAGACACCGGCACAGAATATTATTCAGTGCTGACTGCAGGTACTAACAACACCATTAGCGTTACCGCTACGGTGCCACAGAGTTTTACCTTAAGTTTAAGTGGCAACACTGATGCAATCGGCACATTGACTGCTTCAAATCCCACTACTTCGACTGGTATTACGGCAACGGTAAGTACCAACGCCACAAACGGTCTTGGTCTATGGGCTTATGATACCAACACAGGACTCCATTCAGCCAATGCTTCGCATACCCTTGCCTCCACCAGTCCAGGTAGTGGCTCCTTACAAACCCTGAGCAATGGCGCAGAAGGCTACGTCACTAATGTTGCCTACCTGTCAGATTCTGCAGGCACGGCACCGACCACGACCACGCCTTTTACCAGCGGCACAGCTTATACTGGTGATGGCTTAAATACGACACCAGCCGAGATAGCCTCAGGTACTGCTCCTGTATCCGCCGCTCAACTTAAGATCAAGGAATCGGCTGAGATGTCCAACATTACGCCTGAAGCAACTGATTACTCTGACTCTGTAACGATTGTCGGCGCCGGATCGTTCTAGTCAGATAATATTTAGAGATGATAACCTGCGCTTTCGAAGACGGCAACGCAGCCTTGCTGCGCCATGTGGTTATCGACACGCTCGTTTTCAAAGATGACAAACTGCTCATGGTGAAGCGCACCGCCAAACTCTTGGAGGGCGGCAAGTGGGGATTAATCGGCGGCTTCGCGGAGCGGGATGAAAATCTTGTCCAGGCGGTTGAGCGAGAAGTCCTTGAGGAAACGGGCTGGACAATCAAAGACATCACCATGCTCGCTATTAATGATCAGCCGGACCGGCCCAATGACGACCGCCAAAATGTTTCATTTATCTACTTCTGCCAGGCTGTTAAGAAGACCGGCCAGCCGGATTGGGAATCCGACGAACAGCGTTGGTTTTCTTTGTCGGAATTACCGGACCGGCAAACAATAGCTTTTGACCATGCTGACTTCATCGATTTATATAAGCGTTACAAGGCTGAGAGCCTGGCTTTACCGATAATTTATTGACCTTCGCTGGGGCCCAGATATTGTGTGATGAGCCTGGCCTTTTGGGCGCCGACAGCGGTTGTGAGTGCGGCTTCGTCAGCCTGCGCAACGCCGCGCATGGAGCCGAAGGTGCGGAGAAGTTGTTTACGAGTGGCCGGTCCTATGCCCGGGATGCCGTCAAGTTGGCTGGCAGTCTGACGCTTGGTCTTGAGCACACTGTGGTAGCTGACAGCGAAGCGGTGGCTCTCATCACGGATACGCTGCAACAGCTTCACAAGATTGGTATTGTGGGGCAAATTAACGAGAATAAAATCATCGCTTTCAGCCGAAAAACCACCTAATTTATTTAAACTTAACATGTTAAGTATTACATTAGATTTGGTCTTATGGATGACAATTTGTTCTTCCCGCTTGGCCAAGCCAATAAACGGGATCCGGGCGCAGCCTTGCTCGTCGCGAGCTTGGATGGCGGCATCGAGCTGACCTTTGCCCCCGTCAATAATCACCAAGTTCGGCAAACCCCATGCCTTGCGGTTACGTTCGCTGAGGCGACGTTTTAAGGTTTCATTCATATTATAGAAATCATCGTTTCGGTTGGTTTTGGTCTTGAATTTGCGGTATTGGGCCTTGTCACTAGCACCGTTGGTGAACACCACCATACTAGCCACCACGTCGCTACCTTGCTGATGCGAGATGTCGTAACCCTCTATCCGGCGTGGAAATTGGGTAATACTTAACAAGTTAACTAATTCATTCAAGGCATGGTCTTTACTGATATCCAAGAACTCTTTGTCGCTGAAGATGACTTGTTTATCGAGCCCTCGCAAGGCAAAAAGCTGGTTACGGAGTTTGGCGGCAAGCTCAAAGTCCGATGACTTGGCAGCCCGCTTCATGTCCCGCTCCAACTCTTTGACGATAGTCTTACGCTTGCCCTGGATTACAGCGATTAGTTTCCGTAGGTTGGCGCGATAATCTTCCAAGCTAGTCTTACCTTCCTCAAGTCCCGGATCAAGACCGAGATGGTAGTGCAACGTGGCGCGCTTCTGGCCAGGTATTCGCCGGCTGGCGAAGGGAAAAATCCGGCGCAGCAGTTTGAGCGACTGGCGCACAGCCTGGGTGCTTAAGTACGGCCCGAAGTAGCGCGCGCCGTCGTCCAGCGGCCGCCGCGTCGTCGTCACTGTCGGATAATCACTGTCATAATCGATGCGGATATAGCTCATCGCCTTGTCGTCGCGCAGCAGAATGTTATAGCGCGGCAGGTAGCGGCGGATCAGTTCGGCCTCCAGGAACAAAGCTTCCAGCTCGCTATCCACCACCTGCCAATCGACGTCAGCAATCTCGGCCACCAGAGCCTCGGTCTTGGGATCGCGGCTTCGAGACTTTTGGAAGTACTGGCGTACGCGGTTGCGCAGCACGGCCGCCTTGCCAACATAAATAATCTCCCCGGCTTTATCCTTGTGGAAATACACGCCGGGTGCCTTGGGCAATTCAGCCAGTTTGGTTTCCAAAACAGTCTTCATTGACTATATTCTACTGCATAACCTGGCATCAGCCTCTGGCTGATACTCTGCATAATCCAGTGTTTACAAATAGAGGTACTTTATACCTAACTTTTTACACCATGGCCGAAACAGAAGGTAGGAGAAAGCTTAGGCATGACTGAAAAGTAGCACAATTACCAACATCAGTAATATCAGAATGATAGCGGCCAGGGTGATGTCTATGAGGCGACGGTGCTGTTTGTGCTGGTGCAGTTCCCGAGCTTCGTAGCGGGCCCGAGCTTTGAAAAAGGCGGCTTCTTCGCTGCCGTCATCCGAGTCGAGCGCCGCCCGTGCCAACAATTCGTCCAGTGTGGCATCCTGGCTGGATGCCGGGGCGTGCCCGGTTGGCGCCTGGTCCGGCACCATGTCACGCATGGCCGGATCGCGTTCGAAGTCTTTTTCGCGTTCTACAACCTCAAGACGCAAGGCTTGCTTGAGATCGCCGTCATGTAGGTACTCGGCTACTAAGCGGCGGAGGCCGCGTTCACCGATGAGATGCGTTTCGTAGATCTGGCGCAGGCTGCTGCTGTCGATGGTGATCTGCTCGCTCAAGCTCATCAGTTCGGCGCGGTTGAGGGTATCGACGCGCTGGCCGTGCAGGCCGGCTGCCAAATCGGCCGCCTTGGACTTTTCCGGCAACGGTTTGGTAGCCAGCGGCGTCGGCTTAGCCTCGGCCGATATCAATACGTGTCCGATTTGCTCGGACGGCGGTGCGGTGTGCAGCCAGCGGGCTTCGGCGGCATGGTGCCGTTCCCGTACCGGCAGCCCTGCCTTCTCCGGCTCAATGGCTACCGAGCCGAGTGCCTTGGGCCGGCGTTTGCCGGCTGCAGCATCGCTTGATTCTACGTTTTCTTTTTCCATCGGCTTAAAGAAACAATGCTCACCCTCGTTAGCATTACCAAGTATTCTAGTATAAGATGTGAGGTATTATTTAGCAATGTCGTCTCTTGAAATTGGGAATGACTTAATCTGGAGGCGGTGCCATGAAAAACCCGCAACCCACTTCTAACGTCACCAAGACACTGAAGATTTACTGGCGTTTTACCAAGCCGCATCGCTTCCTTTTTTGGTATGCCACTTTTGGTTCTATGGTGGCTACAATTATTAATGACGTATCGCCGCCGTTCATAATAGCTGAAGCGCTCAACAAGCTACAGTACCTCTATTCTTCCCATAAAGCCGTGGACTTGCATGCCCTCCTGCCCTATTTTATTGCCTACGGAGCAGCTGCCATTATTGGGTCGCCGATATTATGGCAAACCCAGGCCCGTAGCGCCTGGCTTTATCTCATCAAGACAGAGCAACAACTTATGGAGCATATTTTTGACCAGGTCCAGTATATGGACATGAAATTCCATTCTGACCGCTTCGGCGGCGCGCTGGTATCCCAGACCAATAAGTTCGTCACCGCCTACGAGCGCTTGCATAACGACTTCAACTGGAACATCTTAAACGGCCTTACGGCGTTCTTGGCATCGCTGATTATCTTGTTATTTGTAAATCTGGTTTTCGCACTGGCATTCACGGCCGTAGCAATAATTTTTATAATAGTTATGTACCGGCGTATGCAGATACAAATGCCCTTTAACCGCCGGCTATCAAGCACTGAAAGCGAAACTACGGCAAAATTGGCCGATACTATCACCAATGTCTCGACGGTCAAGGCGTTTGCCAGCGAGTCATTTGAAGGCCGTCTATTCCACAAGCAGACAAGCCGTTCAAAACAAGCCTATATGGACCTAATGAACGTCCAGATGAAAAACGAGTTCATCAGCCGCAACGGCATCGCCTTCGTCAAAATCCTGGCCTTTGGCCTCGGCCTCGTGGGCATAATAGTCTTTCACTCGCCCATAGGCGCCCTTTACCTGACCTTAACTTACACCATCAACCTGACTGACCGGCTGTGGCAATTCATGTTCATTATCCGCAACATCAACCGGTCGTTCGGAGATGCTGCCGACATGACTGACATACTGAGCCTGGAACCGACAATCAAGGATCCGCCAAAGCCGCAGGCTGATAGGATACGGCGCGGCGGTATCCGGTTGCACAATGTCTACTTCAGATATGACGATGACGAGCAAAATATCCTGTTCGAGGACTTGAATATGGTAATCAAGCCCGGTGAACAGGTCGGCCTAGTCGGACATTCGGGCGGCGGCAAGAGCAGTTTAGTACGGTTGCTGGCAAGATTTATGGACATTGATAAAGGTGCGATCGAAATCGACGGCCAGGACATAAGGGACATTACCCAGCGCTCGCTGCGCTCCCATATAGCGTACGTGCCACAGGAGCCGCTGCTGTTCCACCGCAGCCTGATGGAAAATATCCGTTACGGCCGGCCGGAGGCCAGCGATGAAGAAGTTGTGGCCATGGCCAAGTTGGCCCACGCTGACGACTTCATAAACACTTTGCCACATGACTATGACACCTTGGTCGGCGAGCGCGGCGTTAAATTGTCCGGCGGCCAACGCCAACGCGTAGCAATTGCCCGGGCCATGCTCAAGAACGCGCCGATTCTGCTACTGGACGAGGCGACTTCGGCCTTGGACAGCGAAAGCGAAGTCCTGATCCAAGATGCGCTCTGGAAGCTGATGGAAGGCCGCACGGCCATCGTCATTGCCCACCGGCTGAGCACCATCCAGCGGATGGACCGCATCATCGTGCTGGAAGACGGCAAGATTGTCGAAGAGGGTTCGCATAAGGAGCTACTGGCTAAGGGCGGCACCTACGCCAGGCTGTGGGCCCACCAATCCGGCGGATTCCTCGAAGACTAGGTCGCAGGCTGCCAGCGGACTTGTTGCCATTCGCGGTAAATAAGCCAGATGATAATGGCGTCGAGTACTGATAGGCAAGCCATACCGAGGCCCGGCTGCGTGACTAACAGATAGATCTGATAGACCAAGAAGAGACCGAGCACCCCCAGCGCCCAGGGGTAGGCCCAGAGTTTATTGAGCAGCAGGCAAGTTACCAGCACGACCTTGACCAAGCCGTGGGTCAACAGAAAGGCTGCCGCGAAGAGGTTGTGGCCGGCCGCCAAATGATGGCCGGCGCTGGCGATGTGCGTCGCGATAAAGTTGTGCGGATTGTCTTGCAGGGCGTCCTGGGTCAAGAAGTTGGTCAAACCGTTAATAGTGTGCGGACTGATGGTCAGCACCAGTACGCCGCCGAGCAGTTCCAATACGCCGTCGATACCCTTAATAATGATGCCGATGGCATAGACCTTATCCAGGAGTGTCTTGGGGTGGAACAGGGGCATACCCCCACTATAGCACGGTGGTTTTAGTCTTCTTTTTTGGCGTCTTTGGCTTCGCCGGCTGGCTCGGCTTCGGTAGTCGGTTTGCTCTCAGTTGCGCCTTCAGCACTCTCGCCCTCGGTGGCTTCAGCTTCTCCCTCTACGGCCTCTTCGCCTTCTTCGGCGGTTTCGGTCTCTTCTTCGGCAGTGCCGCCGGCGGCGTCGTTGGCAGCGGCCAGGGCGCTCGGTTCGTAGACGGTGGCGATGGCATGTTCGGCTTCGGTTTCAATCTCAACACCTTCGGGCGCGACCAGGCTGGCAACCGTGACGTGGTCGCCAATATCGATAAGGTTTTCGGCGTCGTATTCCAAGAAGTCAGGCAGTTTGCTAGCTATGGCTTTGACCTGGACGGTTTCCAGCTGGCTTAGGACAATAAGGCCGTTGCGCTCGGCCGGGCTGGCCTCGTTGCCTTCGGCATAGCGGGGACGGATCGGGATTTCGGCGTCGACTTTTTGATCCTTGTCGACGGCGTTGAAGACCAAGTGGGTCAGCTGGTGCTTTTTGGGGTCAAACTCGGCATCTTTAATAAGGGCTGTGAAGGTCTGGTCACCGGTCTTGATCTCGACCGGGTGGTGCTTGCCGGCCTGCTGCCAGACCTTGAACATCTGGACGTAATTACCCTGTACCACGACCGAAGGTTTGCCGTGATCGTGGATCACCGCCGGCAGCTGGCCATCGCGGCGCAAGTGCTTAACAGCCTTGCCGGTAACCTCACGCGGCTCCAGAGCTAAACTAATAGAATCTTGGGACATTGCCTGCCAGTATAACAGATAGAGAGGGGTTTGGCCAGTATGACTTGAGAGGCTCGTGCTAAGCTTAAATGGCATGTTTGACGTCACTCATATTATCCAAGCCGGCGGCTTGCTGCTAATCGCGGCGCTTATCTTTGGCGAGTCGGGCATGTTCATCGGCTTCTTTTTTCCCGGCGACACTCTCCTGCTCAGCGCCGGCGTATTTGCAGGCCAGGGCAAATTGTCGCTGGCCGCGGTTTTCGTCGTTGTCAGCCTGGCGGCTATTGCCGGCGACAATGTCGGTTACCATATCGGCAAACGTTACGGCCGGCGGCTATTCCGCAAGCCGGATGGCCTGGTATTCCGCCAAGAGTATGTGCAGCGGGCTGAGGCCTTTTATGAAAGGTACGGCAGTAAGACCATGCTGTTTGCCCATTTCGTGCCGGTGGTGCGAACCTTCGCACCGGCGGTCGCCGGCGTGGCTAGGATGAACTACAAGCAGTTTGTGATCTTCGACGCCATTGGCGACATGGCCTGGGCCGTTATCGTCACCTTAATCGGCTACTGGTTCGGCACCAAAATCCCCAACGTCGACCACTATATATTGCTGGCTGTGGCTGCCGTCATGATTATCACGCTTGGCCCGACGTTTTACCACCTCTTTAAAGCCCTGCTCGAAAAACGCCGGCGCTCTAAGTAAAACTTAGGTCGATAGTATCGCTTGGATCCCCTGCCTTGCCTCTGTAAAGTTCTCGTTGTAAAGTATGCGGGTTCAGCAAAGCTGCTTCATAAACTTCACCGGGAATCTCGGGTTGGCTAGCTTCGTCACCAATACCATAGTAGGCGGCTACTTCGCAATCTATGGCCTCAGTGTCCAGAAGCCTGCTTTCGAACGGGTCAAGATGCCTTTTCATAGTTATAATTATAACATTTTCTTTAAGTATTGGCCAGTGTAGCTTTTGGTGCTTTTGGCGACTTGTTCGGGAGTGCCCTGGGCGATGATCTGGCCGCCGGCGTCGCCGCCTTCGGGACCCATGTCAATGAGCCAATCGGCATTCTTGATAACGTCTAGGTTGTGCTCGATGATGACCATGCTGTTGCCAGCATCTACTAGAGCGTGCAACACGTGCAGCAGCCTGTCGACGTCGGCCATGTGCAGGCCAGTGGTCGGTTCGTCGAGGATGTATAGAGTACGGCCGGTGGGACGCCTGGATAGTTCGGTAGAGAGCTTGATGCGCTGGGCCTCGCCGCCGCTGAGCGTCGTGGCCGACTGGCCGAGCGCGATATAGCCCAGGCCGACATCAACCAACGTCCGGAGCTTACGGGCAATAGCCGGAATGTTCTGGAAAAATTCTAGTGCCTGCTCGCAAGTCATCTCCAGAATGTCGCTGATGGTTTTGCCCTTGTAGTGGATCTCCAGTGCTTCGCGGTTGTAGCGTTTGCCGTGGCAAACCTCGCACGGCACGTAAACGTCAGGCAGGAAGTGCATTTCAATCTTGATAATGCCATCACCGGCACAGTTCTCGCAGCGGCCGCCTTTAACGTTGAAGCTGAAACGGCCCGGCCCGTAGCCGCGCAGTTTGGCCTCCGGCATGCCGGCAAACAGTTCGCGGATTGGCGTGAAAAGGCCGGTGTAGGTTGCCGGGTTGGAGCGCGGCGTGCGGCCGATCGGCGACTGGTCGATGATAATCGCCTTGTCCAGCTGCTTGATGCCTTCGATGTCGTCGTGGCGACCAGGCACGGTGCTGGCTCTATGCAGCCGGGCTAACAGCTCCTTGGCCAAGATGTCGTTGATCAGGCTGGATTTGCCGGAACCGCTGACACCGCTGACGACTACCAGCTTGCCGAGCGGGATTTCGATATCGACGTTTTGGAGATTGTTCTCGCGGGCGCCTTTGATAACCAGCGCCTTGCCGTTGCCCGGGCGGCGACGTTTGGGCACGGCAATGGATTTTTTGCCGGCCAGATACTGGGCGGTGATACTGTCTTTTGCCTTCTCGACATGCAGCGGTGAACCTTCAGCCACGATCCGGCCGCCGTGAATGCCGGCCCCCGGGCCGATATCCAGCAAATAGTCGGCGGTGCGGATAGTTTCTTCGTCATGTTCAACGACGATCACCGTATTGCCCAGGTCGCGCAGGTGTTTCAAAGTCCGGATCAACCGGGCATTGTCACGTTGGTGCAGGCCGATGCTCGGCTCGTCCAAGACATATAGCACGCCCATCAGGCCGGAGCCGATTTGCGTTGCCAAGCGGATACGCTGGGCCTCGCCGCCGCTCAGTGTATTGGCACTTCTTAATAAGTTAAGGTAGTTCAAACCGACGTCTTGCAGGAACTGCAGGCGGGCACCGATCTCCTTGAGGATCATCTCAGCGATTTTGGTCTCTTTGGCGTCCAGTTTCAGGCTTTTGAACCATGTCAGCGCCTCGTCGATAGAGCGCTGGCAAACGTCCATTATGGATTGCCCGTCAACGGTGATTGCTAAGACTTCCGGCTTGAGGCGCAAGCCGTTACAGGCATGGCAAGGTTTCTCTTGCATAAAACGCTCAATGTCGCGCCGGATAAAATCGCTTTCGGTCTCTCTGTGCCGGCGCTCCAAGTTAGGCACGACGCCCTCGTAGGTCGTCTCGAATGACCGGCCCATGCCGAGCGAGACCTTAAATGTCTCTTTACCGGTGCCGTACATGATCAGCTGCAGCTGCTCGGAACTCAGTTCGCCGGTAGGCACGTGCAGTGAGAAGCCTTCGCGGTCGGCCACGGTCTGGAGCTTTTTCATGTACCAATTATCGACATTGATGCGGTTGTAAGGCCGGATGGCACCCTCGGCGATGGTCAGTTTACCATTGGGGATTACCAGCTCCGGGTCGACTTCCAGCCGGCTGCCAAGGCCGGTACAGACCGGGCAAGCCCCGTGCGGCGAGTTGAAGCTGAAGGTCCGCGGCTCTAACTCCGGGATGCTGATCTCCGGATGTTGCGGGCAAGCATATCGCAGGCTGTAATCCCAGGTTTCGTTGTTATCGGCATCTAGAATGACAACCTTGCCCTCAGCCACATCGAGAGCCTGTTCAACCGACTGCACTAGTCGGCCGCGGCTGTCCTGGTTGTTGACCAGCCGGTCGACGACGACTTCGATCCGGTGGCGGTAGGCTTTGTCGAGCTCTGGGAATTCGTCTAACGCATAGACCACGCCGTCAACCCGTACCCGGGCAAAACCGGCACGCTGGTACTGCTCCGGGATGTGCTCAAAAGCACCTTTTTTGTCGATCACTACCGGTGCCAGAACCATCAGCCGTCGGCCGGCTGTAGTGGCTATGACCTGGTCAATGATACCGTCAGTGGTTTGGCGCACCACAGGCTGACCGTCAACCGGACAGTGCGGCACGCCAATCCGGGCGAATAACAGGCGCAAATAATCATAAATTTCCGTCACCGTCGCAACCGTGGAACGCGGATTGCGCGAGGCCGACTTCTGGTCAATGGAAATTGCCGGGCTCAACCCGTCAATTTGGTCAACGTCCGGTTTTTCCATCAGCCCCAAGAACTGCCGGGCATAACTGCTAAGCGATTCGACATAGCGCCGCTGGCCTTCGGCATAGATGGTGTCGAACGCCAGGCTGGACTTGCCTGATCCGCTCAAGCCGGTAATCACCACCAGCTTATTGCGCGGGATCACCACGTCAATATTCTGCAGATTATGCTCTCTAGCGCCCTTAACTACGATCTCTTCGGCCATTTTTCTCCCTGTGCAAGGTGGTCAATTATACAGGAAAAGCTTGGCTTTTTCCAGTCTATTGCAAGCCACCCGCAAGATTGCCTGCCAAGCATAAGCCTTAATAGAATATTATTGACATACTAGCAATTAGGTGTATAATTCAGCTCAAGAAAAAGAGGCTTGACCGCCTCAAAGGGGCACCATGTACACGTTTCTCGTCCTGGGATTAATTCCGGGGACCAATGTTCAAATCACATTCCAGGCTTGGCTGGCCATAATGGCGGTGTTGCCATTCGTTGCCATACTGGCTAAGTCGCCCGTGCACCGTTTGCTAGAACTGGGCAAGGCTGCCGAGCCGCGCCTGCCGCTGCCGGCTAGCCAGTTGCATCGCCGTCTGCCGACGGTGTAATAGCTTCGCCGTAGAGGCGTAATTCTTCAACCAAGTACTTTTTTTCGGCTGTTAGCTGGCTGGCCGCCAGTTCTTCCAGGCGGTTAAAATAAGTGGCGAGGCGGCTGCCGGCACCACCGTCAAGCAGCTTCTGGTGGCAAAATTCATCCCATGCAGTGTGTTCCTCCCCAGTCAGAGCCTGAGGATAGTTGCGGGCTTTGTACAGAGGCAGCAGACTACGGAGGCGCTTGTCTCGGAAGCCAGTAGCTAGCCCGCCAAGCCCTTCAGGCCGGGCAGCCCTAACGGCTTGTAGCCGCGGCTTATCGGCGTTACCGATAAAGCCGTCGTACAGCTGCTCATCGACATTGAGCTGGCCATCGCTCGGAGCCGTCTGGCCTTTTTCTCGCGCCGCGTCCATTTGCCTGACGGCATCGAAGAGCTTATCGACAAAAGCCGGGCCGTTCTGGGACACCAGGTGCAGGTGGCGGCTGATGTCATCGCGCGATAGTTGGAGACGATCCAAGGTCGCTTCGTCTTTGACGACGCCGGGCACCACGGCCGGGCAGCGGTTGTATTTGAGCGTCTTGACTGGCAGGCGGACGGCGTCGGGGTCTTTGGTGAACTTCCAGGCTTCGATAATTTCATCAACCGACATCTCGAGGAACGGCATCGGGTCCTGGCGCAGGTCATAGACCAGGGCATAGTCCTGCTCGGCATGCCGGCCGAGCAGGACCGCGGCCGTGGTATGCAGGTATTCGCTGGAATAGCGGCCGGAGGTGTACATGAACGGTTTGCCGCTGTCGACGATAGCCCGGACGGCGTCCTTTTTGCGGGTCTCCAACAAGTAGTTAAACAGCTCTGGCTGTTTGTCATGCAGCAGCTCGGCGACG
>Ga0302325_10005621_pt1 | contig 28471 bp, 29 predicted proteins | sample Palsa_T0_2_FD_201948 | JGI IMG/M metagenome (GOLD analysis project Ga0302325, IMG submission 201948) | Peat permafrost microbial communities from Stordalen Mire near Abisko, Sweden - Palsa_T0_2 | ecosystem: Environmental > Terrestrial > Soil > Palsa > Peat permafrost | place: Sweden: Abisko...
CACCCCCACCGAAGACCCCCCCACCACCAGAACCGATCACGTCGAGCGCCGGCCCCGGGACTGGCGGGCCGCCCACGTCTGCACGCCCAGGCCCCACAGCCGCACGAAGCCTTCGGCATCGCTGTGGCGGAAGCGGTCCTCGGCCTCGTAGGTGGCCAGGCCGTAGTCGTACAGCCCCACCTCGCTGCGCCGGCCCGACACGATGCACCGCCCGGGGATCTCGCAGCGCAGCCGCACCTCCCCGGTCACGAACCGTTGGCTCTCCTCCACGAATGCATCCAACGCCTCCTTCAAGGGTGAGAACCACAGCCCGTCGTACACCAACTCGGCATACCGCGGCTCGAGCCGCGCCTTCTCATGAGCCAGGTCACGCTCCAGCGTCAGGTCCTCGAGGTCCGCATGCGCCATCAGCAGGGCCAGCGCCCCCGGGCACTCGTACACCTCGCGGCTCTTGATCCCCACCCGCCGGTTCTCGATCATGTCGATGCGGCCCCAGCCGTACGACCCGACCACCTGGGTGACGTAACCGATCAGCTCGTCCAGCGCCATCTCCACCCCGTCAATGGCCACGGGCAGGCCCTGGTGGAACCGGATCACCAGGTCCCGGTTCTCGGTGGCCAAAGGCGTGGTCAGTTCGTACACCTCTTCCGGCGGCTGCTCCCACGGGTCCTCCAGGATCCCGCACTCGATGGTGCGGCCCCACAGGTTCTGGTCGATGGAGTACGGGCTGGCCCGAGTCACGGTGATCGGGATGCCCCAACGGGCGGCGTACTCGATCGAGCGCTCCCTGGTCAGGTCCCACAGCCGGGCCGGGGCAATGGTCTCCAGGTCGGGGGCCAGCGCCATGGTCGACACCTCGAAGCGCACCTGGTCGTTGCCCTTGCCGGTGCAACCGTGGGCGATGGCGTCGGCGCCGTGCTCCCGGGCCACGGCGACCAGATGGCGGGCGATGATGGGCCGGGACAACGACGAGATGAGCGGGTACTTGCTCTCGTACTTGGCGTTGGCCTTCAACGCCGGAGCCACGAACTGGTAGGCGAACTCCTCTCGGCAGTCCACCACCAGCGCCTCGATGGCCCCCGCCGCCCGCGCCCGATCGCAGATGACGTCGAAGTCCCCGCCCTGGCCCACATCGGCGGCCAGCGTGATCACCTCGACGCCCAATTCCTCGATCATCCAGCGCACCGCCACCGAGGTGTCGAGCCCGCCGCTGTATGCCAGCACTACCCGCTTTGCCACGTTCGCTCCACTCTGTTTTCTGAAAGCACTTTCACGTAAGGAATGTCTACAGCCCGGCTCTACAGCCCGGCTCTACAACCCGGCGAGGCCGGACAGATGCTGGGCCACGTTGGCCCCGCCCACCCGCTCGGCCGCGATGACCACCACGGTGTCGTCGCCCGCCACCGTTCCCAGGATGTCGGCCATGCCCGCCCGGTCGATGGCCGAGGCGACCACGTGGGCCGACCCGGGCGGCGTCCGCACCACCACCAAGTTGCCCGAGTGCGCCACCTCGACCACCCAGTCGCCGAAGATCCGGCGCAGGTGGTCCTCCGGCTCGATCCGGTGCTCGTACTCGGGCACGGCGTACACCGACTCGCCCCCGCCCCCGGTGCGCACCTTGACCGCGCCCAGTTCGTCCAGGTCGCGCGACACGGTGGCCTGGGTGGCCACCACGCCCTCGGCCGCCAGCAGGTCGACCAGTTGGCCTTGGCTGGTCACGGCGTTGGCCTCCAGCAACAGGGCGATGCGGTGCTGGCGCTGCGTCTTGGCCAGCCTCACAGACCCGAGGTCCCAAGCAGGAACAACAACAAACCCCGGAAGACATGCATGCGATTGGCCGCCTGGGGCCAGATCATGCTCTGGGGGCCGTCGATCACCTCGGCCGTCACCTCGTCGCCCCGATGGGCGGGCAAACAGTGGAGAAACGCCGCCCCCGGCGCGGCCAACGCCATGACCGACGAATCGACGGTGTAGCCACGAAAGGCGGAGCGCCGCCCCGCTTCTTCCCCCTCCTGGCCCATCGAGATCCAGGTGTCGGTGGACACGACATCGGCGCCGCGCGCCGCGGCCCCCACGTCGTCGGTCACGGTGACCGAGATCCCCCGGCTGCGAGCCAGCTCAACGGTGCCCAGGTCCGGTTCGAACCCCGACGGGCATGCGGCGGTCACGTCCATCCCGACCACGGAGGCGGCCAGGATGAGGCTGCGACAGACGTTGTTGCCATCCCCCACCCAGGCCAGCGTGAGCCCGGCCAGGCGCCCGAAGTGCTGCTGCATCGTGAGCAGATCGGCCAACGCCTGACACGGGTGGCCCACGTCGGACAGCAGGTTGATGACCGGCACCGGCGACACGGCGGCCATGCGCTCCAGCACCTTGTGGTCGAACACCCGGGCCCCGATGGCGGCGTGGTACTGCGACAGCGTGCGGGTCACGTCCTCCACCGACTCGCGCCGGTCGAAGCCCACCTCCTCGCCCCGGATGGAAACGGGGTGACCCCCGAGCTGGAACACCGCCATCTCGCTCGAATTGCGGGTCCGGGCCGACGGCTTCTCGAACACCAGCGCCACGCCCCGACCGTCGAGCACCGGGGGGGCCGCCGTGAGCTGCGCCAGCTCCAGCACCCGGGCCAGCTCGGCGGCCGACAGGTCGTCGACGGACAAGAAATGTCTCACCCGACAGCCTCCGACTGGGCGGCGACCGCGGCCAGGACCGAGGCGAGGATGGCCACGCCCTCGTCCAGTTCGTCGGGCGTGACCAGCAATGACGGCGCAAGGCGCAGCGCGCTCTCGGTCACCGGGTTGACGACGAGACCGGCATCGAGCGCCAGTGAGGCGACCCGCTTGGCCCTTTTCCCATCCAGTTCCACTGCCAGCAGAAGGCCCACGCCCCGCACCGACTGCACACCGGGGAGGCCGGACAGGTCGCGTTGCAGCCGCGCACCCGCCGCCGCAGCACGGGCGGGAACGTCCTCCGCTTCCATGACCGCCAGCACCGCCCGAGCCGCCGCCGCGGCCAGCGGTTGGCCCCCGAAGGTGGTGGCGTGGTCGCCCGGCACAAAGGCGTCGGCCACGTCGGCCCGGGCCCAGCAGGCGCCTATGGGCATCCCGTTGCCCAGCGCCTTGGCCATGGTGACCACGTCGGGCCGCACGCCCAACCCCTGGAAGGCGAACCAGTTGCCGCTGCGCCCGAGCCCGGTCTGCACTTCGTCGACCATGAACAGCAGATGGCGCTCGTCGCACAGGGCGCGGACGCCGGCGAAGTACTCGGGGGTGGCCGGATTCACGCCGCCCTCGCCCTGCACGGGCTCCAGCAGGACCGCCGCCACCGACGGGTCGATGGCCGCCTCGAGGGCGTCGAGGTCGTCCCACGCCACATGGCGGAACCCCTCGGGCATCGGTTGGAACGCCTCGTGCTTGGCCGGCTGGCCGGTGGCGTGCAGCGTGGCCAGCGTGCGCCCATGGAACGAGCCGTAGGCGCTGATGACCCCGAAACGGCCATAACCCGCCCATTTACGGGCCAACTTGATGGCGCATTCATTCGCTTCGGCCCCGCTATTGGAGAAAAAAACCCGCCCTCCCCCGCCGATCAGCCGATCGAGTGTCTCGGCCACGTCGTGACCCGGGAGGGAGCCGTACAGATTGCACACGTGCAACAACGTGCGGGCTTGTTCCGCGATGGCGTCGGCCACCACCGGGTGGGCATGGCCCAGCGAGGTCACGGCCAGGCCGCCCAGGAAGTCGAGGTAGCGGCGCCCCTGGTCGTCCCACAGGTAGCTGCCCTCGCCCCGCACAAAAGTCACGGCGGGCACCGGATAGGTGTGCATCAACACGTCACTCACAGAGACACCATGGTCCCGTAGCCCTCGTGGGTGAATATCTCCAGCAACAGGGCGTGCACCGCCCGGCCGTCCAGGATGTGGGCGTGGGGCACGCCGTTGCGAATGGCGCGCAGACACGAGGCCACCTTGGGGATCATTCCCTCCCCTACCGTGCCGTCGGCCAGCAGCGCCTCGAGCTCGGCCACGGTGATGGTTGAGATGAGCGTGGAGGGGTCGTGGCGATCCCGCCGGATGCCTTCTACGTCGGTCAGGTAGACCAGCTTGGCCGCACCCACCGCCTCGGCCACCGCCCCGGCCACCGTGTCGGCGTTGATGTTGTACGCCTGGCCCGCCTCGTCGCTGCCGATGGTGGCCACCACCGGGATCAGGTCCTGAGCCAGCAGGCGATCGAGCATGGCCGGATTGACATGGTCGACGTCGCCCACGTAGCCCAGTTCGGGCGAGCGTTGGGTGGCGCTGATGAGGCCCCCGTCCTCGCCCGAGACGCCCACCGCGATGGGGGCATGCACGTTGATGGCAGCAACGATGTCCCGGTTGACCTTGCCCACCAGCACCATGCGGGCGATGTCAAGGGTCTCGGCGTCGGTCACCCGCAGGCCCTGGCGGAACTCGGGGACCTTGCCCAACCGGGCCATCAGTTCCCCGATCTGGGGGCCGCCCCCGTGCACCACCAGCGGGCGCATGCCCACCGAGGCCATGAGGACGATGTCCTGGGCAAACGAGGCCAACGTGGCGCCGCCACCTGAAGTTCCGTTCTCATTGGCCGCGTCGAGGGCGTTGCCCCCGTACTTGACCACCACGATCTGGCCCCAGAAGCGCCGGATGTAGGGCAGGGCGTCGACCAGGATGTTCGCCTTGGCGGTCGGGTCGAGGGTGACGGTTGTCATGGTCACGAGGTGGTCATGTTCTCGTCGATATAGCCGTGGCCCAAGTCGCAGGTGATCATCGACGCCTCGCCCGAGCCCAGCCCGAGGTGCGCCACCACCTCGACCGTGGCGCTGGCCATGATCGCCTTGAGGGCGGCGGCGTCGGCCCCTTCCGTCGCCTCGACGCCCGCCCGGCACACCGTGATACCGCCGTAGCTGATGCGGACCCGGTCGAGTTCGAAGGCGATGCCGGCCGAGCCCAGCTCGCTCACCACCCGGCCCCAGTACGGGTCCTGGCCGTACAACGAGCACTTGACCAGTTGGCTCTGGGCGATCTTGCGGGCCCCGGCCGCCGCCTCGTGATCGTCGGCCGCGCCCGCCACCCGAACCCGGACCACCTTGGTGGCACCTTCAGCGTCGGCCGCCATTTGCCCGGCCAGATCAGCGCACGCCTCCCACAGGGCGTCGGTCAGCTCCGATCCGGTGGGCACTGCCGCCCGTGCACTGGCCAGGACGAGGACGGTGTCGTTGGTCGAGGTGCAGCCATCCACCGTCATCTGGTTGAAGCTGCGGCTGACCGCGTCGCTGAGCGAGCGCTGCAGCGTGGCCGGGTCGACCGTGGCGTCGGTGGTCAGCACGGCCAGCATGGTGGCCATGTTGGGGGCCAGCATGGCTGCGCCCTTGGCCATCCCGCCCACAGTGAAGCCCCGGCCCGGGACGACGATCTGCTTGGACCGGGTGTCGGTGGTCATGATGGCGTTGGCCGCCGCCTGGCCCGCCTCGGCCCCGCCGGCCCGGGCCTGGACCAGGGCGGGAATGCCCGATGCCACCTTGTCGATGGGCAACGGGATCCCGATCAGGCCGGTGGAGCAGACCAGCACCTCGGTGGCATCGCAGCCGAGGCCGGCCGCCACCAGGGCGCACATGCGCTCGGCGTGCTCGTCGCCCGCCTTGCCGGTCGCGGCGTTGGCGTTGCCGCTGTTGAGCACCACGGCGGCGGCGTGGCCGGCCGTTGCCGCCAGGTGGCGCCGGCTGATGTTGACCGGGGCGGCGGTCGCCTTGTTGGTGGTGAACACCCCGGCCGCCGCCACCGCGCTCCCGTCCGCCGTGGCCACCAGCGACAGATCGGACGCCCCCGACACCTTCAGCCCGCACGCCGCCCCACTGGCCACAAACCCTTCGGCCGCAGTGACGCTCATGGGTACAGGCCGGCGATGGGCAGGCCGGTCGTCTCGGGCAAGCCGAGGGCGATGTTGGCGCACTGGATGGCCTGGCCCGCCGCACCCTTGACCAAGTTGTCCAAAGCGCAGATGGCGACAACCCAGCCGGTGCGGGGGTCGAAACGGGCGGTCACGTGGGCCACGTTGCTTCCCATGGTCGCCTTGGTCGATGGCGACCGGGCAGCGGCCACCACGAAGGGCTCATCGGCGTAGTAGTCGAGCAGAATCCCCAGCGGGTCAGGCTCGTCCTCGGTCGGCCGGGCATAGCACGTGGCCAGGATGCCCCGGTTGAGCGGTGCCAAATGGGGGGTGAAGATCACGCGCGCCCCAACAGCCTGCTCGATCTCGGGCGTGTGGCGATGCGTCAACAAGCCGTAGGCGGTGACGTCCTCGTCCACCGAGCAGAACTGCGTGCTGTCCTTGAGGCCCCGGCCCGCCCCCGACACCCCGGTGATGGTGTCAACCACGATCCCGTCCGCCACGATGACCCCGGCGTCGACCAGCGGCGCCAGCGCCAAGGCGGCAGCGGTCACGTGGCAGCCGGCCGAAGCGACCAGCGTTGAGCCCGAGATCGCCTCCCGGAACAACTCGGGAATCCCGAACGCCGCTTCGCCCAGCAGGTCCGGCTGGTGGTGCTCCTCCCCGTACCACGTCGGGTACAGCGTGGCGTCCTTCAGCCGGAAGTCGGCCGCCAGGTCGACCACCACGCCCACCCGCTTGCGCAGGTCGGGCACCAGGTCCTGCGATGCCCCGTGGGGCAAGGCGAGGAAAACCACGTCCAGGCCGTCGGCCTCGGCCGGGTCGGGTGGACCGAACACCAGGTCGGGATAGGCCGCGGCCAGGCTCGGGTAGAGGTCGCCCACGTGCCGCCCGGCCTTGGAATCCCCCGTGGCCACCACGATGTCCAGGTCCGGGTGGCCCGCGGCCAAGCGAAGGAGCTCGGCACCCGCGTACCCCGATGCCCCGAACACTCCTGTGCGCATCGCATCAACATACAGGTTTCTACATACTCATACAACGATTAGTGGCGTCGAACGGGCTAGAAGGAGAACTGTGTGAGCAGGCGAAGCAATCCCAGCCGTTTGAGCTGGGGTTTCTGATATGGGCGCTTTTCCATCGGTGCCTCCCTGGTCGCGGCCGACCCCGCGACGCTGAGCAACGATAGACGCAACGGGTAGACGAGTGAAACCGTACGAAGCGGGCAGACCCGCGGATTACGGCGTCTCAGGCCCCGGGCCGGACCAGCTGGCGGCGGGTCGCCTCGCGGGCCAGTTCCACCCGTGATGTCATCGACAGCTTGGTCAGCGCGCCCGACACATGGGCCTTGACGGTCCGCCGAGACAGGAACAACCGCTCCGCCACCTCGGGGTTCGACATCCCGTCCGCTACCAGCACCACCACCGACAACTCGCTCGGTGTCAGGGCTTCCCAGCCCGTGGTGGGCCGCTGCCGTGATCCCCGCCTGCCCCGGCGCATGCCCAGCGCCCGCATCCGCGCCGCCGCCCGCCCGGCGTCCCACGCCGCACCCAGCCCCTCGTACTCGGCGATCGCCTCCTCGAACAGCGGCCGTGCCTCGCTCACCTGGCCGGCTCGCCCCAGCATCTCGGCCGCTTCCTCACACGCCACCGCGCTGTCCAACACCCGTCCCCCCTTGGCGTAGGCGGCTCGGGCCTCCTGCAACACCTCGGCGTCGGCCATCACCAGGCCCCGGCAGCGCAGGGAACTGGCCAGGGCCGTTGCCACGTCGGGGTTGGCCTCCGCCCCCTTCTCGACCGCCGCAGTGACCTCCTCGGCCCGATCGGGCCGGCCCTCCGACAACGCCAGGCGGACCAGCTCCGGCCCGATCAGGGAGAAATCGCCGTACGTCTCCTCCCGGGCGCAACGGTCCCACGTCTCCGACAGCCGGGCCAACGCCCGCTCGGGTGAGCCCGAAGCGTCGGCCAGAAGGCCGCGGGCCAGGTCGGGCCAGCAGGCCCACCCGAACCCGGCCGGAAGGTCGGCCCGGAGCAAGTCGGCCGCCCCCGCCAGGTCCCCTCGATGCACCGCGATCAGGGCACGCACGCCCGAGGGTTCGATCAGCGAGCCGGACTGATCGTCGATCTCGTCGCACAGGTCGACCAGGGTGTCGAACTCGGCCACCGAGTCATCCCACTCACCGGACATGAACTCGAGGATCATCAAGGAACGGTGGGCGCCGAGCAGCAAGCGGCGATAGCCGAACTGCTCGGTCCGTTCCCGGGCCCGGGTCAGGGCGCGGCGGGCCTCGTCCAACCGATCCAGGCGCAACAGGCTCCAGCCCCGCGCCAGCTCGGCCGCCTGAGCCAGGTGCTGCCAGCCCTGGGCCATGCGTTCGCCCGGCTGGCCGTCACCGACCACATTGATCCTCTCGGCCCAAGCCAGCGCCTCATGGAACCGGCCCTGACGATGGGCGATCGACGACAGGGTGAAGGAGGCCGACCCGCAGGTCACGACATCACCCGTCACCATCCCGACCGCCAACGCCGCCTCGGCCATGGTCCGGGCCCGGGCCAGGTCGGGCAGCCACAGGTAGAGCGTCGAGGCGTTGGCCTCGGCGCGGGCCTTTTGGACCTGGGAAAGACCGCCGATAGCCAGGGCAGCCTCCGTCTGTTCCACGGCATCGGCGGGTCGTCCGAGGCTGCCGCACAGGCGGGACAGGGCCAGCCGCACACGGACCTCGGTGCGCGGGTCCTGCGGGCGGCTCAGCAGGTCGAGACAGACCGACTCGGCCTGTCGCACCCGACCCGCCATCTCGAGGCTGACCACCCAGTCCGCCATGACCAGGTCACGGGTGGGATCGCCCGGTTCGAACAGCTCCAGAGCCTGTTTGAGCAGGTCCGACGCGACGCCGGGGGCGCGCACGGTGACCTCGTCGGCCGCCCGGCGCAGCCATTCCAAGGCGGCGACGTCGCCCGGCCGTGCGCCGCGCACGAAGTGCTCGGCCACCTGCACCGTCGGCGCCCCGGCCTCCGCCAGCGTCGTAGCCAGGTCGCGGTGCAGGCTCATCCGCAAGTCGACCGGAAAGTCCTCGTACAGCGCCTCGCGAATGAGATCGTGGCGAAAGGCGATCCGGTCCCCCGCCTCGATCAGGACCCCTGCATCCATCGCCTGGCGCACGATGGGTGTCAGCGCCATGGCACTGCGCTCGACCACGACGGTCAGGTCTCGCACCGAGAAACTGCTCCCGAGGACCGAGGCCATGCGCAGCACGTCGACCACCTCGGCGGACAGGAAGCCGAGCCGGTGGAGAATGGTCAGCTTCAGCGCGGGCGGCAGCGCCACGGAACCGATCTCGGCTTGGCTGGCGCCGCCGGTCAGGGATTCGGTCGCGATCGAGTCGCTGGCCGACAGCGCTGCTACCAACTCGATGACGAAGAACGGGTTCCCCGCCGCGGCGGCCGCTTGGCGGACCAATCTCGGCCCCGGTCGCGCCCCGACGACGTCGGCCACCAACGCGGCGACCGCTTGGCTGTCGAGCGGGCCCAAGGCGATGAGGGGCGACCCCCGTTCCATCAGGCTTTGGCGCAGGCGGGCCAGGGTGGCCCGGCGCGGGCTGGGCAGGCACGTGCCCAGCAACAGCAAGGGCAGATCACCCACGATCCGGCTGAGGCGATGCAAGACGAGCAGAGTCTCGGTGTCGGCCCACTGCAGGTTGTCGATGGCCAACGCCACCGGGCCGCGGGCGCAGTGATCCTCCACCAACGCGACGAGGGCCTCGACCAATCGGAACTCGCTCTCGTGTTCACTGCCCGCCTGATCGGGAACCGCCGTCGCGTCCGACAGGTTCCCGAAAAGCCGGCGGGCGAGATCCGACCGCCTCGGGTCACGCGAGCTGCGAAAGATGCCCAGGCAATCGGCGATAGCGCCGAAGGGCCGGTGGGAGTCGAGCTCCTCGGCTCCGGACCGGAACACCTCCATGCCTGCGGTTTCCGCGCCGGCGAGGAGCTCGGCGACCAAACGGGACTTGCCTATGCCCGACTCGCCCTCGACCAGGACGGCCTGACCGTTGCCCGCCCGGGCCGCGCCAGCCAGAGCCTGCATCCGGGCCAGCTCGTCGGTCCGCCCGACAAATGAGGGAGTCGACACAGTCAGCGTCACCGATTTTCACAGCCTTCAGTCAAGATCATCGAAACCCGTGCCCAGACGTAACATTGGTGGAAGAACCATGCCACAATGCCCGAAAAGGGGCGGCTTTTCAATGCATGGAGGGCAGACGTGTCACGGTCGACTCGCTTATTTGACGGCGTTTTTAGCGGTTGTCCTTTTTGTCACTTCATGCACCAACGCCCACAGTGGATCAACCGGAAATAACGGTGTTCGCCAATTGGTATTTCACGCCCGCCGGCTTCCAGGGCGACCAAACCGGGTCATCGACAAACAGGTCTTCGTAACCGGGAGACTGCCGGGCCGGTAGCCGCGGTACCGGCGCCCAGCGCGCCCGGCAGACGGTCAGTGGGCGATCTTGGCCAGGCGTTGCACGGCCAGCCGGGAGTCCCCGATCAGAAGAGACAGGCACGCCTCCAGCCCGGTGGCGGCAGCGCTGCCCGGCTCGGCCACGGCAAGCAGCGCGCCGCCCTCGGGCAGTGCGATGTCCAGGGCAACCATCCCCGCGGCCCAGCTAGCCACCGCACCCTCGCCCGTCGCCACCGATCCGCCCACCGCCACCACGAAACGAACCAGCAGGTCGACCACCTCGTCCGCTGTGGTCACCCGGAGCAACGCTCGGGTGGCGCAGTACAGCTCGTCGCACACCAGACGTTGCCGGGACAGCACGCTGACCGGCTCCGACTGCGATACCTGACCGCAGCGGACCTCGTCCATCGTCAGGACCTCGGCCCGGACCACGGTCGCGCCGCCCAGGCCGACCGCCGCCGCGCCCTGGGCGTGCGCCACCATGGCGCAGCGCAACGCTTCCTCGGGCGCCAACGCGGACACCTGGAGCTGCACGGCGTAGCGGTTGGCGTGATACAAGGCCGATGGGCCCCAATCCCTGAGCCACGCCAGGAGATCCTGGACCAAGCCGAAGTCGATGGGTTGGTCACCCGTCGCTTCGATGACCACAACCCATTCGTCGAGCCACCAGTCCGCCATTGCGCGCCTCCTTCAGGGATCGCATCGATAACGACAGTGTCAAGGACGACAAGGAAGGAAACATCGGCCATGTGGCCAGTATTAAAGGCCTACCCCCGCAGTTCGGCCTGACAACAGAGCGCCGCATCCTCGATCATGCGCTGGCGCACCGCGGCCACATCGGACTCGGTCAGCGTGTGATCGAGGGCCCGCAGCCGCACCCGGTAGGCCAGGCTGCGTGTGCCCAGGCTCACTCCGGGGCCCCGGTACACGTCGAACAGGGCGACCGACTCGGCCAACGCCCCGCCAGCCGATCGCAGGGTGTCGCCCAGGTCAGCCGCCGGTACCTCATCGGCCACCACGAACGCCAGGTCGAAATCGCTGGCCGGGAAACGGCTGACGGGCCGAGCCTGACTGTCGCGCCGGGGGGCGGCCACCAGGGCCGGAAGGGACACCACCACCACACCAATCCGACCGGTCAGTCCGTACGCCGCGCCAGCCGACGGGTCGACCTCGCCCAGCGCCCCCAACACAGCGCCGGTGGACTTGACCACGATGCGAGCGCTGCGGGTGGGGTGGAGGCCCTCGACCGCGGCCGCCTCCAGCCGGGTCCCCTCGAGGCGCATGGCCTCGGCCAGCACGGCCCACAATTGCGTGGCCACTACCGCGTCGGCCCCAGCACCGGCCACCACGATAGCCAGGTCCTCGCGCTCATCGGGCAACGGCACGACGGCGTCATCGGCCGGCGGGGCGAACACGTGCCCGATCTCGAACAACCGCACATCGGGCGCCTGGCGATCGGCGTTGAACCGCACCGCCTTCAACAGGCCTGGGACGAGCGCCGTGCGCAGCAGGGACTCGGAGCGATCGAGCGGATTCTCCAACTCAACCGCATCGCCCGCCAAGCCGGCCCGCTCCAGGTCACCGGGGGCTAGGAAGGTGGTGGTCCACGCCTCGGACAGGCCGGCGCCCACCAAGATGTCCCGCACCAGCCGGCGCTGCCGCTGGTAAGTCGTCAGGCCCCCGCCGCTGCGCACCCCGGGGGGCAGCGACCGGGCGATGTTGCGATACCCGTGCAGCCGGGCCACTTCCTCGATGACGTCGATCTCCCGGGTGCTGTCGGGCCGCCACGTGGGGATGGTCACCACCAGCGCACCGTCGCCCCCTTCCACCGTGAAGCCGATGGGCGCCAGCAGTCGGGCAATGTCGGCGTCACTGAGCGAGGTGCCGAGAATGTCGTTGACCCGCGCCGAGCGGAGCGAGACCGGCCGGGGCACGGGCAAATGGTCGGGCGAGGCCACGTCGATGGTCGGGCCTTTGGCCACCCGTCCCAGCAGCGAGACGAAGCGGTCGATGGCCAGGTCGATGATGTCGGGATCCACCCCCCGCTCGAAGCGGGCCCGAGCCTCGGTGAACAACCCCAGTCGCTTGCCCGTGCGGGCGATGGCCATGGGAGCGAAATAGGCCGCCTCGAGTAACACCGACGTGGTGGTGTCCGAGATCTCCGACGACGCCCCGCCCATGATCCCCGCGATCCCGACCGCCGTGTCGTCGGCATCGACGATCAGGCAGTCGTCGCCTTCCAGGCCGCGCTCGATGTCGTCCAGCGTGACCAGGGTCTCCCCGGGCCGAGCCCGCCGCACACCCAACCCCCCAAGCCCGTCGGGGCCAGGGGGGAGGCGGTCGAGATCGTAGGCGTGGTTTGGTTGGCCCAGCTCCAGCATCACGTAGTTGGAGATGTCCACCACGTTGTTGATGGGCCGCATGCCGGCCAACGTGAGGCGCTGGGCCAGCCACTCCGGCGACGGCCGGACCCGCACCCCGAGGATCACAGTGGCGGTGAAGCGAGGGCAGAGGTCGGGGTCAGCCACCACGATGGGCACCCGGCGATCCGTGCTCTCGAAGGGCACCCCGGCCAGGGGCGGCAGGTGGAATGCGATGCCCAGGGCGGCCGCCAGGTCACGGGCCACCCCGGCCATGGACAGGGCGTCGGGGCGGTTCGGCGAGATATCCAGTTCGAAGACCACGTCGTCGTCAACGCCCAGCGCAATGTTCACCGGAGTACCCGGCACCACGGCGCCCGGCGCCAGGACCAGGATGCCCTTTTCCCCCCCCGGTTCAGGAAGTTCCAGCTCCGCCGCCGAGCACAACATGCCATTGGACCATTCGCCGCGCATCTTGCGTCGGGCGATCTCCATCCCGCTGGGCATGACCGTCCCCAGCGTGGCCAGCGGGACGAGGTCGCCCACTGCCATGTTGAACGCCCCGCACACGATCTGGAGCGCCACACCGTCACCGGCGTCGACGTCCACCAGCTGCACCCGGTCGGCGTCGGGGTGGGGCCGCAGGGCCAGGACCCGGGCCACCACGATGCCCGCCAGGCCGCCGCCGATCAGCTCGACGCCATCGACCACCAGGCCAAGGTTGGAAAAGGCTGACGCCAGTTCGTCGACCGAGCCCTCGATCGGCGCGAACTCTCGTAGCCAGGACAGGGGGACTCGCATGGCTAGAACTGGGAAATGAAGCGCAGGTCGTTGTCCAGCAGGATGCGCATGTCCTCCAGCCCGTGGCGCACCTGGGCCAGCCGGTCGATGCCGAACCCGAAGGCGAAGCCCGAGTACTCCTCCGGGTCGATGGACACCGCGGCGAACACCTCGGGGTCGACCATGCCGCAGCCGCCCAGCTCCAGCCAGCCGGAGCCCGAGCATGTCCGGCACCCGTCGCCGCCGCAGATGGGGCAGGTCACCTCGAACTCGGCCGACGGCTCGGTGAAGGGGAAGTACGAGGGGCGCAGGCGTGAGTGCATGCCCGGCCCGAAGAAGGCGGCGGTGAACGCCTCGATGGTGCCCGCCAGGTCGCCGAAAGTGATCCCCCGGTCCACCACCAGGCCCTCGATCTGGTGGAACACCGGCAGGTGGCGGGCGTCGGGCGTGTCGCGGCGATAGCAGCGCCCGGGCATGACGGCATAGATGGGCGGCTTCTGCGTCTCCATCAGATGGATCTGCACGGGCGAGGTGTGGGTGCGCAGCAGCACCGTCTCGGGCGCGCCCAACTTCAGGTAGAGCGTGTCCCACATGCCCCGGGCGGGGTGGGCCGGGGGCATGTTGAGGGCCTCGAAGTTGTACCAGTCGGTCTCCGCCTCGGGACCCTCGGCCACCGAGAAACCCATGGCCACGAACGTGTCCTCCAGCTCGTCGCGGGTCTGGGTGACCAGGTGGAGGTGACCCCGACCGGTGGTGGTGGCGGGCAGGATCAGCGCCTCGGTCAGATCCAGCCGGTCGGCTTGCAGCGCCTCGGCTCGGTCGGCCGCGTCCAGTGCGTCTCGTGCCGCCGCCAGCAGGTCGTTCAGCCGGGACCGGGCGTCGTTCATCGCCCGGCCGACCACCTTGCGCTGCTCGGGCGTGAGGTCGCGCAGGCCCGAGTTGAGCTGCGCTAAGGGGGAACGCTTGCCCAGCAGCTCGGACTCGGCCGCCCGCAACTCGGCCGTGGTGGCGGCGCTCGACAATCGGGCCGCCACCTCGATGGTCAGCGCCCCGATGCGTTGCAGCAGGACGGCTGCTTTTTCCGGCTGTTCGGGATCTGGCTCTTCCGCTTGGGCACTCACGGCCGGTGCAGCTCCTCCGGTTCGATCAACGGGAGGGTAAAGCGAAACGACGTCCCCTGCCCGGGATTTGACTCGGCGACCAGCCGGCCGCTGTGAGCCTCGACCAAACCTCGGCTGATCCACAAACCGAGCCCCGATCCGGTGGGCCGGCCCTCGGAGCGCCGGTAGAACTTGGTGAACACTTTGTTCAGGTCGGCGGCGGGAATGCCCTCGCCCTGGTCGGTCACCGTGACCGACACGTCGTCGCCCGGGCCGATTGCCCCGACCACGGCGAGGCCGGTGCGGGAGCCGTACTTGCAGGCGTTCTCCACCAGGTTGGTGAGGACCTGCTCGACCTTGTCCGGGTCGGCATACACCTTGGGGAAATTGTCCTCGAACGTCAGGTGAGCATCCAGGTCGGGGTACTCCAGCTTGACCTTCTCCACCACCATGGCGGCCAGGCGCGCCAGGTCGACCAGCTGGGGCCGGAGCACCAGGCGGCCCGTTTCCAGCCGGCTGATGTCGAGCAGCTCGGTGACCAGGCGGGTGACGCGATCGGCGTCGTGGTTGACCTGCTCCAGCATCATCTGTTTCTGGTCGTCGCGCAGGCGGCCCCAGCGGTTGAGCAGGAGGCTGGTGTACCCCTTGACCGAGGTCAGGGGTGAACGCAGCTCGTGGCTCACCGTTGACACGATCTCGATCCCCGACGCCGCCTGATGGGCCCGCCGGCCCGCTTCCCGCAGCACCAGGACCACGCCGTCCAGTCGGCCCAGGGCGTCGCGCTGGTAGGAGCCGGCCACGAACATCCGCACGTCGGCGCCCGATCCGGTGCGAATGGTCACGTCTTGTTCCGGCATGCTGCGCACCGAGCGCATCTGAGTGGAGGGATGCCAGCCATCGGCCCACACCAGATGTCCGGCCCGGCTGCGGGGCCGCAACAACGACCGGCAGTCGGCGCCCACCAGCCGCTCGGCCGAGTAGCCCGTGACCCGGGCCGCGGTGGCGTTGGCCGCCAGGATGTAGTGCTCCCGGTCCAGCTGCAACACGGCGTCGGGCAGGAAGTCGAGCAGCTCCCGATTGGCGCCGCTTGGGTCGGGCGTCAAAGCACGGCCCCGATCGGCATCACGTCAACGGGTGCGGCGGCGCGTCGCTGGCGGGCCGCCTCGAAGCACAGGACGGCACCCGCCATCCCCGCGTTGAGCGATTCCGCTCGGCCCGCCATGGGAATGGTGAGCCAGCCGTCGATCAGGTCATCGAGGTCGGAGGGAAGGCCGTGCGCCTCGTTGCCCAGCACCAGCGCCACCGGTCCCGTCAGGTCGGTGTCGGTATAGCTGTCGCCCCGACGCGGCGCGGAGGCCAACCGGCTGAGGCCCCACGACCCGAGCTCGGCCAACACAGCCGTCGGCTCGCCCCCCGCCACCACGGGAATCCGGAACAGTGATCCCGCCGATGCTCGCACCGTCTTGGGATTGAACAGGTCGACCGAGCCGTCGCAGCACACCACACCGGTGGCGCCCGCCGCCTCGGCGCTGCGCAGCACGGTCCCGGCATTGCCCGGGTCGCGTATCTCGACGCACACCACGACCATGGCTGCGCAGTCGCCCTCTCGGCGCTGGAGCGCCTCAAGGGGCACGTCCATCTGGCGCACAACGGCCATCACGGGCTGCGGGGTCACGGTGTCGGCCACCCGCGACAACACGCCGGGTGCCAACTCGAAGACGCGGCTGCCCGCCGTGAATGCCTCGGCCACCAGCTCGTCGATCGCCCCGCCCGGGGGCAGCCCGGTGTGGTCGACGTACACCGATTCGACATCCACCCCGGCGGCCAAAGCCTCACGCACCACTTTCACACCTTCGACCACGAAACACTGCTCGGCCAAGCGAACACCGCGGCGACTGGCCAAGCGTCGTAAGCGTTGCACGCGTTGGTGCTGATAGGTGAGCGGAGTCAGCGGAATTTTCCCGGGCCGGCCGTCGAAACGGCTGGGTCAGCTGGCCGCCTCGGCGTCGGTGGGAATTGAAGCCTTGCGCGCCACCTCCACCAGCGAGGCGAAGGCGGCACTGTCGCGCACGGCCAGATCGGCCAGGATCTTGCGATCCACCTCGACATCGGCCGCCTTCAACCCGGCGATGAAGCGGCTGTAGCTCATCCCATGTTGGCGCGTCGCAGCGTTGATGCGTTGGATCCACAATTGGCGGAAGTCACCCTTGCGCGCCCGCCGGTCGCGGTAGGCGTACTGCAACGAGTGCATGACCTGCTCGTGGGCGGCACGGTAGCTTCGGCTCTTGTTGCCGTAATACCCCTGCGCCTGCTCGAGGACGGCGCGGTGGCGCTTCTTGGCGGGTACGGCGCGCTTGACCCTGGCCATCGGGGCGCTCCTTTCGGTTGAGGGAGAGTAAGAGGTGAGTGGGAGACGTGGCGGGCCGGGCTACAGCCCGAGCAGCCGCTTGATGGCTCGCTGGTCGGCATGGGCCACGCTGGCCTCACGCCCGAGGCGGCGAGTCCGGTCCGACGGCTTCTTCTCGAGCAGGTGCGACCGGAATGCCCGGCGCCGGCGCAGCTTGCCGCTGCCTGTCACCTTGATGCGCTTGGCCGTACCTCGGTCGGTTTTCATCTTCGGCATGGAACTAGATCTCCTCGGCGGTACCCGCAGCCGCCCCGGTGGCCGGGGCAGGAGTGGCGGATGTACGTCCATTTGGTGGGGGTGCGGCGATGCGCGCGGTTGTTGTCGGGGGGGTGCCGTTGGTGCCGGGAGGGGCCGGGGCCGTGGTCTTTGGCGTGACCGCGGCCTTCGAAGCGGAAGCGGGCGGTTGGGTCGGTGTGGCGGCGCCCTCGGGTCGGCTGTCGGCTCGCGGTGGACTCTGGGTGGCAGCGGCCCGACGGTCGGGTGCCAGCACCATGATCATGTTGCGACCGTCGAGCTTGGGTGCGGCTTCGATCTTGGCGATCGAGCCGACCTGCACGGCTACATGGTCGAGCAGCTTCTTACCCAACTCAGGGTGACTCATTTCCCGGCCCCGGAACATGATCGTGATCTTGACCTTGTGGCCTTCGGACAGGAACTTGGTCACTTGGCGAGTCTTGGTGTCGAAGTCGCCTACGCCGATTTTCGGTCGGTACTTCATCTCCTTGATGCTGCTGCTCGTGGCCTTGCGCCGCGACTCCTTGGCCCGCTGAGCCTCGTCGAACTTGAATTTCCCGAAGTCCATGATGCGGCAGACAGGAGGGTTGGCATTGGGTGCCACCTCCACGAGGTCCAAGTCCAGCTGGCGAGCGATGGCGAGCGCATCGGGGAGCGGCTTGATGCCAAGCTGCACACCGTCCGGATCTACCAGGCGAACCTCTCGTGCCCGAATGCGATCATTGATCCGGTGCTCGTTGTTGTCGGGTGCAGGGGCTATGAGACATCACTCCTTTTCAAACCGGGCCCAGTACGCAAAAAGGGCGGACGTCGGAAAGCAACGCCCGCCAGTAGCGGTCGATCGACCCGGCGCACCCTGTACCTCAAATCTGTGGCGGCCGGGTGGGGGCGTAAGCCCCGCTTCCCGTATTCTGTTTTCATCGTAGGGTAGCGCAATGAGCACGCTCTGGACACCCGAAGGCGAGCGGCCGATTCGCCGCGATCCCGCTCCAACCGGTCCCCCCCAGGCCGGACCACGCGGCGCCGGGCCTCCCCCAGCCGGCCCGGACGGCCCTGTCGGCCCGGAAGGCGACGAGTTGACGCCGGAAGACGAGGAAGCCCTCATCGAGTTGCAGGAGCAGCTGGCCCGCACTCCCGTCGAACTGGTGATCGCCAACCACGCCTTCGGCCTGTTCGAGTTGGCCGCCCTCCACCTGTCCAGCGACCCGCCCCGCTTGCCCCAGGCGCGCCTGGCCATCGATGCCCTGGGCGCCCTGGTCGAGGGGCTGGCAGGCAAGCTGAGCGACTACGAGGCACAGCTGATCGAGGGCCTGGCCAACCTGCGCATGGCCTTCGTGCAAATCCGCGCCGCCCAGGGGGGACCGCAAGACCCCGGCCCAGCCGCCAGCCCCTACCCCGGCCCGCCCCCCTCCTAGCCCTGGCCGAACGGGGGCGTCAGGACGGGCAGGGGCGCAGCGCCGTGGCTTCCCAGCAGCCCAGATGCCCGGCCACCACGTCGAACTCCACCATCGCCCCGCAGTCCACCACCCGGGAACCGTCGGCGATCTGGGTGCAGTGGAACGGATACGCCACATGATCGGACCCCCGTACCACCCCCAGCCCCACCGCCGCGTCGAACTCGTCGACAACGCCCCGCCGGGGAGTAGAAGCGGGCACTAGTGGACGATCTTGGAGATGGGCAGTTCGATGATCCCCGTCGCCCCGTGGTCCTTGAGGGCGGGAATCAGCCGGTTGATCTGCGACTTGGGCACCACCGTCTCCACCGCGAACCCACTCTCGCCGAACAGCTTGGACACCGTCGGCGACTTGAGCGAGGGCAACATGGCGATCACGGAGTCGAGGTCGTCGCCCCCCACGTTGAGCTTGACCAGCACCCGCCCCCGCGCCTCCAACGTCCCCTGCAACAAGGTGTGCAGCTGCTCCATGGCGTGTCGCTTCACCGGATCCCCGAATGCGAGGGGGTTGGCGATCAGCTCGGTGTAGGAAACCAAGATGGTGTCCACGATGCGCAGGCCAGCCGCCTTGAGCGCCCGGCCCGTCTCGGTGATCTCCACCACGGCATCGGCGATCTCGGGGATCTTGGCCTCGGTGGCGCCGTACGACAGGAGGATCTGGGCCTCCACCCCATGCTTGGCCAGGTAACGACCCGTCAAACCGGGATACTCGGTCGACACCCGGGAGCCGGCCGGTAGGTCCCCGGCCGCCTGCACGGGCGAGTCGGCCGCTACCGCCAACACCACCTTGATGGGCCGGGCGGTGGCCTTGCTGTAGTGCAGCTCGCCCAGCGAGACGACGTCGGCCCCCGTCTCGTCGATCCAGTCGCGACCGGTTACACCGAGGTCGAACATCCCCTCGGCCACATAGCCCGCGATCTCCTGGGGCCGCAGAATGCGCACCTCGGACACCCGCGGGTCGTCGATGGAGCCGCGGTAGTCGACATCCGACGCCCGTTGCACCGCCAGATCGGCGCCGTCGAACAGATCGAGCGTCGCCTTTTCCAGCGAGCCCTTGGGTAGGACCAGTCGGAGCATGGGGCTACTGGGCGCTCTTGGGCAGCTGGCGCAGCAGGTCGACCATCTCGATGGCGGTCATGGCGGCCTCGAAGCCCTTGTTGCCCGACTTCACGCCGGCGCGTTCCAGCGCCTGATCCAGCGTCTCGGTGGTGAGCACACCGAACACCACCGGGATGCCGGTGTCCAACTGGGCCCGCTGCAACCCCGCTGCGCACTGACCCGCCACATGCTCGTAGTGGCCGGTGGCCCCCCGGATCACCGCGCCCAGCGCGATAACGGCGTCGAACTCGCCGCTGGCCGCCAGCCGAGCCGCCACCAGGGGCAACTCGAAGGCGCCCGGCACCCAGGCCTCAGTGATGGACGCCTCGTCCACGCCGTGTCGGATCAGCCCGTCGCGGGCCCCGGCACGCAGTCGCTCGGTGATGAGGTCATTGAAGCGGCTGCACGCCAGTACCACCCGGACACCCTCGCCCCGCAACCGGCCTTCATACGTCGTCCCTTTATTAAACGTCCCTTCATTAAATGTCATCGAGCCCATCCAACAAGTGTCCCATTTTTTCCCGCTTGGTCCGCAGATAGGGGCGGTTCTCGTCCGTGGTCACGCCCTGCAGGGGCACCCGCTCCACCATCTCCAGCCCGAAACCCTCAAGCCCACCGTATTTGGCTGGGTTGTTCGTCATGTAGCGCATGGTGGTGATACCCAGGTCGACCAGGATCTGGGCCCCGATGCCGTACTCCCGCCGGTCCGCCGGCAGGCCAAGCTTCAGGTTGGCCTCCACCGTGTCCAGGCCGCCATCTTGCAGCTGGTAGGCCAGCAGCTTGTTGTGGATGCCGATGCCCCGGCCCTCGTGGCCCCGCAGGTAAACGACCACGCCCAAGCCCGCCTCGGAGATCTTGGCCATGGCGGCGGCCAACTGTTCACCGCAGTCGCAGCGCAGCGATCCGAACACGTCACCCGTCAGGCACTCGCTGTGCACCCGCACCAGCACGCTGTCCTGCCCCTGGGGGGCACCCATGACGAAGGCCAGGTGGGTTTCCTGGTCCAGCATGCTCTGGTAGGCGTAACAGGTGAACTCACCCCACTGGGTCGGGATGCGGGCTTCGGCCACCCGGTGCACCAGCTTTTCCCGCTGCCGGCGGTAACGGATCAGTTCGGCGATGGAGATGAGGCACAGCCCGTGGGTCTTGGCGAAGCGCTCCAGCTCGGGCAGGCGGGCCATGCCCATCCCGTCCTCGGTCACCAGCTCGCACAGGGCGCCGGCGGGGTACAGCCCGGCCATGCGGGCCAGGTCGACCGCCGCCTCGGTGTGGCCGGCCCGCTTGAGCACGCCGCCCTCGCGGGCCCGCAGCACGTGGATGTGCCCAGGTCGCGCCAGGTCGTCGGGCTTGGTCGCGGGGTCGATGAGGGAACGGATGGTCATCGCCCGGTCCGATGCCGAGATGCCCGTCGTGGTGCCGTGGCGGTAATCGACCGTCACCGTGAACGCGGTGCGCTGGGACTCGGTGTTGCGGGCCACCATGAGCGGCAGGTCCAGCTCGTCCGCCCGGTCGCCCGTGATGGGGGCGCAGATCAGGCCCGAGGTGTGCTTGACGAAGAAGGCGATTTTCTCGGGCGTGGCGCACTCCGCCGCCATGATGAGGTCGCCCTCGTTCTCCCGGTCCTCGTCGTCCACCACCACGACCACCTCGCCCCGGCGGATGGCGTCGACTGCGTCTTCGATCCGGTCCAATGCCATTGCGCTACCTCTCCCCTGTTTGAAAACTGGCGGAAGCCACCGGTGCCAACAGCCGCTCCACGTACTTGGCCACGAGGTCCACCTCCAGGTTGACCGGATCGCCCAGTCCCTTGTGGCCGAGTGTGGTGACGGCCACCGTATGGGGGATGACGGCCACGGTGAAGCCGTCCTCCAGGACCGCCACCACGGTCAGGCTGATGCCGTCGACCGTGATCGAGCCCTTTTCCACCAGATAGCGCAGCAGATGCGACGGTGCCCGCACGGCCAGGTCGGGGGCAGCGGCCACCACCTGGCCCACCGCGTCCACGTGTCCCTGCACCAGGTGGCCGCCCAGCCGGTCGACCAGGCGCACCGGGCGTTCCAGGTTCACCGGGTCCCCCACCTCCAGGCGGCCCAGATTGGTGCGAGCCAGCGTCTCGGCCACGGCGTCCACGGCGAACCATGAGCTTGAGTGGTCGACCACGGTCAAGCAGCATCCGTTCACCGCGATCGAGTCGCCCAACGACGCATCCGACGTCACCACGGAGGCAGAGAACTCGAAGCGGCCCCCGTCGCGACGGCGCAGCCGCCCCATCTCCTCCACAATGCCGGTGAACACCCCCGCCCCCTAAGCCGCGGCCGAGGCGGTGGCTGCGGCCGAGGCGGCAGCCAGTTCGATGCGCACGTCCTCGCCCAGTCGCTCCACCGACACCACGCGGCCCCGCCACACGTCGTCGATCGAAGCCGCCCCGGGACCGGCGAAAACGGGACGGCCGTCGTCGCCCCCGAACACCACCGGCGCCAGGTACAGCACATACCGGTCGACCAAACCTGCGGCGTGGAAGTCGTGCGCCACGGAGGCGCCCCCCTCGACCAATAGCTGCACCACGTCGTCGGCGCCCAGGTGATCGAGCACCTGGCCCAGGTCACCACTCATTTCCAACGCCGGCCGCACCCGGGCGCCATCGGGGATGCGCCCCAGCACGACCCGCTTGGGCTGGCGCAGCGCGGCGCCCGGCACATCGGGACCGAGACGCACCGTGAGCGAAGGGTCGTCGGCTCGCACCGTTCCCGCCCCGACCAAGATGGCGTCGCTCTCCGCTCGCAAGCGGTGAGCGTCGGCCCGGGCCAAGGGGCCGGTGATCCATTGGCTGGTGCCATCCGGTGCCGCGGTGCGGCCGTCCAAACTGGCCGCCAACTTGAGCACGACCCAGGGCCGGCCAGTCGTGCGGTGCTTCATGTAGGGCGCCAACTGGTCGCTGACCTCGTCCCCGCACACCCCGAGGGTGACCTCGACGCCCGCCGCCTCCAGCCGAGCGATTCCCGCCCCCCGCACCCGAGGGTCGGGGTCGACGACGCCCACCACCACCCGCCGCACCCCGGCCGCGATGAGGGCATCGGCGCACGGCGGGGTCCGGCCGTGGTGGGAGCACGGTTCCAGCGTCACGTACGCCACTGCTCCCGCGGCCGACGTGCCGGCCAGTTCCAACGCCACTGCTTCGGCGTGGGGACCACCGGGAGGCTGGGTGGCGCCGAGCGCCGCCGGCTGCTCGCCCGGGGGAACAATGACGCATCCGACCCAGGGATTGGGTGACGTCTGGCCCCGGGCAGCTGCGGCCAGCGCAATCGCCTCCCGCATCATTGCCCGGTCCTCATCCACGTCGACTGCCTGGCCCACCGGCCCTCCGTTATCGACCGGCCATTCTACCGGGAGGCCCCCGTCGGGAGGCCCTACATGTGTTGGGTCGGCTTGTCCCCCAGCAACTCCAAGGCGTGGGGCAACATGTCGATCACCGCACCCAGGCACTCGGCCGCACCGCGGGGCGACCCAGGGGTGTTGATGATGATGGCCTGCCCCCGGATGCCCGCCACCGCCCGGGACAGCCGGCCCAACGACGGGTTGGCCTGCCGCATGGCCTCGGCCAGACCGGGGGCTTCGCGCTCGATGATCTCTCGCGTTCCCTCGGGTGTCTGGTCCCGGGGGGCGAACCCGGTGCCCCCGGTCGAGACAATCACGCCCGCGAATCCCGCCGCCATGCGGGTGAATGCGGTGGCCACCGACACCACCCCGTCGGCGACGACCGTCGACTCAACCACCTCGAAGCCGCTCGACTGGAGCAGGCTGACCAGCGCCTGGCCCGACCGGTCCTCGCGGGTGCCGTGGAAGACCCCGTCGGACACGGTGAGCACCTTGGCCTTGGGCTTGACCGGTCCCTCGTCCGCCGCCTCGCCGTCCGTGTCGTCGCCGTTGGTCGCCGCCGCCACAGGCCTGGGCGGCCAGACGGCACCATGTCCCTCGGGGTGCGGCATGGCCCGAAATCTATCCGTCAGCCCGCTGCAGCACGAGGAGGAACATCCCGTCGGTGCCCGCCACCGGGGGCAGCAGGCGAACACCCCGCCCAACCCGGGCCCACGCTTCGCTCACCGCGGGCGCCACAGCCGACACGTCGGGGTGTGCCGTAGCCAGCCACTGGTCAATCTCCGTGGTCTCGGCGTCGGTCAGCGTGCACACGCTGTAGACCACCGAGCCGCCCGGCCGCACCAGCGTCAGCGCCTGATCCAGCAACTTGCGCTGCAGGACGGCCAAGCGGGCTACGTCGTCGGGCTGGATGCGCCATCGGGCGTCGGGCCGGCGACGAAGCACGCCCAGCCCGGAGCACGGCGCGTCGACCAGGACCCGGTCGAAAACCGAGGGGGGAAAAGGGGGCCGGGTCCCATCCAAAACCACCGTCGCCACATTGTCCAGGCCCAGCCGCTGCACGTTCTCCGCCATGACGGCGGCACGCCCGGTATCAGCGTCACCCGCCACCACCAGGGCCGGCAAGGCGCCAGCCAGGTACGTCGCCTTGCCCCCGGGGGCGGCGCACAGGTCCACGATTCGTTCGCCACTCGATGCCTCGACCGCCTGGGCCGCCCACTGGCTGGCCAAGTCCTGGGTGTAGCCGTCGGCCCGCACCGTCACTCGGGCAGCAACATTCATCTGTTCCAGCGTCGCGATGGCGTCGGCCGCCCCGAGCGCCGAGGTGAGCGACTCGACGATCCAGTCGGGGTAGCTGAGCCGAACCGCCTCCGACGGCCAGCGCAGCGCACTGGGTGCGGACACCTCCTCGGCCACCCGCCGCAGTATGGCGTTGACCAGGCCCCGGGCCGGTCCCGACACCTCGGCCACGGTGGCCGAGACGGCCGCATGCGCCGGGGTGCCGAGCATCGCCAGCTGGTACGCCCCCAGGCGCAGGGCGGCCCGCACGTGGATCTCGACCGGTCGGCGCAGGTGGCGGTCGACCAGCCAGTCGCACGCCCGGCGCATTCGGACCGTGCCGTAGACCAACTCGGTGACGAACGCCCGGTCCCGCTCCTCCAGCCGGCAACCAGCCAGCAGGTCGGGCACGATGACGTTGGCCCTTCCGTTGGTCCGGTCCAGCTCGATCAACGCTCGCATCGCCAACGCCCGTGCCGTGCCCGTCGTTCCCCGGGCCTCGGTCAGCGGCGCGCTGCGGGCCGCCACCGGTCGCGGCGTCATACGAGCCGCTCGCCCGGCCGCGGCCGGGCGCCGTTCACCCACGCCAAGGCGCTCATGACCGACTTGCCCTCAGGCTGTACCTCGACCAGCTCCAACAGTCCGTCCCCCGTCCCCACCACGACCCCACCCATCTCCCCCGACGCCAGCGCCAACCCCGCACCAGCCGTCGGGGGCACCACGGTGGTGCGGTGGACGCCCAGGCGCCGGCCCCGGAAGGTGGTCCAGGCGTGGCCCACCCGGACGACCCGGTGGAGCTGCGCCGCGGGCGCGGTCCAGCAGAGCCGCAGTTCGGCCGGGTCGATCTTGGCCGCGTACGTCGACTCGCCTTCTTGCGCCACGCCGGGCGACAGGCCGGCTCGCAGCTGGGACAGCAACAAATCCGTCCCCTCGATCGTCAGCGCCTGGCGCAGCTCCGCCGCCGTCTCGTCGTCCCCGATGGGCACCACGCGCCGCCCCAACACCGGCCCGGTGTCAAGGCCCACCTCGAGCTCCATCAGGCACACCCCGGTCCGGGCGTCGCCCGCCAGGATCGCTCGTTCCACTGGGGCCGCCCCCCGCCACCGGGGTAGCAACGAAAAATGCACGTTGACCATTGGCAGCGCCTCCAACACATGCGCCTTGATCAGACGGCCAAACGCCACCACCACGCCCAGCTCAGCGTCCGCGTCGATCACGTCGTCGACCCGATGGGTCACCACCGGCCCGAGACCCAACTCCACCGCGGCAGCCTTCACCGGGCTGGGCACGAGGGCCGCGCCTCGACCCCGGCGCTTGTCCGGTTGTGTCACCACCGCCACGATCTCGTAGCCCGAGTCGTGCAACGCCCGCAGCGGTCCCACCGCCGCATCCGGCGTACCCAGAAACGCCAGCCGCCGGGGCTGCAAGCCCGTCAGCCGGCTCAGATTCTCCGTGTGAACTGCCTCACCGTGTCCGCTGCGTCACAGCTCCCAGCCGTCGCGCGGGCGACGACCGCCGACCCGGGCCATGATCCCGGTCCGCTCGCCCTCGAAGTCGCGACGCCGCAATTCTTTCATGGCCGACTTTCGCTGGTCCTTGTCCAGGTACTCGAGCAGCAGACGACCCTCCAGGTGGTCCAACTCGTGCTGGAACAGCCGGGCCAGCAACTCGTCGGCCTCGATCGACACCTCCCGGCCCTCCAGATCGAGGCCGGTGAGATGCACCTCCTTGGGCCGCACGATGGGGAAGTACAAACCGGGCAGGGACAGGCACCCCTCCTCGTACTCCCACTCACCTCGGGACTCGCTGATGGTGGGGTTGACCAGCACGTGCGGGTCCTCGTCCTCGCCCATCTGGTACACGAACAGGCGCTTCTGCACCCCCACCTGGGGTGCCGCCAGGCCCAAGCCCGCCACCCCACGCAGCGTCGTGAGCATGTCCTCGGAAAGCTTCACCAGTTGTCCGTCGATGTTGGACACGTCGGCCGCTCGCTGCTTGAGGACCGGGTCGCCAAAGATGCGGATGCGATACGGCGCCATAGTGCTCCAGGGTATCTGGCCTGACGTGGATACCCTGGCTCGGTCGCCGACAGCCACTACTTCGATGCTGAGCCCGCCGTGTCCTCACGGCCATCCGAGGTCATCCTCGGCCCCGACACCCTGGTCTCCGACCGTGGGGTGTTCTCGGGCGACCGCGTGGACCCGGGCACGGTCGAGCTCCTGCGCGCCGCTCCCCCGCCTCCACCGGCCGGCGACCTCCTCGACCTGGGGTGCGGGTACGGGCCCATCGCCGTCACCATGGCCCGGCGATCCCCCGATGCCACAGTGTGGGCCATCGACACCAACCGCCGCGCCGTGGCCTTGACCGGGGAAAACGCCGCCCGTCTCGGCTTGGCCAATATTCGGGCGGTCACGCCCGAGGAGATGGGGCCGGAAGTCCGCTTCGCTGCCATCTGGTCAAACCCTCCCATCCGCATTGGCAAGGAGGCATTGCACGACCTGCTCCTGGCCTGGCTGGCGCGGTTGACCCCCGACGGACGGGCGTACCTGGTGGTCCACAAGCACCTGGGAGGCGACTCACTGGCCACATGGCTGACCGACCAGGGCCATCAGGCCACCAAGATGGCGTCTCGCAAGGGGTACCGGCTGCTCGAGGTCTTGCCGCGACCGGACGAGCCGAGATGAAGCAGCTGGGCCCGACCGACCTGAAGCGTCTGCATCGGGAGTGGCATCGCCGCACGGAGGGCCGGGTGGCGCTGTTGCTGGACAGCGTGGAGTCGCCGTTCAACATCGGAGGCATCGTCCGCACCGCCGCCGCCTTCAAAGTCGACCACCTCTACCTGGCCGGCAGCACACTTTCCCCGGCCCACGGCAAGGCGGGAAAGACGGCCATGGGCACCGAGCGCTATCTGACCTGGACCACCTTCGAGCGCGGCGTCGAGGCGGTCGATGCGGCCCGAGCCGACGGGTTCCGGGTGGTCGGGTTGGAGCTGGCGGCCGCCGCCCTGCCCCTGCACCGAATCGAGGCCGGGCCCGACGTGTGCATCGCCGTGGGCCACGAAGACCATGGGCTGTCGCCTGCCACGCTGGCCGCGTGTGACCTGGTGGGCTTCATCCCCCAGCTGGGAAAGGTGGGCTCGCTCAACGTGAGCACCGCCACCGCCATTGCCATCTACGAGTTCCGCCGCCGATCATGGACCGATCCGAGATGAGCGGCGCCGATCGTCGCTCTACGGGTTGAGGCGAACAGCGGTCATGGCGGTGCCACTGGACGCGCTGACCAGGGTACCGATGTCGTTGCGGGCCGCCTGGATGTTGTAGGCGGAATAGAAAGTGAACACCTCCTGCACCGAGTGGTTCCAGGTCGTCATTTGCTTTCCGAAGAGGAACGCGTCGCGGGGATCGACGAAGGTGTGATAGCCGAGCCGTTCCAGTTCCAGGACCACCCCGGCCGCGAATTCCCAGTCGGCCCCCGAGACGATCAGCACGCCGACCCAGTGGTCTCCGGGCCGCAGCTGCGCCCGTGCCGCGGCCACAAAGGTGGAGTCCCGAGCGTAGGCACGGTTGATACTGGCCAGCGATGTGCTGCTCAGGTCGGCCACGGCGGCGACGCTGGCACAGGTCACGGCAGCAATGGCCAGCCACGCCACCCCAACCTGAACCGCCACCAAACCGCGAACCTGCGGCCGGGGAGGCGAGACGGTGGCGGGCGTCAATAGCCCGACCCCGAGAGCAAGCAGCAACAGGTACGGGACGAACGACACCCATCCGGTCAGAAAGGCGAAGTTGTCCCCGCCCGCGTGGCTGACGGTGATCGTGGCCACGGGCACGGCCAGAATCGCAGCAATAGCCAAGGCGAAGGCAAACCAAAGCCGGCGGGCCACCAGCCAGCCGATCAGGAGCAGGCCCGCGGCGATGATCAGCCATCCGGCTATCTGCTCGGCGCGATTGTATGGAAGGGCGGCGGTCCACACATGATGCTGGAACGGGAAGATGGCAATGGCCCGCACGACCACGCCGAGCGAGGTGCC
>Ga0302325_10005622_pt1 | contig 28461 bp, 23 predicted proteins | sample Palsa_T0_2_FD_201948 | JGI IMG/M metagenome (GOLD analysis project Ga0302325, IMG submission 201948) | Peat permafrost microbial communities from Stordalen Mire near Abisko, Sweden - Palsa_T0_2 | ecosystem: Environmental > Terrestrial > Soil > Palsa > Peat permafrost | place: Sweden: Abisko...
CTGCTCAGCGAATACGCTCCCCGCATCAACCCGCAGCAGTTGAAAAACGCTCTGATTTCGCGCCCGGAATGCGACCGCGTGGAACGAATGATCCAGGAGCACGGGAAGCTTACGCCCGCCAGCCTTTATGCTGCCGTGGCCAAGGTTGCAGGCTGCCGAGGTGCGGAGCGGGCCAAGGTGGCGGCGCGGTTTCTGCAGGATTTCTCGCACTACCACCGCGATCTGCGGCGTCTCGAAACCCTCAACGCGGCGCTCGACTCGGTCAACGTGGTCGGCACCGAGAAGCTGCGCGAACTTTCGCGGATGAACGGAACACTTTACGAATTTCTTCTGCCCGAAGAACAACAGCAGCCTGAGGAAGATCGCGTTTTGCGCCACGTGGTGCTCAAGGCGGATGTGCGCGACTCAACCCGGCTCACGCGCACGCTGATGGAAAAGGGACTGAATCCGGCATCGTACTTCAGTTTGAACTTCTACGATCCGGTGAACAAGCTGCTCGGAAAGTACGGCGCGCAAAAAGTTTTTCTTGAGGGCGACGCCATCATCCTGGTGATTCTCGAGCGCGAGGGGGAGGCCGGACTCGCGGTGAGCCGGGCGTGCGTGCTGGCCCGCGAAATCATCGAAATCGTGCGTGGTTATAACGAATTGATGCAACGCTCGGGCATGCCGGAACTTGAACTGGGTGTGGGGATCACGCTGCAGGAATCGGCGCCGCTCTATCTGATGGATGGGGAGCGGCAGATCATGATCTCAGAGGCGCTGAATGAGAGCGACCGGCTCTCTTCCTGCAACAAGCGTGCTCGCAAGGTGATGGAGCGGCAGGCTGGTCCGTTCCACGTGTATGTATTTCAAGCGACGGAGGTGTCCCCGGATGCGGCGCGGCCGTCCGCGAATCCCGCCGAGGATCATGTGGCGAATCCCGAAGAGTCGGTGCTGAGTTACAACCTCGGCGGCATTCGCATGAATGAAGCTGCATTCCGCAAACTGGCGCAGGAAATCTCGCTGGAGCCACTCGGGGTCAAGCTGCCTCTCGCACCCGGAATGTCAGATAAGGCGGAATATCGGCTCTCCAGCGGAACGGTTCCGGTTGACCGCGACATCTTCCGGAAAATCGTGGTGCGCGAAAGCCGGGTGCCGCGAATCAATGTCGAGGATTTTTCGGTGCAAGGCTGGACCGATCGAAGCTATTACGAAGTCTGCACCGATCCTGCAATTTACGCTGCGCTCGAAAAGAAAAAAGCTGCCAAGGTTTAGGGCTCCCCAGTCCGGTCCTGAGTGCTATCGCCTGAGCTTGACACGCATAGGTCATTAGGTATGGAGCGTCGAGCTCCGCTCGACGGACAGCCGAGGTCGGCTGCCCCCACATGAGCAGCTCGGTCAGAAGCCCGATCTGACGCGTGCCGGATGGAAGGGAATCCAGAAGGTGGCTTCCACATCGACGGGAGAACCATTTTTCGTAGCCGGCTGGAATTGCCATTTCGCGATGGCTTCGGCGGCAAAGTGGTCGAGGCGGTCGTCGACACTGCGCAGCACGCGGATATTGGCCACAGTACCGTCGGCGCGGATGATTCCATAAAGGATGACCGTGCCTGCCACGTTCTGCCGCATCAGCTCCAGAGGATAGGCGGGGTCGACCTTACGGGTGGCGACCGGCGAGGAAAGATCGTCGGAGGAAGCCGCGGCAGAAGCAAGATGTCCAGAAGGCGAATCCGGTTTTAGGTCGGCGAAGCGGACGATCCAGCTGCCTCCAGCCGAGTTCAGATTCGGCATATTCAAGCTGAGCGAGTAGACCTTGCGATTGCCGAAGACGGCGCGTTCGGCTTCGGAAAGTTTGCTCTCACTTTCTGACCGCGGGTTGGTGAGTCGAGGTGGCCTGGCGCTCGCCATGAGCTTTGGGTTAACCGAGATGGCGGAGGCATCTTTCGCCGCGGGGTCGCCCGCCACGGGTGAGGAGCCAGCTGAAGTTTTGCCGACGTAGAGTCCCGAGGGCAGGTCGCCGCTGCCTTTCTTGCCCGAGCCACTCCCGCTTTTTCCCTTCGTACCCGTTGCTAGGCCAGACGAGGTTTCGCCGGCTGAGGTGCCGGGTGCGCCGGAGGCTCCGCGGCGTCCTTCGGGCGTGGCGGCGAAGTTGCCGCGGCGATTACCGGCGGGCGGATCGGGCGGCGCGCCCACGGCGGGATGCAGGCTGAGCGCGATCATGCCACCGGCGGAGTGGGATCGCGCGGAGGCGCCGAGCGCGGGCGGAGGAGCGATCACCCGGGTTGCGCCCGGTTGCAGCCCGGCGGAACGCTGAGCGCGAAGGGTGCGCTGTTCGTCCACAGAAAGTTGCGGAGCCGGAGCAATCACCGCGCTGTGGCCGATGTTGATTTCGCCCAGGCGGCGGTTCGACGCGGCATCGAGCGCCGGCGGAGGAGCGATTACGGCGGACTGCGGAGCCTGAAGGGTCTTCTGAAGGGTCTGCGAGCTGTCCTGGATTTCCCTGTCAACCGACGGGGGAGGCGCGATGATCGAGTGCTCCATCTGGGGCGCGAGGCGAGAGATCTCCGACGCTGGAACTGCGGGAGCCGGCGCGATCGGGAGCCTTGCGTCGCCCGGCCATGCCACTAGGTTGGGCAATGCCACATCGTGCGGTAGGCGGAGCTTGGGTGCGGCGACGACGGTCTGCGAATGATTGTCCGTTTGGGGTGGCACGGAAATGATGGGCTGGGCAGAGTGTTCGGGATCGGCTCTTCGCGCAGGCGCGGAATCTGAGCTGCGAGTGTCGAGTGGCGGCAGGTATTCCGAGGGTGTGTAGTCGATCACCTCTGCTTGAGCGAGGGAAGCTTGGGGGATGGCATGAGGTTGTAAAGCGAGAAAGCGCGACCCTGCCCAGATCGCGGCCAACGCTAGAACGTGATACGACGCGGATTGAAAGAAGCGTTGCCAGGGAAGTCCGCGATGGACGAACACGTCTGGCCAGAACGCCGCCGGAGCAGACTCGAGTTCGAGGGGAGGTAGGGTTGGCGCCTGAAATAAATCGCGAAGATTCTGCAGGAAGACGCGCGCCCGGGGCTCGGTGGAAATGAGCAACTGGAGATCGGCAGGGGATTGCTCGGTCTTTTCTGGTTCCAGGACGGCTGGGGCTTCGAGCATCGTTCTATCTTAGACGAGTTCTTCGAACTGAGTCGCTGATGGCTAGCGCCGAGAGGCGGGAAAAAAGGCCTGGGATGAGGCACAAAACCCTGAAACCGGCTCGCGAGCCGATACCAGCTATTGTTCGGCGCGCGCGGGTGTGATGAGCAGACGTCCGGGAGATTTTTTCTTGATATCGGGCTTTTCCTGCGCGTAGACGAGATCGAGTCCCCCCTCAGCAGTGGAAGAGGCATCGGCTAGGGCCGCCGCCAGCGCCCGGAACGAGCGGCTCACTTCCTGACCCTCCTGCAGCACGACGGGTGTGCCATGGTCGATGGCGGGAGAGATCGCTTGAAACGCGTTGGGAATCTTCCACAGGACTCTGCAATGCGTGGAATACTCCACGTCTTCGTCAGTGAAGCCGGGAATCTTCTTGTAACGATTCAGAACAATACGCAGGCGGTTGCGGCCGGTACCTTCTTCGAGAAAGGCATGAATGCGGCCCGCGCTCCACAAAGAAACCACGTCGGTCTGGGCGACCATCAGCACGGCGTTGGAGAGGTCGGAGAGCAGGCGGGTGGTGGAATCGAGGCGGCTGGAAGCGTCGACCACGACGTAGCGATAGTGATTCACCAGCAGATCGAAGAGCCGCGCTAACTCGGCCGGCGTGGGCGCGGACTGATAGGGCTGCTGCGGGCCGGCGAGAAGATGCAATCCGTCTTTCGAAGTAGTCATCAGGCCATCGAGCAGCGAGACGTCGAGACGGTGCAGGTTCTCGAGCGCGTCCGGAACTCCGAAGCTGGGACGCAGATTGAGATGAAGTTGAGCGTGGCCGACGGGCGCAAAGTCCACGAGAACGGTGTTGCCGTAAGCCTGCTGGAGCGCGATTGCGGTGTTGACGGCGGCTGTGGTGGCGCCCGCGCCACCCTTGGCGCTGAGGAAAGTAAAAATGCGCGCCTTGCCTGCGCTGCCGCGCGTGCGGGTGCGATTGGAGCTGAAACGGGTCAAGGCTTCGAGAAGCGCTTCCGCTCCGGCGTGGTCATCCAGATATTCGCCGGCGCCGGCCCGCATGCTGGCCACGATGGTGGCGGGCTGCGACATGGTGCCATTGGCAAAGATGGCGAGTTGCAGCGTGTTGGATTGAATGAGTTCGATGGCCCGGATGGCTCGCTGAGGATTCTCTGGCGAGATGTCGACCAAGACAACTTCAGCGCGCAAATCCTGAATCTCGCGGAGGATGGGATCGGTAGGTCCGGCAGGAAAACTGCCGCTGCAGACCACGCGGGCCAGGCGCGTAGCTTCCAGTCGATTCTGCAGTTCAGATAAACGATCGCGATTTTCGGTAAGGAGGGCTACGGCGATGCCATGCATGGCGCGGTTCTCGCTGATTTCTCTTGGTGTTTGCATGTTAGAGAGAGAAGGTACTCTTCGCCAAGTGACCGGGGTAACCGCCCGAGAGCATGCACGTGCGCAATTCGCGCTCAGAGCGGTGAGCCGCGATCTGCAAGATAGAAAAACCCTACCGAGAGGCGCACAGCGGGAATACTCTCCAGCGAATCCGCACTAGTGAAAGCATTTTAAGCCAAGGCAGGGAATTTGAACAAGGAGTGAGAAGTACATAAAAACTAAAGTATGCGAAAGCGGTGGACCAGTCTGGGACTGTCAGCTCAGTGGGCAGCCGAGGATGGATTTCCGATCGCGGGGGCGGCGGGACGCTCGCTCTCGTCGGAGCTGTGCAAGGCCGAAATCCGGCGAAAGTCGGCGGAAGCTTCGGAGATGTCGGGTAAATATTCATAGCCGCTGAGGCAAACGGCCACTCCAATTTTGGTTTCGGCAGATCTGATTTCCGCCGACTTGGCTTCGGATGGGTCGGTTTCGGTAAGTGAAGCGGCGGGCTTCCAGCCTTTGTCTGCGGGCTTGACGATGCGAAGAACACGGCCCCGGCAGCGGACGCGCATACTTTCTCCCAGAGTAATTTCGCACGGCATCTTCAACGTGAGTTCAATGTCAGCGCCTTCGCTGAGCGCCATGTCAGTGAAAAGAAAAGCTCCGCGGGAGCTGAGGTCTTGAGTAAAGCCGAGACCCTCGGCGGAGTTGGAGAGGTCGCGCAGAGAGACTGGAACGTTGAAAGGGAAGCGTTGTCCGATGCGGCGTTCAACACCAACCGGGGGAGCATTCATGGTCGTGTCACTTCCTCCTGAGGAAATCGCCGACAAGAACAACCTCAACTGTAGCGCAGGCCGGGCGGTCTGGGAAGTTATTAAGTTGGTTATGACTGAGATGGGCGAAACCGCGCGCTGGCAGGGAGTTTTGCCTGGGGAGAGGTTGCAGAAGATCGTGCGAACCTGCGCGGCTGTGGAAAAGTCGGCGCGAGGAAACGTTGTCAGCGAAGTCGAGCAAAACATTCGAGTTATATTGATCGGAATGGCGTCCGACGTCATCTAAGTGAAGTTGAAAGCCGAAATAAAGACCATCGTGCCGGAAACGAAAACTTCAATCCAGGAAATTCCCGCGGCGAACGGCACGGAGGTAGCACCGGCACCGCGCTGGCAGGTTGCCGGACGCGCGCTGCGCCACCGCAACTTTCAACTTTTTTTCAGTGGACAACTGATTTCGCTGATCGGAACGTGGATGCAGAGCGTGGCGCAATCCTGGCTGGTTTACCGGCTCACGGGTTCGGCCCTGCTGTTGGGGTCGGTGGGTTTCGCCAGCCAGATTCCAGTTTTTCTATTTGCTCCCCTCGGTGGAATTACCGCCGATCGTGCCAACCGTCGCCACATTGTGATCGGAACACAGGTGGCGGCGATGCTTCTGGCCTTCATTTTGGCGGCGCTGACGTTAAGCCACCGGATTCAGGTGTGGCACGTTTTCGTGCTGGCGAGCCTGCTGGGTATCGTGAATGCCTTCGATATACCGGGGCGGCAGTCGTTTCTGGTGGACATGGTGGGCAAAGAAGATTTGATGAACGCGATTGCGTTGAACTCATCGATGTTTAATGGTGCGCGCGTGATCGGTCCGGCCATCGCCGGGATTCTGGTGGCGAGGATCGGCGAAGGCTGGTGTTTTTTTGCCAACGCGGTGAGCTACATCGCGGTGATTATCGGTTTGCTATTGATGAAGGTGAATAGCCCGGTGCGGGCCGCGATGGTGTCTCCCTTGGAGCACATGATGGAGGGATTTCGCTTCGTCAATCAGACGGCGCCGATTCGGGCGCTGCTTCTGCTGCTCGGGGTGGTGAGCCTGGTGGGCATGCCCTATGTGGTGTTGATGCCGATTTTTGCCGATCAGATTCTGCACGGCGGGGCGCGGGGACTGGGCATCCTGATGGGCTCGACCGGAGTAGGCGCGCTGCTGGGCGCCTTAACCCTGGCGTTTCGCTCGGGCGTAAAGGGTCTGGGGCGATGGGTGGCTTGGTGCTGCGCCGGGTTCGGAACCAGCCTGGTGGTTTTTTCGTTATCGCACCGGTTCTGGATTTCGGTGATCCTGTTGCTGCCGGTGGGTTACAGCATGATGCTGCAGATGGCTTGCTCGAACACGTTGATCCAAGTCATGGTACCGGACGCGCTGCGCGGGCGAGTGATGGCGGTCTATTCGATGATGTTCATGGGCATGGCTCCGATCGGAGCGCTTCTCGGCGGCGCACTCGCCGACGGATTGGGCGCACCGGTGACCGTGGCGATCGGGGGTATGGCGTCGGTGGCAGGCGCGTGCTGGTTCGGATTGCAATTGCCGAAAATTCGCGTGGAAGCCCGGCGGCTGATCGTGGCTCAGGCTGTGGTGGGCGGCGAACCTTCGGAGATGACTGCGCAGGCAGTCGAGGATTAGCGCCGAACAGACTTTCGGTCTTCCGTCGAAGGGAATCTTGAGTCGGGCTGAGCTTATTTTCTACCGGCAGGCTTCTGGCGGAAGTCCGGTGATGCGGATTCCGGCATGGCCTTTGTGCCGGATGTTCAATCCGATGAGCAGGGCGGTGATCTGCTCGAGTATGCGGGCGTTTTCCAGTTTGCCGCCGTCGATGGCCCGGACTCCCGGGATTTTCGCGGCCAGGGAACGCGCCAGTTGTGCCGTTGCGGCGTCGTCGCTGCAGACGATGACGTCGCAATCGAGATCCTCATCTCCGTTCAAAAGATCCGCCGACAGATTGTGAAATGCGGCGGCTACGTTCACTCCCTTCGGGACGAGTTCCGCCGCTTGCTGAGCGGCGGAGCCTTGCCAAACTCCGAGAGTGCGGGAGGCGCGTCCGCCAACCCCGGCGGCAAGGGCGACGGTGGCGTCGATGAGAATGCTGCCGGGACGGATCGCAGGCTTGAGTTGCTTGAGCAGCACGGCCTGACCTTCGAAGGGGACGGTGAGCACGAGCCGATCGGCGGCGGCGCAGGCGGCGGAATTTTCCATGCCCGAGACTTGAGCCTGGCCTCCGGCCTTCTGACGAATCTCTTCCGCGGTTTTTTGCGCACGCTGCGGGTCGCGCGATCCGATGATGACAGTTTCCCCCGCTCGTGCCCAGCGCAGGGCGAGGCCCGTGCCGGCGGGGCCGGTGCCGCCGAGCACGGCGATGGCAGGCAAATCAGAAGCGCTCATCTTCACGTTCACGCAAATTCCGGCTCCAGCGTTTCTTCGGTCGTGGACTCTTCGAGCGGCATCTGGAGCTTGATGCGCGTGTAAGTTGTGTTGCGTTCGGCGGGAATGCGTCCGGTTTCGAGAATCAGCGATCGGAAATCCTCTGCGCTGGTGTACTGGCCAGCCGTGGCTCCGGCTTCGCGAGAAATGTTTTCTTCCATCAGCGTTCCGCCGTAATCATTGGCGCCGGCGTGCAGGCAGAGTTGGGACAGGCGGCGGTTTAACTTTACCCACGAAACCTGAATGTTGTTGATGGACCCGGCAAGCAGGAGGCGCGACAGGGCGTGAACCTTGAGATGCTCGGCGAGCGTAGGTCCGGAACGCGCCAATCCCTGCTGAAACAGCAGCGTATGTTCGTGGACGAATCCCAGGGGGACGAATTCGGTGAAGCCTCCCGTCTCGTCCTGAATCTCGCGGAGCAAAAGCATCTGGCGAACCCAGTGCTCCGGGGTTTCATTGTGCCCGTACATCATGGTCGACGTGGATCGGATGCCGTTGCGGTGGGCGGTGCGAATGACGTCGATCCATTGCGCGGTTGATAGTTTGTTGCGCGACAGGACAGCGCGGACTTCGTCATCCAAAATTTCGGCGGCGGTTCCGGGAAGTGTGCCCAGGCCGTTGTCGCGCAGCATCGAGAGATAATCCGAAAGACCCATGCCGGTGAGTTCGACGCCATACACGATTTCCATGGGAGAGAAGGCGTGGATGTGCATGGCGGGCACGGCGCTCTTCACCGCCCGGAGAATATCGCGATAGTAAAACGGAGGCAGGCCGTGCGGCAGTCCGCCTTGGATGCAGACCTCGGTCGCGCCCAGTTGCGTGGCTTCGACAGCTTTCCGCGCGACCTGATCGGGTTCGAGAAAGTAAGCGTCCGACTGACGCGGGCCGCGACTGAAGGCGCAGAACTTACATCCGACAAAGCAGATGTTGGTGAAATTAATGTTGCGATTCACGACGTAGGTGATGAGATTGCCGGCGAGTTCGGCGCGCAGCAGGTCGGCCGCGGTGAGCAAGCCAAGCAGGTCGTCGCCTTGAGCGTGCGCGAGCGCGTAGGCTTGCTCCCGCGAGATGGCGTTGCCATTTTGAGTTTCGAGAATTCTCTCGAGCGAAGAGCGAATGCCGGGCGTGACCTGGGAGGCTAGGTCGAACCAATCGAGCGAGGGAAAACTCTCCAGTTCGGATAGCGAGAGTGGGCGAGGCATGACTTCCTCCGTAGAGACGTGGCTTGCTACATCTTCTACCGAGAAAAGCGAGAATCGCAACCCACGACCCTACAGTGTATCGGAACTTTAGCGGAAAAGGTCGGATGCCACCGGACGAAGCAGTTCGCGAGTGCGGCCTCGAGCCGGTTCGTAGGGGAATCCGCGAATGATGCAGGCCGGAGTGCGATTGAGTTTTCCGCAGACCAGTCCGGCGGCGCAGACCAGTTCGTCGGCGATGGCCTCGAGGCTGGCCTGCAAAATGTAGCCGTGCGGATCGCTGCGACCGCGATCGTCGCGGAGCGGCTTCATCCCTGCAATGCCGATGCAGAAATCGACCAGGCCTTCGCGCCAGGGGCGGCCGAAGGTGTCCGCGATGAGAACTGGAATCGCAAGCCCGGTTCGTTTTTTTAAAGCGCTATGAAGTTTTCGAGCGGAGCGGTCGGGATCGACGGGGAGCAGCAGGGCGTGACGTCCGCCATCGATATTGGAGACGTCCACTCCGCTGTTGGCGCAGATGAAACCGTGCAGCGTTTCGGCAATCAGCACGCCGTTCTTGCGGCGAATGATCGCTCGACTCTCGCGCAAGGCAAGGTCGACGACGCGGGCATCCAGTTCATATTTTTTCGCCCAACGACGAGCGCCGGCAGAGGGTTTGATGGTTTCAAGGTCAACCATACGGCCTTCGGATTTCGAGACAATTTTGTGTTTGACCACGAGGATGTCTCCCCGCTCGAATGCGAGATCGTCTCGACCCAGCCATTGCAATAGCGTTTCCGCCAGGCCGTGGCCGCACTCGACTTCATCCGGAAAGGAAATTGGAATGACGCGGATTTCGCGCGGGAAAGCATTCGAAGTCGTTCGCTTGCGGCGTCCGGCGGATGGTTTACGGGCAGGACGGCGAGGCTTGCTCATCGGCCATCCTTTTGGGTTAAAAGAAAACGACCGGCCTTGGACCATTGCCGAACCAAAGACTGAGTGCGGGTTTCGCCGGGGCGATCGAGAAGCTGCTGCAGATCTTCGGGATGATCGACGTCAAGCGCCAGACTTCGAAGTTGCAGCACCCGGCAGGGTCTTCCCGTGGCGCGAGCGGCGGCCAGGTGCGGCTTGAAACTGTCATTGCCGAAGCGCAGGGGAAAGAGGTTCGCGGGGCGGCGAAAGGCGGCGTTGGTTCCTCGTCCGTCGGCTGCCGGGACCAGCACCGAGCCTTCCTGGGGAGCTTGCGCGAGAACCTCCGCGAGCTCGTTGGCCCGAATCAGCGGAATATCAGCCGGAATGACAAGCGTGTGGTCGATGCCACGCGCTTGGCAGAGCTGCGTGGCCATCTCGATGGCGCCAGTTTCGCCCGGGTTCGTCGGGTCGGCAATCACCTCGAAATCGTAGCGCCCGGCGAGTTGAAGCGCGAAGGGATCGCTGGTCACGAGAGCGCATGCAGGCCGGCTCGGCCACGCGGCAAGCGCGGCCATGACATCGTGCAACATCGCTTGCGCCAGTTCGGTGCGCGCGGATGGATCGAGCATCGAGGCAAGCCGCTGCTTGGCTCCAGACAGATTCTTGACCGGGATAAGGATCACGGCTGGTCGGAGGCGGCGCGGGCCGCGGTCTCACGAGGGGCTGAGTCTTCCGAAAGCATTCCGCTGACCGCGAATGAGAGCACGGTTCGAGCGAGAGCGGCCTTGTCTTCCGGGGAGCGCATGATGGTCTGCGTGCATTCGACCCGCAAACCGTTTCCCCGAAGAGCTTCGGCGGCGCGGGCGTCGCGGCTGTCGCAAATGAGCAGATCGAGAAAATCCTCATAGGCCTTGGCCACGCCCGCGATCGAGCAAGGCAGTCCTTGTGCGGCCATGAGAATGCCCGCGGGCCCGGCCACAGGAGCAGTCCCGATGATCGGACTCACGGCAGCAACCTTGCCCCGCGCGCGAATGAGCGCCGCACGAATCCCGGGCACGGCAAGAATTGGTCCGATACTGGTGATGGGATTGCTGGGAGCGATGAGCACCGCGTCGGCGGAGACGATGGCTTCGATCACGCCGGGGGCGGGCTCTGCGTCAGCGGCACCGGCGAAGCGCACGGAGTTCACGGGATCCTGATACCAGCGCTGCACGAAATATTCTTCGAAGCTCAACTCGCCCGAAGGCGTATCCACGCGGGTTTCGACGCGCGAATCGCTCATGGGAAGGATGCGCGCTTTTACCCCCAGCTTTTCGCTGATCGCCGACGTGGTTCCGGAAAGCGTTTTGCCTTCGGCCAACAAGCGCGAACGCAGCAGGTGCACCGCAAGATCGCGGTCACCGGTGTGAAACCAGGTTGGCTCGCCGAGTTGCCCCATGGCCTGCAGGCACAGAAAAGTATCGCCCTTCACGCCCCAGCCGCGCTCGCGGCTCAGCAGGCCGGAGAGTACGTAGGTGATGGAATCAATGTCTGGAGAGACATAAAGTCCCCACCACAGCAGGTCGTCGCCGGTGTTGACGACCAGGGTGATTTCATCCGGGGGGATGACTTGCCGCAGGCCATCCACGAACTTGGCCCCTCCCGTGCCGCCGGTGAGCACGCAAATCATGACGCTCTCCGGATTCTGGCGAGGCCATCATGATTTCGCGCGGCTTCTAGCTTTTCTGCTAACAATCCGGATCTCTGCCGGCCAGGTTTCGACAGGGCTGCGCTCATGAACTCCGGATATACGGGCAAGCGCTGGCGCAGCTCAAATCCCTTGCTCTCGGTGCGCCGGCGGAGTTGCTCGAGATGCGGCCAGGGCTTTTCGGGATTGATGTAGTCAGGCGTCAGCGGCGAAATTCCTCCCCAGTCGTTGATGCCGGCATCCAGCAACTCCTCATAATACGGCGCATTGAGGTTGGGAGGCGCTTGAATATTGACCTTGGGCATTAGCAAACGAGCTACCGCCGCGGCGCGAACCATCTCACCCTGCCCGGGCTCGGGCACGTGGGCCATGGGAATGGAAGGCTTGGCACGGAAGTTCTGGACGATCACTTCTTGGATGTGGCCGTATCGCAGGTGCAAGTCGCGGATGGCGAGCAGGGTATCGACGCGGTCTTCGAGTGTTTCGCCGATGCCGATCAGCAAGCCGGTGGTGAAGGGGACTCGTTGCTTCCCAGCCTCCGCCATGGTGCGCAGACGCTGGTCGGGAACTTTGTCGGGAGCATTGTCGTGAGCCGCGCCGGGGGCCAGAAGAGCCGAGTTGGTGGTTTCGAGCATGAGGCCCATGCTGGGGGAGACGGCGGCGAGACGGGTGATCCATTCGGCGCTGAGCAGCCCAGGATTGGGATGCGGCAGCAGGCTGGTTTCGCGCAGCACGAGTTCGCACATGGCTTCGAGATAGTGCAGCGTGGATTTATAGCCGAGATGGCGCAGCGTGGCGCGCATCTCGGGGAAGAGCAGTTCGGGCTTGTCACCGAGGCTGAAGAGAGCTTCGGTGCATCCCAGCTTTTCGCCGGCGCGAGCGACGTTTAGAACTTCTTCCGGAGTCATGGTATGGGCGCCGGGGGCGTCGGGATCGCGGCGGAAAGTACAGTAGCCGCAATAGTCGCGGCAGAGGTTGGTCAGGGGAAGGAAAACCTTGCGCGAATAAGTGATGACGCTGGGTTTGAAGTTTTCTTTTGCGGAACGGGCGGCGGCGAGCAACGCGGGAAGATCATCGTCATTACAGCGGATCAAGCGCAGGGCCAGCTTCGGCGAGATGGGTGCTCCGGGTTGTAGATCGGCCAGTTCTGTCGCGCACGATGCGTTGTGCTCATGGGCGGCCGTTCTCATGGCGGTTAGGGTCACGACGCTCGGTCCCGCAAGGGGGGCATGCATCGAATGATACAACAGTGGTTGGTGGTCAGCGGCGGGCGGTCAGTGCCAGTCAATACAAAGCTTCCCGTCCGCTAAACACTGACCACCGGCTCTGACCCCGATGGGCCACTGTCGTGCTAATGTAGGCAGTCGCGGCAAGGGAACGCCGGCACTATGAGCCTCAGTCCAGCCGAATTCCGGAAGGCGATGGGATGCTTTGCCACGGGAGTGACCATCATCACTCTCGATCTGGAGGGTGAAGTCCATGGCATGACGGCCAATGCGTTCGCGTCGGTATCGCTTGAACCGCCGCTGCTTCTGGTTTGCGTGGATCAAAGCGCGCGCACTCACGCCCACATGCATGCCAAAAAGCGTTTCGGAATCAATATTCTGGCGGAGCGCCAGCGGGTGATTTCCGAATATTACGCGCGGCCGGTTCACATCCACGGAAGTGCTGAGGAAGAAGCTGGCGCGCGCTTTGATCGAACCGCTCATGGCACTCCGGTTTTGCAAGGAGCGCTCGCTTACCTGGAATGCCAGCTGCAGTCGGCGCGGGAGGCCGGCGACCACACGATCTTCATTGCCGAGGTGGAGGAGGTTGTGGTCCGCGATGGCGAACCACTGCTGTTTTTCCGCAGCAGATACCGCAAAATCGGAGAAGAAGTGGCAGGTTGAACTAGAAAGCCCCGGCGCCTTATGAGGGGGGTGCCGGGCCGTAGGGACTCGCAGACGTTTCGACCCATATTGGATTGCTGCCCCTGTGGACGACCAAGTTCGATGTCGCAAGTTTATGGTGACGAACATCTCAAGGCAGGCCGCGTATGATCCCGTTTTTGCCACTTTGCCACTTTTGGAGGCGTGAAACATCTGATCTGCATCCAAAGAACACATTCTGAAGGACATCCAATCATTTCATTACTGGGGGACACAAGTTCATGACAGAAAAACTGGCAAAAAACGAGTCGGAATGGAGGCAGAAGCTTACGCCGGAGCAATACCACGTCACGCGCGAGGCGGGTACCGAGCCTGCCTTTACCGGCAAGTACTGGAAGACAAAGGATGCCGGAACTTATCACTGTGTTTGCTGTGGCGAACCGCTGTTTGATTCGACGACAAAGTTTGATTCCGGAACGGGTTGGCCGAGCTTCTACAAACCGGCGGACGAGGGCAAAGTAGAAGAGCACAAGGATTCCAGCTATGGAATGGTCCGCACCGAGGCGCGCTGTGCCAAGTGCGGAGCTCATCTGGGACACGTGTTTGAGGATGGTCCTGCGCCCACAGGATTGCGCTATTGCATGAATTCCGCGGCCCTGGATCTAAAGCCGAACGACAAGAAGAACGACAAGAAGTGAAGGGAGTAAAAAAGGGCACGCGCTGGCGTGCCCTGGGTCCATACGGGGTCCTCTTTGTGCAGCAGTTAGGCGCTTGCGCCTGCGATTGCAATTGCAGGCAGAGCCTTGTCTTGCTCGACCGCTGTCGGCTTCGGCGCTTCGCTTTTTGATTGAGGATGGGGCTGCTGCTTGCGCTCGGCGCTGCGCACTTCGATCCCGCCCTTGAGAATGGCGCCATCTTCCACGCTGATGCGAATTGTGGAAACGTCTCCCGTGACCGAGCCTTCGCTGCGGATATCTACGCGATCGCTGCACTCGATATTTCCGTTTACCTTGCCCATGACCACAACCTCGCGGGCGGTGATGTCGGCCTGTACGCTGCCATTGCGGCCGACGGTGATGCGGTTATCGGGCAGACTGATCTTGCCTTCGATGCGGCCATCAACGTAGAGCGCCTCCGCACCGCTGATTTCGCCCTTGATCACGAGCGTCCGGCCGATGGTGGCCTGCTCGATCGGCGCGCTGACGGTTTTGACGGGGGTTGGAAGGTTGGAATTCGGAACTGCCGGATTGGATTTGCCGCCGTACGAGTACTCAGAGGACTGGAGCATGCGACCTTCCTTGGTCCGCGCGGCAAGGTCGTTGATTCGCCGGCCCTGCGGCTGCTATGGAATCTTGGGCCTTTGGGCGGTTTGTTCCCTTCGGCCGATCTGACTATCGCACAGAGGTAAGTACTCCTCCGAGATTACGGAAGAGAGTGTACGGTCGTGCGGATGATTAGTCGGATTCCTGCAGAGACTGGCTTAAATCTTCCCATTCGTGAAGCAGGGCGGCGTGCGCCGTCTTTTGCCGGTCGAGTTCATGAGACTGGCGCTGGCTTTCATCGGCGCTGACGAAATCCTGCAGTGCGGTTTCGCAGCGCGCGATCACGGTCTCGGAGCGGCTGATTTCCGCTTCCAGTTCATGAATTCGCTCTTCCATTTTCTTGCGCTTGATGGGATTTAGACGCTTCGCCTTGGCGCTGACCGCCGCGACCCCGGAGGAATGATTGCCGTTGCCCGACGCTTCCGGGGCGGGCTCGACTGGGTTCAATCGCTGGCGAATGGCCTCGTTCTGTTTCGCGCTCCCGCCCTGTTTGCGCCACAGATAATCTTCGTAGTTGCCGGGATAGACTTCAACCGTTCCGTCGCCAATTTCGAAAACCCGCGTGGCCAGCTTGTCTATGAAGTAACGATCATGGGAGACGAAAACTACGGTGCCGGTGTATTCCATGAGCGCCTCGAGCAGGACATCTTTGGCCCGCAGGTCGAGATGGTTGGTGGGTTCGTCGAGCAGCAGAAAATTTGCCGGATGCAACAGCAGACGGAGCAAGGCGTAGCGTCCCCGCTCGCCGCCGGAAAGCACGCCGATCTTTTTGAACACGTCGTCTTCAGAAAACAGAAAGCAGCCGAGCAGGCTGCGCAGCTCGGTCTGGGTCGAGCCCGGAGAGGCATCGCCAAGATCGTCGAGGATTCGTGCCTCCTGATCGAGTTCTTTGTATTGATCCTGCGCGAAGTAGTCCGCCTGGACGTTGTGCCCGAGGCGGAATTCGCCTTGGGTCGGAAGTTCCGTACCCGCGAGCAGTTTAATCAGCGTGGACTTGCCGGCTCCGTTCACGCCGACCAATGCGATCCGGTCGCCACGCTCGATGAGAAAGCTGACATCGCGAAAAACCTCTTTTTCGCCGCCCCTGGTCCGCGGGCCGGTCGTTTCCGCGTCCCTTGTCGGCTGCCTTTTAAGCGGATAACTCTTGGCTACACCCTCGAACTCGGCTACGATGCGGCCGCTCGGCTTGGGCTGCGGAAAAGAGAAGTGAATCGTCTTTTCCTCCGGCGGGATCTCGATGCGCTCGATCTTTTCCAGTTCTTTGATTCTGCTCTGCACCTGCTTGGCTTTTGTGGCCTGGTAGCGGAAGCGGTTGATGAACACTTCGAGCTGCTCGATGCGGTCCCGCTGGTTGCGGTAGGCGGCTTGCAACTGCTCGTTGCGTTGCGTCTTCTGCGAGAGGAACTTATCGTAATTGCCGGTGTAGAACCAGAAACGCTTGTTCCAGATTTCGGCGATTTTATTGACCGTCACATCGAGAAAATAGCGATCGTGCGAGATCAGCACAAAAGCGTGCGGATAATTGTGCAGATATTCCTCGAGCCAGTTGCGCGCTTCGAGGTCCAGGTGGTTCGTGGGTTCGTCGAGCAGTAGCAGGTTGGGTTTTTGCAGGAGCAGTTTCGCCAGCGCCAGCCGCATCTGCCAGCCGCCCGAGAACTCCTCCGTTTGCCGGTCCCAGTCTTCCTTTCGGAAACCCAGCCCCATGAGGACTCTTCCAACCTCGGCCTCAATCGAATAGCCATCGCGAGTGCGAAATTCGTGTTCCAGGCTGTGGTAGCGGTCGGCGACGTCCGAATACTCGGGACTGGCGTGATCGAGCTCGGAGATGAGATGGGTCAGCGTTTCCAGCTCCCGCTCCATGGCGTGAAGTTCGCTGAATACGGCCATGCACTCCGCAAAAACGGTGCGGCCAGAGAGCGAAAGTCCGTCCTGTGGCAGATACCCGGCCGTGGTGCCCTTGGCGACGGTGAGCGAGCCGTAGTCGAAGGTGTCCAGGCCGGCGAGAATCTTCATCAGCGTGGACTTGCCGGTGCCGTTCGCGCCCACCAGACCGATGCGGTCGCGGGGCGTGATCAACCAGTCAGCGTTCTCAAAAAGAAGTTTGTGGCCGAAACGTTTTCCGGCGCCGGAAAGCTGGATCATGGGCTGGATTTATCGTCTCATAAATCCGAGTGTGAAGTACCGGGGGCCGGCGAATCAAGAGCTAGCGGCGGCAGGAACGTTGCGATTTTCTGCGTGGCGGCCCCACAGCGCGCTGTGGAAGCGTATGCGTTCGAGAGCGCGGTCGATCACCGCCTCCTGTTCGCGCGCGTACTTTACTTCACGGCCTTTGGCCAGCCGCTGCCGCGCTTCTTCGGGAGTGAACCAGGTGGGGTGGCGCATCGGTTCGTCGGCGCGGCGTAGCTGGTGAACTTCCATCAAAAAAGCCTTGACCACGAACTCCTGCACGCCGCCGGGCTGCCAGAAGACTCCCTTGGAGTGAATGTAGAGATGGAAGTGGCGCGGCTCGATGGTGCCGATGGCGCCGGCTTCTTCGGCGGCTTCGCGTTCGGCGGCCTGGCTGTGCGAAAGTCGCGCCTCGGGCGAGCCTTTGGGAAATGTCCATTTGTTCCCGCCGTTGGTGTTCACCAGCAGGAACTCCACCGCGGAACCGCGCCTGCGGAAGCAGACCGCGGCGACTTGCAGCGGAAGAGACTTCGAAGCGCGCTGTGATCCCATCCCACGATCTCCTGGGATCATGTTAAACAGGGTATGTTTCACGAGTGTTAAAGTGCAACAAAAAATGTGCAACGTTAGTAACCGTGGTTACCAAATCGGGAAGCAACGCTACAGCGCACGGCCATACACCGGGATGGCGGCTCCGGTCACGTCTTTGCCGGCATCTCCCGCCAGCCAGACGATCAGGCTGGCCACCGAGGTGGGCTGTACCCACTGCGACACATCGGCTGCGGGCATGTCTTTTCGGTTCGCGGGAGTGTCCATGGTGCCGGGCAGGATTACGTTCGCGGTGATGCCCAAGTCTTTATTTTCCAGCGCGACCGTCTTGATCAACGATACCAGTGCCGCTTTCGAAGCGCTATAAGCGCCAATACTGGCGGCGGGCTCCGCAGCCTGCCGGCTACCGATCGCGATAATGCGTCCTCCTTCGGCTTTGCGCATTTCAGGAATCACCGCGCGCAGGATGTGAAAGGCACTGTTCAGATTCGCGTCGAACATGTGCTGCCAGAGGGAGTCGTCCATGGCAGCGACAGTCTGGCCGCCGGTAAAGCCACCCACCAGATGCGCCAGTACGTCGATCCCTTTGTAGCGGGCGATCATAGTGTCTACTGCTTGTTTCGCGGTCTCCAGGCTGGTGAGCGTGGCCGGAAGGGCGAGGAAATTGGGATGGTCGAAATCAGACCGCTGGATTCGCGGCGCGAGGCCTACTACTGTGAAACCTGCATCCAGCAAGGCTTTCGTGACGTGAATTCCGAGGCCGCCGTTGGCGCCGGTTACGAGGGCGAACTTTCCGGGCATGAGCGTGGCCTCCTTGGAACTCATCATAACGCGCTGGCTGGGGAGTTGTTGGTGGAATTGTGAATTTTGCAACAACTGACCACTTGATTTAGCCTTGCGGGCGATTCCTGGGGAGAGCGATGGAACGATTTTTGAGCAACCTCTGCATCTTGATTCTGTCGACGGCCGCTTTTGCTCAGTCGGTGACAGTTCGGCAATCCGCGCCCGGCAATCAAAACTTAACGCCTGAGCAGCAAGCCACGGTTGTACGGCTCGCCAACCTCCAGAAGAATTTCGGAAAGAGCAGCACGAACAGTCCCGGAGTGTCGTTATCTTTGAAGGGAATCAGTCGCGGGCGAGCCACGGATCGCACTCTCGTGACATACGAACTCTATACAGCCGGATTGCCTAAGGATCATACTTTTACTATTTTTGAGGTCAAAATAAGCGGCCAGTTCAATAAGTTTCTCGAAGGTGTCACACTCGATTCCGACGGAAGGGCTGTATGCGCTGGACGCAAGGGCACGTGCAGTGGCAGCACTCCAAATAGTCCCATCGATCTGGTTTTCTTTGCTGGCAAGGCTGAGCCGAAACGCTTGGCCCTGGTCTCTGAAGACGGGCAACTAAAGGGTGCTGTAGCAATCGTTCCGTTCCCGAATGCGACAACCGACAAAGGCTGCCATTTAGAGTCGGTGATCGGAACTCCGAAGGGAGAGCTAACCTACATCCAAGGAGGCGGATTCGAACCGAACGAAGAATTGATCACCGAGGGTGAGAGTTACAGTGAGAAAAACCACGGCGTTGACAAGGCTGAGGCTGACGGCTCTTATTTTGCAGCGATACTGCCCTTTGTTCTCGGCAAGACATCCGGCAGCACGACCTATAGGGTAAAAGGCAGGAATTGCGCCCCTGAACTCACTTTCTCATGGGGAACGTATCAGCTAGAGTAAATGCCTCGACTATCATTGCTACGAATAAACGAGTACAGCAGTTAGCCCCGGTAATCTCCTTTTTTCCCTTGCGGCTTGCGCTGGGTTCATGCAAGTTTCCTTTGTAGCGTCTCCCGATCCAACTCATTCTCCCACCGCGCCACCACCAGCGTCGCTACGCCGTTGCCGATCATGTTGACCAGGCCGCGGAACATGCTCATGAAGCGGTCGATGCCGAGGATCAGCGCCATCCCCGCCACCGGAATCGTGGGGATCACCGACAGCGTAGCCACCAAAGCGATGAATGATGCTCCCTGCACTCCACTGGCTCCCTTCGAGGTGAGGGTTGCGACGGAAAAAATGGTGAGTTGTTCGAGCAGCGTTAGATGAGTGTTGGTGGCCTGGGCTACGAATAGCGCCGCCAGAGTCATGTAGAGGCTGCTGCCATCGGTGTTGAAGGTGTATCCGGTGGGCACGACCAGGCCCACCAGAGAGCGCGAGCAGCCCAGCTTTTCCAGTTTCTCCATCAAGGTGGGGATTGCCGTCTCCGACGAACTTGTGGCCAGCACCAGCAAAATTTCTTCCTTGATATGCAGGAGAAACCTCACGATGCCGAATCCCGCGACCCAGCAGATTCCCCCCAGCACGACGAGCACAAAGAGAATCGAAGTCATGTAGAAAGTGGCGATCAATTTCACCAGCGGGCCGAGCGAGGCCAGTCCGTACCTGCCGATGGTATAGGCCATGGCGCCGAAGGCGCCGATCGGGGCAAACATCATCAAGATGTTCACAACGCGAAAGACGACGTGGGTGAGCGATTCGAGTATCGCCACAATGGGTTTCGCCCGCGGTCCGGCCGAGGACAACGCAAAACCAAACAGAACAGAAACAAAAACCACCTGCAGGATGTCGCCCTTGGCGAAAGCGTCCGCAACCGTCGTGGGAACGATGTGCATCAGGAATTCGGTAACCGACTGCGCCTTGGCCTGTCCCGCATAATCAGCGACCGCTCGGGCATCGAGCGAGGCGGCGTTCACGTTGAAGCCGCTGCCGGGGTGAACCACGTTGCCGACGATCAGACCAACCACCAGCGCGACGGTCGAAACGATTTCAAAATAGAGCAGGGCCTTGCCGCCCACCCGGCCCACCTTCTTCAAATCCTGCATGCCGGCAATGCCGGTAACCACGGTGCAGAAGATGAGAATGGTGATGATCATGGTGATCATGCGGATGAAGGCGTCACCTAAGGGCTTCATGGCGATAGCCCGGTCGGGGAAAAAATATCCCAGGGCGAGAGCGAGGACCATGGCGATCGCCACCTGCACCCAGAGAGACGCATAGAACGGCTTGCGGCGCGGAGGGGCGAGCGCGGTATCGAACTCTGAAGTGGCGGTGGGAGTGGGCATAGTCTAATTTTCTAGCGACAGCAGGTGCCTAGTTTTCCAGCCGCCGGGCTGCCGCCTGGCGGGACAGACGAGGCGGCTGTCTCCACATGATCAACTTGTCATCCGCGGCTCTAGCTCGCCGGTGCCTGCAGGGTCTTGACCAGCCATGGAATAATCACTTCTTTGAAGATTCGCGGATCGGGCCAGACCCCGACCTGCCGTCCCAGATGCCCGCCGTGAGGATTGATCCACGCTTCCTTCGGCACGTCGCCCTGGCTCAAAAGGAGATATTCGTCGTCGATCGGAACCTGGGTATCGAGAACTCCCGCGAGAATGAGCATGGGCGCCATGGGTTTGCCCAGCAGTCCTTGACCGGCCAACGACATCCTGGGCAGGTACTCGCCCATCTCGTCGAGGGTGTGCACGCCCTCCAAAATGTTCATGAGAGCGGGCACCTGATCGAACAGGTATTCGCGATTGCCGAGCAGCGAATTCATCAGGAACTCTTTCTGGAAGAACTTGTCCACCGGCGGAGATTGCGCGCTGCAACCCCGCAGCCGGGCGCGCTCGACGATGGCCATCTTGGTGGCCCAGTACGCTCCCCAACTCACGCCGTGCATGGCGATGCGATTCTTGTCGATCTCCGGCCGCGACTGCGCGTAATCAATCACGCGGGAGAGCATGCGGTCCGCCGTCTCGCTCACCTTGATCGGATTCTGCCCGGTGCCCGGACCGTCGACCGCCAGATAGCCGATTCCGAAAGGGAGAATGGCGCTGAAGCTTTCCGTCAAATCCTCTTTGCGGCTATCCAAACCGTTCACCGCAATCACCAGCGGCACCGGTCCTTTTGCATTCTTCGGCAAGCGTAGATATCCGATGATCTCTTTGCCCTCGAAAGGAATGCGTACGACTTCGAGCGGCGGATCGAAGAATCGCGCGTGATCCAGAAATGCTTCGAGCGCCTTCTCATAGGAGCGCTGCTTGCCGGGCGACGCTGGAATGGGCCACCGTCCGAATGAATAAAGGCGCCATGCCCGGATGTAATCGGCATTCGCTTTCATGGGATCGGCCTTTGCTTTCTCCAGCGACTTTGCTTCGTTGAAATAACGATCAGCCACGCGCATGAAACCCGCGGCCCACTCGTCTTTGTCGCTGGTGTGTATGCTCTCGAAAGCCTCTTTCACGTCTGCCGGATCAAGCCCGATCAGCGGATATTGACCAACCTCGGCGCGGTGAATGGCTTCGATCCGAATCTCGTCGATGGTGCGCTCACGGCGAGCTTCTTTCTGAGCGAAGGACGCAGCCGCAACTATTACCCCGCCTGCCAGCAACCACGCTCGAAGAATGAATCGAGTTTTCTTGCTCATGACTTTCGGTTCCATTTTGTCCGGTCCTGCGGTGAAGTGCGCGAAGCTTATGAAAAAGGCCGGACGGAGACGGTCCGGCCTGCAAGAGCAACGGCTACTCAAACTAAAAAACGAACTTCAGCCCAAGCTGAATGGATCGTGGGCCCCCAGAGCCTACCGCCGGGTTTGCCGCGGCTACGTCTGGCGTGGCGCAACCGCATCCAAACGGCTGCACGCTCGGATCGTTGAGACCAAATCCGTTTTGCCCGCCATACGGATTGGCGAAGTTCGGGTGATTCAAGATGTTGAAGAACTCCACCCGGCCCTGGAGTCGCATGGTTTCGCCGAAGTGGAAATTCTTGGCCACGGAGAAATCAAAGTTCCTGAAGCCGGTATCCTCGAACATGTTCCGGCCCATATTTCCAAACTGGCCCAGCGGAGGAGGAATCATCACCGAGCTGCCGTTGGCGTAGCAGCCAAACAGATTCAGAGAGGCGGTCGAGGCTCCCACTCCTCCTCCATCCACCGCTGAGGCTTGGGTCGCGCAGGCTGGGTTGGAGGCGCCGGGGAAGTAGGGAATGGTAACGCCCTTCTGCGACTTGAAGTCGGAGGTCTTGCCGTAGAAGCTCCAACGAATGGGGGAGTTCGCTGGCGGGCTTACGGGCAAGGGACCAACGCCAGATGCATCGGTTCCCTCGTCCATCGGACCCCAGTACTGCGGGCTTTCCAGCGTGATGATCGAGTTGAGCTCCCAGCCTTCGCGAAGCTGTCCGAAGCCTTTTCGCCCCGGAATCGCGTACGTGAGTGAGACCGTAAGCCTGTGTCGAATATCGAAATCGCTGTTGGCATATTCGGTGGCGGGGTTGTGAGCGTTCTGCGGCAAGCCAGAGCCGTAGCCGAAATCCCAGTTGGCGCCCACATCATCGAGCGCGTGCGAGTAGGTGTAGCCTGCCACCATGCTCAGGCCGTGATAGTTGCGCGCATTCAGCGTGACTTGAAGTCCGTCATAGTTTGAGCGGTAGACATTGCCCATCTGGAAGATGTTGGACAGGTAGGGGAACTTCGTTGCGAATGGCCGGTTCGCCTCCTCGCCTCCGGTGCTGTCGGGTGCGCAATTGTTAGGGTCGGTGTAGCCCGATGCGATGCATGCAGTAATAGCCGCCGCGGGCCATCCCGAGCCTACCGGCGGCTGATTAATATCCCGAATTCCCGTCAGGTTCGAGCCGTGATTTCCCACATAGGCGGCCTCAATCGAAAGGTTCGGGGTGAAGGCATGCTGCACGTTTAACGTCCAGTTCCACACATAAGGTGTGGTGAGGCCGCGGTTAACGGTCATGATGGGGCACGGGCTATCGAAGCAATTGACCGTGCTGCCGCCATAGAGCGGGCCATTCGCTGCGTCCCACGTGGTCGGGTAATTCAAGAAGTTCTTTACCGTAACGTTTCCGGTTGTGATCGTGCCGCCGGATGTCTCCCCCGGGCTAATCTCAGCTCCCGTCGGAACGCTGCCCGGACCGAAGGCGTTGTTGAAGGCGATGAACGACTGCCAGTTCACAGTTTCGTAGATCAATCCGCCACCGCCACGCAACACGGTTCTGCCGTTGCCGCCAATATCCCATGCGAAGCCCAGACGGGGGCCGAAGTTCGAATGATCCGGGTTGTAGAGGCTGCTGATTTGATGGCCAACCTGCACCAAACCTACGTTTGGATCGAAGTTGCCCAGCAGATCGTGAGCTTCCTGGGGCACACTGCTGAACTCGTAGCGGACTCCGAAGTTGATGGTCAGATTCCTGGTGGCGCGAAAGTCATCCTGGAAAAACCCCGCGTACGCCCAATTATGTAGCTGCAGGGTTGGATTGCCCACGGTCACCGTTGACTTGAATGGCGCGCCCGCAAAGAAATCCTCGAGCGGGGCCGAACCGTTGGGACCGGGGTTCGGGCTCACCACACCACCGAGGAAGCTGATGCTGCCGCGGGCATTGCCGTAGGCCGCGTTCCTCACGTCGTCGTAGTGGAGTTCACCGCCGAATTTCAAGGCGTGCTTGCCAACGGTGTAGGAGATGTGATCCACAAACTGGGTGATCGAATCGGGTCCCTGGAACTTGGGCCACTTGAAACCACCCAGCCCTGGGAAGAAGTAGCCGCCGAAGCCGATGCGGGGCAGACCTCCGGTTTCGGGCCCGGTTACCCCCGTATCCAGACCATAAGCGGAGGCGGGCGTGTCGAGATCGCCCGGCAGAGTCGGCTGGTAAAGGCGGTTGTAGCCGACGCGGGCCTCGTTCACGAGGCGGGCGGTCGGGATCCAAGTCCAATTGCCGCCGACCACCTGCGCACGGGTGTGAATATCGGAGAGCCATTTCTGCTGCAGTTCCGGAAAGTCTTCGACGGTGCCGGTGTTGTTTCCAAAAAAATACGTTCCGCTGATGCTGCTTCGTTCGTTTAGCTTGTAATCCACTTTGGCGACAACGTTGTTGACGTGGACATCATTGTTAAATCCGTTGGTGATATTGATGCTCGGTGCTGTGTTGGTGGGAAATCCTGAGCCGTTGCAGGTGACCGCGCCGCCCGAGAACGAGCAGCCCGAAATGAGCAGGCTCGCGGGGCTCACGATCACACCAGCCGCCTTCGCGGCTGGCTCAGTGATATCCGCGATCGCGTCCGGAATGCTGTCGGCGCAGTCTCCGGCAAAGCCGAAGGAGCACGTTCCATTGTCCGCCATGTGCACCATCGAGGGACTGGTGATGCCGCCAAAAGAGTTGCCCACGTTGTACCGCTGACCTTCGTAAGCGCCAAAGAAAAACGCCTTGTCCTTAATGATGGCGCCGCCTATGCTGCCGCCAAACTGCTCTAGGGTCCGGGTCAGTTTTGGACTCGAACTGTCATTGAAATAGTTCCTAGCGTCCAGCGCTCCATCGCGACCGAAGCCAAATGCGGTTCCGTGAAAGTGGTTGGTTCCGGACTTCAGGCCGACGTTTACGACCGCTCCGGGTTTCCAACCGTATTCCGCCGGCGGATTTTGCTGCAGGTTGAATTCCTGAATCGCGTCGATGGGAAGAATCGTCGCCGAATCACCTGCGATTCCCGCTCCGTTGATGATCGCCTGTCCGGAATAGGGCTCGCTGTTGAACAGCCCTTCGACGAAGTAGGCGTTATCTTCGGCGCGCAAGCCGTTGGCGCTGGTGGTCGAGAATCCGCCGCCGGGATAACGGATTACGCCCGGACGAAGCTGCAACAGGTTTTCGTAATTGCGGCCGTTGAGCGGCAGGTCGTTGATTTCCTCGTTACTCAGCGTGCCGCCCAGAGTGGCGGATGTGGTGTTGAGGAGTGGGATTTCTTCGTTGACGACGACGGTCTCGGAAACCTGCCCGGTCTGGAGAGCGAAGTCTGCACGAACGTCGCTCGCGACTTCGATCACCACGTTGGGTCGCTCCGCAGACTTGAAGCCTCTGGCCTCGACATGAATCTTGTACGTGCCCGGGGTTAGATCGGCGGCAACATAGTCGCCGGACTCGTTCGTGTTAAGGGTGCGGGAGATGCCCCGCTGCACGTCGGTGACGACCACGGATGCGCCAGCGACGGAAGCACCCGTCGAGTCGGTGATGCTGCCCAGTATGCGCCCCGAAGTGGTCTGGGAGTGTGCCGGAGGGCTGAGGAAATGTGCGGCGAGGAATACGACGAAAAACCAGACAGCAACCGTGAACTGACCCGCGGACAGGGCGGTACTTCGGGAGCTCATCGAAACCCTCCGTTATTCTGGTCCGACAGCCATACCATTGCGATGTAAATGAAGTCAAGCAAATTCTCCTCTTGCTGCCAATTCCAAGCTGTCATGTGAGCCAGCAGGGTAAATCGCGGCCAATGCTTTGCGTGATTTCCGTCTTTCGACGCGCTCGCGCTTCGATTGAACAGTTGCGTTGCGGCCGGGGGGATGATATTGTCCTTCCTGTCATACCACCATACCTAAAGACCTCCCATGGTGCCGGCTATCTCAAAAACCCCAAAACCAGCGCCGCACGCCTTGGGCCTGCGGTATAGTAGCCAGACCATCGCCAGGCCCCATCGGCTGGCTCGTGCGGGAGAGAAAACCGTGTACAAAGTTGTGCGGACTTCGCGTCTTTACGAGCAAATCGTCCAACAGATTGAAGAGTCCGTTCTCAACGGTTCATTGAAGCCGGGCGATCAATTGCCCGCCGAACGGGAGTTGGCGCAGCGCCTCGGGGTCAGCCGCACAGCGGTGCGCGAGGCGGTCAAGACCCTGCGCGAAAAAGGTCTGGTCGAAGCTTACTCCGGTCGCGGCACCTTCATCACCAATGGAACCTCACAGGCAGCACGGCAATCGTTCGACCTGATGGTGAAGATCGGCCAGCAAGAAGGATCTCCGCATCTGGCGGAGCTGCGCTTGATCCTGGAACCGGGAATCGCAGCCGTGGCTGCGGCACGCGTCAAGGAAGAGGACCTCGCAGCCATGCGCGAGGCAGTTGCCGTGATGGATCGCTCACAGAAAGATCCTGGCGCCTATATCGAAGCCGACCTGGATTTCCACCTGGCGCTGGCGGAGGCCGCCGCCAATCCGCTGATTCTATCCTTGATCGATTCCATCGTCGGACTGTTGCGTGAGCAACGCATCAAGATTTTCAACGTAGAAGGCGGCCCGCAGCGCGGGCAGTTTCATCACAAGCGTATTCTCGAGGCGGTCGAGCGTCACGACCCGGAGATGGCTCGAAATGCGATGCGCGCTCATCTCGAGCAAGTGAAACAGGATTCGCGGGTTTCTTCCGGCGGCAAGTCTTTGTCACCCAAAAAACAGACACCTGCAGCGCCGAAAATCACCGCCTAGCCGTCGGAACAAAAGTTCACAAGTTGGGAAGTTTGAGGATCAGCCTCGGATGGCAAAACTCGGATTCATCGGTCTGGGAGTCATGGGGAGCCAGATGGTCAACCGGCTGCTCAGCAAGGGTCACACCGTCGCCGGTTACAACCGCACCCGCGTGAAGGCGCAGTGGCTGCTTGAAAAAGGAATGCAGTGGTCCGACTCGCCCCGCGCCGTGGCCGGCGCTTCCGACTTCATTTTTGCCATGGTGACCAACGCCGCTGCCATCGCTGCCATCGCCGAAGGTCCGGATGGAATGCTGGCCGGCTTGAGCGCGGGAAAGGTTTTCATTGATATGAGTACGGTCAGTCCTGCCGTGAGCCGCGCGCTCGCCGCGAAGGTTCGGGAAAAGGGCGCGGACATGGTTGACTCGCCGGTCTCCGGCAGCGTGATCACGTTGCAGGAAGGCAAATTGTCCGTGATGGTTGGGGGGCGCCGCGAGACGTTTGAAAAAATCCTGCCCCTGCTACTCGACATTGGACCGAAGGTTACCTACGTTGGCGACAACGGTCTGGCATTGGCGATGAAGATCGCGGTGAATTTGAGTTTGGCGGTACAGATGCTCGCGTTCTCTGAGGGTGTGTTGCTCGCTGAAAAGAGCGGCATCGCGCGGGAGACTGCGGTCGATGTCCTGACTCACAGCGCGGTCGCATCGCCGATGATTCAATACCGCGGACCCTTCGTGCTGCAGCAGCCGGGGGAAGCCTGGTTCGACGTGAACATGATGCAGAAGGACATGGTGCTGGCGATGGACTTGGGACGTCAGCTGGATGTCCCTTTACCCACGACCGCGGTGAGCAACGAGATTTTGACGGCGGCGCGTGGCATGGGTTGGACGAAATACGATTTCGCCTGCATGTTCGACGTTCTGGCTGCCATGTCGGGAGTGACGACGCCGGTGACTGCGGGAGGTAAAAAGAAATGACGACGGCTACCTCAAAGCCCGAATCGGGCCGCGATACCGCGACGGAAAAAGAAAAATGGTTGCATGCCTACCGCCGGATGATGAGCATCCGTCTCTTTGAAGAGCAGGTCAACGAGGTTTACACCCGTGCGCTCATGCCCGGGCTGGCCCACCTGTACAGCGGCGAGGAAGCGGTCGCCGTGGGAATCTGCGAAGCCCTGCGTATCGACGACTACATCACCAGCACGCACCGCGGCCATGGACACTGCCTGGCCAAGGGCGCCTCGCCGGACCGCATGTTTGCCGAGTTGTTGGGCAAAGAGGCGGGCTACTGCCGTGGCAAGGGTGGATCGATGCACATTGCCGATCCGGCGACCGGCAACCTGGGGGCGAACGCGATTGTCGGCGGCAGCGTGGGCATCGCCACCGGGGCGGCGTTTTCCGCCAAGACTTTGGGCACCGACCGCGTTGCGGTGTGTTTCTTTGGAGAGGGCGCTCTGGGCCAGGGCTCACTCTATGAGGTGATGAATCTGGCGCAATTGTGGAAGCTGCCCGTGATTTACGTCTGCGAAAACAATCAATACAACGAATACACGCACTATCATGAAACCACCGCGGGCACGATTCTCGGCCGCGCCCTGGCTTTTGGGATCGAGGCTGCCAGCGTTGACGGCCAGGACGTTCGCGCGGTGAATGAAGTAGCGATTCGATTGGTCAAGCGCGCGCGCTCGGGCGGCGGTCCTGCCTTTCTGCAGTGCGACACATACCGCTACAGCGGGCATCACGTGGGTGACATCAATCGCGAGTATTACCGCTCCAAACAGGAAGAGCATC
>Ga0302325_10005625_pt1 | contig 28439 bp, 30 predicted proteins | sample Palsa_T0_2_FD_201948 | JGI IMG/M metagenome (GOLD analysis project Ga0302325, IMG submission 201948) | Peat permafrost microbial communities from Stordalen Mire near Abisko, Sweden - Palsa_T0_2 | ecosystem: Environmental > Terrestrial > Soil > Palsa > Peat permafrost | place: Sweden: Abisko...
GCCGAGACGACTGCCCAAGGAACGCCCGTGTCCGTATACGACTTCAAGGTGAAGACCATCGACGGGAAGGAAGCTTCGCTCGCCGCCTACAAGGGCAAAGCTCTCCTCATCGTCAACACCGCTTCCCGGTGTGGCTACACACCGCAGTACGCCGGCCTCGAGGCGCTGTACGAGAAGTACAAGGACAAGGGCCTGGTGGTGCTGGCGTTCCCGTCCAACGACTTCGGCGGCCAGGAGCCGGGGACCAACGCCGAAATCAAGACGTTCTGCGAGCTCAAGTACAAGACGACGTTTCCCCTCTTCGAGAAGATTGACGTCAAGGGCGATGGCGCGGCTCCGCTCTACAAGTACCTCACCGGGCTGCCCGGCAAGCAGGGTGGTTCCATCAGCTGGAACTTCAACAAATTCCTAGTGGCACCCGACGGCACGGTGGTCGAGCACTTCGACAGCAAGGCGGACCCGACCGGCACCGTCCTCACCCAGAAGGTGGAGCAGGTCCTTCCGAAGTAAACGAGCACCCCTGGCGGAGGTCGAATGCCGACGAGGAGCAAACTCCGCCACGGCGCCGCGCTCTGCGCGGTTCTTCTCGCGCAACTGCCGGCCGTGGCCTCCGCGGCGGATGCAGGAGAGCGCGCCGAGTCCGCGACGCCGTTCGCTCTCGGTCTCCCCGACAAGCCGTGGCGTCTGCTGGTCGAGCTCCCAGGCTTCGAGATGGGGCCCGTGCAACGGCCCAGCGGCAGCGCGCGCGCTCTCGGAATGGCCGAGCGCTCCGGGTTGACGGTGTCGCTCACCTTGGCGCCGAGCCCGCAGGACCCGAGCGCCCGCTCCTGCCGCGACCGTGACTGGGCAGGCCGGCAGAAGCTTCCGCTCATGCGGGAGGACACCCGTCTCAGCGCCGAGGGTGAGCAGGCGCGCGTGGAGTTCCTCGTGCCAAGCATCGACGGCGAAGCAGTGCACGAGAAGCACGTCCTGCTCTACCTACAGCGTGACGGCGTCTGCGCCATCGTCCACCTCTGGAAGCTGCACTACCGCCCAGAGGACGCGGACGCGCTGGAGCGGCTGCTCGGGTCGGTGCGACTCGGCTGAAGGGTTTGGGGCGTCAGTTCACTTCTCCAAAACCAAGATGTGCACCAGCGCGGTGGCCCCGGCGGTCGACGAGCCGGCGCGGCACCACGTCTTGCCGGGCTTGAGCCCGGTGATGACGAGCTCGTTGGTTTCCGCGGACCGGGTGCGGATGTTCACCTCCGCCACCGTGAGGTCGTCGCAATTGAGCCCCTTGGCCAGGCCGACATCGACGGTGGTCGTCTTTCCAACCGCCACCGTCACCGAGCCGTCGGCCCGGGCCAGGGAGGCGGTGAGAACGACGGCGAGGGCAAGCGGCAGGGCAGGGCGCTTCATGGGGCGACTCCTTACTGGCCGTGGTGGCGGGGATGAGGCCGGGCGGCGGTCGGCGCACCGGCGTCGGGCGCGCTGGCAGCAGCGTCACGCGTGAGGGCAACCGAGAGGCGCTTCTGCAAGGCGCCCTTGCTCTTGGCCGTCTTGAGGGCCGCGCGCACCTCGCTGAGGAGGGCCTCGTGCCGCTGGTTGAGACTGGCCAGGGCACTGACCTTGTCCTTGAGCTGGTCGTCCAAGGCAGAGCGCGCCGCGCCTACCTCCTCCAGCTTCTGCGAGAGGTCCATCGTCTGACGGAGGGCGTCTTTCCTGTCCTGTTCCAGCCTGCCAGTGCGTGCCCCGTACTCCTCAGCCAGCCGTTGGGCCTGGGTGGTGCGCGTCTGCTGGTCGTCGACCACCTTCTTGCCATAGAGGGACACGCCGGCGAGGACGGCCACAGAAATGATGGCCAGCGCCCAGGGCAGGACGGTGCCGGCCCCGGCGCGCGCCGGCCGGTCGGGCTCAGGTTCACCCGGGTCGATGGGAGGGGGGCTTCCTGGGAAGTCGAGTAGGTCGGACATCCGCGCTCCTGGCTGGGCAGTCTAGTGGAATCGCGGGCGGGGTGTCCCTGTGCGATGCTCTCCCCCTACCGAGATGATTCAGATGTTTCACGTCACCAAAAGCTACCCCGGGGACCCCCCGGTGTTGTCCGACGTGAACCTCACAGTGGAGAAGGGCGAATTCGTCTTTCTCACCGGTCCGTCCGGTGCGGGGAAGACGACGCTTCTGCGGCTCGTCTTCTGTGACGAGAAGCCGACTCGCGGGCAGATACTCGTCGGGGGGCGCAACGTGGCGCGCATCCGGGACGCGTCGGTGCCCTACCTGCGCCGAAACATCGGCGTGGTGTTCCAGGACTTCAAGCTGTTGCCCCACCGAAGCGTGCTCGACAACGTCGCCTTCACCCTCGACGTACTCGGCACGCCTCGCGCCGAGTCCCGGGAGCGCGTGCTGCGCATGCTCAAGCTGGTCGGCCTGCAGCACAAGGCGGAGTCGCTACCGCTCAAGCTTTCGGGAGGTGAGCAGCAGCGCGTGGTCATCGCCCGGGCGCTGGTCAACGACCCCACCATCCTTCTCGCCGACGAGCCAACCGGGAACCTCGACCCTGGTCTGACGCTGGAGATTCTCGACTTGCTGTGCGAGGTGAATGTGCGCGGGACAACGGTGGTCGTCGCCACCCACGACGCGACGCTCCTCGAGCGCTACCAGAAGCGCGTCATCCGCCTGGAGCGTGGACGCGTGGTCGCCGACACTGCCCAGGTGCAGGCTGCCCGCCGTACCGGCTAGGCGCGGCGAGGGGACGCGGGATGGGTGCGGTGGCGAAGGCGGAGGTCTTCTGGCGCGCGGCGCTTCAGGGCATCCGTCACCAACCGTTTCCGCATGCGGTGGCGGTGCTCACCCTGGCCATCGCGCTCTTCGCGCTCGGCCTGGGCCGAGCGGGTTCGGACGCCATCGACCACCTCTTGGCAAGCCTCGGAAGCGACGTGCAGGTGACGGTCTGGCTCAGGCCCGAGGCCCCGGTGGCGGAGGTGGACGCCCTGATGGCGTCACTGCGCGAGCGCGGCTTTGGCGTCCAATTGGTGACACCACGGGCCGCGCTGGAACGGCTTGGACGCGAGCTGGGAGCGGCTGCCGACGCCCTGCGGGGACTCGGAAGCGACCCGTTGCCTCCTTCCCTGGAGCTGGGCGTCCCGCCGGCGTGGCGTGACCCGGTTTCGCTGCGGCGCCTCTCCTTGGAGTTGCAGAAAAGCGCGGAGGTGACTCAGGTGGACTGGGGCGAGGCGGCTGTCGAGCGGCTCGGTGCACTGGCCCGTGCGCTCCGCTGGGGCGGCCTCTTCGCCTTTGCCATCCTGCTTTGCGCGACGGTGGTGGTGGTGAGCGCCACGCTCCAGCTGGCGATTTACGCCCGGCGGGGGGAAGTGGAAATCCAGAAGCTGGTGGGTGCCACGGACCGCTTCGTGCGAGCACCCTTCCTCATTGAGGGCCTGCTGCAGGGGCTGGCCGGCGCCGCGCTGGCATTGCTCGGGCTGGCGGTGGTGCTCCACTGGGTGTCCCCGCAGCTGGAGACACTCTTCGCCTTCCTGCAGGTACCACGCGCGTCCGGGACGCTGTGGGGACTGCGAAGGACGCTGGAGCTCCTCGGCGTCGGAGCCGGCCTCGGACTCATGGGAAGCTTCCTCGCTGTGAGCCGGGCGCTGCGCGCATGAGATGGGCCTGGGGGCTGGCCCTGGGGATGACGCTCGGCATCGCCCAGGCCGAGGACGTCAGGACCGAGCGCAGCCAGGGGGAGCAGCGTCTGGCCGCTCAGCGGGCGGCGCTCGCTCTGCTCAAGGCGCAGCGGGGCGGGACGCTGGCCGTTCTGGACGTTTATGAGCGCCTGGCGCGTGCCTCAGAGTCGCGCGCGCTGACGCTCGGTGCGCAGGTGGGGGCCCTGCGCGGTCGGCTGGCAGCAGCCGAGGTACAGGAGGCGCTGGCTCGCGCCGTGCTCGCGGCCCGCGCGCGCAGGATGGAGCCAAGGCTCTGGACGCTGGACCGGCTCACCCGGAAGAGTCCGCTCGAGGTGCTGCTCCCGTCGGCCGACCTGGCGGCGCTGGTGTGGCGCACGCGGGCGCTGTCCACGCTGGTGAAGAGGGACGCGGCGGCGCTGGAGGAGATGCGCGCGGTGGCGGACCTTCAGCGCGCCTCGCTCGCTGAGCTCGATGGGTTGAAAATCTCGCTCGCGGACCGCCTCGACGTGCTCAAGGAGGAGAGCGCCGAGGCCGTCGAGCAGAGGGGCGAGCTGTCCGAGGCGCTGCTGCTGCTCCAGGCCAAGGCGCGAGCCAGCAGCGGCGTCCTGGCCGAGCTGGCCCGGGCCCAGACCCGGCTCGACCAGCTGGTGGCCGAACTCGACGCTCGCCCAGAAACCACTGGCTTTGGTGCACTGCGCGGGCGGCTGCCGCTTCCGGCGCCGGGACACGTCGAGGCGGGCTTCGGCAAGGTGCTCGAACCCCGCTTCAACACCGTCACCTTGCGTCGCGGCGTCGACATTCGGGCTCCAAGTGGAACCCCGGTGCGCGCCGTGGCCCCGGGCACGGTGGCCTGGACGGGTTGGATGCGGGGCTACGGGAACGTCGTCATCCTCGACCACGGCGACGGCTACCACTCGGTGGTGGCGCACCTGCAAGAGGTGATGCGCCCCTTGGGTGCCCACGTCTTCGAGGGTGACGTGCTCGGGACGGTGGGAGACACGGGCTCGCTCCAGGGTCCGGTCCTGTATTTCGAAATCCGTCGCCAAGGCCTGGCGGTGGACCCGGCCCCATGGCTCGGTGCCGCGGCCTATGGGAAGACTCCTGGTGCCGAGGCAGTGCCAGCGAAGCCCGGGGAAGTGCGTTAGACACCCCCCGGGGCTGAGAGCTCCCCGGCCGCCGATGGACCTCCTCGAGACGCTGCACACCGTGGTCCGCCGTGTGCTCCTCTTCCGGGGCGCAACCTCTCGGCTCCGAAGCGTCCTGGGGCACGCGGTCCACTTCTATGTCGTCGCTCGCCGTGGGAAGGGTCCACCACTCCTGCTGGTGCACGGGCTGGGGGGCAATGCCAACGGCTTTGCGCGCTTGCTCTTTGGCCTCGCGGCCCGCTTCAGCGCTGTCTACGCCCTCGACCTGCCGGGGAATGGGTTCTCGCCCCTCCCCGCGTCCGGGCCGCTCGCCCTCGATGAGCACCTGGCGGTGCTGCACGCATTCTGCCGTGAGGTGGTGGGAGGGCCGGCGCTCGTGGTGGGCAACTCGCTCGGCGGCGCGCTGGCCCTGACACTGGCCATTCGGTACCCGGAGGACGTGTGCGGGTTGGCACTTCTCGCTCCGGCCGGAGCGCAGCTTCCGCCCGAGCGCTTCGCGGAGTTGATGGGGCGGCTCGAGGTCAAGACGCCGCACCAGGGCCTGGCCTTCACCCGGCGGCTCTTTCATCGCGCGCCGGTAACGGCACTCCTCTTCTCCTCACAAATGGTGAAGGTGCACAACTCCCCTGCGGTGCGGGCCATCCGTGCCCAGGCGAAGGTGGACGACTACCTCAAACCGGAGCAGCTGGCGCACCTCGAGGTGCCCACCCTCCTCCTGTGGGGCGGAAGCGAGAAGCTCCTTCCCATGGAGATGCTCGACTACTACCGGCGTCACTTGCCCCCCAGCGCGCGCATCGAGGTGGTGGAGGGAGTGGGGCATGTCCCCCAGATGGAACGGCCGCGGGAGGTGGTGCGCCGCCTCGCCGCTTTCGCCGCCCGGGCCGGGCTGCTCGGCATCAAAGAGGAGACGCGTCCAGCTTCCGGCCCGTCTGCAGAAAGTGGTTCATCTCCCGCTCCCAGTCGCGCATGAAGGCCGCGAAGTTGGTCTCCGTCATGTGTGCGATGCGGGCGTTGCCCGCCTCGGAAAGCGCGGTGTACGTGTAGCGAATGTCGGCCCGCGTCCGCTCTTCCGGAAGGGGGGTGAGCCGCAAGGTGAGCTCCACCACCAGCGACCCCGGGGTGACGTGCACGTAGGCCACTCGGAGTTGCACGGTGTCGAAGGCCTCGAGGACCCACACCGTCTCGCCCCCGGACGGGGAGCGGACGACGAAGAGCGTGCCCTCGCCCGAGTCCTTGGCCTGCCAGCGCATCTCCGGCTCCCACCCGAGCGCCCACGCTTTCTCGCCGAGCGGCGTGAGGAGCGGAAGGACACGCTCCGGTGGCGCGCCCCACGTCTGAACGCCGGCGCGGGTCGAGCGCTGGAGCGAACCCTGGGCTTCTGAGGCAGAAGAAGGCTCGAGCACTTCCGTCATCGGAGAGCCCCACCCTTCTTTGGGGACGGCCCTATGGCCGGCTCGGTGGCGTCCTGCAGGGCTTGGAGTGCTGAGCGGAGGGCGTGAACCTCCCGCGAGCCAAGGCCGCGCAAGGCCGCAGCTTCCAGCGCGGCGAGGCGGCGGTGAACGCGTGCTGCCGAGGCACTCCCCGCTGGGGTAAGCGAGATGAGGAAGGAGCGCCGGTCCTGTGGGTGGGGGCGGCGCAGGACGTGCCCCCGACGCTCCAGCCGGTCAAGGTAGGTGGTGAGGGAAGACCGCTTGTGGGCGAAGGCGCGGTGCAGTTCCGCCACCGAGCAGCTCCCCGCCTCCACCAGGTGGGCCAAAAGGTGCGCCTCGCCCTGGGTCACCTCGAGCGGCGGCTGAGCCGCGTCGAGCCAGAGGCCAATGCGGTGGGTTGCCCGATGCACTCCAGGGACGAGGGAGAGGCGGAGGGAGGGCTTCATACGTTTACGTATATTACGTATACGTAGTAAATGGAAAAGAAGAAAAACTTCCTCGGGCGTGCGCTCTCCGGTCGTCCTCCCGGCAGAGCGGCTCAGGGCGCGCGCCGTGGGAGCGCGGCCGCGCCAGCGCCGGGGGCGACCGGACCAACTCAGGACTGGTCATCCGCCGCGCGGCAGAAGTCCAACCGAGGCGAACTACCGGAAGCGGTAAGCGATGCCCGCCATTGTTTCCAGAGTGAACGCCGCGCTGCTGATTTCATTCGGGGAGTTGGTGGAGATGGTCACGCCGAGGGCGAGCTTGAACGTCAGCGATAGATTGGGCTGAAGCAGGTACTCCACCCCGCCGCCGAACAGGAGGGGAAGGTAAAACGCGCCTCCACGCCCGTCGTTGGAAAGCCCGTCGCTGAAGGTGATGAACATCGGCAGTTCGAACGACGCGTTGAACACCAGTTTGTTGTTCACCGGGAACCCGATTTGGGCTCCCAGGGGAAGCATGATGCCGGCGATGGTGGCGGTGTTCACCAAGGCCTCGCTCGGGAAATAGAGCATCAAGCCTGGGTCAAACGTGAGGGCAACCTTGTAGTGGCCGATTTCACCGATGGTCTTGCGGATGAGGGCCTGGAAGTTGAGGCCGATGCCGCTGGCGAGGTACCCGGGGCACGAAATTCCAAAGTCGCCGCATCCCGGCACGTTGCCGAACGAGAGGGCGCCCTCGAAGCTGTAGTTGAAGCCGAAGCGGCCGCCGATGTCCCACGTCGAGTCAATCCCGTGGACGAAATCCAGCCAGATGCCCGGATAGCCGGCCTGGGCGCGGAAGACGTTCTCGCCGTTTCCGACGGTCTCTCCTGAGTCCACCGTCCACGCCGGCCCCGACGCTCCGCCATGCTGTGCCCTGGCCACGCCCGCCACGAGGAGGACTACAATTGCGGCCCCACGCACTGCCGTTCCCTTGTGCATGCTTCCCCCTCCGTTAACCGCGACTAGTCGAACTTGTACGCCGCGCCGAAGAGCGCGTACAGCGTAAACGCCGGAGAGCCGCCGACGTACCCGTTGCCAGCGACGAAGCTCGGCCCGAGGCCAACGTGGAAGGTCAGGGCGACGTTCGGCTGCAGGAGGTACTCGACGCCTCCGCCAAAGAGAATTGGAATGACGAAGCCGGCGCTTCCCCTGGCGAAGTCGACGTACATCGGCGCTCCGAAGGAGGCATTGATGGACACCTCCGAAGTCACCGGAAATCCGAACTCGACACCGACCGGCAACGCGATGCCGATGACGGTTGTCCCCGAAGGGAAGTAGAGCAGCAGCCCCGGGTCGAGCCGGCCTGCGATTCGCATTTTCCCGTTGTCGAAGAATTGTTTTCGGACGAGAAACTGGAAGTCCAGGCCTACCTTGTTGATGGGGACAATGCCCTCGAGGCCGTAGTTGAACGCAAATTTGCCTCCGATTTCGAGCGTCGGCGTCACTCCGTGGATGAACTCCGCCCAGATGCCCGGGTAGCCCCCTTGCCCCCAGAAGACGTTGCTCCCTTCGCCCACCGGCTTACCGGATTCGACCGTCCACGGCGCATCCCCCGCGGCCACCGCCGCGGGCGCAACCAGGAGCAGAGTGGCCAGTGTCTTGCCGCGGAGGTGGCTCACGCGTTGCTCTCCATCCGGGTAGGGCAAGGACGCACGTTGAGCGCTCTTTTGGCGGGGCCCAGGCTCACGCCTCTTTCAGCTTCAAGGTGGCGCGAACCGCGCCTGCTGTGGAAGCCGCTGAATCACCGGGGACGATGGTGGCCGTCCCGGAGGCGCCTGGCAAGGTGAGGCTGGTGTCGGAGCAAGCCCTGCCCCCCTCGAGTGTTTTGGGTGGGCCCGAGGCCGTCCCTTGTTGCCCCGGCGAGCGGGCGAGGGTTTCCAAGGGCGAGGGTGGGCCCGCAGCGGCCGCCCGCTGGACTAAGCTTCCTGCCGCTGTGACCCTCAGCCCTCGAGCCGTCTGCGCCGTTTTTCTGCTCGCGGCAGCCAGTGTCCTCGCTGCGCCGGCCGCCCCGGCTCCGGCCCCGGCGCCGGCCACACCCGCCGCCGACGAGGCGACGACGTACAAGCAGCTGGAGCTCTTCGCTCGCGTCCTCAGCTACGTGCAGAACAACTACGTGGAGAAGGTGGACGACAAGCAGCTCATCTACGGCGCCATCAAGGGGATGCTGGACACCCTGGACCCGCACACCGTCTTCATGCCGCCCGATGTTTTCAAGGAGATGAAGATTGACACCTCCGGCGAATTCGGAGGGCTCGGGCTGGACATCGCGAAGAAGGGCGACGTGCTGGTGGTGGTCACGCCGGTGGACGACACGCCGGCGGCCCGGGCCGGGGTGCGTGCCGGTGACGAGATTCTCGCCATCGACGGTGAGAGCACCCGCTCCATGGACGTGGCCCGCGCGGCGGCGAAGATGCGGGGTCCGGCTGGCAAACGGGTGACGCTGACCCTGATGCGTGAAGGCTTCGTCCAGCCCCAGGACATCACCATCCTGCGCGACCACGTGCGAATTGTGTCTGCAGAAGGGACGCTCTACGGCGCCATCGGGTACGTCAAGCTCAAGAATTTCCAGGAGCGCACCGATGCGTACCTGAAACGGGAGTTGGACCGGCTGCGCACACTCAACGGCGGCCACGAATTGCGCGCCTTGGTGCTCGACCTGCGCAACAACCCCGGGGGCCTCCTCGACCAGGCGGTGGCGGTGAGCGACCGTTTTCTTCCGGGCAAGTTGACCATCGTCACCACCCGAGGGCGCGGGGCACACCACGTCACCGAGGAGAAGAGCCACGACCGGGACACGGAGAAACCCTACCCCATGGTGGTCCTGGTGAATGGCGGCTGCGCGTCGGCAGCGGAGATTGTGGCCGGAGCGCTTCAAGACCACACCCGGGCGCTCATCGTTGGCACCCCGACGTTCGGCAAGGGCTCCGTCCAGACGGTCATCGAGTTGGAAGACGGCAGCGGCCTGAAGCTCACCATCGCGCGCTATTTCACACCGAAGGGACGCTCCATCCAGGAGCTAGGGATTCAGCCCGATGTGGTGGTCCCCGACACGCGCGATGGGACCGCGACCCGCATGCCTCGCGAGAAGGACTTACGCCATCACCTGCACAACGATGGTGCCCCGGACGTGCGGTCCCCGAGGGTGCTCTCTGCGAAGGACTGGGAGGTCACTTCCACTCTCCAGGACGACCAGCTGCGCCTCGCCCTCAACTACCTCCACGACACTCTCCCAAACCTTCCGGGTGCAACCGCTGCCGCCAAACCGGGTGTCGCCCCCAACCCGCCCCCGGGAGGGAATGCCTTGGTCCCTGCCGTCCGTCGGACGCCGTGACCGCTGTGAGGGCGTGACGCGAATTGTCAATCCAGCGCCTTAACCTTAGCTAAACCATCGGAATCGCTAGAATCGTTTGACAGGGAAGGGGTCGCTCCCTATTGTCCGCGCCGTCCGCGTCCTGGAAAGAGGCGGCAGACATCGGTGACGCCAACCGTCGGCCCTCGGGGTTGAGGGCGTGAGGGGGAATTTCGTCCCTCGGCGGTCGTGAAGCGAACCGCGGGACGGGTTCCTGCGGGAGGGGCCTGCGCCAAAGATGACCACAGTCGAATTATTTTTTCTCGGCGTTTATTTTGCCGTCCTGTGCGTACTGGCCGTTTACGGGTCACATCGCTACCGGATGGCGTTCCTGTATTACCGCCACAAGTTCAACCTGCCCACGCCCAACGGGCAGCTCTTGCACCTGCCCCGCGTCACCATCCAGCTGCCGGTCTTCAACGAGATGTACGTCGTGGAGCGGCTGATTGAGTCCGTGTGCCGCATCGACTACCCGCCGGACCTGCTCGAAGTGCAGGTGCTCGATGACTCCACGGACGAGACCACCGGCATCGCCCGCGCGGCTGTCGAGCACGCCCGGGCTCACGGCGCCAACATCTCCTACATCCATCGCACCAACCGCCAGGGCTTCAAGGCTGGCGCGCTCGCCCACGGCCTGACGCAGGCCAGCGGCGAATTCGTCGCCGTCTTCGACGCCGACTTCGTGCCGACACCGGACTTTCTCGAGCGCACGGTGCCCTTTTTCGCCGACGCCAAGGTGGGAATGGTGCAGGTGCGCTGGGGGCACCTCAACCGCGACTTCTCCATTCTCACCCAGGCCCAGAGTATTTTTCTCGACGGCCACTTCATCATCGAGCACACCGCGCGGAACCGCTCGGGTTGCTTCTTCAACTTCAACGGGACGGCTGGCATCTGGCGGCGGGCGTGCATCTCCGATGCTGGAGGCTGGCAGCACGACACTCTCACCGAGGACCTGGACCTCAGCTACCGCGCACAGCTGCGCGGCTGGCAGTTCGTCTTCCTGCCCGAAGTTGTCTCGCCGGCGGAAGTGCCGGTGGACATGAATGCCTTCAAGAGCCAGCAACATCGCTGGGCCAAAGGCTCCATCCAGACCGCTCGCAAGCTGCTGCCCACCATCCTGCGCAGCAAGCTGCCCTTCGCCGTGAAGCAGGAGGCGTTTTTTCACCTCACCAACAACCTCGCCTATCTACTGATGGTGCTGCTCTCGGTGCTGATGCCGCTGTCCATGGTGGTGCGCTTCAATCACGGCCTGTATTCGACGCTCTTTCTCGACCTGCCGTTCTGCATCTCCGCCACGGCCTCGGTGTGCTTCTTCTACGTGACCGCCCAGCGCGAGCAGGGACGCAACTGGTGGGAGCGCATCCGGTACCTCCCCTTTTTGATGTCGCTCGGGATTGGCCTGTCCATCAACAACGCCAAGGCCGTGCTCGAGGCGCTGCTCAGCCAGCAGAGCGGTTTCACCCGCACGCCCAAGACCGGGAGCGAGGGCCGGGATGTGCTGGGGCCGGTGAAGCGGAGCTACCACGGCAAGAAGACGCCGATGCCGGTGGTGGAGCTGTGCTTCGGGCTCTACTTCACAGGCGCCCTCTGGTTCGCGGTGGACAAGGGCATCTGGACGTCGGTGCCGTTCCTGGTGCTGTTCCAAGTGGGCTTCCTCTACGTCGGACTGATGAGCCTCTTCCAAGGACGGGTGCCGGTGCGACGCGAGGTCCGGGTGCGCCTTGCGCCCGAGGCCCAGCGCGCCGCTTGACCCCGGGGGGGGGGGCGGTCCTCGCCCACTCGACTCAGCGGCCGGCGTCGGGCGTGACACGCACCAGCCGGTGAAGTCTCGGGATGGCCGCCGGCTCGAGCGGTCGACAGCTCCCGTCCACTCGGAGCTGGTCGATGGTGGAAACGACGAGTCCTGCGTCCGCGCAGCTGACGACTTCTGCGGGAAAGAGTGCAGCGCACCCGCCGTCGCCATGGATGCGGGCGACTCCCACGGCGCCCACGAAGTTTCCCGGAGAGCGGACAAGCACCACCTCCGAGGACTGCAACCCCCCGTCGCTGGCCGTCCGTTGGGCCAAAAGGACGAGGACTCCGCCGTCATCGCGTGCCAGGTAGCGGAAGCCGTCGTCCTCGCTATGCCGCCAGAGGCCGGAGAGGTCTTCTTGGCAAGCGTCGAGGGGATTCGGCTGCGCCGGCGCGTGCACCTCGCCACTTGGCGGCAGCGTCGGTACTGGCGGTGCGGCACAGCCAAGGGCGAGTAGGAGCGCAAGCGTGAAGGGGCGCACGGACGGCCTCACGCTAGCCCAAGGCCCCGGGCTCAGCCGCCAACCCGAGGGGCACGCTCTAGGGCCGCCGTGCGCCTGTGCCGCCCGGGGCGTGCCTGGGGACGGGCGTTGCCAACCAGCCTGGGGCGCGCGACGCCCTCAGGAGCTCGTGGTTGGCAGAGGCTGGCCGGCCGTTGGAGGTGTGCGGCCGCGCACACGGAGGGGGCCGACTCGGGGCCTCCCACACCGGCACCTCGCTTTGGCGCTGCTAGCATCGCCCGACGCCATGCGGACCGCCGCCACGCTTCTTGCGTTCTGCCTCGTCCTTTCGGGCCCAGGGTGGGGGGCAGCGCCTCTGGCCTCGCCCGAGGTGCAGGCGTGCCTCACCTCGCTGCGCGACGGTGAACGCGCCCGGGCCGAGGCCGTGCTCGGGCCGCTCGAAGCGCTACCCTTTTTCCAGGCGGACTTCGTGGTGGAGCCGGAGGAGCGCACCGTCAGTGGCAAGGTGTCCTACAGCTTCACCACGCCTTCGCCGAGCCGCTCGCTGCAGCTTCGCCTCACGCCCAATGCCTTCGGAAGCGCACGGGTGCGCCTCCAGGAGCCCACGGTGAACGGGGAGCCCGCGACGCTCACCGGGCTGACGGAGGACGTGGTGCGCGTCGACTTTCCCAAGCCCCTGGCCAGCGGCGAGCGCGCCCGGGTCGAGTTTCAACTGGTGGCTCAGGTGCCGCGAGGCGAAGCCGAGACGTCTATCCTCTCGTCCCTGTCGCTCGGGGCGGCAGGAGACAAAACCGACCACGGCGCCTTTTCTGCGCAGCCAGACGCGCTCAGCCTGGTAGGGATTCTCCCCCGGCCCCCGCTCACTTTGCCCGATGGCAGGCGGGGCGCTGGCCCTGCCGGCATTGGCGACCTGGCCCTCTATGACCCGGCCAACGTCCTGCTCTCCGTCACCGTCCCTGCCGGCTGGCGAGCGGTAGCGGCTGGTGCCGCCCTCGGCGAGACGCCGGCGCCAGGCGGTGGGACGCGTTTCCGCTATGGCATCGCCGCCGCCCGCGACGTGGTGCTGCTGGTGACAAAAGGTCACCGCACTGCGCGGCGCGAAGTATCCGGCCTCACTCTGGAGGCGTCCTTCCCGGCTTCGATGGGGCGTCCGGCCGAACGCCTCCTAGACCAGGCGGCCGAGTTGCTCTCCTCGATGGAGCGAAGGCTCGGTCCCACACCCTACCGGACGCTTCGGGTGGTGGCGGCGCCGCTCACCGGCGGCGCGGGCGGGATGGAATTCCCCGGCCTGGTGACGATTTCCACTTCACTCCTGCAGCTCTCGGAAAACCCGGCTCGCGCGCTGGGTGTCTCAGCGGCGGACCTGCCGCCGGGCTCGGCGGAGGCACTGGGCTCGCTTCTCGACTTCGCCCTGGCGCACGAGTTGGCCCACCAGTGGTTCCCCGGTCTCGTCGGCTCGGACCCCATCTCCGCGCCGGTGGCCGACGAGGCCCTGGCCCAGGCGGTGGCCCTTTTGGCAGTGGAGTGGACGCAGGGCGTGGAGGCAGCGCGCGCCGTGGATGCCCAGCAAGTCACCGGCGCCTACCACGCGTGGCGGGCGCTGGGCGGGCAGGACGCCGCTGCAGACCGTGCGACGTCGGCCTTTCCCGACGAGACCACCTATGGGGCCCTGGTGTACGGCAAGGCGCCGGGGCTTCACGCCCGCCAGCGCGCACTGCTGGGCGACGGTGCTTTCGTCCAGGACCTGCACGCCTATGTCGACGCCCACCGCTGGGGGTGGGCAGACTCGAGCAGCCTCACTGCCGTTCTCGCCCAGCGCCATCCCGGCCAGGCGCAGGCACTGCGCGCACTGCAGCGGCGTTGGTGGTCCGAGGCGCACGGCGACGAGGACCTCGGCTCGGCCGAGGCCGGCTCCATTCCTGGTGTCCCGTCCTGGTCCGAGGTGGAAAAGCTGATGAAGCAAATCGAGCAGTAGCCCCCTGGGGGAGAGCCAACTGGCCAACCCAGTGGCAGCTGGCCTGTTTTCAGCCGCCCGGCGTCAGCTTGCGAAGAGCGCCTTCACGAACTCTGCTGCCGCGAAGGGGCGGAGGTCGGCCACCTTCTCGCCGATGCCCACCCAGGAGACGGGCAACTTCAGCGCGTCGGCGATGCCGATGATGACGCCTCCCTTGGCGGTGCCGTCGAGCTTGGTGAGCACGATGGAGGTCACCCCCACTGCCTCCTGAAAACGCTTGGCCTGCGCGATGGCGTTCTGGCCGACGGTGGCGTCGAGGATGAGCAGCACCTCGTGCGGGGCGCCAGGGAGGGCCTTGCCGAGGACGCGGCGAATTTTCTGGAGCTCCTCCATGAGCGGCGCCGTGGTGTGGAGGCGTCCGGCGGTGTCGGCCAGCACGACGTCCGCACCGGAGGCCACCGCCTGCTTCACTGCCTCGTACACCACCGCCCCCGGGTCCGAGTCCTCGGCGCCCTTCACCAGTTGGGCACCGGCTCGCTCCGCCCAGATGTCGAGCTGCTCGGCGGCGGCAGCGCGGAAGGTGTCGCCCGCGGCGAGGACGACGCGCTTGCCCTGCTTTGTGAGCCGCGCCGCCAGCTTTCCGATGGTGGTCGTCTTCCCGGCGCCGTTGACCCCCACCACCATCACCACGTGGGGCGGCCCTCCGCCCTCCAGAGAGCGGGGCGCGGGGAGGTCGAGGATGCGGGCCACCTCCGCCTCGATGAGCGACTTGACACGTGAGGCGTCGGCGAGCTCGCTTCGCTTGGCCTGCTCGCGGGCGGTCTCCACCAGCTTGGCCGCCGTCTGGACGCCGATGTCTGCGGTGAAGAGTGCCTCTTCGAGCTCGGCCAGCACCGCCGCGTCCACCGTGCGGCCGGTACCGAGGATGGCGTTGAGGCGTGCCACGAAGCCCTGCGACCGTGTCCGTTCCAGGCCCGCGGCCAGCGTCTGTCCGGCCTCGGCTTCCACCCGCTGAAGCCGAGCCTGCGCCTCGTCGCGCGCTGTCCGGGCCACCTCGGCGCGCATTTGCTCCGCTGCCTGCGCGCGCAGGCCGATGGCCTCGGCTTCCTCGGTCGCTCTTCGGGCGCGCGTCTCCTGCTCCGCCGCCTTCTCCGCCCGGTAGGCGAGGCGCTTGGCCTCCTCCTCCGAGGCCTTCAGGGCGCGCGCCTCTGCCTCGAGCCGGGCCCTTTGGGCAGCGTCCAAGGAGCGGGCGGCCGCAGCGGAACGCTCGGTGCGTTCTTCGGCCAGGGCACTCGCGCGCTCCCGCGCCTCCTGGGCCTCGGCCCGGTGCCGGCGCTGTCCTTCACTCTCGGGCGCAGCCGGGCGCGTGGCGCCCGGCGCCTCGTGGGCGGCGGGGGGGAGGCGCTGCTGGGCCTGCCGACGGAAGCGTCGCCACAGGGCAGCGCTGGCGAGGACCAAGGCCAGGAGGGCTGCCCCGAGGGCGGCGAGGGCGCCGGTGCCCAGCCCGAAGAGGCCAGCCAGGGCGAGCGCGAAGAAAGAGGGGGCCACCATGGGGGCGCCTCGAATACAACAAGACGCTGGCGGTTGCAGCGTCGAGCGCTTAATGGAGCGACACCGTGCCCCCCATGCGACAGCTCCTTCCACTCCTCCTTCTGCTTCCCGCGGGCTGCATCGTCGAGGCGCCGGGTGGGGACAAGCAGTCTGCGGCTGCGCCGGCGGCAACGGCTCGGCCCAGCGCGTCGCGACCCGCAGGAGTGAGGAATGGCGCAAACTTCGACGGGAAGGTGGAGCTGCTCGCGGCCTCCTTCAACCCGTCGGCGCTGACCCCGGGGGATGTCAGCGAGGTGAAGCTGTACTTCCGGGTGCTTCAGCCGCTGCCCGATGACTGGGAGATTTTCGTCCACGCCGAGGACCCCGAGGGCAAAGTCGCGCGGACCAACTTCGACCACCTGCCCAAGCGCCCCACCAGCAGCTGGCGACCGGGAGAAACCATCGAGGACACCTTCGCCATCGGCATCCCAGCCGGTACTGCGCAGCACGCGGTGGACCTCTGGGTGGGGTTCTGGCTGCCCCGCACCGACGCCCGGCTGCCGGTCAAGAACCCGGAGGCGGTGCGGACGGACAACAACGACCGGGTGCTGCTGGCGCACCTCTTGGTGCAGCCCTGAAAAACAACGCCGGAGTGGCCCTGTAAGCCGAGTTCTGTCCGCGAAGAGTTTCCCCGTCGCGCGGTGAACATTCCTCTAGGGTCCCGGTTGCCCGGGAGCCTCGTCAGCGAGCTACCCGGAGGCATCGGGGCGGGCCACCCCGGTCCGTCCCTTGCGGGACGGGCGCCTCCCTATTGGCTCTTGCTCCAGGTGGGGTTTGCCGTGCCATCCAAGTCACCCTGGACGCGGTGCGCTCTTACCGCACCGTTTCACCCTTACCCCGGCGAACCGGGGCGGTTTGTTTTCTGTGGCACTTTCCTGCGACTCGCGCCGACTGGTTGTTGACCAGCACCCTGCCCTGTGGAGCTCGGACTTTCCTCCCGCTCCAGCACCTTGCGGTCCTGGAGCCAGCGTTCACCCGGGCCACTCCGGCAGCTGCAAGCTCTAGCAGGAGGTTGGGCTCGCACGCCAGGCCGCCCCCGAGAGGGGGGCAAGGCCTAGACGGGCTCCCCGTCGAGGCGCTCGTCGATGGCCCGGTTGCTCATCGCATCCGCCTCGCGGTTCTCCTCCCGCGGCAGGTGGGTGAGGGTGTGGCGTCGAAACCCTGCCAGGAGGGCGCGGGCTTCCTCATAGAGGGGGCGTAGCCCGTCGCTCCTCACCCGGTAGCGGCCAGCCAGCTGGCGGATGAGGAGCTGGCTGTCGGCCACCAGCTCCACTTCATCGGCCCCCAGTGCGCGTGCCCGGCGCAGCCCGAGGATGGCACCCATGTACTCGGCGTGGTTGTTGGTTTGCGTGCCGAGGAAAAGGCCGAGCCGCTCCACCACCTCTCCGGAGGCCAGCGCGAGTACGGCTCCCGCGCCGGCGGGCCCCGGGTTTCCGCGGCTGGCGCCGTCGGAGAAGACGCGCAGTTCCCGGGCCGCCCGATGCACGGTGGGCCCAGGACCGGTGCCGGCGTCGCGGGCTGCTCGCGAGGGTGGCGCCGAGGAGCCAGGGGCCTCGAGCGCCAAGGCGGCCGCTTGGAGGAGGCCGCGCGCCCGGAGCAGGGTGAGGCCGGGAAGGGCGGCCAGGGTGCTGTCCAGGGACTCGAGCCGAGCGATGGCCCGGAGAACCTCAGCCGGGGCAGGCGGCCGTTCGCTCATCCCTTGGCGGCTGGGGCCCTAGCCGCCGCCGGCGGCTCGATGGCCTCGGGTGCGCAGATGATGCGGTGACAGGACGGGCAGATGTCCGTGCCGAGCGTCGTCTTGAGGGTGTTGTAGAGCTGTGGTGGGACGTTCATGTTGCAGCCCTGGCAGGTGCCGGCCACCACTGTCACCAGCGCCGGCATGCGCTTGCGCCGCACCGTCTCGTACCGCTGCAGAAGCGGGGGGTGGACCTGCGCCGCAGCTGCCGCGCGTTGGCCATCCAGCCCCTTGACCTGCGCGTTGAAGCTCTCCGTCTGGCGTCGAAGCTCTGCCAGCCGACCGGCCACCTGGTCGACGCGGGCCAGGTGCTCCTGCTCTTTCAGCTTCACCGTCTCGCGCAGCGTGGCCATTCCCTTACCGAGCTCGACCAGCTCCTCGGCCATGGTGGTGTTGGCCTTCTTGGCGATGTCGATTTCGCGCGCCAGGGCAGCGTACTCGCGGGTGGAGCGCTGCTCCGCCAGCCGGCCCTCCCACTTCTTCACCTTTTCCTTCTCGTCGGAGATGTTTTGCTCGAGCGTGCGGCGTTGCCGGTCGACGTCGAGGAGTCGGGCGCGCTCGGCTTCCACCGTTCCGCGTGCCGTGCCCAGCTCACGCTCGAGCTCTCCCATCTGCCTCGGGTACACCTCCGCGGCCTTGCGGAGAGCGGCAGATTCCAGGTCCAGCTTTTGGAGCTCCGCCAGTGCCATCAGTTTGTCCTGCACGGTGGGCCTTCTAACAGCAACCTCCGTGCGCGCCAACGGCCTCTTCGCCATGGCAAGGTCGCCCGGTGCGCGATTTCCTCCGCCTCGCCCTTCCGGCGCTCCTCGGTGCCTTGCTCGCGTGCGGCCGTCCGGCGCGAACGGTCGGGGACGGGGGCCGTCCGTCCCCGGAGAGCGCCGAGAAGCGGGTCGAGCAACCCCCGGTGCCGCCGGGTGCGCCACCGGGAAGTGTCGAGGGACGCATCCGCTGGCTGGGGCGCCGACCGGTACCGTCTCCGCTGGCCACCAACCCCTCGGTGCAGAGCGTCTGCGGCCCTTCGGTGACGGACAACGCTTTCCAGATAGACGGCCAGGGAGGCGTGGTGGACGTGGTGGTGTGGGTGGACGCGCCAGCTGTGCCCTTGCCCTTGGGGGGTTCGGGCCACGAGGTGGTGCTCGACCAGCGCCTTTGCCTCTACCGGCCGCCCGTCCTCGCGGCGCGTGCCGGGGACACGCTGCGCCTTCGGAACTCCGACCCACTCACCCACACCGTGCACGCCGTGAGCCGCGGTCACACCGTCTTCGACGTGGCCATGCCGCTTCAGCATGCTGAGCTCAGTCGGCAGCTGCCGGCTGAGCCCGGGGTGGTGGACATCCGCTGCGACGTCCACCCCTGGATGCGGGCCGTCGTCCGGACGTTCGACCACCCGCACTTCACCGCCTCTGGCGCGGACGGCCGGTTCCGACTCGTGGGACTGGCGCCCGGTGAGGTGGACGTCCACGCCTGGCACCCCAGGCTCGGCGAAGCTTCCCGCCGGGTGCGGGTGGACGAGGGAGCGACGCGTGCCGAGTTCGACTTTGGAGGGACACCATGAAGTTCTGCCCACGGTGCGCTCAACCGCTCGGGTCGCGCCAGGATGGCGGCCGTCCGCGGAGTGCGTGTCCAGATGCGGACTGCGGCTTCGTCTTCTACGACAACCCGTTGCCGGTGGTGGCGGCCCTGGTCGAACACCAGGGGCAGGTGCTCCTCATCCGGAACCGGGGTTGGCCGGAGAAGTGGTTTGGCCTGGTGGCCGGGTTTCTCGAGTGCGGTGAGACGCCTGTGGAAGGCGTACAGCGCGAGCTGAAGGAGGAGCTCGGCCTTCTGGGAGACGTGGTTCGCCTCATCGGCGTCTACGCCTTTCCCGAGCAGAACGAGGTGATTTTGGCCTATCACCTGCGCGCCACCGGCACGGTGACACTCGGTGAAGAAATCGCCGAGATGCGCGCGGTCGCGCCGGAGCGACTGCGCCCCTGGCCCTTCGGGACTGGGCAGGCGGTGGCCGACTGGCTCTCTGCCCGAGGGCAGTAGCCTTTCTTACGTCTCGTCTTCCTCCACCTCGGCCTCGTCCTCGAAAGTCTCCAGCTCCTCCTCCTCGGCTGCGCCCTCGGGCTCTGCCGGCACGACGGGCTCGATGACTTTGGGGATGGCTGCAAGACGGCCCTTGCGCGGCTCGGGCGCCGGCCGGTTGGCCGGGCTCTGCCGCTGGTCTGCCCCACATTTCGGGCACAGCGCCTCGGGCTTCTTGAGGTCGTAGAACTTGGTGCCACACTTGAAACAGACGTGCTTGATGCCTAGGTCCTTCGCGAGCATTGACCCCACCTGGTCTCGAGGGCGGCGTCCTTAGCGGCGGTCTGCCCCCGAAGTCAACCGACGTCGGTTACGATGGGGCGGACCCCGTTGATTGTGCCCTGCCAGAGCTGTGGACGCGCCCTTTCCCTCGAGGAGGGGGGGCCCCGTTCCGAGGCCGTCACCTGTCCGGAATGCGGCGCGAAGGTGCGAGCCCCCCTGGGTCCGGCGCCCTGGGAGGATGCCGAGCCGGACGCGGTGCCATCGGACCCCGACTGGTTCGTCCTGCTTCAGGCCAAGCAGGTGGGACCGCTCGACGCCAGGGCCCTCGTGGAGCGGGTGCGCACCGGAGAGGTCCATGGCCGCACTTTCGTCTGGCGCGACGGCTTCGATGGCTGGCGGCGGGCGCTCGAGGTGCCAGAGCTGGTGCCGGTGCTCGAGGACGCTGGTTTTCCCTCGACGCCTTCCCACGGCCCGCTCACGCCCGCAGAAGGGGTTTCAGCCCGCACGCCTACACGCGCTGCCACGCCGAGGGAAATTGCTCCGGTCCGGCAGCGTCGTCCCGAGCCTGCGCCGGTGGTGGCGCCCGAAGAAGAGGAACTGGAACTGGCTCGCGTCCCCCGGCGGCGCGGCCGTCCGCTTCCGCCGCCGGAGTCGGACTTCGTCCGCTCGGGGCTGCACCGCAAGAGCCCCTGGAAGCTGGCCCTCGTGCTGTCGGCGGCGCTTGCGGTGCCGGTGGGGGTGGTGGCGCTGGTGGTTTCCAGACGCCACGAACCCGTTGTCGAGGCGCATGGCGAGCCGGCACCGGGGCAGGCCGCGCCGCCGGACGCCGCCTCGGTGGCTCCCGTCCGCCGCGTCCAGGAGCTCCGGGACCTCCTACTTGGTCCAAAAGCGTCTCCGCCCGCGGCTGCAGCCGCGCCCGCTCCCGCTCCGCTGCCCACGCCTGCTCGGCATCCGGCGGCCGAGGCGAAGCCAGCGCCGAAGCCTGGCCCCGACGGCCCGAAGACAGCGGAACTGCGGGCGCTCTACGGCGACGCGAGCAAGCCCGATGTCGGGCCACGCCTTCATCGCTCAGGGCCTGCCGCGCCGGGACACGGTGGCGAAGGCCCCGGTAACGAGGAGGTGGCGCGTGTCGTGGGCCAGACACAACGTGCCTTCCAGTCGTGCATCGAGCAACAGCTGCGGAAGAACCCGGGCTTTCGCGGGGGAAAGGTGAGCCTGGTGGCCACTGTCGGGAGTTCGGGGACGGTGAAGCAGGTGACGCTCGACCGCCACGACTTGGAGGGCTCGGACCTCGGCACCTGCCTCAAGTCCCAGGCGCGAAGGATGGTGTTCTCGGCCTTCAGCGGGGACGACGTGGACGTCGAGATACCGCTCGTGCTCACCACCACGCTGTGAGCGGCACGGTGGACAGGGTTGCCCTCCGCGCCTTTGCCTCTACCCTCGCCGCCTGGACGCCCGTGTCGGAGTTCCCGGCAGCGCTCCGGCCCGAGGTTTTCGGCCTCCTGCGCCCCGGAGGGCCGGTCCGACAGCTGCCGTGGGGCGCTGGTGCGTCCCAGCAGCTGCGCTCCTCGGCGGCCTGGGCGCCCTACCTCGACCACACCCTGCTCCGGCCGGATGCCGTGCTGGCGGAGGTACGCCAGCTCGGCGAGGAGGCCCGTGCGCACCGCTTCGGTGGCGCGTGTGTCCACCCGGCTCACGTCAGCACCCTCGTCGGAGTGCTCGGCGACGCCCAAGTCGTGCCCATCGCCGTGGTGGGGTTTCCTCACGGTGCCCACCGTGCCCGGGTGAAGGCGCTTGAGGTGCAGCTGGCAGTCTCAGAGGGGGCCAGAGAGCTCGACGCCGTGGCTGCGCTCGGTGCTCTTCGGGAAGCCGACGTGGACAGGGCACTCGAGGACATTCAGGCCGTGGTGGAGGCCGCCAGGCCCTGGCCGGTGAAGCTCATCCTCGAGACCGGGCTCCTCGACCGACGCGCGGTGGTGCTTGGCGCGACTCTCGCCCTGGTGACGGGCTGTGCTGCAGTGAAGACGTCCACCGGCTTTGGCGCCCCGGGCGCACGCGTCGAAGACGTGGCCCTCTTGCGCGCCGTCGTCGGGGATGCGCTGCAGGTGAAGGCTGCCGGCGGGGTGAGGACGCGCGAACAGGCGCTGGCGATGGTGGAGGCGGGTGCAAGCCGGCTCGGGACCTCGGCCTCGGTGTGGCTCGTCCAAGGCGACGCAGCCCCGCTCGCCATCGGACACTAAGGAGTGCCAACCCATGAATTCCGAACTGCGAAAGGCGATTGAAGTCTGGCTCGCCGGAGACCCGGACGCCGGGACGCGGGCGGAGCTCGAGGACTTGGTTCGTCGCGAGAATACCGCCGAGCTCGAGGAGCGCTTCGCACGGCCGGTGGGTTTCGGCACCGCCGGCCTGCGGGCACTGATGGGAGCCGGTCCGGCACGGATGAACTGCGCCGTCGTACGGACCGCCACGCTCGGTCTCGCGCGCTGGCTGCTCCGCACCGTGCCTGACGCTGCGCGGCGCGGCGTGGTGGTGGCGCGCGACGGCCGCCACCGGAGCGTCGAGTTCGCCGCCGAGACGGCTGGTGTGCTGGCCGCCGCAGGCATCCCGGCCTGGGTGTTTCCAGCGAGTGCTCCGACGCCGCTGGCGGCCTATGCCGTCTCGGCCCTAGGCGCCGCCGCCGGGGTGGTGGTCACCGCCAGCCACAACCCCAAGGACTACAACGGCTACAAGGTGTACGGGCCGAGCGGTGCCCAAGTCATCCCTCCGGACGACGCGGCCATTGCTGCGGAGATGGCGCAGGTGGGCCCGGCCAACGCCGTCCCGTTCCTCGGGGAGGAGGCCGCCCGCACCCGGGGACTGCTCCGAGAGGTGGGGACCGAGCTGCCCGCTCGCTACCTGGAGGCCATCCTGGCCGAGCGCCGCCATCCGGGGCAGGGGACGGACCTCGTCATCGCCTACACGGCCATGCACGGCGTGGGCGGTGCACTGGCGGTGGAGGCGCTGCGCCGCGCGGGGTTTCTGCGTGTGCACCGCGTCGCTGAGCAGCAGCTGCCGGACCCCGACTTTCCCACCGTGGCGTTTCCAAACCCCGAGGAGTCAGGCGCACTGGACCTGGTGCATCGCCTGGCGGAGAGGGTGGGAGCCGACCTGGTGCTGGCCAACGACCCGGACGCCGACCGGCTGGCGGTCAGCGTCCGCGCAGAGGGAGGGAGCCTTCGGCAGCTGAGCGGGAACGAAGTCGGGGTGCTTCTCGGACACTACCTGCTCACTGAAGGAGTGCAGCCAAGCAGTCCCCTCGTCCTGGCGACGGTGGTGTCGTCGCGACAGCTCGGTCACATCGCCGCGCGGCTCGGCGTCGACTACGCCGAAACGCTCACCGGTTTCAAATGGATTGCCAATGCCGCGCTCCGCCGGGCCGCCGCTGGTGCCCACTTCGTCTTCGGGTACGAGGAGGCGCTTGGGTACGCGGTGGGACCCTCCGTCCGTGACAAGGATGGCATCGGAGCCGCGGTGGTGATGGCCGACTTGGCCGGATGGGCGCGCTCGCGTGGAAGGACGGTGCTCGAGCTCCTCGACGACATGGCGCGGCAGTACGGGGTGTATGGCTCCGTCCAGAGGAGCTTGGCCATGCCCGGTGCCTCCGGTGCCGCTGCGATGGCAGCCATGATGACGGGGTTCCGGGAACGCGCGCCCTCGGCCATCGCCGGCCGCCCGGTGGTCGCGGTGTGCGACTACGCCCAAGGACGTCGGACGGCCGGGGGCAACAGCAGTGAGCTCGGCCTTCCGAAGGCGGACTTGCTCGCATTCGAACTCGAGCAAGGAGCTCGGGTGCTGCTGCGGCCCTCAGGCACCGAGCCCAAGCTCAAGCTGTATGTGGAAGCCTTTGAGGCGGTGGGCGCGGCTGACTCGCTGCAGGCAGTCCGAGCGCGGGTGTCGGCCATGGCGGCGGCGCTCGCCGAGAGCGCACTGGAGCTGACGCGCGCCCGGGGCCTCCCGCTAGACCCTCGTTAGGCTCCTCAGCAGGCCAAGCGTGAGCCAGCGAACGCTTCTCGTCCCCGGTGCGTCCCGGGGAGAGGCCCAGCCGTCCAATTCACACCGCGCTTTGGGTGCCGGTGTGCCTCGACTCTTACAACATGGGTGTCGTCCTCAGGCCCCGCCGGTGCCGGGCTCGCTTGGGGAGGCGTCATTCTCCGGGGCTGAGGGCGCTGCGTCGTGACGGGGTGCGTCTGGGCCGCCTTTTCGCTGTACGGACGGCTCAGCCCGGCGTAGAAGTTGCGCGCTCAGGCTTACCCGGAGGGGACAGCATGCATCAGCGGACGATGGTTCGTGCAGCGGTGCTTCTGGTTGCGTTCGGCGCAGGGCTGGCACAGGCCCAGACTTCCACATCAGCACCGGCGCCGGCGGCGGCGACGGGAGCGACTCAGCCGTGGACGGTGGATTCAGGTCAAACCATCGGCGCGGGTTCCGACGTCGTCCGCGGGCAAATCGGCTGGCCAGGTCTCTGGGCAGACTACATCCACGGGATGAGCCCGACGTTCGACCTCGGCGCTCGGCTGGGCATCAACTGGGGAGGCTTCGATGGCGCGACCTACGCCGACCAGGGCTTCGGGCTGAGCCTCCAGCTGCTGCTCCGTGCGCAGCTATTCGAAATCGCCAGTTACAAGTGCGCCTTGACGTTCAATCCCGGCATCATCCTGGCGTTCCCGAACTTTTCCGGCTCGAGCACCCAATTTGGCCTCGCCTTTCCCATCGGCTTTCAGATTGGCTTCCCGGTGGCCGATAAATGGACCATCAACGCGTCGCTCGAGCTGCCGATGTACGCGACGTTTGGTGACTTTGGGTCGTTCTACATCCCCATCCTGATTGGCGGCGGCGTCGAGTGGATGTTCCAGCCGAACCTGGCATTCACCGGCAAGTTGGCGCTTGGCCCCACCATCGCCACCGCGTCGTCGACGACGATTGACGGCGTCTCGGTCGGGGTTGGTGGAGGCACCGTCTTCACCGTGCAATTTCTGGCCGGCGTCGCCTACAAGTTCAACTAGGCTCGCAGGCGTTCCGTCGCTGCCTTGTAGGTGCGCACCGCCCTCGTCTTGGAGGGCGGGTGCCGCCCGGCCTGCGGACCAGCGGAGGCCGCCGGTCGGTGACACTCGAGCTGAAATCCGTCGGCGGCCTGCTGCGCCTTCGCCACCGCCGGCAGGTGCCTCTGGGCCACGGGACGGCGCGACTCCCCGCCGCTTCCCAAGCCTGGGACGTCCCGCCGGCGGCTGTCCCACGCTGGCAGGAGCGCCTCGAGGCGCGGCCGTGACGCTGCACGAGCAGCTGGATGCAGCAGCGGCGGTGGTGCGGGCGCGTGCCAAGGGCTTCTCGCCCACCGTGGGGCTCGTACTCGGGAGCGGGCTCGGCGCCGTGGCGGACCTCTGCCAGGCCCGGATGACCATCCCCTTCGGGGACATTCCGCACCTTGGCCGCCCGTCGGTGAAGGGCCACCCTGGCGCGCTCCTCTTGGGCACGTTGGCCAATGTCCCGGTGGCTGTCCTTCAGGGCCGGCTGCACCCCTACGAGGGATGGAGCGCCGCGGAGGCCGCCTTCCCGGTGCGGCTCTTGTGCTGGCTCGGCATCCGGGCCCTGGTGCTCACCAATGCCTCCGGTGCCATTCGCCCGGGCCTTTTGCCGGGTGACCTCCTCGTCCTCACGGACCATCTCAACCTCTCGGGCAGTAACCCGCTCCACGGCCCCAACGACGACACGGTCGGCCCGCGCTTTCCGGACTTGAGCCACGCCTACGCCCCGGGGCTAAGGGCGACGCTGAAGGCCAGCGCCGCCGCCCTGGGCATTCCCCTCCACGAGGGCGTCTACGCGATGATGGCCGGACCCTCCTACGAGACGCCCGCCGAGGTGCGGATGCTGCGGTTGCTTGGTGCGGACTGCGTCGGGATGAGCACCGTTCCAGAAGTCATCGTCGCTGCCCACCAGGGCGTTCCCGTCGTTGCGCTGAGCTGCATCGCCAACGCCGCGGCAGGGCTGGGAGAGGCGCCCTTGACGCATGAGGACGTCCAAATTGCGACCGGTGGGGCGGTGGCGACCCTCTCGCATCTCTTGACGGAGTTTCTTCCCGGTGCAGCAAACATGTAGAATTGAAGAATGATGGCGACTGTGGGGGCCGCATCCATGTCTGTAGCTACCAGAGACAACCACGACCGCCGTGACTCACCCCGTGTGCCCTTCTCCTTCCGAGTGCGCTGCGCCCGGGAGCAGGAAGAGTTCGAGCAGTCCAACGGAGATTTGAGCACCGGCGGGGTTTTCTGGGCTGCAGGCCACCCCGTCCCGTGCCGGGACGTCGAGGTTCGCGTCACCCTCCCCGGACACGACGACGAGATTGCCGCCCGCGGGGAAATTGTCGGCAGCCGCGAGAAGCAGGGTTTGGTGGGGTTTCACGTACGGTTTGTCGAATTGAGCACCGAGGGCGAGCTGGCCATTGCTCGCTACATCGACGAAGTCGTCATCGGCTGGGAGTAGCTGGACGGCCGCGCTGCCAGCCCCACCAGGGCGCAGGCTAGCCCCGCCAGCCCGTAGTGCCGCTGCCTCAGCCACCACACGAAAGCGTCCCTGGAGATGAGCTCGGCGGTGAGCACCCCGACCGCGGCAAGCCCGAGGAGTGTCCCGGCGGCCAGCAGACGCATTCCGCGTGTGCGTCCGAGGGTGGCACTGCCGAGGAGCCCATAGACGAGGGGCGCCAGGGCGAGGAAATTCGTCCACCACCCCAGGGGCGAGACGAGCGCCGTGGCGGCGAGGGCTGCCGAGGTGCCGGTGCCACGGGCGTTGGCCGGGGCCGCCCAGGCTGCCCAGCAGGCGACAGCGGCCAACGCCAGGGTCCCGAGCGCGACGGTGGCCACGGTGGCACCCATGCCGCCTGGGACGTAACGGCAGGCCATCGCCCACAACGACTGGTTCTGGGCTGAGCAGAGGAGGTCAGGCGTGCTCTGGCCGAGGAGGGCCCACCAGGACTGAAGTGCGCCCAACCCCCACATCGGGAGCGCGGCCAGCGTCAATGCCAGCAGCCACCCGCCCAGCGCGAGCAGTCTCGGCCACTCTCGGGCAAGTACGGCGACGAGGAGAAAGACGAGGTAGGGCGGTTTGGTGAGGACGGCCAGTGCCCACAGGAGCCCGGAGAGGATGGGACGACGGTTCGCCCAGCGCTCGCTGAGGGCGATGCCGGCCAGCAGGAAGCCGTCAATTTGCCCCAGCGAGAAGAGGTGCCAGACGTAAGGGAAGAGCAACAGGAATGCGAGTAGGTGCAGGCACTCGGTGGGAGGCGGCGAGGCGAGGCGCGCTGCCTCACGGAGGAAGAGGAAGACGGCTAGCGCCGAGGCCAGCACCCAGGCCGCCTTCGCCACTCGCAAGGGGAGCGCCCCCACCGGCGCGAGCAAGAGGCCCACCACCGGCGCGTACTTGAAGGGGAAGCGCCCGTCCTCGGTGCGGTAGAGGGACTCCCCGCGGAGGGCCCGGGCGCCCGCGGTGTGGAACACTTGAAAGTCGTTGGTTCGCACCGCCGCCGCATTCATGAGGGCCAGCGCCAAGAGCAGGGCGAAGGGTGCGACCCCAGGAAGCCTGCCCGGCGCGTGGAAGGGAGTCACAGCCGCCGCCGAGTGTAGCAACCCCCGCGCGGCCTGCTTGCAGCCGAGGGCAAAGGCTGGCCTGCTCGGCCTTCTGCAATGGACGACGCGCCCATCGACTGGGAGGCACTCGCCGGTGCCGCCGAGGCGGCCCATGCCCGGGCCTACGCGCCGTACTCCGGGTTCGCCGTCGGAGCGGCGGTGCTCTTCCAGGATGGCGCCATCACCCAAGGCGCCAACGTGGAGAATGCCTCGTACGGGTTAGGGGTGTGCGCGGAACGCAATGCCATCGCGGCCGGGGTGCTGGGCGGACACGGCCGACCGCGTGCAGTCCTGGTGTTCTCGGCCGGTGCCCGGCCGGTGCCTCCTTGCGGTGCGTGCCGGCAGGTGCTCGTCGAATTCGCGGGCCCGGAACTGCCGGTCCAGAGCCGGACGGCGGGCGGTGCGCGCATGACCCACAGCTTGGGGAAGCTGCTTCCCGAGGCGTTCGGGCCGGAGTCGTTCAGGCGCTGACAGGGCAAGAGCCCTTCGGAGAAAGGGGCAATGGGCAGCCCGGCCGTACGTCCTTTGCGCTACAGGCAAGGCGGGTGGCACCGCCCGCGAACGTGCTAGATGCGGGAAGCGCCAGACCCGTTGAGGGCCCATACCCATGTTCAACCGTTTCAGACGTGCGATGCGCAGCTTCTTCGGCTTCTTCGTGAGCAGCATCGAGGACCCGGAGCTCATCCTGGAGCAGAACATCCGGGACCTGAACGACCAGGTCCCGAGGATGAACGAATCCATCGCCATGGTGCGCGCCAACGTCACCCTCCTGGAAAAGGAGAACGCCAAGGACAAGGCGGAAGTGAATGACCTCACCGCGAAGGTGAAGGCCGCCATCCAGGCGGGCCGCGATGACATGGCCGCGCAGTACGCCACCCGGCTGCAGAGTGAGAAGGGCGGGCTCGCCCGGAACGAGG
>Ga0302325_10005626_pt1 | contig 28437 bp, 27 predicted proteins | sample Palsa_T0_2_FD_201948 | JGI IMG/M metagenome (GOLD analysis project Ga0302325, IMG submission 201948) | Peat permafrost microbial communities from Stordalen Mire near Abisko, Sweden - Palsa_T0_2 | ecosystem: Environmental > Terrestrial > Soil > Palsa > Peat permafrost | place: Sweden: Abisko...
GAGTGCCATGGGACAAGCCTCGTACCCCGGCCGGCGGATTGCCATCGGCTCACTGGTTGGTTCCGCCTGCCAGCGGTATGAGCTCATCAGGTGACGGTATGAGAAGCGGCGGAAATCCCATACCGCGGGTCCACCCAGCGGGTTGATGCACTCCCGCTGGTTGCCTCTCTACGGTTGACCTGACTGGCTGTCTGGATTTGCGGCCGGGAAAGGAAGTGGCTCATGAACGAAGTTGCAGTAATCCGGCCGTGACCCGTAAGGACGACCCTGCTGGCCAGCGTCCTGCGCGCGCACGGTCACGGGCTATGCCGGTGGGGGATACTGGGCTGGTGCTGCAGAAGCTGAGCTGGGCAGCCGCATCCGTCGCCCTCGCCGTTGTGGGCGTCTCGACGTTCACCCAGCCCTTCGGCCGGACACGCAACATGGTCTCCGAGGTCACCGCCTTCGCCATCGCCGTGCTCGTCCTGGCGCTGTGGACGGCCACCGACCGCTCTCCCGCCCGGGGAACCAGGCTCGCCGGCCTGATGCCGTACGCCTGGGGAGCGATGGCCATCACCTCCGGGTGCGCAGCGCTTACCAGCAGCGGAGGGCCCTTCAGCCTGTTGAGCGCCATGGCCACCGTCGGGGCGGGGAACGCCTTCAGCCTGGCCGTATCCGGCACCATTACCGGGGTCGGGGTGCTTGCCGTGGGCTCGGTCGGACTGGCGTTCGGCGTCCCCACCTGGCAGGTGTTCTTCTACCCGCTCATCCTCGTACTCGGCCTGCTCTTCGGCCGCCTCGAACGCGGCTACCGCCTCCAAGCCGAGCAGTCCGCCGCGCTGCTTTCCAGCGCCGGGCAGATCCGCAAAGAACAGAACCGGTCCGCCACCCTGGACGAGCGCAACCGCATCGCCCGGGAGATCCACGACCTCCTGGCCCACTCCCTCGGTGCCCTCGGCGTCCAGATCCAAGCCGCCCAGGCCGTCCTCACCGACCAGGGCGACATCGACCGGGCCGTCGAACTGCTGGGCCATGCCCGGAGAATGGCGGCAGAAGGGCTGAACGAGACCCGCCAGGCCCTGCACGCGCTGCGCGCAGAAACGCCGCCGCTGCCAGAAGCCCTGGCCGGACTCAGCGCCGACCACCAGCGACGGTACGGAGCCCAGGTGCGCTTCGAGATGACCGGCGCGCCGCGGTCACTGTCGGCCGACGCCGGCCTGGCGCTCACCCGCACGGCACAAGAGTCCCTGGTCAACACGGCTAAGCACGCACCGCATCAACCGGTCGAGGTCCAGCTCGGCTACCACGAAGGCCGTACCGCGCTCACCGTCGTCAGCCCGCTGGCAGGCCCTGCCGACGGCCACCCGGCGCTGGAGACGGTCAACGGCGGTTACGGGCTCGCCGGAATGCGGGAGCGGCTGCTGCTGATCGACGGTTCGCTCCACGCCGGCCCCCACGACGGCAACTGGGTCGTCACCGCACAGGTCCCGCAGTGAGTGGCCAGCCTGCGCCGTTGCGGATCGTGATCGCTGACGACCAGGCCAGCGTCCGCGAGGGCCTCGTCCTGCTGCTCGGGCTCCTTCCCGACATCGAGGTCGTCGCGTCCGCCGCTGACGGCCGGCAAGCCATCGACCTCGTGGCCCAGCACCAGCCCGACGCCATCCTGCTGGATCTGTACATGCCGGTCATGGATGGCATCGAGACCACCCGGAAGCTCACCGAACTGCACCCCGCCGTGGCCATCGTCGTGCTCACCACCTACGCCGACGACACCTCCATCCTCACCGCCATGCTGGCCGGAGCCCGCAGCTACCTCACCAAAGGCGCCGACCGCGTCGAGATCGCAAGCGCCCTTCGCAGCGCAGCTTCCGGCCTCTCCGTCCTCGGCCCGACCGTCCGGGCAGCCCTCCTGGCCGCCGCCACGAGTAACGCCCCGCCACGCCGAGCCGCTCCCATCCTCCCCGAAGTGCTGCCCGACGGGCTCACCAGAAGAGAGGCGGAAATCCTGGCAATGATGGCACGCGGCATGACCAACCCCGACATCGCCGCTGAGCTTTACCTCAGCAGCCACACGATCAAGAGCCACATCAACCGGATCTTCGCCAAGACCGGCTCCAGGGACCGGGCCGCCGCCGTGCGCTACGCCCTAGACCAGCACCTCGCTTAGCCCGGCTCACCGCGGGCACCCCCGGCGAGACACGCACTTACCGCACCCAGTTCGCGCACGACCGGGCCAGGCCCGTTCCGGCGTGACGTACGATCTCGCATGTGACCAGCAGACCTGCCTCGGAGCAGCACCTGCGCCACCTCGCGAGGCTGCGCCGCGTGCGCGACCGGATCGACCGTGAGTACGCGCAGCCGCTGGACGTAGAGGCGCTCGCCCGGGGCGCGCACATGTCGGCCGGGCACCTCAGCCGCGAATTCAAGCTCGCCTACGGCGAGTCGCCGTACGGCTACCTGATGACGCGGCGCATCGAGCGCGCGATGGCGCTGCTGCGTCGTGGCGACCTCAGCGTCACCGAGGTCTGTTTCGCGGTCGGCTGCTCATCGCTGGGCACTTTCAGCACTCGCTTCACCGAACTGGTCGGTATGCCGCCCAGCACCTACCGGAGCCACGCAGCTCGCGCGACGGCGGGGATGCCGCCGTGCCTGGCGAGACAGGTCACCAGACCGGTCAGGAATCGAGAAGCACGGCTCACCGAGCCGCAGCTAGCCTGACCGCCATGAACATCACCATTCACGCGAGCTTCCTCCCGCATAGCGACCCGGAAGCCTCCCTGGCTTTCTATCGCGACGCCCTCGGATTCGAGGTCCGCACCGACGTCGGATCCGGCAAGATGCGCTGGATCACCGTCGGCCCCCCCGGCCAGCCCGACACGTCCATCCTGCTGGCGCCGCCGGCCACCGACCCCGGCACAACCGACGATGAGCGCCGCACCATCGCCGAGATGATGGCCAAAGGCACCTACGGTTGGATCCTCCTGGCCACCAAGGACCTCGACGGCACCTTCGAGCGGCTGCAGGCCAGCGACGCCGAAGTCGTGCAAGAGCCAACGAAGCAGCCGTACGGCGTCCGCGACTGCGCCTTCCGCGATCCCGCGGGCAACTTGATTCGCATCCAAGAACAGCGTTGAGCCAATGGATCCGCCACGTAGCCTGCAACAGCGTAAGCGCGACACGCTGGGTCGGCTCGAATCCGATGCGGACGCCTGGATAGCCACTGCCGACACTGCCGGTAACGGCTACCCGCTGCACTTTCTTTCCTCTGGGACGGCGCGGGTGTAATCGTCTCTACGCTGCGATCCAGCGTGGGGCAGCCTGCTGAGCAGAGCGTCTGGGCACGTTAGCGTCGTTTAAATCTAGTTGTCTACAGTCGTGCCGGAGCAGTACAGCGGAGTCGGCAGGTCACCTGACCTGGCCCGCGGCATGCCGCGGCGCCGCCGCTGCACGAGGAGGGACAGGCCGTGGCGAGGTACGAGCCCCGGATCGACGCGGAGTCGCTGGTCGCGATCGACGTGCACGTTCACGTGGAGCAGGACAGCCACGGCCGCCTGTCGCTGGACGACGAGCTGATGGCCGCGTCCGCGAGGTACTTCAAGTCCGCGGACAACCGCACTCCGACCGTCGCCGACCTGGCCCGGCGCTACCGGGCGGCGAACATGGCCGCGGTGGTCTTCACCGTGGACGCCGCCACCGCGACCGGGCATCCCGCGCTGTCCAGCGAGGACATCGCGACCGAGGCGGCCGGGCACGCCGACGTCCTCATCCCGTTCGGGTCGGTGGACCCGCACCGGGGACCGGCGGCCGTCGAGCAGGCCCGGAGGCTGGTGCGCGACTTCGGCGTCCGCGGCTTCAAGTTCCACCCCAGCCTGCAGGGCTTCTCGCCCGACGATGAGCGTTTCCGCGCGCTGTGGGGGGCCATCGAGGAGCTGGGCGTCCCGGCGCTGTTCCATACCGGGCAGAACGGGATCGGGGCGGGGCTGCCCGGCGGGCGGGGCATCAAGCTGCGCTACTCCAACCCCATCCTGCTCGACGACGTCGCGGCGGACTTTCCCGGGCTCACGGTGATCCTCGCGCATCCGTCGGTGCCGTGGCAGGCAGAGGCGATATCGATGGCCGTGCACAAGTCCAACGTGTACATCGACCTGTCTGGCTGGTCCCCGAAGTACTTCCCGGCCGAGCTCACGGCGGCCGCGGGCGGCATGCTGCGCGGCAAGGTCCTGTTCGGCAGCGACTACCCGCTGATCGCCCCGGAGCGCTGGATTGACGACTTCACCGGCCTCGGCATCCGCGCGGAGGTGCTGCCGGCGATTCTGAAGGAGAACGCGCGCAAGGTCCTGAAGCTCGCCTGACGGGCTCGTCCTGAAGTCAGCGGGTCGTGTCGAGCACGACCTTGCCTGCGAGGCCGCCGGCCTCGACCCCGCTGAGCTGCGCGAGTCCCGCGGAGAGCGGCACGACATCGGCGATCCGGCCGGGCGTGGAGTTAGTTGGAGTGTGACAACCGCGGCCCAGGCAGCGCAGGAGGCGGCCGCGCCTGCTCGTCCTTCCCCCCTCGTTCCTTACGCTGCTCACGGCGTCCGTAGACGAATATTCCTGCTAGCGCCACCACGTCCACGCCCATGATGGAGGCGCCCGCCCAGCTGTGGCCCTCCAAGATGACCAGGGTGCCCAAGCCAAGCACGACAAGTGAGATGACGAAGCCAAGCCAGAGCCCCCACCAGGCCCGTCGATTGGCACCGGTAATTGTTGTCTTTTCCAGGAAATGACGGTGCTTCTGCTGATCTTCCGCCATAGAGATGATGCGGTTGGCCGAGCCTTTCACGACGTCCTCATATCCCCGGAGAAGCTCGGGCGGCGGGTACGGGCTGGACCAGCCCGCGAATGCGGTGGTAAGGGACAGAAACGCCCTTTCTGCACCAGGGTCTTTCAGGGCTTCCCGGAGCGCGGGACTACCCTCCAGGATCTCAGGAGGTATCGGCCGTCCGGCGGAGGCTTCGTGCCCGGGCCCCCCGTTCCCTTTCACGCAGGTCACAGTAGCTGTTCACGTGCAGTGAAGCCACAGTTACAGCTGAACATGATGGGCCAAATATGTCACAAGATCATTCCTTGGGATCCTGCATCAGGCTATACCGCCACAAGGCAACCCGAAGCTCTTCCCCCACGGCGAGGAAGTCCTGTGCAATAGCACGCGCGTCTGCGTCGCCTGGCGCCTGCGCAGCGCTGTATTCGGTCAGCGAATCGCCGAAGTCCACCAGCCGGCCGACGCCTTCCTGCCAAGTTGAAAGCGCAAAGAGAAAAGTAGAGCGGATTCCATCACTCAATGGTATCTATCCCTGCGATCACGGACACCTGAGTATAGACCTCCACAATGAGGCCGATCACAACCATAGCGGTCATGACGGCACACGCCAGCCAGCAACTGTCCGGACATTTCGGGTGTAACCATCGCCCGACGTCACCCAGAGTACACACGGGACTGCCTTCAGGTACTCCACTGTGGCCGCCCGGTAAGCGGACGGGCCGGGTGCCGTGACGGGCCACCGCCAGACCACGAGGCGGGAAGGCGGTACGGGAACTACTGGTGGCGACACGCGCCGGACGGGAGCGGGCCCGGCCGCCGGGCGGGCACACCCGCCGCAGCCCGCCGACCCGTGCCCCGCCCATGAGCCCGGTGCATAAGCGCCTATCCACCACTTCAGACTCCCGGCCTAGACGATTGGCATCTTGCCCGACGGAACTTTACCGGTCTTTCGTGGGACCTGGCTGATCGACAGGTCGGCGGTGTCCCGGCCGGGCTGGTCAGGTGAAGTAGTGGCCCTGTTCGATGTCCTGGATGAGGCCGGGGTGGGTGGGCTTCCAGCCCAGGAGTTCCTGGGTGATGGTGCTGGAGGCGGGCATGTCGGTGCTGAGCAGGTGCACGAGCATGCCGCCGAACTCTTCGGCGGGCAGGGACCTGGCCGGCATGTTCAGGTGCCGGCCGATGGCCTCGGCGATGTCGCGGACGGGCACGCCTTCGTCGCCGACGGCGTTGAGCACTGCGCCGGCGGGCGCCTGCTCGACAGCCAGCCGGTAAAGGCTGGCGGCGTCCTTCACGTGGACGGCGGGCCAGCGGCTGGCCCCGTCGCCGATGTAGCCGGAGACGCCCTTGGTCCGGGCCATGGCGATGAGCTGGGGGACGAAGCCGTGGCGTTCCCCCTGGCCGTGCACCGAGCGGGGCAGCATGACCAGGCAGGAGCGGACGCCCCTGCCTGCGGCAGCCAGCGCGGCCTGCATGTTGGTGATGCGGGCCGCGACAGGTCCGGCGGCGATGAGTTCGTCGCGTTCGGTCGCGGGTCGCGCTGGACCTGTTCGCGGAGAACGGGTACGAGGAGACGACCGTCGCGCAGATCGCGGATCGCGCCGGTTTGAACCGCGCCACGTTCTTCCGGCACTTCGCCGACAAGCGGGAGGTCCTGTTCGGCGGTGAAGACGTGCTGGCCGGGCTGTTCGCCGGCGCCATCCGGGCTGCCTCCCCGGATGCGACGCTCACCGAGTGCCTGCAGGCCGCGTTCGCGGCCGCCGGGTCCGCGATGACCCCGCCGCGGCGGGCCAAGGCCGCCCAGCGCGCGGCAGTGGTCGCGGCGAACAGCGAACTGCAGGAGCGGGGACTGCTCAAGCACGCCCGGATCGCCAGGTCGATCAACGCCGCCCTGCGCGAACGGGGCGCAGACGAGCTGACCGCCCGGCTGGGGGCGGAAGTGGGGATGCTCGCCTTCACGATCGCCGTCGAGCGCTGGATGGAGTCCGGCGACGACGAACCGTTCCCGCTGCATGCCGCAGCGGCCTTGAGCGACCTGCAGGCGCGCGCGGCCGAGCTCGGCTCCCGGTCCCGCCTTTCAGCCTGACGTGAGTTCAGCGGAGACACGGAGTCAGCGCCGAGGCGACGGTCGACCAGTTGTTGACGGCCTGATTTCCTGAGCATCCCGGCTGGGTGTCCGGCCACGATCTTTCGCGATGCCTGCTGCCCTGCGGTCACGGCGGGTCATGATTCATCTGTCCCGTTTGAAAGTAAAGATCCCTCCTCGCATCGTTTGGTCGCGGTGGCGAGGAGGGATCCGAGGCGGTGTGTCGCCCGTGTCCATCGTATGGCCGTGCCCGCTTTCTGCCGGTGCGTATGCGGCGGCCGGCCGGGAGGTGGAGTTCCCCCGTCCGGACTGCCCGTTGTGCGCCGGGCCGCTGGTGTTGTGGTCGGGTTACTGGCGTCATGTCCGGGAGACGTGCCGCTGCCGGAAGATCTTCGTGCCGCGGCTGCGATGCCCGGCGTGCCGGGTGAGCCATGCGCTGCTGCCGGCGTTCGTGCTGGCCTGGCGGCTGGATGTGGCCGAGACCGTCGGCGCGGTGATCGGGCAGGTGGCCAGCGGCGCGTGCGGGGTGCGCCCGGCCGCGGCGGGGGCGGGCGTGCCGTATACGACCGCGCGCGGCTGGGTGCGGCGGTTCCGGCGCCGTGCCCTGGAGCTGGGCACAGGGTTCGCGGCGCTGGCGGTGGAGCTGGGCGGGGACGCGCTGCGGCCGGCGGCGGACGCCGGCGGGTTCGCGCTGGCCGCGATCGGCGCGGCGTTCGGCGCGGCCGCGGGCCTGCCGGGATGGCTCGCGCTGGGCGTGTGGCGGTTCGCGTGCTCGGTGAGCGGCGGGCGGCTGATCGCGGCCAACGCAACCTCGCCCTACCTTGTGGTCGGCAAACGGCGTTTCATGCCTCCTGTCCCGCCATGACCGGCGAGAGAGGAGAACGACATGGATCACAAGCAGCAAGAGCAGGTGGCGTTGCACCGCTGGGCGGTGATCGCCGAGGCGGCCGGGCAGAAGCTGACTGCCGCGGAGCGGGGCGCGCTGGTCCGCCAGATCGCCGCGCGCGCTCACACCCACCCGGACGGGTCGTCCCGCCGCTACTCGCGGGGCACGATCGACCGGTGGCTGCGGGCGTGGCGCAAGGGCGGGCTGGAGGCGCTGCGGCCATCGCCGCGGGCCGACACCGGGACGGTCCGCGCTCACCCGGAGCTGTTCGCCGAGGCCGCGGCGCTGCGGCTGGAACTGCCCGGCCGCTCCGCCGCGCAGATCGCCTCGATCCTGTTCCACCGCCACGGGATCGCCGTCTCCGAGCGGACCGTCCGCGGCCAGCTGCGCCGCGCCGGGCTGCACCGCGAGGCCCTGGCCGCCGAGCCGAAGATATACGGCCGCTACGAGGCCGCCCGGCCGAACGAGCGGTGGATCACCGATGTCCTGGTGGGCCCGTGGGTGCCCTGGCCGAGAAGGGAAGGCTCGGCGCAGGCCCGGCTGTTCCTCATCGTCGACGACCATTCCCGGCTGCTGGTCGACGGCCGGTTCTTCGCGCACGAGAACGCCCGCGCGTGCCAGGACCTGCTGCGCCGGGCCGTCACCCGCCGCGGTGTCCCCGATGTCCTATATGCCGATAACGGCGCTCCTTTCTCGAATGCGTGGCTGGCGCGGACCTGCGCGGTGCTCGGCGTGCGGCTGGTCCACAGCCAGCCTTACTCACCGCAAGGGAGGGGGAAGCAGGAAAGGCTCAACCGCTATATCCGCGAAGCGTTCCTGGCCGAGGCCACCCATCAGGGCATCGAGTCGCTGGAGCAGCTCAATGACCTGTTCTTCGCCTGGGCCGAGCATGTGGCCAACCGGCGGGCGCACGCCGAGACCGGTCAGGCCCCCATCTGCCGGTTCGAGGCCGGCGGCCCGCCCCGCCAGGCCGATCCGGGCCTGCTGCGCGAGGCGTTCCGCTGGTCGGTGACCCGCAAGGTCACCCGCACCGCGACCGTCCCCCTGGAAGGCAACGCCTACGCCGTCGACCCGGCCCTGGCCGGCCGCCGGGTCGAGCTGCGCTACGACCCCGAGAACCTATCCCGCCTCGATGTGTTCCTCGACGGCAAGCCCGCCGGCGCCGCGGTGCCGTTCATCACCCGCCGCCACGTGCACCGGGCCGTCCCGCAGGCCACCGGGCCAGGGCCGGCCCCGACCGGGATCGACTACCTCGCCATGGTCGCCGCCGCCCACGACGAAGCCGCCGGCACCGGCGCCAAGATCGACTTCACCCGGCTGGCCATGCTGCCCGGCCGCGACCAGGAGGAACAGCGATGAGCCCGGCACCCTGGGCCGCGCACTTCGCCCTGGCCCGCACCCCGTTCGGCAAATCCATCCCGGCCCGCGACCTGTTTCCCCGGCCCGCGCACGCCGAGGCCATAGCCCGGATCAGCTTCTGCGTCGTGGAGTCCGCTCTCGGAGTGGTCACCGGAGACGTCGGCGCCGGGAAGACCGTGGCGCTGCGCGCCGCGGTCGCCGCCCTGGACCCCACCCGCCACCAGGTCATCTACATCGCCAACCCCGCCTTCGGCACCCGCGGGCTTTACGTCACCATCGTCCGCGCGCTCGGCGCCCAGCCCCGCTACCTCAAGGCCGAGCTGATGGCCCAGGCATCTGACCTGCTCGCCGCCGAGGCCGCCGAGCGGCACCGCCGGGTCGTAGTGATCTGCGACGAAGCCCACCTCCTGGACCCCGCGCAGCTCGAGGAACTCCGGCTCCTGACGAACTCAGAGATGGACTCCGCGTCGCCCTTCGCCGCCATCCTGGCCGGGCAGCCCACCCTGAACCGGCAGCTGCGGATGGGCATGTTCGCCGCCCTCGACCAGCGGATCGCCACCCGGTTCACCATCAAGCCGATGGACCTGGCCGAATCCGCCGCCTACCTCAAGCACCACCTGGCCCTGGCCGGCCGCGACGAGCCGCTGTTCGCCGACGACGCGACCGCCCGGCTGCACCGCGTCTCCAACGGGCTGCCCCGCGCGCTGAACAACGCCGCCACCGCCGCGCTCATCGCCGCCGCCGCCGACGGCAAGGACCTCATCGACGATGCCTGCGCCAAAAAAGCCGTCGCCGAGCTCACCCGCGACTGACCACGCCCCGCCCGGCAGCCCCGCCGCCCGCATGACCCCGGCCGTCGCCGCCAGGATGCGCCAGCTCGCCGCCCACGCCGAGCACCGCCACGCCATCGACGAGTTCCGCACCCAGCACGACGCCGACCACCAGGCCCGGATCAACGCGCTGCTGCAAGAGGCAATCGCGGCGCTCGCCAGCCTCCTGGACACACCCCGCCACCCCGGCAACCCCCCGGCCATCTGACCAGCCCAGCAAGCACCTACCCTCTAGAGCAGCCTGTCGCCCAGCCGACATCACCACCCAGACCTGCCAGAACATCCACATCGAACGCTGCCGACTCATGTGCAAACATCGTGGCCGCTAACACCAGTCGTCACGAAGAGATTCGCGCTACGTCCGGGCGCAGCACAGCGCGATACCTCGCTGAGCGCACTGGTCGTCGCGTATCTCAAACGGCTGCCCGGCGGCAGGTCAGTCAGGCGTCATAGCCGACTCGCTGGCCACGACCAGACCACCAGACCCACGCGTGGCCGTTCCAGTGCAGCACAACGTTCTGGTGCGCCCCGGCGCTGTCATTCCAGTAGCTCCCGACTGCCCAGCAATTCACGCCGGACGTGCAGGCGACCGACGCGAGCCTGTTCTGGGAGCCGGCACTGGTACCGCCAGGGTCGGGGACCGCGACGGCGGACCAGCTGTTGCCGTTCCAGCCGAGGACCTCGTTCAGCAGTGCCCCGGCGTGACCGTAGTTGCCCACGGTCACGCAAGTAGCGGCAGCGGTGCAGGCTACGCCGTTGAGTTCGGCGCGGCCCGGAGTGGCGACGGCGGACCATCTGGTCCCGTTCCAGCGGATGGCCCCATGGCCGCTGTCCTGCCCCCGGACTGCCCAGCAGCGAGTAGCGGCCGTGCAGCTGGCACTGGTCAGTGCGCCGCGGTCGTGGGTGGCGACCCTCAGCCATCGGCTTCCGTTCCAGCGCAGCGCCTCGTTCCGCTCGGCATTGGCCACGTCGACGTAACCTCCGACGGCCAGGCAGTCGCTGGCTGAGGTGCAGGCAATGCCAGAGAGCTTCCTGCCGTCCCCGGCGACGTTCGCGCCGGGGTTAGGTACGTTGACGGCCGACCAGCTGGCGCCGTTCCACCGCAGCTCCGCATTCCGGCTGATCCCGCGGTCACTGATGTGGATCCCGACAGCCCAGCAGTTGGCGGGCGAGGCGCAGCTGACACCATCAAGGATGTGCACGCCGGTTTCCGGGAAACCTGGATCGGGGGTGGCGATCTCGGACCAGCTGCTGCCGTCCCAGTGCAGCGCCTCGTTCAGCTGCACGGTTCCGCGGTCATAGCTTCCGACCGCCCAGCAGTTGCTGGCCGAGGTGCACGTGACCGCGGTGAGGCTGCTCTGGTGGCCCGGGCTGGTTCCGTGGTCGGGGGTGGCGATCTCGGACCAGCTGTGCCCGTCCCAGTGCAGGGCCTCGTTCAGCTCGGCAATGCCGGTCTCGTAGCTTCCGACGGCCCAGCAGTTGCGGACTGAGGTGCAGGCGACGCCCTGCAGCCTGCTGGAGATGCCCAGGCTGGGCACTGCAGGGTCAGGGGTAGTGCGGCCGGTCGCGGTACCCGCTGCCTTACCTGGCGGGCCCCCGGTCGGCCCGAACAGGAAGAAGAGCAGGCCAGCCACCGCCGCGGCGGGCACGGTCGCCAGCATGCCTTTCATCCCCATGTCGTCACCCTTCCTATCGGAGCGGGGTAGTCGGCCCGCCATCCGCGCGGCTCAACGCCGCAATTACCTCAATGCCGCAGTTACCTCTATGCCGTGATTATCGAGACTCGTCCGCAACGTGATTACCTCGATGATTCGCAGCGGCACTTCATTGTCCTCGACCCGGCGGAGGAAAGGTACTCGTCCAGCGCTCAAAGATGCGGGATAAAATATATGAAGAAGAGCAAATATCGTCGTAATGGCCAAAGCCGATCAGCGCTGCCTGCACGATGCTTCACCGCGCACCGGGACCAGGGTCCCGGCAAAAGTCGCCGGGAAGAACAACCAGCGCCCTGCGGCGCTTCGCCATGAACCCCATGGTGGCCGCGCAGCCCCGTCAATGGAACTACCGGCACGGATCTCGCCGCGAATCGCCCGCTATCGGGAACCGCATGGGGTGGTGCCCCGTCGAAGCAGCATGAGAAACGAGTTTCGGATTATCGCCGGGGTGGTAGCAGCCGCGCTCGTGGCGGTCGGCTGCGGGTCGGCGCAGGCCCCGCGACCGCAGTCGCCTCCCGTCATCAGCCGCGGCGTGGCGGCCAGGGAGCGCCCGGCGGACCCGCGTCCCTACGGAGCGGCGGACACCGCGTTCGGGCTGAACGTAATGCGGGCCTGGTGCCAGGCGGATCCGCGAGCCAACCTGGTGCTCTCGCCGGCCAGCCTGGCCACCGGGCTGGGCATGGCCTACCTCGGCGCCCGCGGCGCCACCGCCCGGACCATGGCCCGCGTGCTGCACCTGCCGGCCGCTGGCGGCCGGCGGCTCGAGGCCGGGCTGCAGGCCCGGTCGGCAGCGCTGGGCGGCCTGGACAGCCGGGGCGTCACGGTGGCCGGCAGCAACCAGGTGTGGGCCGACCCGTCGATGCCGGCCTTGCGTAGCTACCTGAACGCGGTGGCGACGGGCTACGGCGCGGGGGTACGGCGGGTGCCGTTGCTGCAGGACCCGGATCAGGCGGCCCGGGAGATCGACCAGGCGGTCGCGGCCGCCACCAGGGGGCAGATCCCCCGGCTGCTGAGCCCGGCATCGCTCGGCGGCGCCACCTGGGTGCTTACCAGCGCGCTCTACCTGCACGCGGACTGGGCCAACCCGTTCCAGGCCAGCCAGTCCGGCCCAGGCCCGTTCACCACGGCGGCCGGCCGGCGGATCAGCGTGAAGTTCATGCACGGGGGTGTCTTCCGCACGGCCAGCGCAGGCGGCTGGACCGCTGTCTCGCTTCCGTACCGCGGTCGCAAGCTGGCGATGGTGGCGCTGCTGCCCGGCTCCACCGCCCGGGGCTGCCCGATGCCCGGCGCGGCGGCGCTGGGCAGGATCACCGCCAGGCTGGCGCCGGGCGGCCCGGCTAGCGGCACGGCTGGCCAGGCGGCCGGCGCCAGCCTTAGCGGCATCGCGCTGCCGAAGGTGGACCTCAGCTCCCGGACCACCATGAACCTGCTGCTGAGCAAGCTCGGCATGGGCCTGGCGTTCAGCCAGGCCGCCGACTTCACCGGGTTGTCCCCGCAGGCGTGCTGCATCGGCCTGGTGGAGCAGGCGGCCACTCTGCGGGTCGACGAGAAGGGCACGGTGGCCAGTGCCGCGACCGCGGTCGGCGTGATGCCGAGCGCGGCGCGGGTCCAGCCGCCCCAGATCGTGTTCGACCGTCCCTACCTGCTGATGGTGACCGACACCGCAACGGGGGAGCCGCTGTTCCTGGCCAGGGTCGCCGATCCGGCAGCACCCTGACAGCCGCAGCTCGCCTGCCTGCCCAGCGCCTGCCCGCCCAGGGGTTGCGAACGTTACTGTTTGTTCGTCATGAAGCCTGCGGACAACCGCGTCCTGGCCGGGATCGAGGCCGAGCTGAGCCGGGTCATCCGCTACGACGACGAGTCCATCGCCAGTGCGAGATGGATCCGGCAGCGCTACGACTGCGGTTGCTTTCCCGGCCTCGCCGCCGCCAGGAAGGCGACCGTCGGGACGGCCTGGCACGAAGCCGGTCATGCGGTGGCGGCGCTAGCCGTAGGGGCCCGCTTCAGCTCGGCCAGCATCCATCACGGCTGCCGCAGCGAGGGCCGGGTGCACGGCATCAGGGGGGCCGGCGAGCTGGCCTTCGTCGTCGATGCGGCCGGCCAGATCGCCGAACGGCTGATGAGCTGGACCATGCTGGAGCGCGACGACGAGCTGCGGGCATGGCTGCCCACCTGGAAGGGCGACGGCGGGGACGCGCGGCACTTCCGCCGGGCACTTGGCGGGCGGTTCGGCTCTGACGAGTGCGGCGCATGGCGCTACAGCGAGCAGCTGCTGACCCCGCTGCGGCTGACGATCAGGCAGGTGGCCAGGGCGCTGCTCGTGCATCCGCGGCACCTGCCGTACGACGTAGTGGCCGCGATCGCTGATAGCTGCTGAGGCCGGGCCGGCCGCGCCAGTTTGACGCGCCTAACCGTACTGATTATCGTTTTCATTTGTACCGGTCGTGCAGACCCCGGCGCTCCAGCCAGCAGCCACAGTGCGTACAACAGCCACAGGGAATGGAACGTTCGTCATGCCACCTCGTCCCCGCAGCGGCGTCGCCGGGCTCGCCCAGGCGGCGCCTGCCACCGGCCTGAGCACGACAGCCGGGCTGGTGATGACCTTGCTCGCGGCGGTCCTGCTCGCGACGGCCTGCTCGGCTGGGCCGGGGCCGGCCGCCACGGCCGACAGCGCCAAGGTCATCGCCGCGGTCGGGGCCGAGAACGAGTACGCCAACGTGATCAGCCAGATAGGCGGCAGGTACGTCCAGGTCACCGCCGTGCAGAGCAACCCCAACACCGATCCGCACACGTTCGAGGCGAGCCCGAGCGTGGCCAGCGCCATCGACGGCGCGCAGCTCGTCGTGCAGAACGGCGTCGGCTACGACTCCTACATGAACAAGATCGAGGACGCGACGCCGAACCCGGCCCGCAAGGTCATCGACGTGCAGAACCTGCTGGGCCTTCCGGACAGCACGCCCAACCCGCACCTGTGGTACAAGCCGTCCACCATGCCGGCCGTCGCGAAGGCGCTCGCCACCGACCTGTCCGCGCTGCAGCCCGCGCACGCCGCTTACTTCAGCGCACGCCAGCGCGCGTTCGACCGCTCACTTCAGCCCTGGTACCGCGCGATCGCGCAGTTCAGAGCCGACTTCGGCGGTACTCCCGTCGCGACCACGGAACCAGTCGGGGACTACATGCTCCAAGCAGCGGGAACGAGGAATTTGACGCCATTCAGCTTCCAGGCCGACATCATGAACGGGGTAGATCCGGCACCGCAGGACGTGGCGCTCCAGGACAGCTTCTTCTCCGCCCACAAGGTAAAAGTGCTGGTCTACAACCAGCAGGTGACCGACTCGCTCACCCAGTCGTTCCTGAGCGCGGCCAGGCGCTACGGCATCCCGGTGGTCGGGGTGTACGAGACCATGCCGGCCCACTACGACTACCAGTCGTGGATGCTCGCCGAAGTCCAGGCGCTGCGGCGCGCCGTCACCGGCAACGTCTCGACGGAGAAGCTGTGACAACCTCGACGGAGAAGCTGTGACGACCTCGACGGAGAAGCTGTGACGACCTCGACGGAGAAGCTGTGACGACGGCCCGGCAGCTCACCGGCAGCAGCGCGGACATGCTGGCCGTGGACGGCGTCAGCGTGCGCCTGGGCGGCCGCGAGGTGCTGCGGGACGTCCGGTTCGCCGTCCGGGCCGGCGAGTTCGTCGGCCTGATCGGGCCGAACGGCGCGGGCAAGACCACGCTGCTGCGGGTCATCCTCGGGCTGCAGCAGCCGTCGGCGGGCACGGTCAGCATCGACGGCGCGGCCCGGACCCGGCACGCTCCGGCGATCGGGTACGTACCGCAGCAGGTGGTGCTGGACCCCGACATGCCGCTTCGCGCCCGCGACCTGGTCGGGCTGGGCCTGGACGGGAACAGGCTCGGCGTCCCGCTGCCGTCCCGCGGGCGCAGGAAGCTGATCGACGAGACCCTACGGGCAGTCGGCGGCGAGCGATTCGGCGGCGAGCGGGTGGGCAATCTCTCCGGCGGCGAGCAGCAGCGGGTGCTGATCGCGCACGCCCTGATCAGCAGGCCCAGGCTGCTGCTGCTCGACGAGCCGCTGGCGAACCTCGACATCTCCAGCGAGCAGGAGATCGTGGAACTGCTCGCCCGCGTCGCCGCGGTGCAGCGGATCTCGGTGCTGCTTTCCGCGCACGAGATGAACCCGCTGCTGCCGGTGATGGACCGCGTCGTCTACCTGGCGGCCGGGCGGGCCGCCAGCGGGACCACCGACGAGGTCATCACGACCGAGGTCCTCAGCCAGCTGTACGGCCAGCACGTCGACGTGATCCACGTGCACGGCCGGATCCTGGTCGTCGCCGCGCGCGGCGACGGGCCTGCGGAGCCGGTCGGCGAGGACGGCGCGCACTGCGCCGTGCGGACAGTGCCGGACTGGGAATGACCGCCGGACCGGGAGTGACCGCCGGACCGGGAGTGACCGCCGGGCTGGGAGTGACCGCCGGACCGGGAATGACCGCCGGGCTGGGAATGACGCACGTGCTCAGGGCGATCGTCGAGCCCGGCTTCCTCGGCAACGGGCCCGTCCGGGTAGCGCTGCTGGCCGGCGGGGTGGTCGCGCTGGTGTCCGGGGTCGTCGGCATGTTCACCGTGCTGCGCGGTCAGGCGTTCGCCGGGCACGCGCTGGCGGACGTCGGTGCGACCGGCGGGTCGGGTGCGTTCCTGCTGGGAGTCAACCCGCTCTGGGGCTTCGTCGGCATCGGCGTGGTGGCCGCCGGGGTGATGGAGATCATCGGGATCCGGCGGCCGCGGGGGCGGGACGTGGCTACCGGGATAGTGCTAGGCGCCGGGCTCGGCCTCGCGGCCCTGTTCCTCTACTGGGGGACGACGTTCACGAACACGACCGGCGCGACCATATCGGTCCTTTTCGGCTCCATGTTCGTGATCAGCGGCTCGACCGTCCCGGTGATCATCGTGTTCAGCCTGCTGGCCCTCGGCGTCGTGGTCCTGCTCTACCGGCCGCTGCTGCTCAGCTCGGTGAGCACCGAGATGGCAGCGGTCCGCGGCGTCGCGGTGCGGATCACCGGCGTGCTGTACCTGCTGGCGATGGCCGTCGCGGTATCACTTGCGGCCCTGACGATCGGCGCGATCCTCAGCACGGCGTTGCTGGTGGGGCCGGCCGCGACCGCGCTGCGGCTGACCAGCAAGACGGGCCTGGCGATGCTCTGGTCGGGCCTGATCGGGGTGGCCGCCACCTGGCTGGGCATCCTGCTGGCCTACGACAGCTTCTACTGGCCGCCGGTCCGGCACGGCTGGCCGGTCAGCTTCTTCGTGGTGACCCTGGTCTTCGTCTTCTACCTGCTCGCCCAGCTGCCGCCCGTCGGCCGGGTCAGCGGCGCGCGCGCCCGGCGAGCCAGGGACGGCAGGTAACCGCGATGTTTTCCGGCTTCATGGTGAACACCTGGACCGTGGCGACCATCGTCGCGGTGGTGGCCGGCATGGTGGGTTTCTTCATCGTGCTGCGGGGCTCGTCCTTCGTCGCCGACGCGGTGCCGCAGGGCGCGTTCGCCGGCGCGGCCGGAGCCAGCCTCATCGGCGTCTCCACCCTCGTCGGGCTTGCCGTCTTCTCGCTCATCGGCGCGCTGGGGATCGGCTGGCTCGGCCGCCGCAGCCGGCCGGACGTGGCCACCGCGCTGGCCCTGGTGGTCATGCTAGGTCTCGGCGCGCTGTTCCTGAGCATGAGCACGGAGTACGCGCCGGAGATCTACTCGCTGCTGTTCGGCGAGGTGCTCGGCGTCAGCAGCAGCGAGGTGGCCCCCGTCGCCGCGCTGGGCGCCGTCTGCGTGGCCGCGATCATCACCTTGTACCGGCCGCTCATGCTCGCCTCGGTGATGCCGCAGCTCGCCGAGGCGCGGGGGGTGCGCAGTTACCGGGTCCAGATGTGCTTCCTGGTGGTCGTCGCGCTGGCGACCAGCATGGCGGTACCGGTGGTCGGCGCGCTGCTGATCTTCAGCCTGATGATCGGCCCGCCCGCCGCGGCCCGGTCGTTCACCACCAAACCGCTGCTCGCCATGGCGCTCTGCGCCGTCATCGCGCTGGCGACGGTGTGGGTCGCGATCGCGGCGTCGTACATCTCGAACTGGCCCGTCGGGTTCTTCGTCGGCGCGCTCGGCGCTGTCTGCTACGGCACCGGGCGCGCATGGACGGCCTGGCTGCGGACCAGGGCGGTGCGCAGCAATGCCCGCCCGCTCGCCGCGTAGGCCCGCCCGCTCGCCGCGTAGGCTCGCCGCTCGCTGAGGATCAGGTGCCTCCGGTGCGCTGCTGCTCAGGGCTGCTGGAAGTCCGGGGTCTCCCAGATGCGTTCCTGCATGTACTGCTTGACCTTGGCGATGTACTGCAGGGCTGGGGCGGTGCGCCAGCGCCCGGCGAACCAGCGACCGACGCAGCCCCAGACGTCGCCCTTGTGGTACTGGCTGCCGCGCTGCACGGTATTCAGCCAGGTCTCGTATCCGTCGTAGCAAGAGCGCCAGATGGCGTAGGCGGTGTCGGCGTTCATCGCGGTGGAGCTGCCGATCCCCGGCCAGCTCGACGTCTCGTAGGGATACCTGTTCTGCAGGATGCCGTAGCTCTGCGCGCACTGACCCTGGGCATTGAGAGTGCGGTGGCCCGGCGGGCAGGCACTGGCGTCCGTCCCCCAGTCGCCCTTGGTGGTCTGGCGCCACCAGCTTTCCACGGCGGCCTGCGCGAACACGATGTTCTGGTTGATGCCCCACTTGCAGGCGGCCCACCGCAGGATCTCCTTGGTCGTCCCGGTGAAGTCGCCGTTGATCCGCGGCGCGATCAGCGTGTCGGCGGCCGGCTCGTCGCCCTGCAGGAAGTCAGGTCCGACGTGCTCGCCGGTCTGGCGGTTGAACCGCCTGTTCACGCCCTTGTTCTCCGGCATCGGCCGCGCGCGCACCCACTTCGCGCACTGCGCGCCGGAGGGGAGCTTCGCCCCCGGCGGGAGAGTGCGGAAATGAACCGGCGCAAGGGCGGCTTGGAGGCTAGCCGTAGGAGCCGTAGGAGATGGCGACGGCGTGGGCGGCGGCGAGGAAGCGACCGACGCGGATGGTGCTGCCTGGACGGCCGATGCCGCGTCACTCCCGGTACCCGAGCTGGTACCCCGTGCCCCCGGGGCTCCGGAACCAGACCTGCGGATCGCCGCCACGGCTGATGCCTGGTGGGAGCCGGTCCCGAGCACGTTACCCAGACCTGAGTACTGCGCGATCGCGATACCCCCGGCAATGACGACGACTAGCAAGATGAAGAATCTGCCAGTGCCCCTGCCGTGCCGTGCCCTGCGCGCGTGATTTGCGGAGCCCATAGTCCGATATCTGTACTCCTATCGTGCAATTGGTGTCAATCATCTACGAATCCTGTGATCACCTCTGATTTCATTACTCGTGCAGCAGGCCGCCAGCGGCGGGTTCCGGTTGATGCTCACTCGGCGCAGCTAGGCCGCCAGCGGCGAGTCCGTTCGGTGGTCACTCGTCGCGCAGCCAGGCTGCCAGTGGTCCGCCCGCAAGGTGGTCGTCCTTCGACGGCCCCGATTCCGGGCGCTGGCCCTGGCCGGCCGACGCCGCCCGGGCCTTGAGTTCCCGCTCGACCATCGCAACCAGGTCCGGATGGGCGCTCAGCCCGCGCAGCAGACCAGGCGGGAGCCCCAGTTGGCGGCTCGCCTCAGCCACCACAGGCTGGATCATGCCGAGTGTCGCCGCCAGGACGTCGTCCCGTTTGAACTCCGGAGGAAGGTCGTCAAGCTGCAGCTGCGCCGGGTGGTAGAACGCCCCGTCCGGGCCGGGAAGCCAGGCAGCCGCCATCGCCGCGGCGCCGGCCGCGGACTTCAGCTCCTCCCTGCTGGAATCGGCGAACTCCAGCCGGACGGATCGCTCGACCACCCCGGCCAGCAGGTCCCGGTTGGGCACAAGCAGCAGGTTCCAGACGTACTCCGACCGGCGATGTCCCGGGTGGCTCAGCGCGAATTCCAGGCCATCGATGACAGCGGAAGGATCAAATCCGTGCAGGCCGCGCTCGTACCGCGCGAACTCCTCGGCGACGACGACGTGCCCGTGACTGTCCGGGCTCCGCGCGTGCACGGCGACGGTGTCCCGCACGCCCATCTCGCGCAGCTGCGTCAGCCACGGCCCGTAACCATCCCGGGCGAACCAGGCGTCAGGGTTCCCGCGAAAGTAGATCTCCAGGTCCGGTGTCCGCTGGTAGAGACTGACCGGCGTCATCAGGCGCTGCTCGCCGCTCGCGGCGTTCTCCCCGACCAGGAAGGCCGTCCCCCTGAGCTTGCCTGCAAGCTGCTCCCGCCGGCCCGAGGGCGCCTCCGCCAGCGCGCGCGCCACCCGCTCAAGATCGTCTTCGTGCTGTGCCGCGTCCAGCTGCGCCGCATCGGTGTCCGCGTACCGGGGCAGGATGATCTCCAGGACCTCGGCCACCACATCCGGCTCGCCGAGCTGAAGCGCCGTCAGGAAATTCCGGGCATCAGGAAACCGCGCGATAGCCCGTCGCACCGTCGGCAGGCTCGTCCCGGCCGGGACGGGAAGACCGGCCGGGACGGGAAGACCGGCCGCCTCCGGCAGGTCGGCCGCCTCTCGAAGATCCACCCTTGGAAGGCCAGTCGCCTCCGGCAGATAGGCACCCGGGCGGCCGTTGGCGTCGAAGGGCGCTACCTGGCTGCCATCCTCCAGGCGGATGATCGGCTTCGACCTGGCGGGACCAGGCTCCTGGCCGGGATAATCCGGTGAGATCCATAGGGCCAGGTGCTGATGCAGGAAGGCATAAAGGCGCCGTATCCAGGCATCTGACTGGGCCGCGAGAAACTCGCCGTCGAGACTCGCCACGAAGGACTCCGGCGTGACCTCGGCGACGCCGATCTCCTCGCGCAGGTAGTGCCAGAGGGCAGGCGTCCCGTCATGGGTGATGGACTCGTCCGCGAAGGCGCGGCAGCGGCCGGCCCCCGCTAGCGTGCCCAGCTGGTCGGGGGACAGCAGCTCGCGGAGCCCGGCCCCGCGGGCCAGCGCCAGCTCGTCCGCGCGGCCGTAGCCGCCGCCGGCAACCGGAATGAGTGACCCGTGGGTCAGGGCTTCGCGGGCGCTATCGAACAGGCCGCGGAACATGGTGCCCGGGCCGAACCGAGCCACCTCAAGCGGCATGGCGCGCAGGACATCGACGGTGAGCAGCCCGTCATCGCGCAGATCCGCCAGGACGGCCGTCAGCAGCACCGCTGTCTCGGCTACCAGGAACTGGTTCCACGGATCCTGCTCGGGGACGTTGTCGCGAGCCGGCGTCGTCCGGTAAGGCCCCTGGATCAAGAAACCGAGAAAGGTCTCCTTCTGCGTGGGAAAGAACACGACGAGCGGCGATTCCGGGCACGGGGTCAGCCGCGCCCCGGCGATTCCCTGGCGCACAGGGAAAGCAATCTCGACCCGCTGACCGGCCTGGTCGGCTGCGTCGATATCACGGTGCCAGACGAGCCATTCCTCGACGGCGCCGTCGCTTGACCGCCGGAGCCTGACCTGACGACGCGCCGCGGCCCGGATGGCTACCGCGTCATCCGGGACCGCGTCATCCGGGACCGCGTCATCCGGGACCGCGTCATCCGGGACCGCGTCATCCGGGACCGCGTCATCCGGGACCACGTCATCCGGGACCGCGCGCTCCAGGACCGCGCGCTCCAGGACCGCTGCGAGAACCTGACGCCCGCCGACGGCCACGCGCTCGATGTGCCGCAGGAACAGCAGCGTCCCGAGCCCGAGGTCGGCCAGGGCCGCGGAGATCTCCGCCACCGCAGCGGCCGGGGAAAGATCGCCCCGGTCAAAGGGAAAGATGAACGCGGTCTCGCCTGCGCCGCCGCCTGTGCTGCCCCCCGCGCCGCCCGCGCTGTCATCTGCGCCGCTTCCTGCGCCACTTCTTGCGCCACTTCCTGCGCCACTTCTTGCGCCACTGTCCGGAGCGATGGCAACCGGACGGACGTAGTTCTCGATGCGGAAATGCTCGCCCGGGCTGTGGACGCTGGGCGTCTGCGTGTAGGCGTAGACCGACTTGAACCCGATGCCGAACCTGCCGATCGCCGTCAGGTCGCCGGATTTCGCGGAATTCCCGACTCCGCAGATGCCCCGGACATCGGTCTCGGTGAAGGGCCGGCCATCGTGCCGTACCTCCAGGCGATCGTCGAAGAGCTCAAACGCCAGTTGCCTCGCGCCGGCGTCCTCGGCATTCTGGATCAGCTCGAAGATGAAGTGCGTCCGGTCGCTGTAAAGCTGCCCGAGAAGATCGAGCACGGCCGTATCCGTCCCGTACCGGGTGATGTTCTCCGCACGGATCTTCTCGTAGTCAGCGGGCACCAACGACCTCCGCGCGCAGCTTACGGCACGCCTCTGGCAGGTCATCGGGGCGCCTGGCCAGCGAGATCAGCTCAGGTGCTGCTGACGATGAAGGTCCCGGCCATGCCTTCCTGCGCGTGTCCGGGGACCGGGCACAGGTAGCGGTAGGTCCCCGGCGTGCCGGCGGTGAAGCTGAGCGTTCCCGCGTGCATGCCCGCGGACGTGGGGTTGCCGAGGAACCACAGCGCCGAGCCGGGGAACGCCGGGCTGGCTGTCATCATCGGCATCGGGGAGGACCTGGCGCCGCTGGCAGTGACGACGAGACCGTGCGCGGTGTCCGGGTCGGCGTTGATGACTTCGATGCTGACATGCGCGCCGGCTGTCACGACGATGGCCGGGTTCACCATCCCGGCGATGCGGAAGGTCTCATCGGGACCGCCGGAGGGGCTGGCGAGGACGGTGAGCCGGACGCTGGTACCGGAGAAGGTGATCCGGTGCTGCGTGCGGCTTGCCGTGGCGCCGGCCGGGCCCTGGCTGCCCAGCCGGGCAGCCCGGGCCGGGCTCACCCGGGCACCGGGGGCGTTCGCGAACAGGGCGCCCATGACCTGGCCGACGTCGCTGGAGGAGCCCATCATGAAGCCCGGCAGGGCGCTGCCGCGCATCCAGGCCGGCGCGCCCGGACCGCCCGTCATCCAGTGTAACCCAGCCCGCCCGTCATCCAGCTGCGGGACGGCGTGCTGCCCATCATCGAGCCGGACGAGCCGGAGTACAGGCGGCCCATCATCGACCGGTAATACGCATACGCGGCACCGGGCGCGGTAGCCGCAGCGGGCGCCTGCCCGGTCGGCCCGCAGGCAGCAATGGTGCTCAATCCTGCCGCGGTGACGGCGGCGATGACAATCGCCGCGGCGTAGCGGGTGCGCTTCATGAGATTCCCTCTTGTGGTTCGGTGCCTGCCCGTCATGGATGAGCGGCGCTGAGCCTGTGTAAGCTCAGCGCCGCCCGGCTGGGTGGTTCAGCGCCGTCCGGCGGGCTCGGCTGTAGGCCGGGTCGCGCCGTTTGCCGTTGCGGCGACAGGGACGACCGGAACGGTAAGGACCGGGATGACCGGGACCGGGGCAACCGCGACCGGAACGGTAAGGACCGGGATGACCGGGACCGGGGTAACCGGGACCGGGGTAACCGGGACCGGCTGCTGCTGGACAGGGCGACGGCCCACCTCGGCGATCTTCCACCACCATGAGATCTTCTTCTCGAGGTAGTGGTCGATGCTGTAGGTGTCCGGGCCGGTGTAGGCGGCCAGCGTGAGCAGGCACATGAACACCAGGGCGTAGATGATCGAGGTGCCGATGTCGGTTGCCCCGGAGGCGTACGGCCCGCCGAACCCTTCGGCCACCCCCCAGATCACCAGGCTGAACACCGCGCAGGTGATGTAGCTGACCTTGCGGGCGAACCCGAACAGCAGGGCCAGCGCCACGAGAGTCTCAAGGACCGCAACCAGGTAGGCATAGAACCCCGGGTGCGGGCTCTGCAGGTTTGTCCAGAAGCTGAAAAATGGCTTGAGCCATCCGGGCTGGCCCTGCCCGGCGCCCGAGATCATGCCCATGTAGCCGGACCGGAATCCCGGCAGCCACTTGAGCACGGCGTCGATCAGCCAGATCGTCCCGAAGGTGATCCGCAGGGCGTACTTCGGCCACGCCGGGAAGTTCCTTCCGGTCGCAGTTACGGTGCTTACCATCATGACCCTCCGATAACACGGCGAGAACGCAGCTCGTCTCGCTCATCTCGATGGTCCGACCAGCACGCCGACGGTGCAGTGCCGTCCGGCACCTTATGGCGGGACCTAAGCCGCTACTCCTTACGGGCAGGCTCCTTACGGGCAGGCTCCTTACGGGCAGGCTCCTTACGGGCAGGCTCCTTACGGGCAGGCTCCTTACGGGCAGGCTCCTTACGGGCACGCCAGGACAGGCTGAACGGCGTCCTCGCTCACCAAGCGCATTACGCGGTTCCCTGACGGCGGCCTAAATACCCTAGGGGGGTATAGTCTGGAGCACCTGCTGCCGGAGCACCTGCTGCCCGGAGAAAACGACGATGGTGCTGGTCCGATCGTCGTTTCGGATGACGGTTCCGGCAGCCCCGGGAGGGAGACGTCGTGCGGTGGCTGCATGCCCTGGGTCATGCCCTGGCCATCACCGGGTCGATGACCTGGGAGATCTTGTGGGCGCTGATCCTGGGCTTCGCCCTGTCCGCCGTGGTGCAGGCCGTGGTGCGCCGCTCCACCATCATCCGGCGGCTCGGTGACGACCGGCCCAGGACGCTGGCCCTGGCGGCCGGACTCGGCGCCGCCTCGTCCTCCTGCTCCTACGCCGCGGTTGCGCTGGCGAGGTCGCTGTTCCGGCAGGGCGCCAGCTTCGCTGCGGCGATGGCCTTCGAGATCGCCTCCACCAACCTGGTCGTCGAACTCGGCGTCATCCTGGCCCTGCTGATCGGCTGGCAGTTCACCCTGGCGGAGCTGGCCGGCGGCCCCATCATGATCATCCTGGTGGCGCTGGTGTTCCGGCTCTGCCTGCGCCAGAAGCTGCTCGACGCCGCCGCCGCCCAGGCCGCCAGGGGCCTGCGCGGGTCCATGGAGGGGCACGCCGCGATGGACATGACCATCGCCGCCGGCGGCAGCCTGTGGCAACGGCTCGGGTCACCGCAGGCGCTCACCTCGGTATCGCGCATCTTCGTGATGGAGTGGGCGGCGGTCATCCGCGACGTCGCGGCCGGCCTGCTGATCGCCGGGGCGGTCGCCGCATGGGTACCTGACAGCTTCTGGGGCCGCCTGTTCCTGTCCGGGCACCCGCTGGCGTCCCGGCTGCGGGGGCCGCTGATCGGGCCCGTCGTCAGCCTGCTGAGCTTCGTCTGCTCGATCGGCAACGTGCCGCTGGCCGGGGTGCTGTGGAACGGCGGGATCAGCTTCGGCGGCGTCGTGGCATTCCTGTTTGCCGACCTGATCATCGTGCCGATCCTGGTGATCTACCGCAAGTACTACGGCACCAAGATGATGCTGTTCGTCCTGGCCACCTTCTACGCCACCATGGCCGCCGCCGGATACCTCACCGAGCTGATCTTCGGCGGCCTCGGCCTCATCCCGGCCGGCCGGCACGCCAAGGTGACCGGGGCATCCGTGCAGTGGAACTACACCACCGTCCTGGACGTCATCTTCGGAATCCTCGCCGCCGCCCTGTGCTACCGCTTCGTCCGCACCGGCGGGATCCCGATGCTCAAGATGATGGGCGGGCCACCCGGCGCCGCGGGCGACTCTCGCGATCACCACGCCGGCGCCGGGCCGCCGTCTTAAGCCAACATGCACCAGCCTTACCCGGGTAGCGTCCAGATGCCGGAACTCCAGCCAGGCTGCGCCCCGATGAACCCGGCGCCGGTCCCGATCCTCGTACTCGTGCGGGCATCGCCTGCATGGCGCTGACCGCCGACCACCTGCACTCCCAGGCTCGGCGTGCAGGGCCGTCAGGTGCCGCACCGGGCACCGGCCGGAACGGCTGCTTGACATTATCGAATACAGGTTCGATAGTGTCTCTACGGGGCGGGGATCGTGCTGGGGGCGGGGATCGTGATGGGGGCAGGGATCGTGCCGGATGGGGGCGGGGATCGTGCCGGATGGGGGCGGGGATCGTGCAGCTCATGTCGTTGTCTGCGCGACAGGGCGGGGACGGGCCGCCGCCGCGCGGCAGGGTTCCGTCGGCCAGCGAGATGCTGCACGGTGGCTGCGTTATTCCCGGGGTTGGCCTGCCATCTGGGGACGAAGCGCTTTGCGGTGCGGACGTGCTGCCGGTGCTCCCCGCGCTGCGGGGGTTGCTGCCGGACGGGCTGCCGCGCGGGTCGGTCGTGGCAGCAGCGGACCCCGGCCTGCTCTGCCTTGTGCTCGCTGCCGGGGCATCGACCGCCGGGTCCTGGTGCGCGATAGCCGGGCTGCCGGATCTCGGGGTGGTGGCGGCGGCGGACGCTGGCCTGGATCCCGGCCGGCTGCTGCTGGTCGCGGATCCCGGCGAGGGCTGGCCGCAGGTGGTCGCATCCCTGCTTGACGGCTGTGAGCTAGTGATCCTGCGCCCGCCGACCCGGCCGTCCGCCCAGGTGCGCCGCCGTCTTGAGGCAGTGACGCGGCGGCACGGGGGCGTCCTGGTGGTGGCGGGGGACTGGGACGGAGCGCAGTGCCGGGTGATCGTCGCCCGTCAGGAATGGGCGGGGATCGGGGCCGGCCACGGACGGCTGCGTGCCCGCCTGGTGCAGGTGGTGACGGACGGGCGCGGCGCGGCCGGGCGGCCGCGGGCCCGGTGGCTGTGGCTGCCGGGCCCGGACGGCACCGTGGCGGTCGTGGCCGCCGGCATCGGCGGCGGGCTGGAAGCCGGCGGGCTAGGGGTCGGCGGGCTAGAGGTCGGCGCGCTCGACGACGGCAGGGACGGGGATACGGGCGAGGTCATCGCGCCCTGGCGCGGGATGAGCGCGGGATGAGCAAGGCGCGGGGCGGACCACGGCGGGTGCTGGCCGTGTGGTGCCCGGACTGGTCGCCCGACGCGCCGGTCGCTGGCCCGGAGGCGCGGGCATTTGAGCAGGTGGTAAGCGCGGTTGCGGAGTTCTGCCCGCGGGTGGAGGTTGTACGCCCAGGGATCTGCGCCATCGGCGCTGAGGGGCCAGCCCGGTACTTCGGCGGCGAGGAAGCCCTCGTTAGGAAGATCACGGACACGGTGAACGCCCTTGGTGTCGTCTGCCGGGCAGGGGTCGCTGACGGCTTGTTCGCTGCCCAGCTCGCGGCCCGTTTCCCTGCCTGGGCCGCGCCGTCCGGGGCCGGCCCGCGAGCTGGGCCGTCCGGGGCCGGGCCGTCCGGGGCCGGGCCGTCCGGGGTGGTTGTGACGCCAGGCAGGACGGCCGCGTTCCTTGCCCCATATCCGGTCAGCGTGCTTGACGTCCCCGGGCTCGCCGACCTGCTGCCGCGGCTGGGAATCTGGACGCTGGGGGATTTTGCCAGGCTCCCGGCGGCCGATGCGGCGAACCGGTTCGGCATGCCGGGCGTGCGCGCCCACCGGCTGGCGCGCGGCCTGGACCCCCGCCCGCTGGCGCCCCGTCAGCCGTCAGCTGACCTTTCCGTGCACGTCGACTTCGATCCGCCGGCCGACCAGGCCGAGCCGGTCGTGTTCGCCGCGAAGGCACTCGCCGAGCGGATGCAGGCCGGCCTCGCCGCCCGCGGGCTAGCCTGCGTGCGAGTGCAGGTGCAGGCAGCGTGCGAGGACGGGCGGGACATCACCCGGCTGTGGCGGCACGACGGGCTGCTGTCGGCACTGGCGGTGGCTGAGCGGGTGCGCTGGCAACTGGACAGCTGGCGGACCGGCCAGGACGCGCGGCGCAGTGGCCCCGGCCAGGACGCGCGGCGCAGTGGCCCCGGCCCGAGTGGTCCTGGCACGAGTGACCCGGGCGAGGCCGGCCTGGCCGGCGGGATCATCCGGCTGCGGCTGATCCCCGATCAGCTGGTGCGCGACGAGGGCCGTCAGCTCGGCCTCTGGGGTGACGCCGTGATCAGTGACCGGGTCGCCCGGGCGGCGACCAGGGTGCAGGCCATGCTCGGGCATGAGGCAGTGATGCAGCCTGTGCTGGCCGGGGGGCGCGACCCCGCCGAGCAGGTGACGCTGGTGCCGTTCGGCGATTCCAGGGCACCTTTCCGGCCGGCGGGCCGTCCGTGGCCGGGGCGGATCCCCGCTCCGGCTCCGGCCACCGTCTACCCGGTCCCGCTGGCTGCCCGGGTCACCGACGATTCGGGGGACGCGGTGGCCGTCACCGGCCGGGCCGTGGTCTCCGCGCCGCCGGCCCGGCTGTCCGCGGCCGGCGGGCCGTGGCTGACGGTCACCGCCTGGGCCGGGCCGTGGCCGGTCACCGAGCGGTGGTGGGCCGCGGCGAGCGCACGCCGGCGTGCCCGGTTCCAGCTGGTCACCGGGGACGGGAACGCCTGGCTGGCGGCCGTCCAGGATGGCCAGTGGCTGATCGAGGCCAGCTACGACTGACCTGCCCGGATGGTCGCGCCCGAGCGGCGGAATCAGGCTGAGCAGGTCAGCCGGAGGCCGCCACGAGTTCGGGCACGAACAGCGCGGCGTTGACAGTGCCGACGCCGCTGGCAAGGTCGTAGCCTTGGCCGTCGAAGCCCTTGTCATACAGCGGCGCGAGGTTATAGGCCTCGTGGTACTGGAACGGCGCGTAGCAGGCGATACCCAGCTGCTCCTCGCACTGGGCGGTCGTCGGCGGCGTCAGGAAGGAGACACCGCTCAGGACGTGGGCGAGCGGAACAGGAACAGGGACCGGGCTCGGCGCGGTGGCCGGCGCACCGCTGGCGACGGCGGCTCCGGCGGCGGCTCCGGCGGCGGCCAGGGCCGTCCCTGCGAG
>Ga0302325_10005627_pt1 | contig 28434 bp, 24 predicted proteins | sample Palsa_T0_2_FD_201948 | JGI IMG/M metagenome (GOLD analysis project Ga0302325, IMG submission 201948) | Peat permafrost microbial communities from Stordalen Mire near Abisko, Sweden - Palsa_T0_2 | ecosystem: Environmental > Terrestrial > Soil > Palsa > Peat permafrost | place: Sweden: Abisko...
AGGTGGGCATGTTGAAATAGCGGCCATATTCCTGAACCATGATGTCGCCGGCCACTTTGGACGCGCCGAACAGGGAATGCTTGCTTTGATCGATAGAGAGATCTTCGGAAATGCCGTTCTCGAACGCAGGATCGGCATACTCGAAGCGGGCGCCCAGTTCCCGCAGCGCAATCAGGTTGGGCCGGTCCCCGTAGACTTTGTTGGTGGACATGTGGATGAACGGCGATTCGGGGCAGGAGCGCCTGGCGGCTTCGAGAAGATGCAGCGTTCCCAGCGCATTCACTTCGAAATCGAGAAAGGGAATAGCGGCGGCGCGATCGTGCGAAGGCTGCGCGGCGGCATGAATGATCAAGTCCGGACGCACTTCGTCCACGAGCGCGAGCACTCCGTCCCGATCGCGGATGTCTAACAAGGCGTGGCGGTAGCCGGGAATTTCCCGGCGCAGGCGCTCCAGCACCCAACTGGTGTCCCCCTCCGGTCCGAAAAAAACCGCACGATGATTGTCGTCGATTCCGTGAATCTGGAAGCCCTGGCGAGCGAAAAATCTCGCAACTTCCGAACCAATCAGTCCGCAGGAACCTGTAACCAATACCTTCGGCATGTTCTCCCAACAACCTCCCGTTGGCTGGTCTCCTTGCACCTCATTGTCTTCCCACATCCTATGATCTGCCAAATCTTGACCGCTTACCGCCCATGTTCCCTGGGCAGTGGAGTTGCTACATTTTCCTGAGAATCGAGGGCAATTCGGAGCGCTGCTCTTTTTGGTGGCCCGCCCTTGAGGCGAGACACGGCAACAGCGCCGCGTAAACGCGAAGTGTGAATCCTGCTCTGATTCGTGTCGAGGGAATTTTCCGCCAGCCTGTTACGTTCCCGAGAGGAGCGTCCGATAAGACCGCTTGCTCACACGCGCGGCTCAGATTCCCCGCGTTACAGAGCCGCGACCGTAAGGGAGCCGGTTTCGACACAGGCTCCTAAACTAGCAGGCTGCTGAAAAAGTCGTTTGGAACCGACTCCCTTCACGGTCGCGGCTCGGTAAAGCACCTGCAAACACGCATTCGCGACAATGAGCCGCGCGCGTGAGCAAGCGGCCTTTTTGGACTTTAGACACGCCGGCTCGTTCAGTAAATAAAAACGGCGGCGGGGGTCGAACCGCACCCTCCCGCCGCCGGCTGGAACCAGGTTTTAGCCTTGCGGCTAATGACCGGACCCTGGTTAGTTGACTGCCAACGTTACACCGGCCTGGCTGGTTACTCCGCCCGCCGTGACCAGTACCGGCACGGAGCCGGCCGTGATGTTTTTGGACGGAACGGTAGCATTAATCTGATACAGACCGGCAACCGAGTCGGCGACCCAACCCGCGTAGGTGACGGTTGCGGTCTGGCCGGCAATGCTGACGGTGGGTGAAGCTGCGAAGCAGGGCGGGTACTTGTTGGTCCCGAGATTGGTCGTCAGGATGACGGCTCCGTCGTCGTCGGTCCAGGGGGTGCCGGGCGGCGTTGCGAGAGCGTTCACGGCGGCGAAGTAGTTGGCCGGCGAGATGCAGGAGCTGGGGAACTTGAGCGCGGTGGTGACGCTGGCGTCGCTGGCAGTGCTGGTTGGCGCGCCCAATCCGCTCAGGTAGATCATTACCGTGGAGCCCGGTGCGGCCGGATTGGTGGAGGAGTTCACCGAAGAATCGGAGTTCAGGATCGCGCCCTGGCCCTGTCCATCGGCGCCGGTGGAAAAGACGCCCGGATTGGTTGCGACGGGAACCGCCTGATAGGGGTTGGTGGCGTTGGAAGCCGTTCCGTAGGAGACTACGATTTGCAGGTTGGTGATGCCCGACGCAGTGACTCCGGATGGAACCAGAGCGTTGATCTGCGTGTTGGAGATGTAGATCAGGCGGGCCTGGTCGATGAGCGTTGAGGCTCCCACTGTGCCCTGCTTATAGAACGAGACGGTGAGCGAGTTGGAGCCGCCGGTTGGGACCACAAGCGTGTTTGGATAACGGCCGAACGTATCGGTGGTAGCCGCGACCGGCGCGCCGCTGTCAAAGTTGCTGCCAAAGATGGAAATCAGTTCGTAGGGCGCCAGTTTCAGAGCGGCCGGCGGCTCGGCTTGCAGCAGCGAAGCGGCGTCGGTGATGGAATTGATGATGGGGCTGGCAGTCACCGTCAAGGTTTCGATCTGAACAGTTTCCGCGCTCAATCCATTCGTTATGTTGAGTGTGATGGTGCCCGCGGCCAGGATGTTGAGCGGAGTTGGGTCGGTTTGATCTTTCGCCGGAATGGTGAGAACCATGGTGGTGGGGCTGACCACGTTGATGGCTCCCTTCACCAAAGACCCTGTCAGGCTTACCGCGGAGTTGCCGCCGTAAGCGATGGTTACCGCAGTCGGCTCGCCGCAGACCGCCGGCAAGCAAGTTGTAGTGCTGCTGGTGAATCCGGAACCGCTCACCACCAGGGAAAGCGCAGTGGTGGTGGACGGAGCCACTTGCGTGGGGAAAATCGATGTGACTACAGCGTTCGGTTCGCCTACCGTGATGGTGAAGGCCACTACGATGGTGCTGCCCGATCCGTAGGTGATGGTCACCGTGCCTGTCAACGCAGCGCCCACCGCGGCGTTGTTGAGAACGTCGCTCAAAAAGCTGATGGTGATGGGCGTTCCAAAACTGTAGGCGATGCCCTGGGATACGTTGGACTGGATCCAGTTGGCAGGTATGTTTTCAGCCGAACTGCTGGTGGTATTTTGCGTGGTCACGGTGAAGGGAGCCGGCTGGGCGCTGGAGACGACGGTTAAGATTTGGGTCAGAGGGGCCGCGCCGTAAATCCACGTGATGGCCTGCGTGTTGCCTTCGGCCACGGACAGGACATTCGTGCCGTTGTTCACTCCCAGGGCGACCGGGACCACCAGATCCTGATATCCGCTGACACTGAAGTGGACGTTCGCGCTGTAGCCGCCCACGCCGAGCGCCGCGGCGGCGGCGTTGGCCTGGAAAGTAACGGCCACATTGGGCGTGGTCCCAGTGGTGGCTCCCAAGGTGAGCCAGAAGGGAACCGTGGCGGCATTGACGTTGAAGATGGTCGCGCTGGCCGCGGTGACAGTGACCGTAATTGGCCCATTCGCGGTGTCGCCCGATAGATTATAGGTGAGCGCTACCGCGGCGGGGGAAGTGGCCCAGGTGGCCGACAGCGGGGTGGTTGGCTCGGTCTGAGCGTGCGCCAGGCCTGCACACAGAAAGAGCGCGGACGCGGCGACGGAAAACTTTTTGGCAGTGAGTCTGAACATGTACTAAGTCCTTTCCAAAATCTTTGTGTACGGCGATACCCTGGCTGCTATCGACAACCCGCTTGGGTATGGTCCTCTATCGCGATTTCAGCCGAGGGTTTGAACATTTTTTGCAAAATGGCCTGCGAGTGGAACCGAAAAACGGATCGTACTGGGGGAACAGGCCTGCGCGCGTGTGGGTGTTTAAAGGCTCCCAAGGAACCAGATTGCGAAATTTGACATTGGCTCTTTTGTCGCCATTCCGGGCGTAGGCCAGGTTGATCGCTCAGTAGATTGCGCGTGTTACAGAGCCGCGACCGTAAGGGAGCCGGTTTCGACACACCCTGTTAGCTCACCGGAAGATAGTCGAACAAGGTGCTGGTGGGCTTGTGAGCCTGCGCGGACATAGCGGCATCGAGCGATGTGGAGTCTTGAGATACCTCCACCGCGAGCGCGGCTGTGTTGGCGTCTTCCAGGCCGCTGAGCTGGGCCTGATCCTGGGTTTGAAACTTCTGCGCCAGGTCGAGAGCGGAGGAGACGTTGTCCTCCGCCGCGCCATAGAACGCGGTCTGGTTGTTTACGTAGCTGCCGGCAGTCTGGAGCGCGCCGACGGCCTGCGAGATATTGGCGGTGTTGCCGCTCTGCAGCGCCAGGACCAAACCGTTGAGCGCCGCGAAGGCGTTATTGGCAGTGGGGTTGCCGCTGGAATCCTGCTGGTCGAAAAGATCCTGCGCCGTCATGGAGACTTGGAACGTCACCCCGGAGGGACCCGCGATCTGCAGCGTGGATTGTTGCGGCGTTATCAATTGATCCACGCCGGTGGTGCTGGAGGTGTCCACCTGATAAGGCGGAGATCCGCTGGCGTCGCCGCTGAAAACATACACGCCGCCAACTTCGGTGTTGCTGATGGCCACCAGTTGCGCCTGGAGAGCCTGAACCTGCGTCGCTAGATCCTGCTGGGTAGACGCGGTGGTGCTGCTGCTGGCGCCTTCCGTGCCAAGTGAAACGGCCTGATTGAGCAACTCAATGGCGTCCTGGACAGCGGTGGACGCCGTCTGGACCTGGCCCTGTATGGTGGTCAGATTCTGCGCGCTCTGGGTGGCTTGGCCCAGTTCGGAGCGGGTCTCGAAAATGTCCTGAATGGATTGCGGGGCGTCCGATGCCTGGTTGACGCTGAGGCCGCTCGAAAGCTGTTCGTCGGCTTGGCTGAGATTATTCTGAAGAATATTCAACGATGCCAGGAATTGCTCGTTGCTGGCGCTTAAGCCGGTAATCATAAGGTCTCCTTATCCCGGAATAATGGATAAAAGCGACTGCAAGGTATCGTTGATCACAGTGACCACTTTGCTGGCCGCATCGTACGAACTCTGGAACTGCACCAACCGGACGGCCTCTTCGTCCAGGGACACTCCGGACACCTGCTGCTGCAAACTCTGCGCCTGCGCCACCAGTTGCGATTGCGCGGTCACCTGGGTGTTCGCATTGTTGACGGCGTTGCCGACGCTGGATGTGAGCGAGGCGAAATACGCGGTGAAGCCTTGACCGTCCACAGGCCCGGGATCGCTGGAATCCAAGCCCGCCAGCGTGAGCGCTGCGCCGTTTGCCACTACCGGCGGGCCGGTATCGGCCGCCGCAAGTTGGCTGCCTGTGATGGTTGAGCTAACGGCCAAACTGCCGGCAATGCCCGCGGGCGAAGCTGCATTGTAAGTGAACAACGCGCTGCCGGCCTGATAGGGCGGCGTGCTGGTGGTGGAAGCTCCCTCCAGCACGGTATTGACGCTGTCGGCCAGACCCTGCGCCAGGGTGTTCAAACCGCCCACCTGCTGTCCGCCGCCGATCAGGGAGGGGAGAAACGTGTTGGAGACGCTGAGCAGTCCGGCTAAACTGCCTGTGCCGATCTCGCCGGTGATGTCGTTGCCGTTGCTGTCCTCGATGCTGATGGTAGGGGCGGCGCCGGGATTTCCAGCCGTGGACGCGGTATCGTTCACGGCTTGGATGGCGTTCACGTTGTCGCCCTCTACCAGCGCCGTCTGACCGCCCAGCAGCACGGTGACCGTGCCGCCGTTGCCCGGCAACACCTGGATGTTCGCCAGGCTGGAGAGATTCTCGAGCGTGTTTTCCAACTGCGCGCTCAATCCGGCGTTGGGCTGCGGGCTCTGCGCTATCTGCTGGTTGTAAGACTGGATGGCCGCGGCGTCCTGATTGATCTGGGTAACCGTGGATTGAATATTGCTCGTGACGGCGGTCTGGATTTGGCCGAGCTGGACCGCGGCCTGCTGAAACGCGCTGGCGGTCTGCTGCGCGGCGTCGATCACCGCGGACTGGTAGTTCGCGTTGCTGGGCTGTGTGCTCCACTGCGAAAAGCTCTGGAACAACGCATTCAGCGCCGATGGGATTGCGCTGTCCGAAGAGACGTCGAAGACGTTCTGGAGGGGCGTCAAGGTAGTCTGGAGCTGCTGATACATGCCCTGCAGAGACAGTTGTTGCTGCACCGCGGTATCGGCATAAGTGCTGCGGGTGTCTTGCGTTACTTCCTGAACGCCGCCCGTATTGATGCCGGTGTCGGACTGATAATCCTGCGAAATTAGCTGCGGCACCTGGTCGGCATAGCCGGGGCTGTTGGCGTTGGTGACGTTGTTTTGCGTGACGTCGATGGCCTGCTCGAAGGCCTGGAGAGACTGAGCGGCCGAGTTCAAAATGGAGTAGAGATTACCCATGGCGCATCATCTGAACCTTGCTCATCCTTCCACGCTGAGTTTTCTTACCAGCGTCAATGGAGCGGCCTGCCCGCGTTCGGTATAGCCTCCGCGCCGCGATCGCACGGCGTCCAGCCAGCCGGAGAGCATCTTGCCGGCCCCGGCGAAAAAAGCTGCGAGCACGGCGACTTCGTTTTGCAACTCTTCGACACCCGCGCGCATCCGGGCATCCGGTTGGGACCCGTTCTGCCGCAGGATGGCGGCCACGCAACCGAGCTGAATTTCCACTTCCCGGAGAAGCGTGGCGGATTCATCCGCCGCTTCCACCGAGGGCCGAGAGAGCAGCCGCTTCACCTGGCGCATACTGGCTTGGGCGGCCTGAAGGCATTCGGCGGCGTCGCCATATTCGGTGGCATGCTCCATACCAGGTCCGGGCGGGGTTAAACTCCCGCGAGGTGCGCGTCGATGAGTGCGCTGCTCACCGCCTGCGCATCGGGCTGGTATTGATTGTTCTGGACCAGGGCCTTCAGCTCCTGGACGCGGGCCGAGCGCGCCGCCGAAGAGGAAGCCAGCGCCTGTTGCAGGAGATTCGGAGGATTGGAGAGAGAGACGGAATCGTCTTTAGATGAGCTCTCGGCGTTTGCGGAATTAGATGCCGCGCCGGATCCGGCGGCGTACGGCGAGCTCTGGGTCTTGTCGAGATTCAGGGAAACATCGGCAGTGGGATTGTTGTTGACGATCATCGCTTCCTCATTCCGCCGGCGTTATTCCCTGCTCCGGAATGCAGCCGTGGCGTTCTGGTACCCCTATATCGCTGCTTCTCGAAATACATTTAAGGTTTTTCGGGCCTCGCTCCCCCGAATGGCGCCAAGACCGCCTCCTCATAGGGGCGCATCGCTATTTTGTGAACCTTCACCAGCAGCTCCACTTCGCCCTTGGGCACGCGTAAGGCGCCCGCGATACGGTCGGAAGACTGGCCCAGGCGATGCATTTTCAGAACTTTGCCGCGGAGCGTGCTGTTGACGCCGCTTCCAGTGGCGGCCTGCGCGCCCGGCGTCTCCGTACTCAAGGCCAGTGAACGAGCGCTTTGATCCATTTCCAGGACTTGGCCTTTCAGCTCCACGATTTCCGCGGACAGGCGCGCGGTTTCCCGTTGGAGCGATTTTTCCTGCCGGCCGGCGCGGGTCTGCAGCTCGCGAACTCGCTGGTTCACGCCCAGCAGGATTCCGAGCACCAGCACCAGATTGGCGGTTACGGTTAAGTAGGGCAGAAGAGTCGAGAACATTCCGGTTACCTTAACCTTTGGGAAAAACTGAACAAGTCCGCAGGCGCGCTTTCTGCCTCCCGATCCTGAAGGCGCGAGTTGATTTTCGTGATGCGCACCCCGTAATTGCCCGACACCACCACTACTTCGCCATACGCGATCACCCGATCGTTCACGATGATCTCCACCGGGTCGTCCGGGGAACAGTCCAGTTCGATCACGGCGCCGCTTCCGAGCTGCGCCACGTCGCGTAGAGCGAGCTGGGTGCGCCCCAGAAGAATGCGGATGGGCAACTTCACGCCCATGAGCAGCGGCACGGCCGGTGAGGCCGCTGCGGCGGGATGCGATGCGGCCGCGGCGTCGTCCGTTTGCGCTTCGCCCGAGGGGCTCGGGCCGGCTGGTATTCGCGTACCGATTTCTTGCTCTGGCATCTACAGAATTCCTCGGGTGGACGGCCATTTCTTCGCCACATAGGCGCGCAGCCGCAATACGGCCTGCGATTTGAGCTGACAGACGCGCGTGGTGTGGATGCCCAGAATCTCGGCGATCTCGTGCAGGTTCTGTTCTTCCTTGAAGTACAGCGTGAGGATGGTCCGCTCCAGGCGCGGCATCTTATTCACCGCCTCCGCCAGCAGCTTCTCCAGTTCGGCGCGCTCCAGAATGCGCGTGGGAAGGCTCTCTTCGTCATGGGCGACGTAGCGGAGCAGTTTGCTCTCCGAGAATCCATCTTCCACCTGGTCCAGACTACCCAGGGTGACGCCGCGCAGGTCCGCCAGAAGCTCCTGGTATTCGGCCAGGGGCATGCTCATCTCGGCGGCGATCTCTTCTTCAGTGGGGACGCGCTGCAGGCGCTGCTCGGCGCCGGCGATGGCCGCCTCCACGTCCTTCAGCCGTTTGCGTTTGTGGACCGGAATGCCGTCCAAGCCGCGAATACTGTCGAGAATGGCGCCGCGGATGCGATGCTCGGCGTAGGTCTTCAGTTTGACGTTGAATTTGGGATCGTAGCTGTCGACGGCATTGATCAGCCCGATGACGCCGCAGGAGACCAGATCCTCCAGGCCCACCGCGCCGCCGATCTTTTCGTGAATGCGAATCGCGATCCAGCGCACGTGCGGCAAATTCTCGAGGATCAAGCGGTCCCGCTCGCCGGTTTCGAGCGCCGGAGCCGCGCTGTAGAAAGCCGCGTTCGCTAATAGATTGGAAGCCATCTATGCCGCCGAAACGGCCCCCGCCGCTTCCGGCCGGAACACCGCGTCCAACAAAGGGCGCGCCTGCGCCGGCTCGATATCTTCGGGAATGTTCTGGCCGCTGGTAAAAAACGAAAGCGGCTTGTCGGCCTCCAGCGCCGCCGAGAGAATAGCGCCCTGCGATTCGGTCTCGTCCAGCTTGGTGAATAGCAGGAAATCCGGCTGGAACGGCGAGTAGGCGCGGATGCACCGGGACAAATCCACGCGCTTCATGGATGCGGGCAACAACAAATGGACCTGCTTATTGGCCAAGCCTTCGAAACAGCCCGCGATTTCGTCGAGGCCGTCCAATTCGGCGGGGCTGTACCCGGGCGTGTCCACCAGTACAATCCCCTTGTTGCGGGATTCTTCCGCGGCGGCCTGGAACTCCTGGACGGAATTGATGGCGGTGAATCCGACGCCAACGATGGCGGCGAAGCTGCGCAGCTTTTCGTGCGCGGCGACGCGGTAAGGGTCCAACGAGAGGATGCGGACCGGCTGCCGGTGCGCCAGGCACTCTCGAATCGCAATCTTGATCAGCGTGGTGGTTTTGCCCGCGCCGGCCGGTCCTGCGAAGACCACCACCCTGCCGGCGTCGGGCGCGGTCTGATTGGGCGGAGGTTGCAGGCAGGCCGGCGCAAAGCGCAGTTGTTTGGAGATAAGCTCGGCCGCATAAGCCCGCAGAGCAAGTGGAGACGCGGCCCTATCGCCCGCAAGCGTTTCGCGCGAAAGCTGGTCGCGCAGACGCAGCGCGGCCGAGATGGTTTCCTTTGCAATATGGCCAGCCAGATCGTTAGCAACCAATTCCTCGAATAATTGTTCGGCTTCCGACGACGAAGACTCCGAGGGCCGCGCGCCTTGCAGCGTGCTCTTGATTTCCTGCAACTGAGCGCGCAGGTTTTGCAGCTCGCCGGATAAATCCGCGGCCGGAACGGAGGGACGCGGACGAGCCGTCGGCGCGTTCGAACCCGCATTCAATCCGAACACAACTTCATAAGCTCCCAGGCCGCGCGTCTCGGGCGACGAGCGCCGCGAGGTGATCAGCATGGCCTCGGTGCCCAGTTCCCGGCGCGCTTCCTGGATGGCCTGCTCCACCGAATCGGCGAAATAGGATTTGATTTTCATCGAAGCGCCTGCCGTCATCCCACCCGTCATCCCACCCACCCCAGCGATTTGATCTTGATTTCCGGCGGCACTTCACTGTGCGAAAGGACCGTGACGTCGGGGAAGGCGGTCTCCAGCAGTTGTTTGATGAAGTAGCGTATGGATGGATTGACCAGCACCACGGCCGAAGAATCCGGCCTTTCCAGCTTGCGCGTAATCCGGCCCACCAGATCGCGGGCCGATTGCGGCGCCAGGCTAAGCACGCTGTTGTGCTCGCTGTGCTCCACCGCGGCCTCCACCGCGTGTTCGGCCGACGGCTCCACCATGTACGCCGCCAATTCGCCTTGCGGCGTCACATGCGAGCTGACAATGGCCCGGCGAATGGACTGCCGCACGTATTCGGTTAGCAACACCGGATTCTTGGTCATCTGCGCTCCTTCGCTCAGAGCCTCCAGGATCGTGACGGAATCGCGGATGGGAATCCGCTCCCGCAACAGATTTTGAAGCACTCGTTGGATCACCGAAAGAGATAGCATTTTTGGAACCAAATCTTCGACCACCTTCGGATTGCTTTGCGCCACCCGGTCGCAAAAGTTCTTGGTGTCCTGGCGGCTGAAGAGTTCGTGAGCGTGACGGCGGACCACTTCAGAGAGATGGGTTCCCATTACGCTGACGTCGTCCACCACGGTGTAACCCTTGCCGCGGGCCAGCGTGGCGCGCTCGGAAGGAATCCAGAGCGCCGCTAAATTGAACGCCGGATCCTTGGTGGGCTTGCCTTCCACGCTTCCGTCCGCTCCGGCGCTGGGGATCGCCAACTCCTGACCGGCGGGCATTTCGTAGCGTCCCATTTCCACGCCTTTGATCAAAATGGCGTACTCTCGCGCGCGCAGCGAGAGATTGTCGTTGACCTTGACGGGAGGCAGATAATAACCCAATTGCGACGCCAGGTTCTTGCGAATGCCGGCGATCCTTTGCAGCAGTTTGGAGTTGGGCCCGCCCTCCACCAGCTTGACCAGGCCCAGGCCCACTTCCACCATCAGAGGGTCCACCTGGAGCAGCGCTTCGATGTTTTCCTTGGCCGGTTTCTCTGACGCTTCCGTCGAGGTTTTGACGGCAACGTCGTTTTTCCGACGCATGCGCCAGGCGATAGCGCCCAGTCCGCCGCCCAAGGCCAGAAACGGAATCGTGGGCATACCGGGGAACAACGCCAGCGCCATCAGGACTCCGCTGGTGAGCAGCAGCGGCTCGGATTTGCCGAAGACCTGTGCCTGGAATTGCGCGCCGAGCCTGGAATCCGAGTTGGCGCGGGTGACGATCAAGCCGCCGGAGATGGAGATCATGAGGGCCGGAATCACCGTCACCAAACCGTCGCCGATGGTGAGCACGGTGTAAGTTTGAATGGCGTGCCCGAGGTCCATGTTGTGTTGGAGAACGCCAATCAGGAACCCGGCGACAATATTGACGCCGGTGATGATGATGCTGGCGATGGCGTCGCGCTGCGTGAAGCGGGAAGCGCCGTCCATGGCGCCGTAGAATTCGGCTTCCCCGCTCAGGTCGCGGCGGCGGCGGCGCGCCTCGGTTTCATCGATCAAGCCGCCGTTCAAATCCGCGTCGATCGACATTTGCTTGCCCGGCAAGGCATCCAACGTGAAGCGCGCGGTTACTTCGGAAATACGCACCGATCCGTGATTGATGACGACATACTGAATGGCGATCAGAACGCAGAAGATCACCGCGCCGATGATGTAGTTGCCGCCCACCACGAAGCTGCCGAACGCCTCGATGACGTGGCCCGCCGCGGACGTGCCGGTATTTCCGTTAAGCAGAATGAGGCGGGAGGAAGACACGTTGAGCGCGAGACGAAACAGCGTCAGCAACAGCAGGACCGTGGGGAAGACGCTGAACTCTACCGGCCGGCCGATGTACATGGCCACCATCATCACGATCACCGACATCATCAGATCCAGCACGATCAGAACGTCCAGCAGGAAGCTGGGAAGCGGGGTGATGAGCGCGATGACGATCAGCAGGACCGCAATGGGCACCGCCAACTCGCCGACGCTCGAGAGGCCTGCCGGTTGTAACGGCGCCTGTAAAGGAACGGGCGCCGGCGCGGGACTGGCGATGGCACGCGCTTGAGCCATGGACCGCTAGGCGCACACTTCCAGCGACTTGAATTTGGAGAGCAAGGTGGTGCGCTTCATCTGAAGCATGCTGGCCGCGCGGGCCTTGTTGCCGCCCGATTTGGCGAGCGCGCGTTCCAGCAGCCGGCGCTCGATGCCGGTCATCAGCTCGTCGAAGTTGATGCCGCTTTCCGGCACGTCCAGCGAGGATAGCGGGCCGAATTCGTAGGCCTGCATCTCGGCGGGCAGATCGAAGTCGCCGGGATAGAGAACGGAGCGCGCGCCGCTGAGCGCGCAGGCCGATTCCAGGGCATGTTCGAGCTGGCGGACGTTGCCCGGCCAGGAATATTTCAGGAAAACGTCCAGCGCCGGCGGGGCGAGTTGTTTTCTCCAGGCCGGCTCATGTTCTGCCATCTTGCCGAGAAAATGTTCCGCCAGCTCGGGGATATCGGAAGGACGATCGCGCAGGGCCGGCATGCGAAGGGCGACGACATTCAGCCGGTAGTAAAGATCCTCGCGGAAACGGCGGCCCGCGATGGCCTCCAGCAGATTGGCGTTGGAAGCGGCGATCACGCGAACATCGATGGGAAGCGGCTCCGAGCTTCCGATGCGCTGGATCTCGCGCTCCTGCAGAACGCGCAGCAGCTTGGCCTGCAAAGCCAGCGGCATCTCGCCGATTTCGTCCAGAAAAATCGTTCCGCGATGCGCTTGCTCGAACAGCCCCACGCGGGCGTTAATGGCTCCGGTGAAAGCGCCTTTGGTGTGACCGAAGAGTTCGGCTTCCAGCAGATGATCGGGTAGCGCGGCGCAATTGACGGCCACCATTCTGGAGGCCGACCGGCTGCTCAATACATGCAGCGCGCGGGCGGCCACTTCCTTGCCGGTGCCGGTTTCGCCGGTGATCAGAACGGTGGAGCGGCGGTTCGCGACCAGTTCGATGATTTCCACTACCTCCCGCATGGGACCGCTGGATCCCACCAGGAGATTGCCGGAATTGGACGGTTTGGACGAAGCCGCGGCTTTTGCTTCCCGCCGGCCGTGATGGCGAATGGCGACCAGCAGCAGATCGCAAAGCTCCTCCGGCTTAACGGGCTGGGACACATACTGGAACGCGCCACCCTGCGTGAGCTCAATGGCCCTGCTGACCACCCCCGCTGGTTCGTAGAGGACAATGGGAACCCGGCATCCCTCGGAGTGGAGCTGCCGCAGAACCTCGGAGGCAGTGCATCCCGCGATGGGCAAATGAATCAGAACCGCGCCAACGCGATGCGTTTTGAGTAACTGAAAAGCGGCGGCGAAGCTGGCAACGAATAACACCTGGATTTTCTCAGTTCCCTCCGTCAAAAAGAACGGTTGTTTGCCAGTAGCGGTTTCGTCAATCCAAAGGACAGTGTTCACACTAAACGCTCCCGGCGCGAGTAAAATAACTGCATCGAATAACTAACTTGTGCCTTGTGTTTACAAGATCGGAGGTTCAAAGGGAAGACTTGAGATACTAGGCGCATTTCCCCTGAGGAGGCTTACGGAGTAGGACGGCTACCCGCAAATAGGGGTGAAAGAAAACTTGAAAAAGTCCTAAGGTGGATCGATAGGTTAAGGGCTGGGAAATTCCATGACATCGACAAATCCTCACAAGGAGTACATTTCGAGCCGCGTGGCGGTGGCGACGCCGATGGAACTTACCCGGATGTTGTATGAAGGCGCGGCGCAGTCCGTTCAAGAGGCCTTGGCGGCGCATCGTGCGGGCGATATTCTGGGGCGCGGAAACGCGGTCACCAAGGCCGTAGAGATCCTGGGCGAACTGCGCTTCTCGCTGCGGCGCGAGGTGGCTCCGCAATACTGCGATACGTTGAGCGGCCTGTACGGCTATCTGCAGAACCGCTTGATTCAAGCGCACGCGGAGAAGTCGGAGAGCATTTTGCGGGAGGTTCTGCAATTGATCCAGACTCTGTTGGAAGGTTGGATGGGCGCGATGCACAACCTGGGCGCGCTCGATAACGCGGCCGCGCAGCACGCCGAACCCCCTTCGTCAGAGTTCCCGGAAGCCGCGCTCAGCGCTCCCAATCCATACTCGTCGAGGGCTGCCGAAGAGCTTCAAAACCGAAGCTGGCAGTTTTAAACAGCGCCCCTTCAGAGCCGCGACCGTCAGGGAGAGGATGCGCAAAGTATCCCACCGCCGCGTACGTGACTCCTATCGTTCAATCGCGCACCGCCCGGATGAGAGCCTCAGTGGGATGGCGAGGGTCGGCTGACGAAACGAGTTCCGCAAGCCTTGTGTTGCGGTTCAGTCCTGACGCGCGCGGCTCATTGTCGCGAATGCGTGTTTGCAGGTGTTTACCGAGCCGCGACCGTGAGGGAGCCGGTTCCAAACGACCTTTTCAGCAGCCTGCTGGCTAAGTGATCTCGGGTCCTCGGCGGATTTGTCGCAATCCTGCGTGCTGGCCAGCATCGGGTTCATGTATAAGTTGGAGACAGGCGCTTTCAAACGCCCCCTCATCATTTCGGATGTACAAATTCCACTAGAACGCCATCCGGGTCGGTCACGAACACAAAGCGGCCGAAAGCTCGCTCGATTGGTTTCTGACCAACGCTGACGAACGGAACGCCGCGCCGCTTGCTTTCTTCGAGAAGACGATCCAAATCGCGCACGCGGAATTGAAACTGCGGCGCGCCGGGATCCTGGATGCGGTAGCGAACCGAGTGTGGGGTGATTCGTTCGCCGGCCGGCCCGGCGACTTTTCGGAACTCAAAGAACTCGATTCGAATCGAAGTGCCTGGAATCAACGCGCTGCTGACGCGATATTCACCGCCACTCAACCCCACGAGTTTCAGTGCTTTGTTTTCGAATCGCGTGGGCGATTTAATTTTAAATCCTAGGAGATCTTCATAAAAGTGGCGCGTTTGTTCGATATTCGCCACCGTCACGCCGATCGCCGCTCCGGGTTTGGGCGATTCGATCAGCTCCAGCAGATATCCGTCGGGATCGCGCGCCATCACAGCCCGTGTGCCATCCAGGCTAACCGGCTTGCCTTCCCCGCTGGCGATCTCGCCGCCCGCTTTCTTCAGTGCGTCGAGCGAGGCATCCAGACGATCGACATTCAGTATCAGCATTGTCGCGCCCGGATCCCACAGGCTCGCTCGAATAGTCTTTTGCTCAATGTCCCAAAATTCCGAAAGCTCGTGGCCAAAGGGGACGCCGGGTATCGTCATAAAGACATTGCGGAAGCGGGAACCGTGAGTATTGGTCAGGTCCCAAATGATCGGGTCGGCCGATGCTTCCGCCCTCGGCCTGGGCGGCCTCGGGGCGGCCCCGGTATTCCCCCCGAAGGGCGAACTCTCCAGCTCCATCCCGAAAACAGAATGGTAAAATTCCCATCCCCGGTCGACATCCGCCGTCGAATGAATCCAGTGATACAGGCCTGTCACCGCCGCGGGTTCGGCCTCGCCAGGCAAAGAGGCGAACCCGGGCGCCTGCGCGCACGCCACTCGGGCCATCAATAAGACCAGAAATATATAGCCGTGGCATTTCGCCTGGTAGTTCATTATGGTCACCGTCCTTTCCTCTGGTGCTCGAGACCATCAGCAAGCGGTTGAGAGTTCATTAGAACACAACCTCGATGCCCAAAGTCTATCTGCGACGCCGTACCGGCGATATTCGTTGATCTCGCCCGCACTCCCAGCGTACGCATCGGCGCAAGCCCGCAGCAGATTAGGACCGAGAGAGGCTCCACTCGGAGAATTGGATATCGTGGGCGCCGGACAGGGTTACGAACGAGAAACGCGCAAGCATTCCGGGAACCGCCAGCGCGAACCGGGCGAAGATTCCAGTTGCGATGCCGACTTCCCGGTCTTAATCCGACCAAACTCCTTCGAACGCCGTTCCGGGACTGCGAGTGGCGCAAGTCACCATAGCCGACTTTTCCAAGCGGATTGCAGAACCCTGACCGATTGCGCCTCTCCATCCTAACGACCCGCTGATTGCGGTCGCGAAAACACGGGTGCGGTTTCCGCCCCAGCGCGTTGGTGGGCACGGTGGCCTGCGAGCCCTCCGCTCTGCACTCTTCAGCGCTTGCGGAAAAATCCCGACTGATCTGCGAACGAGCGTGTTAATCCCGTGATTGCACCGCTGGCGTCGCGAGAAAACTCGACAATGCCGCCGTCGAACTCCTGAAACCTGGTCTCCGATTGCGGGATCAGCCGCAAGGCTCCCACATACAATTGACCATCCGCGAAAGTAACCGTGTAGGGCGGCGGAAAGCCGGGTGGCATTCCGGGCACCGCATCACGCAACTCATACGTGCCGGCATATGTCACCAGAATTGCCGCACTGACCTCCACGCCCCGGCTCGCTGTCTGGCATCGGGTGCCAAGTTGACGCAAAAACAGCCATTGCTCTCCCCGGCAGTGGCGAATTGCCAGACGCTTCACAGCTTTCGCACAGCGTTGTTGGCCGGATCGACGGCCCACACATTCGCGCCGTCGCAAGCTTTTACGCCGAGAGGTAGATTGACGCCGCCGATCACTGCTCCGTCGGCAATCCGGAGCTTCTCGACGCCCTGCACCCCATCCACCCAGATGGCCCTTCCATCAAAGAGAATGTCTGCTGGATTGAAGTTTGACAATGGGAAAGTTCCGACGACCGTGTCATCGCTCGCGCGCACCTTGAGGACTTGACCGGCATTGTCCGCTAACCACATGTTGACGCCGTCAAATGCGAGTCCCCCGGGGACCGGTAGAAGTATTCCCGGTGAAAAACTCGCTACAATTGCGCCGTCGCTCGGGCGAATCTTGTCAACCGTTCCATTCCCCGTCACCCAGATGTCGGTGCCGTCAAACGCAATGCCTTCCGGTGGGAAACTCAACGGAACGGTAGCCAGCACAGCGCCGTCCCTGGGGCGTACCTTTGCGAGAGAGCCTTGTGGAAAGGCGAACAGCACCGCCCATATGCTTACGCCGTCAAAAGCCATCTGCTGCGGCGATGCACCGACATCAAAGGCTCCAAGTTGGTGTCCGTCGCTGGCACGCAATTTGACAAGGCTAGAGCCATTGTTCACCCACATGTTGGCGCCGTCGAACGTCATCCAGCTTGGTGTGCCCCCAACTACGAAGGTTCCCAGCACCGCGCCATCTCCCGCGCGCAGCTTGGTCACGTTACCGCTTTGGGAGTTTGCGATCCACATGTTGGCGCCGTCAAAGGCCGCCCCCGCCGGCTGCTGGCCGACGCTAAACTCTGCCGGGTTTTGGTTAATTTGATACCAGCGGAGTATTGCAACGGACTCCGGAGTGGCACGGTCTGCCGTTGCCGGCGCATCCTGTCCCCACACGGCTGGCGACATGGCACCGGCCGCGAAAAAGATTACTAGCAATCTCGATTTGTTCATGGTACTCTCCTATAATTTTCTTTCTGCTCCAAGGTTCCCCGCTCAAGGACAGCGTCCCAGGTCCTTTAACATTTTGTCGACAGTAAATGCGCGCGCTGAAGAGGGACCAGACCTCTGGCCCTTGAGTTTGTAGCGCTCGCCAAGGGCTAAAGCCGGTCCAGCTTCGATCAAGGAATAAGTTTTCGATCCGGTGGTAAGAACTTTCCTTCCGCCGTTTTCGGTGACGCAGCCCGTGGTGATCCCCCGATTGTGCAAAATCAGATAGGTCACGCCAATTCCGACACCCGCCCCAGTTATCGCTATTCCTGCTATTATCCCGACCGCTTGGCCGCGTGAGAAAATTTGGCTTTGCAGGTTCTTTGTCGAAGCGAGACCCGATAACAAGACAACCAGGTGGGCGGCTTGCATTCGCATTCCTAATAATCCTCCGTTACACCTATAGAGGCGATATAATTGCCTCACAAACACAGCGACCAAGGGAAATATTTTGGAATTGATGGGGCCCGACGCTTGTCGCACAACGGGGTCGGCGGCGTCGGCGTGGGAAGGGTCCGCTTAACCGGCCACGTGCCCCGTTGTCCCGGGCTACGTGTTCGAAGAAGTGCCGGAGACCGGGGGCGCCGAAACGTGGCTGCCAATCTGCACGAAAGCAGCGTTAGTACCCCTCGACGACACCGAGCCGGATTAATGACCACCTACACCTGGGCCATGGTGGATACGACAAATCGATGTCGGCTTGAAGTCTCTAGGTTTGCCCACTGAGGTCGTTGTCGACCCAATTGGCTGCGCCGGGGTGAGTGTACAGTTCATGCACATGTCCATCGAGGCTGATGAAGTTGACATGCTGGCTGTTATCACTGCCCCAGTATCCATCGAGCAGAGTGCCCCTGGCGGTGGTGTGAGATCGGCCAGACGAATCCGGACGTGCCAGCGCGGCCAGCGTACCATTCGCCATTACGGTCAGGTCGTTGTCCACCCAATTGGCTGCGCCGGGGTGAGTGTACAGTTCATGCACATGTCCATCGAGGCTGATGAAGTTGACATGCTGGCTGCTGTCACTGCCCCAGTATCCATCGAGCGCACTGCCGGACGCGGCCGCTGTGCCATTGGCCGTCGCGGTCAGGTCGTTGTCCACCCAATTGGCTGCGCCGGGGTGAGTATACAGTTCATGTACATGTCCATCGAGGCTGATGAAGTTGACATGCTGGCTGCTATCACTGCCCCAGTATCCATCGAGCGCACTGCCGGACGCGGCCGCTGTGCCATTGGCCATCGCGGTAAGGTCGTTGTCCACCCAATTGGCTGCGCCGGGGTGAATGTACAGTTCATGCACATGTCCGTCGAGGCTGATGAAGTTGACATGCTGGCTGCTGTCACTGCCCCAGTATCCATCGAGCGCACTGCCAGATGCGGCCGCTGTGCCATTGGCCATCGCGGTAAGGTCGTTGTCGACCCAATTGGCTGCGCCGGGGTGAGTGTACAGTTCATGCACATGTCCGTCGAGGCTGATGAAGTTGACATGCTGGCTGCTATCACTGCCCCAGTATCCATCGAGCGCACTGCCAGACGCCGCCGCTGTGCCATTGGCCATCGCGGTCAGGTCGTTGTCGACCCAACCCGCAGCGCCGGGGTAAATATACAGTTCATGTACATGTCCGTCGAGGCTGACGAAGTTGACATGCTGGCTGTTGTCACTGCCCCAGTATCCATCGAGCGCACTGCCAGGCGTGGCCGCTGTGCCCTGCCAGATGATTGTGAGGCTCTGGCTCACGGTCGAACCTGAGGACGGCGTTATGTTTCCGTAAACCGCGTTCGACTGCTCTGCGGTTCCGGGTTGTAGGCCGCCGCAGGAGGTGGTGTTGCTCTGGACCGAAAGGGTACCCTGGTTTATCGAATAGGTCAGCGTGCCCGCTCCTGAGATGAACGTGCAGTTGGAACTGGGCGTGCCGACGAGATCGGCTTCGAAACCATAGATCGGATACAGGGCGTATTGCGGAGGTTGCGGAGAATTGGCGTATTGCGACCATGGCTTTGTACTATCAGGGTGAACAGCGCCGCTTGGATCGGTAATGCTGAACGTCGCGCCCGTCACGTTCCCGATGGTGTCGGTTGCAAGCTGGATTTTTAATATTGAGCCCGCGGGCACCTGGTTCGAGGGCGCGGAGATGGGGACAGTGCCGGTTATAGCGGTGTTGGGAAACACCGGAAGCCATGGAGTCGTGTTGGGGGGACTTGGCGAATATCCCGGCGGCCAAACTATCTTCGGCGGTCCTTCTTGATAGGAGTGCGCATTGTTCGCCCAATATTGAATTTCCCAGGTAACCTGATTATTCGCGACGATTAGGATGTATTGAAACCAGGTCAACGTGCTGTCGCCGGTCTGCGGGGTACCCTGGGCCTTCGATCCAATCTGCGGATAGGAATTCAGTTGCAAGGAGAATCCAGTATTCCCCAGCGTTATCAAGTCCTGTGTGACCCGCAGGGTTACAGTCAGGTCTTGCAGATTCTGGCAGCCATTAACCAAGATGGAGTTGTTACTGCTCCACAGCGTGGGGTTCACAGGTGAGTCCTGATACCAATAATCGTCCAGAACCGAGCCTTCCGCGGCGACAGACCATAATTCCATGCTGTTTGGCACACGCGAGACAGCGGCGATCCCACTGGTCAGCGATGCGCTTCCCGACGGGGCCAGTTGAAAACTCTGCCAGTTGCCCCCCTCGTACCAGTAATAATCCTGAATCGAGCCGGCCGCACCGACGAACCATAGTTCCATGCTGTTTGGCACACGCGAGACAGCGGCGATCCCGCTCGTCGGTGACGCGCTCCCCCTCGGGGCAAGCGTGAAATTCTGCCAGCTACTCCCTTCGTACCAGTAATAATCCTGAATCGAGCCGTCCTGCCCGACGAACCATAGCTCCATGCTGTTCGGCACTCGCGAGACAACAGCGATCCCGCTAGTGAGCGAAGCGCTCCCCTTCGGGGCCAATTGATAGCGCTGCCAGCTCCCTCCTTGATACCAATCCGCACCCTGAATCGAGCCATCGGGGCCGACCCACCAGAGCTCCATACTATTGGGTATACGTGAGACCGCCGCGATCCCGGTGGTCGGCGACGCGCTCCCCTTCGGGGCCAGTTGATAGCGCTGCCAGTTCCCGCCTTGATACCAGTCCGCGCCCTGAATTGAGCCGTCCTGGCCGACCCACCAGAGTTCCATACTATTTGGTATCCGCGAGACCGCCGTGATCCCACTCGTGAGGGAAGCGCTCCCGGCGGTTGCGAGTGTGAAACTCTGCCAATTACTCCCCTCGTACCAGTAATGATCCTGAATCGAGCCGTCCGCACCGACAGACCATAGTTCCATGCTGTTTGGCATCCGCGAGACAACGGCGATCCCGCTCGTGAGCGAAGCGCTCGCCTTCGGGGCTAATTGATAGCGCTGCCAGTTCGCACCTTGATACCAGTCCGCGCCCTGAATCGAGCCATCCTGGCCGATCCACCAGAGTTCCATACTATTGGGTATACGCGAGACAGCCACGATCCCGCTTTTCGGCGACGCGCTCCCGGCCGCAGCCAGAGAGAAGTTACTCCAGCCCATGGTAGAGAGCCATCCTTTCTATAAATAGATTTCCGTCCGCGCCAAGAAAGCAAATGTCGTCGACACTGGCTTGTTGGAAGGATGTAGCGTACGAACGATTGAGAGAAGAGTGTGGGTTTGACTGCATTGAGATTCCTTTAGATTGAATTGACGTTGAAGGGTTGTTCTGCGGTGAAATCATGCACCGATAACGCGTCGCCGTATCCACGGCAATGTATTTCTCCACTGTGCGCCGCCTCCGGAGCGACCATATCCTTAGAACCAGTCGCGAGAAATGCATCCGCTTCGGCCGTCGAGCGCACGGTGACGGCGTTGTCGCAGGGTGCCGGGACATTTGTCGTCAGCGCGGCTGCTGCCTCCGCCGGGTTCTCTGCCCAAGCGAGACCCTACAACATGAGAATTAGACAGGCGGCTTGCATTCGCATTCGGCTTAATCCCCCCTTACACCCTATAAAGCGATATGATTCCTTGACAAACACAACGACCGAGGGAAAAATTTTGGAGGCGATGGGCCCGAGTCGGTGACTGAACTACTCCTCCGGTGGAGGGCCGGAGACAAAGATTGCCTGAACAAATTAGTCCCCCTGGTCGAAGGCGAATTACGGCGCATCGCCCACCACTACATGCGCATGGAGCGGCCCGGCCACACCCTGCAGACCACCGCGCTGATCAACGAGGTTTACCTCAAACTGGTGAATCAGGCGCAGGTGGCGCAGTTCCTTGGCGTCGCAGCCCGGCTGATGCGCCACGTCCTGGTGGATCACGCGCGCGAGCTGTGCCGTGAGAAACGGGGCGGCGGCGCGCACCTGCTGCCGCTCGACGAGGGCCTGGCCATTTCGCCGGCTAAATCGGCCGAGCTAGTGGCGCTGGACGACGCGCTCAACGATCTCGCCAGGTTCGATCCACGCAAAGCGCAGGTGGTTGAACTTCGCTACTTTGGCGGATTGAACGTGCCAGAGACCGTGGAGGCGCTCAGCGTGCATCCGAACACCGTGATTAGCGACTGGAGCCTCGCGAAGGCCTGGCTCAGGCACGAACTCAGCCCGCGGAGCGCCAATGCTCGGGGGAGATTGAGCGCTGGAAGCAGATCGAGGAACTCTATCAAGCCGCACCTGGCAATCGCCTATCTATCAGTCCCAAGGGAAGTTCGCTGAGGCCGAGCCTCTCGCCCGCGAGGCCGTGGAGTACGATCGCAAGACACGGCCAGACGAGTGGCTACGATTCCGCGCCGAGAGCGTGCTGGGCGCAAGCCTGGCCGGACAGAAGAAGTACGCCGAAGCCGAACCGCTGCTGCTGGAAGGTTATCGGGGGATGGTGGCGCGCAAAGACCTGATAGATGTCCCGGACTGGTATTATTTGGACCTTGCCCGCGAATGGATTGTCCAACTCTATGAAGCGTGGGGCAAGCCAGGGAAAGCTGCCCAGTGGAAGAAAAAGTAAGATCCACGCAAAAGGACATTACGACTGGATGGCGACGGACCCAACGTACCCAGCACACTTCGCACACGCTGAAGCCCAGGCCGCGCGGATTTTGGAAGACGAAGCTAGGCGTCGGGCTCGGGAAGGCGTGCGCAAGCCAGTGCTGTACCAAGGCAAGCAGGTTTATGCCACTGGACCTGGCGGAGTACGAGAGCCGCTGTTTGAAACAGAGTTCAGTGATTCGCTTATGGCGTTGCTGCTGAAGGGCAATGACCCGTCGAAATTCAAGGAAAGAATTGAGCAGATCAACGTATAGCACTTGAAGCCAGAGGACGTAACCCCCGCGCTGGCGAGAAAGATCGCGGATGCGCTGGTGGAGAAGCTTCATAAAGAGCACGGGATGCCGACAACGCCCGAAGCCATTGCGGAGACCAGGCAGAGGCTGCTGGAGGCACCGATGGAGCGGGAGCCACGATGGACCTAACGCGAGCACGCTTGGAGTAGCTCGGCCCAAGGAGCACTGGAACGCGGCGATCCTCAAGAGCCTGTAGCTTCAGGCGTCGTTCGGCTTGTCCTTGCTCATCGGCGGCCTGCCTCGTCGTTTCACCGCAGTCGTCCAGGCCAGGCGGGCCGCCCCCGGCGCTTGCCACCACGACGGGCTTTAGCCGAACCGTGAGGGCGCCATCTATTGCGCGGGCGCCGGCGCCGGCGGACGGGGATGATGAATTTCGACGATATTCGGTTCGCCTTCGTGCCCGAACAGCTCGGGATGGATGTAGTGGCCTTGATCGCGCGGCGCTTTGTCTACTTCCACCTGGATGCGATGGGCGTTGGCCCAGGCGTCCTGACGGATACCGGTCACCTGCCAGGAAACCTTTACGCCCGGCTTGCTGGTCTTGATGGTGAAGCTGCCGTTCGCGATTTCCGACCCGACGATGGCTTGCGCGAATTGTCCGATCACAGAGAGCTGATAGCGGAACTCCGTGTTGAGAGCCTCGAACCACGCAGGCATCGTTACGACGGCTGTGCCGCTACCGTCGGTGGTGACGTTGCCGTTGTAGATGTTCATCATATCGGGCGATTCGACGAAGGAGTGGTAGAGGTACTTATTCGCCGGGTCGAGCGGATGATCGATCTGGAAGGAGCCGCTCGACTTGCTGAGAGAGCCAATCACGTTCACATTTCCATCGAAATCGCCGGCAGCACCTCCTTGGCCAAAAGCGACTATTGCGGAGCCCCCACCCGCAAATCCCACTCCCCCATAGGCAACGATTCCGTCACCGCCGTAGTTTCCACCGCCGCCAATGGCCGTGACGCCGGCGCCTGAGGTAGTGCTGCTGCCGCCCGTCCCACCCACGCCGCTGACGCCACTTCCACCCGGATCATTCTCGGAACCGCCCGCTCCGCCCACTCCATAGACACCGGTTCCGCCGGTGCCATAATCAATACCGGTGGATCCATCGGAAGTGCCGCCAAATCCTGTGATTCCAGTACCGCCGTAGTAGGGCCCGGGAAGCCCCTGCCCACCTTGGCCGGCAATCGCGGGATACTCCGGCGCAGTGTTGATGATGTTGAGGACCGAGTTCGTGTTGCCATACGTGCTACCGCTGAACGGCAAAGTAATGGTTCCCGCCGGCCCTTGTGGACCAGTAGGCCCCTGAGGCCCTGTCGCGCCTGTTGCCCCGGGGGCGCCTGTCGGACCAGCCGGTCCCACCGGCCCTTGTGGACCAGTTGGCCCCTGAGGCCCTGTCGCGCCTGTTGCCCCGGGGGCGCCTGTCGGACCAGCCGGTCCCACCGGCCCAATGGCCGGGTAGGTCACTTCGAATACGCCTGTGCCAACCGTCAGCCGGAACGATCCAGCTACCAAAGGAGTCGGCAAGATGGCTATGATCTGGGTGCTGGAATAGGACGCCAACCTTAACAATTTCCCATCCAGATACACAACTGGCGAGCCGGATGCCGGGGCGAGATTCGTGCCCAAAATCAGCAGCTCATTGACGGTGGGATACACAATCGCAGCGCCGATCACCGGCGTCTGGCCAAATGCGATGGAGCTAGCGAAAAGCGACAGGGTGGCCAGCACCACAGCCAAGCTCGACGCTTTGCGTTTGCCGGCAGGTGCGAATCCTGCCAGCGTTGACGTTTGAGTACCTTGTGTTCGGATCATGGAATCTCCTAACGGTTGAATATACTGGGTCCGCCACGCCCGTGTCCTCGCAGGATACTAACCTAACTTCGAGTTCGATGTCATCAAATTAGTCACATCGGGTTCGAGGTCAAAACTCGAGGCGTTCACGAAGAAGCTCGATGCCCGGGGCGTACCTTTGCGACCGAGCCTTGAGGAAAGGCGAACAGCACCACCCATATGCTTACGCCGTCAAAAGCCATCTGCTGCGGGGATGCACCGACATCGAAGGCTCCAAGTTGGTGTCCGTCGCTGGCACGCAATTTGACAAGGCTAGAGCTATTGTTCACCCACATGTTGGCCCCATCGAATGTCATCCAGATGGGTGCACCCCCAACTACGGCATTCGGCTTAATCCCCCTTTACACCCTATAAAAGCGATATAATTCCTTGACAAACACAACGACCAAGGAAAAAAGTTTGGAATCGATGGAGCCCGAGTCGGTGACGGAACTGCTCCTCCGGTGGAGGGCCGGAGACAAAAATTGTCTGGACAAATTGGTCCCGCTGGTCGAAGGTGAATTGCGGCGCATCGCCCACCACTACGTGCGCATGGAGCGGTCCGGCCACACCCTGCAGACCACCGCGCTGATCAACGAGGTTTACCTCAAACTGGTGAACCAGGCACAGGTGGACTGGCAGAGCCGGGCGCAGTTCCTGGGCGTCGCCGCCCGGCTGATGCGCCACGTCCTGGTGGATCACGCGCGCGAGCTGTGCCGGAAGAAACGAGGCGGCGGCGCGCAGCTACTTCCGCTCGACGAGGGCTTGGCCATTTCGCCGGCTAAATCGGCCGAGCTGGTGGCTCTGGACGACGCGCTCAACGATCTCGCCAGGTTCGATCCACGCAAAGCGCAGGTAGTTGAACTTCGCTACTTTGGCGGATTGAACGTGCAAGAGACAGCGGAGGCGCTCAGCGTGCATCCAAACACGGTGATTAACGACTGGAGCCTCGCGAAGGCCTGGCTGAAGCACGAACTCAGCCCTCGGAACGCCCATGGAGCTTGAGCGCTGGCAGAAGATCGAGGAACTCTATAATGCCGCCATGGCGCAGCCGGTGGAGAAGCGCGCCGACATCCTGCAGCGAGCCTGCCCCGGCGACTCTGAACTTCGCGCCGAAGTCGAGTCGCTGCTGGTGGCCGCAGGCGGTGCGAGTTCGTTCCTGGAGGGTTCGCCGGTTTCAGGCGCAGCCGACTTTGACACCACCTCTGGTCTCACCGAAGGCGGACCGGGAGCTACGCATGCCATGTCCCCCGATGACATTGCCGGGACCGTGATCGGCCGCTATCATTTGCTCCAGAAAATCGGAAAAGGCGGCATGGGCGAGGTGTGGCTGGCCGAACAAAAGAAGCCTGTCCGCCGCCGCGTGGCGCTGAAACTGGTTAAAGCCGGCATGAACAGCCGCGAGGTGATCGCGCGCTTCGAGTCCGAACGCCAGGCCTTGGCTCTGATGGACCACCCGGCCATTGCTAAAGTGTTTGACGCCGGTTCCACGCCCGAGGGCGCACCTTACTTCGTCATGGAATACGTCGCCGGTGTTCCGATCACCACCTACTGCGACAATCACCGGCTCAGCACCCGCGAACGACTGGATCTTTTCATGCGCGTCTGCGAAGGAGTCCAGCACGCGCATCAGAAAGCCATCATCCACCGCGACTTGAAACCATCCAACATCCTGGTCATTAATGTGGACGGCCGGGCGGCGCCGAAGATTATCGATTTCGGAGTAGCCAAAGCACTCACCCAGAAGCTGACCGCGGATACCATGTTTACCCGCGTGGGAGCGCTATTGGGCACTCCGCAATACATGAGCCCGGAGCAGGCCGATTCGTCGGGCGAGGATATCGACACCCGCACCGATGTCTACTCGCTGGGGATCATTCTCTATGAATTGCTGGCGGGCGCGCCCCCGCTCGATATGCGCAGAATCGCATTCGAGGAATTTCTGAGGAGGTTGCGCGAGGAGGAACCTGCCAAGCCGAGTACCAAGATCCGCACTCAAGACGCGGCGACGTCAACGGCGCTGGCTCACAAGCGCCAAACCGAGCCGCTGGCGTTAGCCAGGGAGGTTCGCGGCGACCTGGACTCGATCACGCTGAAGGCTCTCGAGAAAGACCGGTCCCGCCGCTACGGCTCGCCTTCCGATCTGGCCGCGGACATTGGGCGGCACCTGAACAACGAAGCGGTCCTCGCAGTCCCGCCTTCGGCTGCCTACCACGCCCGCAAGTTCGCGCGCCGCTACCGGGTGGCTCTGGCTACTGCCGGTGCCTTCCTTCTGGTGCTCCTCGCGGCAGCCGGAATCAGCGTTTGGCAAAGCATACGGGCAACCAAGCAGCGTGACCGCGCGGACGCGGCAGCGGCGGCAGCCCAGGCGGTCAACGACTTCCTGCAGAACGACCTGCTGGCCCAGGCCAGCGCAGCCAGCCAGTCGGGGCCGAGCGCCAAACCCGATCCCGACCTGAAAGTGAGAACGGCGCTGGACCGGGCCGCGGCGCGCATCGCCGGAAAGTTCGACGGGCAACCCGAGGTAGAGGCCGCGATTCGAGAAACCATCGGGCAGACCTACGCCGATCTGGGGCTATATCCGGAGGCACGGAAGCAACTCGAGCGTGCGCTAGATTTGTATCGCCTGGTACTGGGAGCCGCGAATCCGAAGACCCTCAAGACCATGAGCCGCCTGGGCGAAACTGCCGCACTTCAAGGAAAGTACCCCGAGGCCGAGGCGCTGTCCAGCCGGACGCTGGGGATCCAGCGCCGAGTCCTGGGTCCCGAGCATCCCGACACGCTAGCTTCCATGAGCAATCTTGCCAGTAGCTACTTTTATCAAGGCAAGTTCGCGGAGGCCGAGGCGCTCTACCGTCAGACCTTCGAGATCCAGCGTCGCGTGCTGGGTCCCGAGCATCCCCGTACGCTAGCGTCCATGAATAATTTGGCCGCCGACGACTTCCGGCAGGGCAAGTACGCAGAGACTGAGGCGCTTTGGAGCCAAACCCTGGAGATCCGGCGTCGCGTGCTGGGTCCCCAGCATCCCGACACGCTGCAATCCATGAAGAATATGGCCGCTCTCTACGGCGATGAGGGCAAGTACGCGGAGGCCGAGGTCCTCTTCAGCCAGAACCTGGAGATAAAGCGCAGCGTGCTCGGACCCCAGCATCCGGACACGCTCTACTCCGGCTTCAATCTGGCCGTCGCCTACCAACTGCAGGGCAAGTATGCGCAGGCAGAGGCGCTTTTCAAACAAACTCTGGAGACCCAACGCCGCACTCTGGGCCCCGAGCATCCTTGGACCATTGAGACTCTTGCGGGCATCGCAAGCATGTACCAGCGTCGAGGCAAATACGATGCGGCCGAGAAGTTCGCCGCGCAGACCCTGGCAGCGAAACGGCGCAGATCGGGCTCGGAAAACCCGGACACGATGGACGCGGCTGCCGACCTGGCGCTGGCATACCAATCTCAGGGGAAGTTTGCGGAGAGCGAGCCGCTGGCGCGCGAGGCGGTTGACTTCGACCGCAAAAAGCGACCGGATGACTGGCAGCGTTTCCACGCGGAGAGTCTGTTGGGAGCCAGCCTGGCCGGACAGAAGAAATACGCCGAAGCCGAGCCGTTGCTACTCGAAGGCTATCAAGCCATGGCTGCCCGAAAGAATCGTATGGGAGTCCCGGACCTTTATCACCTGGACCACGCCCGCGAATGGCTTGTCCAACTCTATGAGGCGTGGGGCAAGCCAGGGAAAGCTGCCGAGTGGAAGAAAAAGTGAGATCTGCGCAAAAGGACACCTCAGTCGCGAACAGGCGCTCGCGCGATGCGGTGCCGACAGCGAAATCGCCGCCTCCGGATTACGAAGGCGCGCCAGTGATCGATGGCTGCCGTGGTCTGGTTACGGATCCGGCCCCTGGAAAAACATATAAGATGCTCCCTCAGGCTGCTCATTTTTCCGCTTCACCAAGAGTAGTCGGCTAGCGTTTGCGAATTGCGGGATGGCGAAGTTACTTGGACAGAAAACGGCCATACCGCCGATGTGGCCCTGCATTGGTCCTAAGGCGCAGAAAATCAAAATGTTTGCCCGGTCGGCCGGATCAGGAATGACAAACGCGCTAGCGACCTGCTAAGCTCCGGGATACCACGCTCAGCCCCGCCCATCCAATCACAAACTCCCGCCCCCTCTTTCTCCCTCCCCTTCAACAAACAATCCCCGCCC
>Ga0302325_10005628_pt1 | contig 28433 bp, 26 predicted proteins | sample Palsa_T0_2_FD_201948 | JGI IMG/M metagenome (GOLD analysis project Ga0302325, IMG submission 201948) | Peat permafrost microbial communities from Stordalen Mire near Abisko, Sweden - Palsa_T0_2 | ecosystem: Environmental > Terrestrial > Soil > Palsa > Peat permafrost | place: Sweden: Abisko...
TCAAACGTTGGCATGGGAGCGAGCTGAATGCTAGGCATCTTCCCAGGGCCCCATAACGGGAAATCAGACCATCCAGTATTCTAAAGACGTTGAGATGGAAAACATGACCTTGGAATTTTACGTACCTTTTCCTTCAAAAGACCTAGCTGTATTTGGTTCAGCAGGACTGGAACTAAAGCAACATCCCCTTGGTGAGCTGCCACTTCCAGAATAGCAAATGCTATTCGGCCTGGGAGAAGATCATCCCCATGATTTTCGAGTGACCCAAACCATCCCGCGAAGAGGTCGTGTAACCAGTATGGAACGAAGTTATTCCATTCGTCAGTATAAGTCGACGTTAGCTCTGGTCCCTCCCATACGCCAATACGAGCCATTCATTAATGGGAGTCTCCCATTGATCAATATACCTCCCATTAACGAATGGAGGGTTCATTAGTGTACGGGAGGTCCCATTAGCCAATGATATTGCCATGGCCTTTTCTTTTCTGCGTTGCTCATGAAAGCATGAGAGAGAGATATCTGAAACATCTTCTCTCCATCATCGTCAATGCTGGAGATGACTGGTGCTTGAATAGAGATAGAAAGTATGCCCTTGATATCTTCAATGTCTCGTGTCATGTCCTTGTTGACTTTTTCCACCCTCTCCAGAGACGAATTTCCAGCAGACGTCAACAATAAGCTGATGTATCCGTTGTGGACTTGTATCTTGGCTCGTAAGGCTTCCATAGATGGCACATCTAAGGCCCACTTTGTCTTGTCCCACATCCGTTTGATCTTTGATCTGCTCGGGATATCGATGCTGATGTGTTTCGACTTAATGGTTTGCAACTCTCGGAGAGTTACGAGGGCCCTGCTCATGAGGGTGTTGACCATTTCGACACGAACAGGCCCAGCGGAAACCAATGTCGACTCTGGGTTCTTGACTTCGTCCATCAGCAACTGAATCGACTGCGCGAGTTGTCCGATATCATCGCGCAGGAGCTGCAGATCTTGGGGAGCGGCTCGCCCAGCGAGGTAAATGTCCTTATAAAGATCATTTGCAATCTTGAGGGCGGCTACAAAGTCGCCAAATCCGGATCCGAAGCTCATGATAGTGCAGTTACGAAGACGTCGAGAGGGTGCTCGATTTCGGCAAGCATAGGGATAAGGCGGCCAACGATCCAGCTAACGCTCTCACAACAGATATTATAAGGTATGCGAACGCTCGACGTATCCCATGGTGTTGATAATGCTCTCTGGGAAGAATGAGGTGGTGGTTAGAGCACACGGTACAGCCACACATCTGCACGCAAAGGCGGATTTGAGGCTGGAAACCCGACTCCACTCCTCGCCAATTTCCGATTTCTCTCTCTCTCATCTGCCGGGCCAACTTTCGAAGATTCCATGGTCGAGAATAACTGGCCCGAGTACCGTACGTGTACACACGATGAAAGAAGAGGCTTTCAATCAGCCTCGTCAACTTAAGGTTGCAGAACAAGCCTCGGCTTCCCGCTAGGACTACAGTAAAGCTCCAGCTTTCATCCCAACTTTACCCCAGTTTTCATCAGCACCTCAAACATGTCTCCCTTCTTCCCACCCCGAAAGACAGGATCTTCACATCTACCATATATCTGCCATTATGTCTTCAGAAGCGCCTTGGAAAGCCATTGCGCAACACAAACGCGCTGAACGCCAGTCCCGAATACCATCCGCATGGCTTCTCTCCAACCCTCCTTCTCCCTCGACCCTCGACGTCCTCTCCATCCCTCGAATTAGCGGTATCCTGACCTCCCACGAACTCTCCATAACCGAAAACTTTGACGCCACTTCCCTCGCGGACGCAATTCGGTCACACAAGCTCACGGCCGAGGAGGTCACAATTGCATTCTGCAAACGAGCAGCCATTGCTCAACAAGTCTGCAACTGTCTGACTGAAATCTTCTTCGAAGATGCAATTGAACGTGCTAAATTCTTGGATAGCGAATATGCGCGGACGGGGAAGACGTTGGGTCCAATGCACGGGGTGCCGGTCTCTCTCAAAGATACATTTGAAGTCAAGGGCTACGATGCCTCAATTGGGATTGCAAGCCTGACAGAGAAGCCATCAAAGAAAAATGCTTTGCTTGTTGATATATTGCTCGAGAACGGAGCTGTTCTATATTGTAAAACCAATATCCCGCAAACTCTGATGGCGCTAGACTCGGACAATAATGTGTTTGGACGGGTGCTGAATCCTCGAAATAGGATGGTGACCGCTGGAGGGAGCTCAGGTGGTGAAGGTGCGTTGGTGGCAATGAGAGGGAGCGTGTTGGGAGTTGGCACAGATGTGGGAGGCAGCATTCGGATTCCTGCCATGTGTGGTGGACTATATGGGATCAAGCCAAGCGCACAAAGAATTCCTTACGTGGGGCAGGAGAGCGGGACCGTGAAGGGAGCGAGCAAGATTGGTTTGCCTGCCAGTGCGGGGCCTATTGCTGCAAGCTTGAGGGATTGTGAGCTGTTCTTGCAAACGGTCTCAAACGCCAGCCCATGGGAACGAGATCCAAGTCTTGCCTATGGGTTATGGTCAGAGCAAGGCTCGATCGAAAAGAAACCGTTGCTAGGAGTCATCAGATATGACGGTGTGATCACACCTCTCCCACCCATCAGCAAAGTTCTAGATGAGACAGTTCAAGCCCTCCGCAAGTCTGGGATCGAAGTCATCGAAATCGATGCACTGGCGTTCAAAAGGTGCCAGTCACTAGCAAACAAATTCTTCGGCATCGACGGCGGGAACCACATGTTTGATCTCCTAGAAGCTAAGAACGAACCTCTCATTTCATGGCTCAGCACACGCTTGCGCCGGAAAGCACCCATTTCTCCTGAGAGCCTTGTTAATATCCATGCGCAAAAGATAGAGCTTGAGACAGAGATGCTGAAAGTCTGGAAAGATCCGAAGACGGGACGACGGATTGAGGCTTTCATATGCCCCGTTGCTCCGCATCCCGTCCCGCCTATCGATCGTTGGAACGGTGTTAGCTATACTAGCAGCTTCGTGCTTTTGGATTACCCCGCTGGAACTCTGCCTGTCAGGGACTTCAAAGAGGAGGATTTGAAGAGTGAGTTGGGTGACAGTAAGTTATTGGGAAGTTGGGATAAAATTAATAGGGAGCTATGTAGGTATTCTCTTTCGGATAGACCGAGGGGGCTGCTAACGATGGACAGGGGACAAGAAAACAGTCGACAGGAAAGTATACCTCAACACCAAATTATCAGTCCAAGTCGTGGCCCCAAAATTGCAGGAGAGGAGATTATATCAAGCTATGGTGCTTATTGATACGATACTTCAGAATGGGGCTATGGGACGATCAAAGCTATAGCATGAAATCAGAGATGATCCGCCCAAAATCTGTTCTTAATTGATTCTCGACGTTTGACACTAGTCACATTCAATTTCCAATGAATGTTAGGAGATTGTCGGATTGTTAGGTAAGGTTGTCCGAACGTTGGCCATCCGTCATGTTCAATGTTTAATTCATGTCCGGACATCTGTCGATGCATGGTGCATGCAAGTGATGATCCCATGATATTTGTTTTTTCTCGGTGTCAATTGCAGTATTCAGGCCGACACGATCCAATATTTCCAACTCCTCCATGTCAACACACCATACCATATCAAATCGACGAATCCCTTGGTCACAGACGCCACATGATAGCTTAAGGAAGTAGTTCAGTACAGAGTAGGGTAACCTTCAGTTGAAGGCGCCTTAGGGGGAAGGAGACAGTTCCGCGCATGATTGATGAATATGTTTCGTAAGCGAAGCAGATTTCGGTTAATGCGGTATGCCCCCCTTTTCTTGTAGCTATGTACTAAACACTAACTCACTCTGCCTAACTACTTCAAGTTGAGTAAAGGAAGGTATATGCAATTTCCAGAAGCGATAGGGACATTCTACTGCTCTCAAATGTCCATTGTTCCAGGTCGATATGTACAACTGATTTTACATTGGAGATGTTCTGTTCTCCTCTCCATGCCCAAGTGCTGTGGACTGTATAATGCAACTCCAGCATCCAATCATTGTACAAACCTTATGAGAACATCGAACACCAAGCAATGCAATTCCCGTTCCATTATGAAGCATCCTTTTCCAACTCCTTTTAACATAATATTCAACACTCAGAAGCAGTTGGAATCACTCAGCAGGTGGGGGTGGAGGTGGAGGTGGAGGTGGAGGTCCTGCATCTCCTGGTGGGGGAGGTGGCGGACCAGGGCCAGGAGGGGGTGGTGGTGGAGCGCCGGTACCTTATACTTGTCAGCAACTCATTCCCAATCTCACGTGTAGTCTCCACTTACCACCAGTACTAGTACTACTTCTCCTCGACCTTCTTCTCTTCTTGCCCTTCTGAAACTTGAACTTGAAATTAAACCAAGTTGTCTTCTTCTTCTTCTTCCTGTGGCGTCTCCTTTTCTTTGGTTCAGGCTGCCCTTGCCTTGCTCTTATCATCCACACATAGAACACCGCAGCTAGTACTGCAAGCCCACCCAAGACTCCGATGATGATCCCTGCAACACTTCCTGAGGAGAGGCCGGGGTTCTGGGTAGCTGCTGCAGTGATAGTTTGTGTACTAGCCGATTGTTGTACGGGGTCCGTTGGAGATGCGCCTGGGTAATCGTTACCAAGGAGGATGGTGGTCGTATACGTGACTTCAGCAGGGTCTGTAATGGTGAGGGTGATGTAGTATTGTGGGCCAGCTTCGCGGTTTAGTAATACTGCAGGAGCTGGAGTCGGGGCAGCAGCTCCATCTTTCAAAGTCAAGTTATCCGATTCGAATCCATGATCAGGTGAGTCCTTTGAAGTTGTAGGAGTTGGAACGGGGGATGTAGTCAAAGGAGAGGAGAATTTTGGTGGGGCAGCTGGTGGCATAGAGGAGCAGATTGAAAGTCTCGGTTGCGGATTGACATTGTCTCCAGTCACTCTTGGCGAAGAATAATATTCCGGATTCAGGAATTCTGGGATGAAAACGTGGAAAGCATGATTTGAAGTACTGGGAATGGAAGAGGCAAAACACAGCCTCGTTGGGATTCATTGGAGAGGAGGGGATATCGTGATGTGGCGGTTGGGTTTTGGTGGGGTGGGGCAGGACAGCCTTATGTGGACTTCGCTGGCAGTGATGCAGGGGTTCCCATCACCTTGAACACATGGGATGCATTCCACTTCGTCGACAACGCTGGTCGAAGAATTCTTTACCTGCATTGATGAGCTATACAGTCTTATCATAGGGCCATTCCGACAGTTTTTCGGGCGTGGTGTGGAGATGGCTTGGAGGGACACTCCTACTTGTTGCCTCACCCCCACGTCTCAATCACAAGGGCTCTTCTATACTGTCAGAAAATCTTTCATTGGTGGTCTCAACCTGCTTAAATACAGCTCGAACGAGCGATTTTGGACTACAGTTGGACAAATCTAGTTGAAGAAAAAGAGAGGGAGAAGCCTAGCACGGAACTCCACACACCTCAAAGTCGACTATTTATGATGCTTGGTTTCTGAACTGCTTAGAGATTACTTCAAACTACCTTCACTCTTAGATGTTTGTGATAGTTGAATTGTAAACTTTTTGGACTGACACCGAGATCTATCCGCTAGGAAATGGGCCTCCACGTCGTCATAGACCCCACCTTGTTGGCAATGAAAGCGACCCTCACTGCCCAGATTACAGCTTTGAGTCGCTCAGCTATTGAATGATGAACAATCATGGACGGGTGTTACTCAAACTCGTATCGCTTCTTGGATATGCCGCAGGCTCTTAGAGTATTGACTTTTTAAGCTTGATGCTTCTGACTTTAACTACATCTCGGGCGACTGGAACTCAACGGATGCTGTTGAATTGCCCTCTGAAGCTTTTCGGTAATGACTTCATCCTGGGACCACTCAAGTGATCGTATAGTCTGCCGAAAGGACAGCAGACATTTCATAATCCACGATTGAGTTGAGCGGAGATATGATGACACAGCGAAAAGCCAGCAACATATCACGCCTCTCAACTTCGAGAGACCTCAACGCAAGTCGAACTATCGGCTATCCGCTTTTAGTCCAATCTGGCACTCGAAAACCATACACTCGAACTCTCGCATGCACAATACACACCTTTCCTCCCTCACTCCCGCGCCCCCGCGAAAACGTCACCGCAACCGCATCTGCACCATCTCCCGCATTCGAACGACCTGCATAAAACGCATCTCCCACGAGCGAAGTGAGGCTACACGACATGCCACCAGGAGCGTATCACCTGCCATGCCTCGCATAGCACGACTGTCGCGTTCATTGATGAGTTGTCGCGTTGGGCTTCAAGCGGGAAAATCGCTCAGGGCCCAACCGAGCACGTGACTGTACCCCTATTTTTAGGACAGGACGATTTTATGAGTGGGATCGAGTTGTGATATTAGAAATTTGTAGGAGGATAAGTAATAGTGATTTCTATGGATGTTTAGGGAAGGACATCAGTTTGGCGCTTGGATGAATGTCCAAGAAAAGCTAGAACATTCGTCATGTTCAGACGATATATTTACTGATAACGCTCGTGCCCTTTGATACAAAATCTCTTTTTGTTCCTAGGCTCAACAAGTCTCCAAAAGAATACTACTCTTCAGTAGGGACGTCATCGAATCTCTTGCGCTCCTAGCTAAATATTGCATGGGTCCTGGCTATCCAAGGTACTTTCTCTTGAAGCTCCTTTCATCCTTATACATTTCCCATGCCAAGAGGAACCAGGCCTTTGGTAGCTCCCATCCAAACTTCTCCTTGAACATATGTTCAATCAATGAATTATTTAGTTCTTCATCAATATCCTTCATGCTACTCATCATTCCCAAGTCACTTCTTCATATGTACAGGGTCTCCAATCCACTCCTAAAGTCCGTCTACCTCTTATCCTGCGGGCTCTACCAAGACCATACTGTTCTCTGGTTATACCCCAAGCTTTTGAAAACCACGTGCTATCAGGTAGCCGTGGTATGGGAGGTTGGTTTTTCACTGTCCTGGCTAGTTCGGAAGATCGAGGTGCATCGGGTGATATCTGAATCGCCCCATCATTCTCAAAGTAATGTCCCATGACTTCTCTAACACTGAAGAGGCCCTCCGCCAGGATATCTTGTGGAGGATTGTCGTCCAATATCCTCTCTTCGCCCTGACATTCCAGATCCGTTTTCAAACAATCATACTCAACACTGTCTAGTCTCTGGTCGATGGGTACCATACACTCCTTTTTGCGTCTATAAGTAAGCTTTTTATTATCCCCTGAAGCCTTTGGCTCAGGGTCCAACCACTCTTCAGCCTTTGTTTCGACATGTGCTACCGCGACACTCTGTCTGGATTGCGCCAACCCCCTCGGACCATCAGTATCTCCTGTTATTTCTCCCTGGGTTTCTAATACGCACGACACATTTTCTCTAGCATCCTTGGACATCTGGGTATCCTCGGAAATCTGTACATTTTTGGGACTCTGTTTCGACGTAACCTGACCTCCTTCACGATATGGGTTTACAGCCCGTGGAGACAAACCACGAGCGGTCCGTTTATCAGTGACAAGCATCCATCCATTTAATACATCACCATCGTCCGCAGTCTCGGGAAAAGAGAGTCCGAGTTTGTTAATCGTAGCGACAGCTTCTTGTATTCTCGGCGAAAGTGATCGAAGGTGTCTGGAGTCGGTGAATCGAGGAGTAAAATTGCCTTCTGACTGCAGCCGCTCAACCGACTTTGCGCTTTGGGAGACGGAAGATCGATTGTCGTCCAACGAGGGAGAATCGGGAGGGTCGTCATGGCTATCGTGGTGAGAGTTAACCGATATAATGCATACTGTATCTTGAGCGCGTTCGAGAGCCGTGTGATAGCTTGCTCTTGCCGAATCTGACCATGTTGTTTTTGCTGATGAGTAATGACTGTTCATGTTGCTATGACAGAGGATATGAAATGCGATGCTGTTATTATGAGGGTCAGACGACGATTAGGACTTTGAGAAAGAGAAAGAGAAAGAATAAGGTGAGGACCAAGCCTTAAAGGGGGCAGGTGCGACTATGCCCTTTACTAAAAGTCATTATTGTTCCTCTTATGCCCGAGGAAAGAACAACTTATGTGAAGTTTGAGTCATCAACACCAAGGAAAAGGACGCGCTGCCCACAATATCTCAATGCAGAGTATCAATAAGGAGTCGGTTCGAGAGTGTGTCTAAGAGGGTGATGCATTACTGACCCTCAAACGTCTAGAGGGAAATCGTCGACACCTGATTCGACTGATATGTGGGCGCCTTTCACTGCGATTTGAGGCTCTGGACCATGCAATTCGCAATCTTCTGGGGATAAGTTAATGATCACATCACCGTGCTGGGCCACTGGCTTACGCCAGTATCCAATCGCAAGGCCATATCAAGCCCGTCCTATGCCATTTTTTGCCTTGCGATACCAAAGATCTACTAGTTTGTCGGAAGTTGGGCATTGCATCCAGTAAATCCGCAGAAATGGTGTTGAGGCATGCTCTCAGCCCGAGGAGGAATCACCGCTCGAGACCGTTCAACCAAAGATGCCCCTGATCGAGGAACCACAATACACGGTCGTCCTCGTGGTAAAGATCAAGAAGGAACGTATTGTCTCACCAAGCCTCAGCCATCTAACCCCCCAAATCCCGCATAATCCACTACCACCCGTCTAACCCCCCATTCTCACCAGAGAAAGACTAATATACTAAAGCAACCGCACATACCACTCCCCACACAAGGTGCAGTTTCGCCTCGTCACTACCCCTTATTCCCCTTCTCTCCACCGTCCCGACCTTACGCCTCCTCCTGAAACCCCTCAAAGTCCTCGACACCAAAACCCAGAGCCTGAACCAAAGCACGATGAAAGCTACAACAATTACCGTCTCCTTCCCAAGTTGCCCCGGCCTGAGAGCATCGCGTACCAATGTTTGCAAGGGGGCTGGCTTTATGTTTTGCGTGTCTTGGTCTGTGGGAGATTAGATATTAAGATTAGCAGACGACTGGTCTCAGCCTCTCAGTCTTTCGAAGAGAGGGCATACATTATCAGACTTTATCTCACAAACCACCTCAACTTCTTCACGAACCCTCCATGCGTTCAAATTGTATTTTCGACATTGAACAGTACCCACGCCTACATCCCAACATTCCCCCTCTTCCCCCCTCTCTTACTCCTCTCAATATGCCCCTTCAACACCCGCCTCGTCTGCGACAGACTCCTCTTCTGCTTAAACTTCGCCTTCCCCAGCGTCATCATGAAATTCTTCTTCCTTGCCTTCTCCTTATTCGTACTGCTTTTCCCCTGCTCATCCTTCTTTTGCCTCCTCAACGCCTGCGTACTCTTATGCTCGCCCCTCTCCCCCTTACCCTCTCTCGCTAGCGCGATCTTCTCTTCCCGTGTACTCTTCCTTAATTTTGAGAGTCCTTCGATCTGCTCTGCTGTCAGAGGGTCGTCGGCGTGCCGATCTGCGAGCTCTTTTAGGCGTTGCGATTGAGTTTTGCTTTTACCCATTGTTTTGGAGATGGAGGCTTCGAGGCGCAGTTCTTGGAGCTTGGCGAGATCGGCTGGTGTTAGAATCTTGGTGGTAGCGAGTTTCGAGATCTTTTGCTCGAGAGCTTTGTCTACATTTTCCTTCTCCTCATCATTCCCTGGAGTTCCAGACTCGGATTTGAGATCCAGTTTGGCCTTCTTAAGCGCAGGTTTCTCATCCTCAGAATCACTAATCTCAATCTCAGCATCACTCTCAACATTAATCCAACCCCCGGAATCAGACGAAGCATCAGACTCCGCCTCCCAATTCTCCCATCCCTTCTCCTCTTCATCTTCGTCCTCATCTTCTGATTCGTCGGTGCCAAGTTCTTCAGGTAGGCCTTTCTCAGCACGTTTCCGTTTCCGCTCATCAGCTTTCCATTGCTCGAGGAGTTCGAGACCTTCGATTCCACCGACTTCTTCCTCGCCAAAACGTCGCTCTTTGATTGAGCCGCTCTTGAGGCCCATCGTTGCGGTCTTGCCTCTATCTCTCTTCTTGAGTAAATCTGCTCCTACTTCTCTATACAACGATAAGAGACCCTTTGCAGCCATCATGGTGCCTTTGTCCTTGCTCTTTCGGTACATAACGAGATCTTGGAGGAGAGTATCGTTCATAGCCAATGGCTGGCGAACGCAGATTTCTCGGATGGCATTGAGACCGGCGGATGCTACTTCTGAGGCGGAAGCTTCGGACACGAACTCGTTGGCGATTTTTTGGACGAGAGGTTCGAGGACGTCGGGAGGGACGAGGTTGTGTGTTGCTTGAGCGAGGCAGGCGAGAAAAGTAGTGACCGAGGGTTGGCGAGGTGCAAGATATTTGATAAAGTAGGAGTAGAGCGAGATGACTGTCAGCTTGTGCAAACCAACCAACCTCGATACTAGTTGAAGAACTAATAACTTCTGCTCCAGATTGAGCTTCGATTTCGAGTTCTGTAAATGTTTCGAGAACAAAGTTTCGGCGAAGCCTTGGGGGTCGTGTAAAAGATGTAAAGCGGAGAAATTGAGCGGATGCGGTTGGTTCTTCTTCTTTTCCGTCTTCTTAACCTTCTTGACGGCCTCCTCCAAACTCTTCTTCGTCTTCCTACTCTTCTTATTAATCCCAGCTTGATGTTTCAGCTTCCCAATATCAATCCCCACCTCCTCATCACTACTCTCATCCTCAAGTTCTTCCCTCTCTTTATCACCACCCAAGAAAAACCTTACACCACCGCCAATGACCTTCTCATTGTCTGCCAACGCTGCCTCCTTCATGATCTCCACAGCTTTCGCATCAGTCCATATCTGCCTCTTCCACAACTCCCGCGTAATTTTCACAGCCCATATCCCCTTCGGCGACGACCGATCTGAAGTTAACAAATTAAAAAGCGCTGTCTGGATCGTTCGGTTTAACCGATGAGTAATACTCTTCGAATTGCTCGTCCTCAAATCCGACAATATCTTCTGAAACAACAGCGTTCTTAATGTCTTACTCGGCGTAGCCACCAATATTGGGAACAACGTATTCAGCAGATCTGCCGAATCGATGATATCCTTCCTTCGCAACAAGACAAGACTTCCTACTATCTTTTCTCGTAGCTCGGTTTCTAGTTCGGCATGGTGGAGAGTGAGGATTGTTTTCAGGTCGGAGGGGAACTCGGACGTGTCTTCGGGGAAGCAGTCTGCGACGTGGGCGACGAAATCGATGAGGTCGTGGAAGGAGACGATGCCAGAGGAGGTTGCGGTGGTGGGTGAGGCGAGGAATATGTCGCGCTGGGATTGGTATTGGCCATATTGATTTAGGAAATCTTCGCTGTATGATCTGCAACTCATCAGCGTGCAATTCAAAATGTTGTGAAGTTTTGAAAGGACTTACTTGGGGTCTCGTCGAATTTTGTACTGGAGATTAGGACTGCGGGACTTAGTTTGAGTATGGGAGAAATAGGGAGAGAGCATACTAACAGATCTGCATCAACCTTCTCGAGTGCCCCGACGCGTTTCTTGCCCATTGTTACTGTGGGTGTGTTGCGAGAGCCTCGTTGCCGTGAAGAAGAACATTGTTCGTTGATTTCTATCTCGAAATATTTCTGCTATCAATTATCTTAGCGCGTAATATCCCTGCTAGCGGGTGCTATATAGTCACGTGCATATGAATACCCCTCCTCAAATGAAGTGATACATAAAAGAAATAAAATAGAGTAGATAATAACGGAGTGGCACTCTCTGATAGCTCTGGAGAAATTTTAGAAGTTAGTACATACAGGTTCTGAAAGTAAGAATGGTCACGTGCGCATCGCCTTGCTTTGTATATTTTTTTAAGACGAGATGTTTTATGGAGAAAATATTCATCTATACTAAATAGTTTTCTTTATGTTCTCCAATGAGACTTATAAATACAAGCGAATGTCCAAGCCTTCAACCTAGATCCCAACGTGGGTATACAAACTCGCCCAAAGCAACACAGCCGAAGTCCCCCTGCCCAGAGAACCTATACAGCTGTTACACAATTTTCAAGTCCAATCCCAGCACGCCACCTCAACAACCGCCAAGCGTCGATCCCTTCCCCAAGCCATTCAATCTAATCATCCACCGTAAACCTCATTTTAAAAGTCTCACTCCCCACCCAGCTCCCCCTCCTCTCATTCCTGTACCCATGCCTATCCCTTCTCTCTCTCCCCCTACCACCCCCAAAAGCCCACCCCAACATCCCCTTCCTAATAACCAACCCACCGCTCCCCTTGCTCCTCCTCCTACTCCTCTTCTCATCCCTCCACTCACTCCTCCCCTCACTATCCCCATCAACACTAACACTCCCCCTCCGCTCCCGTCTCACGTACGCCCTTTCCGGCCTCCTAACCCTATACCCCCTATACCCCCTCTTCTCTCTCTTGTGATAATCTCCATCACCACCCCTCCTCCTAATCCTCCCACTCGACCCCGAGCTCCTCTCCGAATCCGTCATATAGCTCGAGCTATAATCATCATACCTCCTCCTCCTAGGTACTCCGACCGCAGACTGAGGATTAAAACAGTATTTATAAACCAGCGTAAGCAGCACTGCAAGTCCAAAGATCGTGCCAAAGACAGCCCCAATTACGACGCCGCTGTTGTCCCTTGAGGAATTTTCCGGAGACGGAGCGAGAGTTTGAATCGTCGTAGAAACTGCGGTGGTTGTGGCAAGGACATTGGTGGGTGCTGCAGTTGCTGTTCCAACTTCAGTCCCGAGAGTGATAGTTGACGTGTAAGTCGCTGTCTCGCGTGTTACCGTCAAGGTGATTTCATAGGGTGTAGGCCCTTGCCTGATTTCGACGTGAGGCTGAGGCTTGGAGGATGAGAGTAATATTGGAGCCATTGGGTGGACAACCACTTCAATGATTCTCGATTTTCAATGGGGGAGAAAAGAGTAAGGCATCATGGGAATGCTGGAGCAATATAGCCATCTTTAAGAAGGCAAAAGTCTGAGTTCCGAAGGAGGTGTGCACCGCCCGGTTTGCGTGAGCGTGATGGAGACTTCTCTCGGGCGAAGCCTACACGGTGTTCCAGAAGCCGCATTGGGAAGAGCGGGGAGCAGGCAGGACTATAGGCGATGCCAGATATAATGTGACTGCCCTCTCTTATAATTGATCAATGTGGAAGAGGCTTGCATTGTCACCCGAAAGTTGTCGTGTGGCTTGCTGTAGCGGTAAAGCTTGGGATCGATCGACCAATGAAGATTTTCGGTCATGCGAGGCCCGATCTAGTAGACTTGATGCCCACGTAATCCAACTAAGCATTCGAGATTTTCGGGTGCCGTTGACGTCTCTCGTAAAGAAGTTATCTCGTTCCTCGTATCCATGGTCTTGAACAAGCGACTCCAATTCTTTATGCTTACCAGCCGCATCCTGATAATCAAGAGGATTCGACATTCCGAGGTGAGGCTGATATTCATGTAACCATCCAGCTTTGAGGGATCAGCTTTTAACACAAAAAGTTGTCACACCAGCTGTATGAATGTCAGTTCCACGTCCAGCTGATATATCTCTCAGCGTGCAAAACCATATAACAGCCAACCATCAAAAGTCCTGCGAGACTAGCTTTCGCTTGACAGGCCCCGAGATCTGGATTCATGTTGCAGTCTCATTGTACCGAGTATCTCGTCTTGTTCTCCATATTAGGCGTTGTAGCACCAGGCGATGCAGGTGGGGGTTAGTCCTTGCATGTTCTCCCATGGTCCAGTTCCAATTCAGACATCATGAAAATCCATGGATCACTCGTGGTTTTTCGTAGATTCGTTCATAAGTGGTATGGTGACGGGAATTGGTGATGTTCGGCCCAAGTGACACGATCTCGGGCCACGGTGATGTCTCTGCAGATCTCGCACCGTGGAAGGATTAATTAACGCTTAAATAATCCCGAATCGGTCTTTTGTTATTACTGTGTGAATGGATTGACTAAAAAGATTCCCGTGTTCTCAACAAAGAGATTACTTTCGGGGGCCTCGGGGCTGGTCCCAATTCGCGGCTGTGCTCCACATTGTCCACATTGTATAACGTACGAAGATAACGCAATGAAATCTGCCTTATTAAAAGGTCCTTGGCAACCTTGGCAAAAGGTTGAGACTAAATCCGTTCCTCAAAGTCTCTATTGAACCAAAGTGCCGTACGTACCGCACCGCAACGAGGTGATGGAACACTCCACGCCAATCATTCAACCAAAGACAACCTATCCGCCTGTCAAAGACGTAACTACGTATGTTGGTTTCGTAATCAAAGGGGTACTTGACGTTAGTATCTTGAAGAACGCCGCTGAACAGCTCATTGCTCAATGGCCAATTTTAGGGGGGACGTTAATCAAAACGGTATGCCTCGCACTAAACATCCAAACATAAATAAACTAACAAATATTCGGACCAATCCATATTCACTTCAGCCGGGCAATATATGTGACTTCGAACCCCGAACTATCAACCAGTCCGCCCAAGAGTTATTTCCAGCAGACTTTCACATGGGCATCGACAAAAGCAACGTTCCAACCTATCAGACTCCGCTTCCAGACGAGCTATTTCACTTCGACTCCTTCATGCCTTTCAGAACGTTACCGAAGACACTTTTCGGAATCAGGGTAACGGTTTTAAAGGACGCAACTTTACTTGGCTTCCGAGTGCACCACTACTTATGCGACGGGGCATCCCGAGGCCAGGCCATCAAAGCATATCGCGATATCATCGCCGGCAAGCAGATCGCAACTTCGATTCTACTACCAGATACTCCGCTTTCGAAACTATTACAAAAAGAGGTCATGTCTCCACTCCCAAGTGGAATTAGGACCGAGGATACTCCGTATCTCTACCCGAATGAGAAATATCAGCTTGGCGTCCGACCTTGGATACACTTTCTTGGTCATGCAACTTATAGGACCGTTGGTGCTAAACTAGGAATATACGGGATGAAGTCTAAAGTGAGGTTTATCCATCTTCCGGGCCCGACAATAGAGCATTGGAGAAGCGAGTGCCAAAATGACCTAAGGAAGGCAAAGGTGGATGTTCCAACTCTGAGTAAGCTTGACATTGTTCTAGCTTGGTTTCTTAAAGTAAGATGCTTGCAAGCCAAACATCGCAACTATTCTCTAACTTTCGTTCAGACTTCAATGTCCCACGTACCTCCAGACAACAGCTCTCTCGTCTTCCGATGTTCTTTTAGTTATCGGTTTGCATTACGTACACCCGGACCGAGCGAAGTATACCTAAATAATAGTATATACGAAATGATGGTCCACTGGGATTCTCTTCAAGTCTTCCAGGATTCGTCACTCGGCAGTCTGGCGATGGTGATCCGTAGATCAGTATTATGCAATAAGCAACCGGAGATCATCAAAGCCAATGTAGAGTTTCATGAAGAACACTTCGCTGACTTTGTCGCGCCCACACCTTCGCGCTTGCCTATTGTTACATCGTGGACGGCTTTTGAGCACAATGGACTGGATTTTTCGGCCGCACTGATTGGAGGACAGGAAGGTAGTACAGGGGAAGGGAAAGTGGTGTTTACACAACCGAAAGTAGAGTTCCCGCTGGGAATTATTCTCGATGGAGCGTTTGTGTTGAAGGACGGTTCAGGCGGGTACTGGATCTTGGCGAACTTGTCGCAAACTGGGTGGAAGGGACACAATCAATGACGAAAGGGCGGTGTAGACTACTGTACTCGATTTTGAGGGCATGAAAAGTGTTGCTAGAACCTGTAAAGCTCATTGAGAGTTCGCAAGATGCAAGGAATCGTCAAGAGAATCGATCGCAAAGGCAACTTGGCCTTCCATGGTAGCGGAGTAACTACTGTTCAGAACTAAGTTTCCTTCCGGAAAGATTTGAAAATCTTGATTTTCGAACGGGGCACAGTCAAAATGCACTGTCAAAGATCAAGTCCCCCACCACTGATTTTGATCTGCAGCACCGTCCACACCAAGATCGCCATTATAAGCAGGCAATTCGCCGTCCATCAGAGTTTGCCAATAGGCCCAATCAACGGGAGTAATTTCCGGCATGTTCATGTCAATATCAGTGTCGAAATTTCCCCACTGTTGCTCGGTGCTGGCAAATTCTGTGTTCTGGGGAGGTGCATCGATTGGATAGTCCATCATTCGAGGTCTTGAATACGGATCTTCGTTCTGAACCTCAGGCACAGGTCGAGGTGGGTCGGGAATGTTGCGTTGCGAGCGTAACAAGGAGACGAATCGAGGAGGCGCCTGGTATGAGCCCATAGCTTCCTCTCTCTTTGCCCATGCTTTCAACGCCAGATTGCCAATGGCAACATATAGACTGTTCTTCGTGTCTGTGATTAATTCAGGCCGATTCTCGTACGAAATTTTGATCTGTTGCCAGGCTCGTTCCACCAAGTCTCCAGAAGTTCGATGACGAAGTTCGCTGACCAAATAGATGAACGCGTCAAGTTGAAAATGAGACGTTACATGCCATAAGTAACCTCGGATGCTTTTGGTCGTATGTCCGAGGGAATCGTATTCCATCTCTTTCAAACTTTCTGTAAATAGCATGTCCTTTTCTCGCTGTGGCATGCTTGCTCCCTTGTCTGGGTATTGGCGAGGGTGATGTGCCATGATTCGCATCGTGCAGATGACAGACTTGGCAACGTATATTACGAGAAGATGAAGAGGGATAGAAGGATCGCAGTATTGAACGAACTTCTTCTCAAACTGAATCTCAAGAGCATCGATAGCTCTGTCTTTCTCCGCCAACATCTCTGGACTTGAGCCGGACGCAATGCTCCATGATCCATCCATGTTAGTCGTGTGCTTGGAATCGCGGAGAGCTTGTGCTGTCTGATATCTCAAGGAACAAAACATCATCTCGGTCGCGCCCGCTTTTTCTGTGGGGGGCTCTTTCATGGTGGGGCTCAGGTCACTGTCACTGATGTTCTTCGGTATCTGTGTATCGAACTTTGCCAGCCAGGCAGGAAACCCTGCCCCAGCAAGTTTTGAGGAGTGACCATCGAGAAAGACGATCTGCCACCACGTACGTCTCCTTATCTCAGCATCAAAAGGAGGCATCTTGTGGTTCGAGCCATCACGATGGAGGCCGAGGCGTTGGGCTATCCTAACGGCGGCGCCAGTGAGAACCCATAAGGAATGAGGGTCGTAAGCATTTCGAGCGCCAAGCTGCAGGAATTGATGTCAGCTAATCAGCCCACGATGTTAATTTCCAGAATCTGGATAGCCAAACGAATGGCTTTCTTCTTCAAGAAACCCTCAGAGTGACCAGTTTCTAATTACGATAGTAAGAGTAGGATGTGACCAACTCACTAAGAAGAGTACGAGAGCTTGTAGAGTACCGATGTTCAACGACTTGAGAAATCTCGCACTAATTAAAGCTTGCTGCGTCCCATGAGCATATTTCACAAGCAGAGTATTTCGCTGTTCGCCGAACATAGTCTGGCAATCTTCATTCTGTAAGGAAGTCACCGCGAGGAAATAGATACCAAACATCATGGCCTCAACGTGTCGGGGGATATTTCGAATATCACCGCTTGCATCAAGTATCGTTTGTTGCAATGTTGGAGCATGGAACATCTTGATCAAGGGATTCACGTTCACCAGGAACGTTTGCCACAATCGGAAAATCTGGACAGGGGGTGGATGTAGCGCACTCAAGCCCTTCGAGGTCGATCCGAAGCCGACAAGGAGAGATTCGGGATGGGGAAAAAGTCCAGCCTCGTTCGACTCATCTTCGGATGAACCTTGTGGGGAATCTTTTGGATCAGCTATCTCGTCTCTCAGGTTCTCCCATAATGTACTAAGCAAGTGAGCACGTGATAGTTAACGGGGCTGGAGGAAAGTACCTACTTCTCCACGTAATGTGAGTTGTCCTTGTCCGCAAACAAAGCCCCTTTCTCGGCGTTGCTGGCTCTCGGGGCTGACAAGGTCATCTCCCTTGAGTCCATGTCGTCATCGAAGTGGGGACCCTCATTCCCAGTCCTATGTGCAGGCTCCTCATCTTCGATCTTGATGCCATGAGTCTTCAATAGATGCTCGTACTTTCGGAGCCGGCCAACCAGGTCAGTCTCGGCAAGCTTTCTTTTTCTCCGCCTTGGCTGGGTTGGAGCACTTGGGATGCACTCCGCTCGAGCTTTGATGCAGTTCCCACAACTAGGTTTCCGCTTATCACACTTGACCTTCCGCTGTTGGCAAAGCACACAGCTATGGCCGCGTGTGATCTTATTGGCCGAGGGCGGGACCGACTCGGGTGTTCCAGAGGGCGTTGCTAACATTATATCGAGGTTTGCGGGAAGTGTAACCTAAGTACGAGGCCTTGTCTGGGGTCTCGGGAGTTAGAATGTCGCCGATCCTCCGAGGAATGCAGCAGCGTGGAAAACACGACACGTTCCACTCGCAACATAAATCCACGTGTGATTAGAGGCAGCCGTGAGTCTGGTAGGAGAAAATTGAGTGGTAAGGAGATGGCTGCCTTGACACATGCAATTATTGTGTGGATGCTGTCGTGGATGAAGGAGATGTTCAAGTACAGTTGAGGATGTGTGATCGGGAGAAAGCCAAAGCTCTCGGTTCCGAATGAGTAGCCGAACGGCTTTGCTCCGTCTTGAGAGCACGGACTTCGCTTAACTGGCCAATCCAAGCGTCGCTCTCCTCGCCTTCGGCTCGTTTCCTATTTCCCGACGACGACTGCAGGTCTCGGAGGATACAATTTATATATAACCGATCACCCTTAGATTGAGGAGAGCTGAAGGTGAGTGTGAATCATCCATCCAGGCCAAGTATAAACCTTCTGTCATCCTCCATCTCTTGCCACATAAAATCACTCTTTGCCCTTCCACATGCTCTCCTACTGTAATCTAGATACGACAAATCACACCACGCATACTCTCCAACATGGCATCCAAAACCGAAGAAACAACAGCCTCGGTCACGGGCGACTTGGAGAAGGCTCCCCCGGCTGCTGTCAACGATGACGAAGATGACGAATTTCCTCCATTCGCAAAGGTCGTACTCATCATGACGGCACTCTACCTCGCGATGTTCCTCGTTGCACTCGTACGTCTCTCAGGCATGGAAAGCCGAACACATCAGCTGACCAGTGTAGGATCGAACAATTTTGGGTACTGCGATCCCAAAAATCACTGACGATTTCCATTCCATAGAAGACGTTGGGTGGTATGCAAGTTCATATCTCTTAACCAGCTGTGCATTTCAACTTATCTACGGTCGCATCTACACCTTCTACACCGGCAAATGGATCCTCCTCAGCACCATTCTGTTGTTCGAGATCGGAGTATGCAGAATTCCCTTCCTGTTCCTCTTCATTTGTTGACATATTGCTAGTCGGCTCTATGTGGCGCCGCGCCCAACTCGATGGCCTTCATCATGGGACGAGCAATTGGTAGGAGTCACTAGTAGAATCAAACTTGTGCCTCGCTGACGTGAATCATAGCCGGTCTTGGAGCCGCGGGCATCTTCAGTGGGGCCGTCAACATCATGGTCATCTCTATACCTCTTGAGAAGCGACCGATGTATCAGGGCATCTTCGGCTCTGTCTTCGGAATCGCCTCTATCTGCGGTCCTTTAGTTGGTGGGGCATTCACCACACGCGTTTCTTGGCGTTGGTGTTTCTATATCAATCTGCCGATCGGGGGAGTTGTTGTAGCAATCCTCCTTCTCATCCTCAAAACTCCTCCCAAGAAGAACACTCTTACCCTTCGAGAACAATTTATCAAGCTCGACCCTATCGGTACGCTAGTGTTTCTTCCCGGCATCGTTTGTTTATTACTCCCACTACAATGGGGCGGAACAACATACCCTTGGTCGAATTGGAGGATCCCGGTTCTGTTCGTCCTCGCTGCTATTCTCCTCGGAATCTTTACACTTGTCCAATTCAAGTCGGGCGACAATGCCACAGTCCCAATTCATATCATAAAACAACGCAGCATTGCGTCCGCCATCTACTTCCAGTTCCTCCTTTCCGGATCCATGATGGTCGTAATATATTTCGTGCCTCAATGGTTCCAAGCCGTCAAGGGCGTTACGGCCATCCATTCTGGTATCTCAACACTACCAACCGTCATGTCACTAGTTGTAGCTAGTTTCATCGCTGGAGGCATCACTCAGAAGACCGGCTACTACGTCGGGCAACTCTACGCCTGCGCAGTTATCGTGTCCATTGGAGCCGGCTTGTTAACGACACTGAAAATCGATACAGATCATCAGCACTGGATCGCGTACGAATTCATCTATGGCCTCGGCCTGGGACTTGGTATGCAGCAAGCCGGCATGGCTGCCCAAACATGCCTTGCGAAGAAAGACGTGATGACCGGCGTTGCACTCATGTTCTTCACGCAAGGTCTCGGCGGTGCGATCTTCGTCTCGATAGGTCAAACTGTCTTTACACAGAGTTTAATTAAGAAGCTCAGTGCAGTGGCGCATATCTCTCCTGAGATGATTGTGCATACTGGTGCTACTGATATTCGGAATATTGTGCCACCACAATACCTTGACAAGGTTCTCGTGGCATACAATGCGGCCTTGTCCAATACGTTCAAAGTTGGCTTGGCCTGTGCGGCGGCTGCTATTCTAGCGGCGTTCACAATCGAGTGGAGGAGCGTGAAGGGCCTGAAGCAAGGTGGGCCTCCTAAGAAGCCAGCGGAGGAGAAGGTAGAGGGCGCGAACACCGACACCGAGACTGCGGTTGAGAGCCCACCACAGGCAGCGGAGTAGGCGGTTTCAGAGAAGACCGCTGTAAAGCCAGCGACGCAGGAGTCGGACGAGGTCCATAAATGATACCCTGGGAGGATTTGAAAGCGTTGCCCTTCACTTGGCATTAGAAATGGAGTTTTTGGCGCTCCCATTAGAGTTGCTTCTAGATATTGTAATTTACCAGCATATGCATTGATAAATACCGCGGTGCATATCCTCTCAAGGCCCTCAAGTCCTGCCATGCCATTCTTAGTTTTCAACATGTACAATGTACCAGACGAAGAAGTGCTTTGCTAACGGAAACAACGGGAAAGTCTTCGGTCACACAATTGGATGTATCAAACCCCCTAATTCGTAGGAACATTGTGGTGATATCGTCCTGACCCCACTGGGCAGAGCTTTTACTCTTTATAGCGATCTCTAAGTCTCTAAAATTCAGTCGTGCGAACTAATTTGTAATGTGGGGTTGGGACTTACAGCCGCCACTTACCCTGCCTCGAGTCCGGAAGTCTATGAGTTCAGCACTCGGCACATTCATGTCAACTGAGGATTACTTATATCACACACAATCACTAAAAAATACTATCACAACCCACAATCTTAATCGATAGCTTTCCATTTTCAAGAGTAGTACAGTACATGAATGAGTGCATCCATCAAAACCCCTTAAAACCCAACCCAAGCAATTTCCACCCTAAGGAATGGACCCCCTCCTCAATATTCACGACCACTTTCCTTTCTGCTTCACAACTAAAGCCTCGCACTAGCAATGCCCGACAACTCACCCGGGGCGTGGTAATTTGGGACCTAACCATGCATGCGTTAGTTTCTTCGTTTTGTACTGTACAGAATAGGGTAAAGGGTGGTTAGGGTGGAGGGCACAAACCTTCATCTCAAGGTCCTTGCCACTGTATCCCAAGTCCTCTGCAACGAGCATAGCGCACTTCTCACCAATTAGGAGGGCTGTGGAATCTATACATCCTGTACATTAGCAGCGGTCTTCATTTTCACATTTCAGGAGACAGGGTAGGGAAAGGGGAGAGAGGCTTACAAGTGTTGCACCCAACATTGTCAGGGCAGATAGATAGATCCGCGACCTTGAGATTCTTAACGCCGTGGACGTTAAGGCGTTCGTCGAGGACGCCGTGTTTAACGATACTGTTGCCTTCTTTTGGTGCCATGGAGCAAGTCTACATCTCGTCAGCATTGATCACGCACGATACAGGTCGGCTCGGGAGGAAGGTAGCTACTTACACCAAGACTATGCCAAGTCGTCTCCACATGTCTCTTAACCCACTCCTCAATATGCTCAATATCCTCCTTACTATACTTCAAATCCTCATACACATGTTGGCTATTACTATTCAACAAGCTAGCCTTAGGAGCACGGCCCGACTCGATGGGCATAGACCAGGAGCCGTGCTGGATGCCGGCTGTGAGGCTGCCGGGGAGGGCGTAGGCTTTGGTGGTTGCGAGGTCCATGTCCTTTGCGCGGGCCGGCGAGTCAAAGGCGTAGAAGGGGTGCATGGCTTGTACTTCACCAGCATATGCTTCCATGCGACGCGCTGTTTCACCTGGTGGGGTATTAGTAATGTGATAGGAGAGGAAAAGGGGGTGGACTGACGAGATTTGATGTATCCCCAGACCATGGGAGCCATGTCACGCTCGTCGTTCATGAAGCCAGCGTCGAAGTCTGGTGCCTCATACGGATCGGGAGATACGATGTGCGTTTCACCACGAGAGAAGGGATACTCCAAGAAATGGAACATCGTAAAGAACTTTCCGGCAGGCCTGCAATAGTTAGAGTCCTGCCATGACAAATAGGGGCTTCACGTGACTTACATCAACATATGATCACCAAACCATCTGCACCATGTCAGCATCCATCCAAGACCCATTGACGTGCTGCAACTTACCCAGCAATAACAGAGTAATGCATAACCGGCTTATCAGGCTTATTCTTAAAGTAGCTATCCCAACCACTCTTAAAGTGTGGCGTCGGCCACTTTTCCATCTCCTGGAGTTCCTCTTCCGTAGGACGAACCTTGACACCCGCTTCAATTCCATTAGTAGCGAGAGGACCCGTACCTTTGAGGTTCCATTCGTCGAAGACAGCTTTCTGGACCTCGGGAACACCGCGGACGAAGTCGTCGAAACTCTCGGTGTCAGGCTTGGCACGGAAGACAGAGAATGTCAAGTAATGATCTTGGAAGTTCAAACCGACACCAGGGAGGTCGACTATAGGCTTGACGCCAGCCTTTTGCAGCTTCTTGGGGTCACCGATACCACTGCGTTGGAGGATCAGTGGCGATGAGAGCGTGCCGCCGGAGATGACGATCATCTTGCGGGCTTTGAATGTGCGGGATTGTTGCTGCTTGGGAGAACTCGTATCAATACGGTTGATCAGGGCAGATAATGTTACTTACGGATGGGTGGAGAGGCTTGGTGGGCACGGTCCTGACACCAACAGCTTTGCCGTTCTCCATGATGACTTTGTCAACTTTGGTGTTGCATTGGAGGTGCAGGTTAGAGTGGACGGCCCGGGTGGAATGAATGTACGCATGGGCTGAATCACTTCGACGACCAGTCTGATGTAGGTTAGCCTCAATTTGTATTATTGTAGCTGCATGTCCAGCTTACGTCTCTGTTGATCCACTTCAACCAATGTTCAGCACCACTGTAGTAGGGTCAGTCAATATGTTCTTCGGTGGGACGAAGTTGTGGCATACTGTCCGGTGACAAGATCCTGAAGATCATCGGTTGTGGGAATCCCCTGAGACTCAGCAGCTCTGAGGAAATCCTGCATGATGGGGTATGTGTAATTTCCAAAGGAAACTTTGATTGGGCCCTCGAAGCCGTGGATATCCCTAGATCGGAAGGTTAACATAGTTCTAGACAGTATCTGGAGGTGGCTGACCTGTTGTTGGATGCACGCTGGTATGTCTCATGCTTTTTCATAAGAGGAATCAATTCCTCAGTCTTCCATCCTTTGGCTTGGAAGTCATCGTAATCGGAAGCTGATGCTCTGGTGTACATCATGAAGTTGATGGACGATCCGCCGCCGAGAATATGTGCACATGGCACGACTGCCTTTCGGCCTCCCAGCCATTTGGATGGTCGTGAGTAGTAGAATGAGGCAGTCTTGCTGTCCAGTTTCATGTTCCTCGGATCTTGCATGTCAGTATGGTTCCAATACCGCGTGCTTCTTGAGGACTTACAGATTCCAGGACGATAAACCCATGGATTATTTAAGTTGCTCTCTCCGCCTTCAATCAAGAGAACCTGAAGCTTATGGTCAAGATTGGCCAATCTGAAAAAAGGGTAAGTAGTGGTCGAGAGTACTGGGCACGAGAAAGGGGAACTGACCTTCCAGCAACAACACATCCACAACTTCCACCGCCACACACAATAATATCAACTTCATCTGGGACAGTCATTTTGAATTCAATGGGATATTTTCAATTTCAACGTTCTTGGTGCTCTCGGGCAATGGATTCGAGATGGAAAGCAAAATCAATCCTGCCTCTGGGCTTTACGGGTCCCTCCTTTCTTTTCAGCTTTCCCTCTCCCTTTCCCCCTCCCCGCACGACGAGCTTCTAGCCAAGTGGGCTAAACCAATTTAGCATTCATTCTGACGCATCTACGTCACGTTGGAACTTTGCTGCAAGTTTTCAATTGGAGCTCAGCACTCTCACCAACTGTAGGATCACGTCCCAGGTCCCAAATCAGGCCACTTACGAGGACTACCCCTCTTCTTGTCAGACTTAAAACTCTTGTGATGTAGCTTGGGAAAAATGATTGACGCGGATTTGAGCCATGCATCTGCTCGATGAGGTTCGAAGTGAGGAGAGGAATGGAAATAAGTCGGCCTTTAGGGCCCCATCTGAACATCAAATGAAACTCGATCATTCGACAAGGTTCAGCTGCTTAGGAGAAAATATTGCCGCCCGTTCCTTCGATACTTGGCCTTACCCCGCATATGCAAGAGAGTGGATCAAAGTGGAATTGGAAATGGACGGCTGTGTCTGGTCAGGAAATAAGGAAGTTTCTTGGAGGAAAGTTACGCGGCTTGACTGTAGGTCCAAATGTCCCTTTCCTGAAAGAGACATCTGGGTCAGGAGAAATCTGAACTCAGCGTCTATTGATAACTTGGAGATGAAATTTGTGTCTACACTGGATGGAGAACTACCCCAAAGAGAGCTGACGTCGCTGTGATGACCTTGAGCTCCTGTGCTACCGAACTATCCGGGATTCCGGGTACAAGCCCCCGTCAGCCCCAAACGCCTCCGCCGCAGGAGCCGTACGCCCCCGTAGATCAACAATCGATAAGTCAGAGGCTAACATGGCCTCGTATGCAAAGCACGGAATATCCCTCATGGATCAGGCATGGGGGAGCTCAAGGATTCAAGCAGCTAGTGCATGCGGGGTCACTAGTGCCGCTTTTGACAGGACCTAGTTTCCACCACTTGGCTGTTTCACTGCGAGGGCTCAACCTCCCCGACTCAGAGCAGCATGCTATGTGGGGCCCTATGTGCCATCAAGGTACAGGAGCTTCGCGTCAACTTATATATGTCGACGCAACAAACCGAACGCCCGCTACAGCCTAGGCTGGGCTTTGCGGGCCATGCTATAGCTCCCGACGTTCAGAAATTTCGATTAGGGGGGCATTACGGGGGGCATTACGGGGTTCGGCTGGGTGGATGTGGAAATAGAAATCTTACCGCCAGAAGCCACTCAAACTCAACTTTGATCGGGAACCATTATTATTGGTGTCTTCTTTCAACTAAGATATTCTGGGCTGAAGGGCTGCTCTGGTTCCATCTGAGTCCAATCCCCAGAAGCCTCCCGGAGGTCTGTCCGAGTTCCTTCAAACCATTAAGCCCTGCTCTTAATTTTCCAGCAATTACACAAACTGTCTTGCCTCCAAAGTATCATCAACCAAGCTCTTGAATGGTGAGGTACATCAGCTGACCAGCCTTGTTGAGGAATATGTCGAACATTCAATTCTTATTTTGATATTCAAGTTGAAGTATGGTTCAGAGGAACTGGCAAAATGGCTCAATGTGAGATGATATGCGTCGTCAGTAAGGCGCTATATGGGACTGGAGACCAAGTGGTGCTCCTGCTGTATGCAACCAGATAACCAACTATTTTGCTTAACTTTAATATAAGATTATATTTCAGTAGGAGGAAAGTTCTGGTATATTGGTGAGAGGAGTCACTTCGACACTAGGGGCACACATGTGATACTTCCTCATGCGACATATGCGATATGCTTCAGGCTGCCCACAAAATCCAAAAGGGGTTTCGAATCCAAGGCAGTAGTCCACATCGCGCATCTATTCGCTGCTCGTAAAGCTGCCAACAACAGATCAGCCTGACTCATTTCTAGGGATTCGAACTGATAGTCAGCAAGGGTAGTAGTCGTAAACCCTTCCTCGCTATTCCATGAAATGCTTGCCATTACACTGCCGTAGTCTTTTAATGGTTCGACGGTGAAATATATCGTGACCGGTGCAGCGTCCTTATCAAAATCATCCACCAGCTTCCTCACTCGATCTTGGAACGCCATATTAGTGATGATGAGAGTCGCAATGATGTCGTTTAACTGTAAAGTTTGTCGGGAAGCTTTGGACAATAAATCATCGAGCAGATGCAGATCGCGAGACTTCCTCTGGTTGAACCTCGTCATGTCTTTCCATCTGCGATAATCTTCCAATTCTCTCAGCGCACTGCCATCAGACCTGAGATCTTCGGAGCCCCAAACGATGGGAAGCAATCGATTAATAAGAGACGCAGTCTTCAAGAGTAGATTCGACCATAGAGTAGTGTTTGTCTTCCAGATGACGAAGCTTGAGGAAGTCCACCTCAGGTCAAGAAAGGCATAAACCATGGCTTCGATTTCGTCTCTGATCATAAAGGCTCCCGAAATTCCCAGATCGTCGGTTGAAAACAGCCGTTCTTGGGAGTGTATTATAGTATCCCCACACCAATGTGATATTCGGGTCCGCTGAAGTCGAAAGGCCTCCATAGCAAGTCTCAGTGAGCGTGGACGATCTTTAGAAGGAGTAAGTCTGATCACAAGAGTGCGCTTGCGGCGGTTGATATCTGTTTCAATGTACGGCTGATCATCTGGAGGCCCTTCGGGGTAAAGATTGAGGCTGGGGTCCTCGAAGCTGTAAACCGTCTGGTTCCGCACCAAATCGGGGAGAAATCCTTCCGCAAGCCAGAAAAGCGTTTCTAGATTTGAAGATTCCTTGCCCAGAACTTTCCCTCTTTCATCTTCGTTGTGCAAGTGAAACGACAATGGACTGCTGAGGGTCCGCTCATTTCGGTGACTTGTTTTCAACTTCTCGATGACGCCAGTCACGCCGGAAATTTTCGTTACGCCCCTCGATACCAAAGGAATGAATGAAAATTCCAGATGAGAGGTAGATGAATCCGACGAGTCTGACGACAGTTCGGGTCCAGAATTGCTGCCGCTGACAAAAGTCCTTTCCTCCTCGAGGTCGCGGCGAATAGTCGGGATAATGAATCTACCGCTATCGTAGCGGTCACCATACCTACCCAAAAGCCCAATGGCTAAAACCCAGTGCTTACTCACTGGAAGCCAAGCGTGTCCATGTCGATAGACAAGTCGGCCCCTCCTCCGCTCCATCAACTCCAGAACCCTTGAAGTAGCCTGTTGCTATCACCAGTCAGCACCGGACTTTGAGCCAGGAACCTGCGTACATACATTACTTGGCACCGAGTTCTGCTCCACAGAGTAAGATTCCAACAATCGACAAATCTTCGGCCAGCCTGTCCTGCATTTGGTTCCCGGAATTTCTTCCAAAGTCCACTGACCGTCTACCACAGGAATCAGAGCAGGGAGATTGTACATTGCATAGCTTGTTGTAGCAGGAACAAGCCGTGGGACTCTTGCTCTGCGAAAACATCGGAACGTTCGACCCTAGGTAACGGGGGATTCAGCAATTGCTCAGTTAAGATTATTTCGAGAGATTTGGGACATTGTCTCAGGAGTTTGTCTCGGGACAAAATCATGAGACTGGTCAGAATAAGAAAGGGATTTCTCCCCCAACACCTACAATTCCATACCCTTTGGTGATATATTCCTCATTCGTATCGTGGATCTCGTCGAGTGCTCTGTTCCAATCCGTATATGCGGCTCTCAAAGCTTTCCAAGGCCCTACAACACCGACAAGGGCTGCGAGTGCTAATATCACAGCAACCCAAGTAGATATCGTGCCCAAAAGTATGACCGTGTCGGTGTCAGCCATGACCCCATTTGTTTACCTAGACTTCCTATCCAAATAATACGCGAACAAACTTCTAATGATTAAGAATGTGAAGTGAAGACTCCCCTCTTGATTCAGAGACGTGATGAGGCTGACGCCTTATCATGTGCGCGGAAGCGAAATTGGAGGGATATTAGAGACGTTTGACTCCTATCTTTGGGATCTTTCAATGATCTATGTGGCGCCAACACATCTGTAGATCTTCATCATGAAACGGCACTGCTTGTATGGAGCGGGAAGCGAGGGCAGGTTTGATCAATGTGCGCAGGAGAATTGATCATTGGCTCGCGTGGGTGAATTTGGAAATCCCTTGTCTATGAGAATGAGGCGCAGAATACGCAATACGCAAGCCGAACGAAGAATGAAACGTGCTGAGATGTCTAAGAGATTGTTCTTTCACATAAATACGGTAGGAAGGGATCCTCAGAAGAAGGCAGAGATGATTGGATGAAACA
>Ga0302325_10005629_pt1 | contig 28427 bp, 19 predicted proteins | sample Palsa_T0_2_FD_201948 | JGI IMG/M metagenome (GOLD analysis project Ga0302325, IMG submission 201948) | Peat permafrost microbial communities from Stordalen Mire near Abisko, Sweden - Palsa_T0_2 | ecosystem: Environmental > Terrestrial > Soil > Palsa > Peat permafrost | place: Sweden: Abisko...
CGAAGCGGGTGACTGGGCGGACCTCGATGCCATGACCGCCGCCGACGACTACTGGGAGATGATGTTGCCCAGCCAGTTTGTCCATTCAAGCGACGCCCTGGAGCAACTGGCGGAAGAGCTGAAATGCGAGCGTCGCGGTGGTCCGCTCGACTTGTTGACCGAACTGAATGAGGGCATTTACACGTCGTTCGCCTATGTACCCAACAGCACCAAGGTGGATTCTCCGATCGAGGAGGCGTTGCTGACTCGCCAGGGAGTGTGCCAGGATTTCGCGCACATCATGATCGCGCTGGTGCGGCCGCACCGGATCCCCTGCCGCTACGTCAGCGGCTACCTGTTTCACCGTGAACAGAACGGACAGAAGGATCGCTCGCTCGAAGGAGCATCGCACGCCTGGGTCGAGGCTTTCGTCCCCCGCTTGGGCTGGACCGCATTTGATCCTACCAATAACTTGATCGGTGGAGATCGCCACATTCGGGTGGCCATTGGCCGCGACTACGCTGACGTTCCTCCTACCCGTGGCGTGCACAAAGGCGAGGCTCAAAGCGAACTGAGCGTCGCGGTGACAGTAAGTCCGTCGGATGCGCCGCCGCCCGAACCGGCTGTTCCGAGTATTGTCATCCAATCCCGCCCGGTATTTGCGCGACTCAGCTCGCGCATCGAACAAGAGCAGCAACAACAATAAATCTGTCGCTCGATTCGCCAGCCGAGAATCAGTATTTCTACGTCCTCTCGACCTCGCAGTTTGCCATCCCTGCGGGTGAGTTCATCGCAGAACAACGACAACAACCCGTATCGGAGCGATTTCGATCAGTCACGGTAACGGCAGTGCAGATCGCGGATCGACGGCCTCACCCTGCTCACCCTGCAGTCCGCTTCTTCCTTTCTGATGAACTGGTAAAATCAAGTTTCGTCATGTCCGCCTCTTCCCAACTCATCCAGATTGACCTTGGCCCCAGGGTTCGGAGTCCGAAACCGTCTTGGCTCAAGGCCAAGGCTCCGGTGGGCGACAATTTTCACAACTTGAAGAAGCTGGCGCGTGGACTTGGCCTGCATACGGTGTGCGAGTCGGCGCAGTGTCCCAATATCGGGGAGTGCTGGGACCATCACACCGCGACCTTCATGCTGCTGGGCGATATCTGCACGCGGCGGTGCGGATTTTGCGCGGTGCCGAAGGGACGTCCGCAGGCGATTGACCGGGACGAGCCGCGGCGCGTGGCCGAGGCGGTGGTCGCGCTCGGACTGCGTCATGCGGTAGTCACCAGCGTGAATCGCGATGATGACAACATTGGTGCGGCGCAAATCTTTGCCGAGACCATCCGGCAGATTCGTGACCAAGTGCCCGAGTGCCGGGTCGAGGTGCTGATTCCAGACTTTCAGGGGTTCGAAAAACCGCTGCGCATCGTGCTCGACGCGAAGCCTAACGTGCTCAACCACAATACCGAAACCGTTCCGCGGCTCTACCGTGCGGTGCGCTCGGGGGCGCGCTACCAGCGGACACTCGATCTGCTGGCGAACGCCAAGCGATGGGACCCGTCGATGGTGACCAAGAGCGGCGTAATGGTGGGCATCGGCGAGGAGACAGGGGAGCTCATCGAAGTCTTCCGCGACCTGGGCGAACGCGGCGTGGATATTCTGACGATTGGCCAGTATCTGCGTCCGTCAAGAGACCATCTTCCGATGACGCGCTATTACACGCCCGCGGAGTTTGTCTCGCTGAAAGAAGAAGCGCTGAAGTTTGGATTCAAGCACGTCGAGTCGGGGCCGCTCGTGCGGTCGAGTTATCACGCGCACGAGCAGGCGGATGTGGCGGCGCGGTAGATTATTCCGGTCTTAAGAGCTCCCCAGGAATCGGCGAAACCCGTTCCTTTACTCTTCCGTCGAATCCCGCCCTAGGCAAAGTGCGCCCAGGATGGCCCGTTTCCCTCTCTCGCCTTCCTGCCTGCGCTACCAAACCCTGCACGAATTCTGATTCACCATCGGCGCCGTCGCCGCGCAGTGATACGCTTCGCGGAACTCCGGCATATTCGAAACGGTTCCGTTCACCCGGTATTTGGGCGGCGAGTGCGGATCGACGGTAACCAGCATGCGCGACATGGCGTCGGTGCGGTTCCCGCACCACACGTTGGCCCATCCCAGAAAAAACCGCTGCTCGGCCGAGAAACCGTCGACCGGCGCCGGCTCCTTGCCGGCGAACGTGTTCAGCATCGCCATGTAGGCGATGCGGAGGCCGCCGTTGTCCGCCGTGTTTTCGCCCAGGGTGAGCTCGCCGTTCAGCTTCAGGTCGTCGACCGCGACGAAGTTCGCGTACTGGTCTTTGATGCAGCCGGTGCGTTGTTCGAATTGCTTCTTATCGTTGGCGGTCCACCAGTCGCGGAGATTACCGTCGGCGTCGAACTGGCTGCCCTGGTCGTCAAAGCCGTGCGTGAGTTCGTGGCCGATCACGGCGCCGATCCCGCCAAAGTTCGTCGCGTCGTCGGCCCGGTTGTCGTAGAACGGAGGCTGCAGAATTCCGGCGGGGAAGGTGATGTTGTTTTCGAGTGGGTTATAGCTCGCATTCACAGTCATCGGCGGATACGGCCAATCCCGCTTGTCGAGCGGCTTGCCAATCTTGTTCAACCTCCGCTGAAGATCGTTTTGATTGGCCCGCTGCGAGTTGCCGAAAGCATCGCCGCGCACGATCCGGAGGGTTGAGTAATCTCGCCATTTATCGGTGTAGCCGATACGGTTGGTGATGGCCTTTAGCTTCACCAACGCCTGCGCCTTTGTGTCCGCGCCCATCCAGGGCGAGCTTTTAATGTCCTCGCCCAGCGCCTTTTCGAGCGCCCCGACCATCGCCAGTGTGCGTTCCTTGCCCTCGGCGCCGAAAGTCTGTTGGACGTAGACCTGGCCCACCAATTCACCCAGGTCGTCGTCCGCATAGCCCACGCAGCGCTTCCAGCGCGGACGCAACTCCTTGGTACCCTGCAGCGTCTTGTTGAAGAACTCGAAATTTTCGTTGACAAACGCCGCAGGCAGCACCTGGACATTGGCATGCAGCGTGTGCCAGCGCAAGTACGTCTTCCAATCCTCAAGCGAATGCGCACCGATTACTTCCTGCATGTTCTTGATGAACTCCGGCTCAACCACGTTGAGCGAATCGAACCCGGGCGCACCGACGCCTTCGAAGTACATGCTCCAGTTGAACGCCGGACTCATCGCAGCGAGATCCTCATTGGTCAGCTTGTGGTAAATCTTCTGCGGATCGCGCCGGCTGGTCTGGTCGAGCGCGCCCTGGGCCAAGCCGGTTTCAATCTCCATGACGGCTTGGGCTTCCTGAGCAGCTTTGCTTTCATTGTCGCCCAACAGCACAAACATTTTCGCTACGTGCGCGATGTATTTTTTTCGCAATTCGACGGACTTTTCATCGTTTTTGAAATAGTAATCGCGATCGGGCAAGCCCAAACCGCCCTGATCGACTTCGGCAATGATCTGGCTTGCGTTCTTGAAGTCCGACCCGGAATCGAAGCCGAACAGCACATCGGCGCCCTCGCGATGCAGGCGCACGATCTCCTGCGGAAGGTCCTGTTTCGACGGGATCGCCGCAATGCTTTCAAAGTCGTGCTCGAGCGGCTTCGTGCCCGCTTTTTCGATGGCGCCTTCATCCATGCAACTGGCATAGTAATCGCCGATCTTCTGCTCATTGGCGCTCCGGCCCGGACGGTCGACGGATGCCTTTTCGAGAATGCCGCGCACGATGGATTCGCCGCGCTCCCCCAATTCGAGGAAGCGCCCCCAGGACGAGCGGTCGGAGGGAATCGGGTTCTGCGCCATCCACTTGCTGCACGCATAGGCATAAAAATCGTTGCAGGGATCGATGCTCTTATCGAGCAGGTCAACGGAGAGACCCATGTCGGCAGGCGGCTGGGCGGCTTCGGAGTGGCCTGCGGCTGGGGTCGGCTTGCCCTGGGCAAATAGGACAGGCACGAGCATTGCGAAAACGGTCAACATTTTGAAAAAACTGCGCATGAGATCCTCGAATTGAGATGTGGAACTGCTAGGGTTCGGGCGCGGAACACACCGAACCGTGATATTGGACGAACGAAAGTGGCGGTCGTTAGTCTCTAGTCGTTCGTTGCTAGTCGTTCGTTGCTAGTCGTTGGTCGATGCTCGCTAGTCGTTCGTAGACATAATTTCGTAGTGTCACGCCGAACGCGAGTGAGGGATCGGCATTTAGCTAGCGCCCATCGACCAACGACCCTCGGCTCTTGCGCTCAGAAGACCTTTACCCTGAACGTCAGATATTTCTTCGGGTCTTCCCGAATCGACTTCACCAGTTCCCGCGTCTCCACCAGCATCTGGTTGCTGTTGTTGTAGAGCGCAGGATCCTTGAACAGCATTCCCGCTGTCCCCTCGCCCTTTTCCAGATGGTCGGAAAGTTCCGACAGGTTGGTCATCAGCGTCTTTAACCGGGCGGCGAACTCCTGGTCGTGTGTCATCGTGCCGATTGCGCCCTTGCCCGCATTGATGTCGTCGGTCAACTGGCGAACGTTCGCGATTGCCTTGTTCGCATTATCAAACAGTTCGGGATCTTTGAGCAGCTTGCCAGCCGTGCCTTTGCCCTGCTGCAAATCATCGACCATCGCATTCAGCTTGTCGATGGTGCCGATCACTTTCTTGTAGGCCTCATCGCTTGTAATGAGCGGGCCGATTGAGCCTTTTCCGCTCTGGATGTCATCCACCAATCCCTTGAATTCCGAGACCGTGGCGTTCAGCTGGTTGTACAAGGATGGATCGTAAATGACCTTGCCGATCGAGCCCTGGCCGCTTTCGATAAACGACATGATACGGTCCACCCGCTTGAGCAGCGCGTCCATGTTTTGCAGCGTGCCCTGGCTGGCGCGCACCACGTCCTCGATCTGGGGCTGGTCGCGGGCCGGCAGCGTGTCTCCGCTGTTTGCGAGCGGGCCCTTCGCCGTCGCACTGTCAACGTCTACGAAGGTTTCTCCCAGAATTCCAGCCGTGCTCAACAAAGTAACGGAGTCTTTGCGCAGACTACGAGAATACCGGGTGTTGACCTTCATCGTGACTTCGACCGGCGTGGCCGGTTTGTCCTCCACGATCCGGATATCGGTCACGTTGCCGATATCGACCCCCGCTAGGCGCACGGGCGCGCCTTCGCGCAGGCCACCTGCATTATCGAAGTAGGAGCGCAAAGTGATCTTGCGGGTAAACCATCCTCCGGTGCCGCTCATCAGGAAAATCAGGACGCCAAGCGTCACACTCGCGATCAGGACGGTGAGTCCGACGCGCAGTTGGGACCATTTCAGTTGCTTCTGGCTAGGCAAGGTGGTCTGTAGACGACAGAACATCATAGCAAAGGTCACGGAATTTCAGGGCCGCGATTTCTTTAGACCTGGAAATGAGGCCAGATGGGCTAGGCGGGGGCACAAAAAGAAGGCTCCCCCCTCCTCGCTTTGGTTGCGAAGAGGGGGGAACCTTTTTCGAGGAACATCACCGGTTTAAATCGCCGGTTACCGCTCCTCACGAGCATTGCGCTTCTGTTCGGCTTTCGCCTGCTTCTGCGCTTTTTTCTGAGCCTGCTTATCCTGCTTGCTCGGCTTGGCGTTGTCGCGGGGTGACATCGGTCCCCGATTTCCCTCATCACGGGCTCGATCGTTGACGTTGCCGTTTCTGGCCGAGTCGTTCAATCCGCGATTGCCTTCCGCCGGACCGCGCGCCTGTTGGGGTGACATCTTCGGCTCGCGATACGCTTCTCCAGCCGCGCTCGCTCTCTCGACGTGTGCTCCCGAGAACTCGCCGGGCCTGCCGGTGGCCGCAATTTCCGGGCGTCCATGATTCTCGGATGCAAACAATGCCCGGTTGTGGCTGGCGGCCTGTTCGTGTTCTCTTTGCGCTGCCAGCGCCGCGGTATGCGGTTCACGTGCATACGCTTCCTCTTGTGGAGTTGGCCGCGCTTCGATGCCGCCGGGGCCATTGAAGCTCGTGTGCACGTTGTTCACAACCACGGTCCTCGAGTAGACATTCCTTATGTTGACGACGTTCACGTTCATCACCGCGCGGTTGTAGAAGAAGGCGCCGCCTCTCCACTCGCCACCGGCGAAACCTACTCCGCCGAATCCGAAGCCGTAGTTAATTCCGCCGTAGAAACCGACGTGCGGTCCCCAATAGCCAGCATGCCAGCCATAGAGGCCTCCCGCGAATCCCCAGTAGCCCGGGGTCCACAGCATACCCACCGGCGCAACCACCCATGTGCCGGGAACCCAGTAGTAGCCGCCGTCGTCATTCCATCCCCAGTAACCCGGGGTCCAGAGATAACCCGGACCCGGACAGATCGGTTGCGCATACACCGGCAACGCCGGCGGACCGATCCGCACCGAGATTCCAATCCCGATTTGCGCCGCCGACGACGACGAAAGCGATAAGACCGAAACTGTCAACATCAAGACTCCCAATACCAACCTAGATGTCAACCTACGAATGGAGCGTTTCATTTTCATTGCCTTTCCTGTTGGTCCCAAGAATTTGGCCCAGTTCAGTTACCCAGGGCTGATTACGTTTCGGCTATACAAACCCTGAAGTTTCAGGCATGTTGCGCGGAATCGAGAAGATTGTTTTAAGTGAGCAGGTTCGTGGCGCTCGAACAGAAACACGCACCGGCGGGACCGAATGCGTCCTCCCCCGCGTTGCTCCGCCTTTGACCTCTGAAAGCAGAAAGCCGGAATCAGTTTTCGAGAATGATATGGGCCAGGGCTTGCCCGGACGTGTGGGTGAGCGAGAGGGCGATGTTTTTCGTGCCGAGTTTGGCGGCGATGGCGGCTGCCTCGCCGTGAAATCGAATCGTCGGACGCTCTCCCCTCGGGCGCACCACTTCGATGTCGCGCCAGCGCACCCCGCGACTCCATCCCGTGCCCAGCGCTTTCATCCCGGCTTCTTTGGCAGCGAAGCGCGCCGCGTAGCTTTCAAAGCGGCTAGCCCTTCTTTCGCAGTAGCCAATTTCACCGTCGGTGAAAACACGATGAAGAAAGCGATCGCCGAAGCGCTCGATGCTGGCACGGATGCGAGGAACCTCGGCGATGTCCACCCCGGTGCCGACAATCATGGGGATATTGTCAATCGCTCGCCAGGAATTGGCAATTTGGAATTCGCACAAGTGGAATTCGCACAAGCCCGGAGGTGTGGGGGCGGGCGTCTCGCCCGTCCAAGGCGTGCACCGCTCGGCAACCGCCCCCGCCGCGAGCGACCTTCGACCCGCTACAGGGAACTCAGCATTTCGACGAGGAGCACGTCCTGCTCCGCAAACACGGTGCGCAGATCGAGCAGCACACGCCCTTCGTCGACCCGGGCGATTACGGGCGGAGTGGTTGCGCGAAGACGGGCGTTCAGTTCGTCAGCACTGAGATCGATGTGTGTCAGTGCGATCAGGCGCGTGGGTAAAGTCGCCGAAGGGGCCGCTCCGCCACCGATCACGGACTCACCATCGAAAACTTGCAGCTTGAGACGTTTGGCTCGAACCGACTCAACCGCAGCGACGATTCCTTCCGCGCGACGCTCGATCTGGTCTTTTGACAGCCGCAGCATGCGAAGCACGGGCAGGGCGTCGTGATCGCGCTTCCCATAGGCAAGCAGCGTGGCCTCGAGCGCGGCATAGGTGAGCTTGTCGACGCGCAGCGCGCGGAACAAGGAGTTCGAGCGCATGCGCCCGACCAGACCGGCGCGGCCGCTGATCAATCCCGATTGCGGGCCGCCGAGAAGTTTGTCGCCACTGTAGGTCACGATGTCGACGCCGGCACGCAGGCTGTCGAGCACGCCCGGTTCGCCGCTGATTCCGACGGATCGGAGATCGATCAACGCGCCGCTGCCCAAGTCTTCCATGAGGGGAAGATGGCGGCGACGCGCCAGCGCGACCAGCTCGTCGAGGCCAGGCTGCTCGGTAAAACCGGTGATTTCGAAGTTGGAACGATGGACGCGCAGCAACAGGCGGGTGCGGTCGCTGATCGCAGTTTCGTAATCGGCCACGCGCGTACGGTTGGTGGTGCCGACTTCGCGCAGCGTTGCGTTCGACTTCGACATCACGTCGGGGATGCGGAACGAGCCGCCGATTTCGACCAGCTCTCCGCGCGAGACGATCACTTCGCCGCCTTCGGCGAGCGAGTTCAAGGCAAGCAGAACCGCGGCCGCGTTGTTGTTGACCACGATCGTCGAAATCGCCGAGCTGCGCTCGGCTGCAGGGAGGAATGCGTCCTTCCCTGCGTGATCCGAAAGGAGCTTGCCGAACAGGCGATCGAGGTGGACGTCGCGTTTCCCGCGCTCGCCGGTCGACACGTCATATTCGAGATTGGAATAAACGCTGGCGGTGGCGCGGATGCGGTCGATGGCCGCGGCGGCGAGCGGCGCCCGTCCGAGGTTGGTGTGCAGGATGACGCCCGTGGCGTTAATCAGCGGCATCAAGGAATGGCTCAGCGACTGGCGGACTTGGCGCTCGACGGCCACGGACAGGCCGCCGAGCGCGAGGTCGAGCGCTTTCTCATCGAAGGATTTCTCGTCCATCCCTCCAGCTGCGATCTCCTGGCGAAGACGGGCAAGCACGACGCGGATACTCTCGGCGACAGCAGTGTGTCCCTCGCGCTCGATCAGCGCCCCCATGTCAGGTTGGCGGAGCAGTTCGTCCGTCGAAGGCAGTTTCTGAAAGAGCGCGGACTTGTCGGCGGTGGACACCGGCCGATTATGCCACAGGATTCGTTCCCAGATCCGACCGCCTACAGCGTGTGCAGATACGCGATCAGGTCTTGAATCTGCCGGTCGGTCATCACCCGACCAAAGCCTTCCATCTTGGCTCGGCCATACTTGACGATGTCGGTTACGCGATCGTCGTTCGCGGGCAGTCCGCTTAGGGACAAATACTGCCGCTTAAAGACGCCTTCGAGGCTCGGGCCCTTCTTTCCGCGCGACGAGTACGGCTCATGGCACCGGTCGCAGTAGTTGTCGTAAAGTTGCCGGCCGGCGGCCTGTTGCGGGTTGAGCCCGAGTTCGGCATCGGACTTTCGGCGTTCGACATCGCAGCCGGCAAGCGCGAGAGCCCCTAGCACCGCGCAGGCGCCGAGGCTCGGAGAAATCCAGTTCAATAAGTTCACGATGATGGTGGCTCAGACTTAGAATAAGGCAGAGATAGAATAATACGGAACACATGGCGGTTGCCGTCAAACGCGTGTACGAGGCCGTTTCCCCCTCGGATGGATTGCGTGTGCTGGTCGATCGGTTGTGGCCGCGGGGTTTGACTAAAGAAGATGCGGCGGTCAAATTCTGGCTGCGCGAACTGGCGCCCTCCGACGAGTTGCGCAATTGGTTCCATGCCAATCCTCAGGGATGGCGGATGTTCCAGAAGCGCTACCTCAAAGAGTTGGCGAGCGCAGAGGGTGCCGCGGCCGTCGAGACGCTGCATCATCTTGCGGAGGGCAAGCGGCGAGTTACGCTTCTGTATGCGTCGCGAAACCAGGAGCGCAACAACGCAACGGTGCTCAAACAACTGCTGGAAGGGATGCCGAAACCTCCGTCGAGCGTCGGTCGCCGCGCGCTCGAGCGTAGTCGGACCCGAAAAGCGAAAAGGGTGTAGCGAGTTCCCAATTCGAGTAAGCCAGTGCCTCCGCACTATAATTCCCCAGTCATGTCCGGCGCCGCCAGCCAGAAAAAATTTGAAGCTCTACGAGAGAAGATCCGCCAGCACGAGTATCGCTACTACGTGCTGGACGATCCTGAGATCTCCGACGCCGACTTCGACCAACTGATGAACGAGCTCAAGCGGCTCGAGGCCGAGCATCCGGAACTGATCACACCGGATTCTCCTACGCAACGCGTGGGCGGCAAGCCCCGCGAGGGATTCGTCAAAGCGAAACATTCCTCTCCGATGCTTTCGCTCGATAACGCCTACTCCGAGGAAGAGCTGCGCGACTGGGAGCGGCGGGTGCATGAGCTGAGCGGGCGCACCGACCTCGAGTATATGTGTGAATTGAAGCTGGACGGCATGTCCCTGGCGCTCGTCTACAGCGAGGGGCGTCTGGAGCGCGGCATCACACGCGGGGATGGCAGCGTGGGCGAAGACGTGACTTTGAATGTGCGCACCGTGCGCTCGGTCCCGCTCGGGATTTCGAAGGAGAAGCTGAACAAGGCCGGGATACCCGCGAATTTCGAGGTACGCGGCGAAATGCTGATGCCAATAGCGGCATTCCGAAAATTGAATGAAGAGCGCGAGCGCCAGGGTCTACCGGTGTTTGCCAATCCGCGCAACTTTACGGCCGGGACAGTGCGGCAACTCGAACCGTCCATTACCGCCGAGCGCCGCATGGACTACTTCGCTTACCTGCTGTTAAAAGACGGACAAACGTTCTTTGACCGGCAATCCAAAACCATGGATGCGCTCGAGCGGGCGGGATTCAAGGTGAATCCGAATCGCAAGCTGGCGAAAAATCTGGACGAGGCCTGGAAATTTATCCTGAGCTGGGAGACCAGGCGCGAAGCGCTGCCGTACGAGATTGATGGGATCGTGATCAAAGTCGACCGCACCGCATGGCAGCGGGAACTGGGGTTCACCGGGAAGGCCCCGCGCTGGGCGATTGCTTACAAGTTCGCGGCGCGTGGCGGCGTCACCCAGATCAACGACATCGTCCCCCAGGTCGGGCGCACCGGCAAACTGACACCGGTTGCGTGGCTGAAGCCGGTTCCGATTGGCGGCACGACCGTCTCGCGCGCGACGCTGCACAACATGGACTTTATTGAGCAACTCGGCGTGAAGATCGGTGATTGGGTCGAGGTGGAACGCGGCGGCGACGTGATTCCGAAGGTGGTGAAGGTGATCGACGATCAAGACCACCCTCGGGGTCATACGCAGTTCGAAATGCCCGAGCACTGTCCGGTGTGTGGTGGCAATGTGGTACGAACGCCGGGCGAGGCAGACCATCGGTGTGTGAACGCGAATTGTCCCGCCAAGCTGCAGGGGACAATTCTGCATTTTGCTTCGCGCCACGTGATGGATATCGACGGGTTGGGAGAGGCGCTGGTGAATCAGCTCACCGAACGCGGCTTGGTCAAAAACGTCGCCGATCTCTACCGGCTGACGAAGGACGATCTGCTGCAGCTCGAGCGCATGGGTGAGAAGTCGGCGGAGAATGTGCTCGCTGAGATCAAGGCCTCCAAGCAGCTGCCGCTCGAGCGCGTTCTGTATGGCCTCGGGATACGCTTTGTGGGCGAGCGCACGGCTCAGTTTCTAGCGGAGCACTTCGGAAGTCTCGACGCGATCATGAAAGCAAGTGCGGAGGAACTTGAAGAAGTGAATGAAGTCGGACCACGAATCGCGGAGAGCATCGTGGAATTTTTCGGCGATGAACATAATCGCAAACTGGTAGGCGACCTGCGCAAGAGGGGGCTGACGTTCACCGGGGAGAAAAAAGTAAAAGGCACGAAGCTGGCGGGAAAGACTTTTGTGCTGACGGGCACGCTGGCACGCCACACGCGGGACGAGGCAAAAAAGATGATTGAAGACGCGGGCGGACGCGTTTCTGGCTCGGTGAGCAAAAAAACGGACTATGTGGTCGCAGGAAGCGACGCCGGATCGAAGCTGGACAAGGCACATGAGCTGGGCGTCACGGTGATCGGGGAACAGGAGTTGGAAGCACTGATTGGCTAGGTTGGCTGTCGGGTCCGCCCGCCCGATCTGACCACTCGGATCCGATCGGATCCAACCATTTAAAGTGCAACTATGTAGTTGCGTTTTTTCGCGGATCCCCGTAATATGCAACCTGGAGGTTGCTTAACATGGACAATCGAATTGAGAAACGGATCGAACTGAAGGCGCCGGTTTCGCGGGTCTGGCGTGCGCTAACGGATTACCGTGAATTTGGCGACTGGTTTCGTGTGAAACTGGACGGACCTTTTGTGCCGGGCCAAGTCTCGCGCGGTCAGATTACTTATCCCGGCTATGAGCACATCAAATGGGAAGCGGTCGTGCAGAAAATGGAGCCCGAACGGCTCTTTTCCTTCACCTGGCCCCATCCGAGGACCCTCGACAAAGCGGGCGCTCCAGCGGACTATTCGGGGGAGCCGAGCACGCTTGTCGAATTCAGGCTCGAAAAGACCGCTAGCGGCACGTTACTGGTGCTTACCGAGTCAGGCTTCGATCAACTTCCCGGCGACCGCCGTCTCGAAGCGTTCCGAAGAAACGAGGGCGGTTGGACAAAACAAATGGAAAACGTCGAGAACTACCTTTCGCAGGATCGTGTCTCGGAGAGTCATGTCGCCCACAAGCCATAACAGTGTGGCGGCGAAACGGCGGACGTACGCACTCGTCTTTGCTGCGCTCGGCGACCCCACCCGGCTTTCGCTGATTGCGAAGCTGTGTGGCAGGCAGCCTCATTCAATCGCCCAGCTAACCGACGGTTCCAGGCTGACCCGGCAGGCCATCACCAAGCATCTCCGAGTGTTGGAGAGTGCGGGAATTGTGCACAGCGTCCGCCGTGGTCGCGAGAGCAGATTCGAATTCGATCCTCAGCCGATCGAGGCAATCAAGGAATATCTCGATTTCGTTTCCGAGCAGTGGGATCAGGCGTTGGGCAGGCTCAGGTCGTTGGTCGAAATTGATTAAAAGAAGATTGAGCAATCGGAGAGTCGATTGCAGCTCCCACGGCTGTGTGGACGGGCGAAATGCTCGTCCATCCACCACAGAGAAGAGATTACTTCTTCGCAGTCGGCGGCAATACTCCGTTCAGTCGCAGATACATCGCGGCCTCGGCGTAGTGATCGGCCCAATTGCTGGCGATTCCCAGGGCGAACCTGGCGCGCGACAGCTGTTGGCCGTTGGGGCCGCCGGCTGTTTCGCCCAGTCTTGCATCGTCCATTTTCCCGAGCGTGTCGGAGCAGAAATCGAACGAGGCTTTGAGGGCGGCCACGAGTTTGTCTTTGGTGTCGGTTTCCGTTACCGCTTCGGGCTTGGGAGCCGGGACGGCGGTCGCTCCGCTGCATAACATGTAATTCGCCTCGACCATGTGGGCGACGAGGTGGCCGAACGTCACTTGGTCGGCAGTGGGCTTGAAATTGAACTTTTCGGCGGGCATGGCTTCGACCGCGGCGATGGTATTTTTCTGGCGATTGGGCAGGGTCTCTCGGAGCGCGTTGCTGATGGGGTTCCTGATGAGTGGGGGTACCGTGGGTGGTGCCGCCGTGGGCGGTGCCGCCGTGGTTGGTGCGGCCGTCGTTTGTGCAAGTAAGGTTTGTGCCAGCGGCGATGCAGCGAGTAATAGCAGGGCGGGGAGCAAGAGAGCTTTCTTCACTATTTTGTCCTCCTAATTGTGGTGAGCGGCGCGGGGAAAAGCATAACGCGCCGGGAGGGGTCTGCGCCACCCTGGATTGACACGGGTGCACGACATAGAAGTGAATATGCGTGAGGTTTCTTTTTTTGGGTTTATAATCCTTGCGTACTGCTACGTTAGGAAAGCTAGCGCTATCCTTAAGGAGGATCGAACTCATGCCAGATTCCCTCGCCGAGTTGGAACAACAGCGCAAGACCATCTTCCAGGAAATGCTTCAGCTGCCCGACTTTCGCAGCGGATCGATCACGGCTACCCGCGGCCGCTGTGGCAAGCCCTCCTGCCGCTGCCATCAGCCCCATCAACCCGGACATGGTCCTAACCTCCGCTTAACCCGTAAAGTACAGGGAAAGACGGTTACCGAATCCTTTGCCAACCCGGCCGCGCTGCAGAAGGCACAACGCGAGATCGAGGCCTATCACCGCTTTCGTCAACTGGCGCAAGAATTGTTGGAGATCAACGAGAAGATCTGCCAGGCGCGCCCGCTCCAACCCGAGCTGGATCTGACGAAAAAAAAACGGCGGAAATCATCCAGCAGGAAGTCGCCAGCGAAGTAGAACATCTGTTGCGACTTCTTTTCCGGGCGGGCGAGAAGCAACAGCCTTTGGATCTGGAAGCGGTAGAGATCGCGATTCGTTCTGCGATGCATCAGGCTGGTGCAGCGGTGCTGACTGAGTGGCTACAGTTCGATCCCCCGGCAGGGGAACAGCGACATCTCCCCTGCAGCTGCGGCCATACGGCGAACTATTTAGAATTGCGCTCCAAACCTGTGCTCACCGCGGTAGGAAAAGCCCAGTGTGTGCGTCCTTATTACCTGTGTGCGCACTGTCATCGTGGACAGTTTCCGGCAGATGTCGAACTCGACATAGAGAATACGGAATTTTCCCCCAGCGTTCGACGCATGATGGCCGCGGTCGGTCAGGACGCTCCCTTCGAGCACGGTCGGGAGCAGATCAAGCTGCTGGCGGACTTGTCGGTCACCACCAAAGCGGTCGAACGCACCGCAGAAGCGATGGGCGCGGACATCGCCGCCCACCAGCAAGAGGAAACGAATCGTGCCCGGCAACTGGATCTGCCCATTCCGATCGGTCCTTCCATCCCCGTGCTCTATGTCGAGCTCGATGGCACCGGCGTGCCCATGGTGCGCGCCGAGACGGAGGGCCGGCCGGGCAAAATCGATGGTCAACCCGCCCATACTCGGGAAGTCAAACTGGGGTGCGTCTTCACCCAAACCACCTGCGACCAGGAGGGCTTCGCCATTCGTGATCCTGATTCGACCACCTACACCGGAGCGATCGAAACCGCCGAGGAGTTCGGCAAACGTCTCTATGCCGAAGCCTGGAATCGCGGCTGGAGCCGAGCCCAAAAGAAAGTGGTCCTAGGCGATGGGGCCGAATGGATCTGGAACCTCGCCGATCTGCATTTTCCCGGCGCCATCCAGATCGTAGATTTATTCCATGCCCGTCAGCATCTGTGGGACGTGGCCCGCTTCCTTTACCCTGGCCAGGATACCCACCAGAGGCAGTGGATCTTGCGCCATCAGCCCAAACTGGACGACGGAAAAATCGACAAACTGGTCCGGTATCTAGGCTCCCTGGAAACATCATGGCCCGATCTCGCCGAAACGATCCGCAAGACAGCCGCCTATTTCCAACGAAACGCCGAGCGGATGCGTTATCCCGACTTCCGTCGCCAACATCTTTTCGTCGGTTCGGGGGTGATTGAGGCAGGTTGCAAAACCGTGATTGGTAGCCGCCTCAAACAATCCGGCATGTTCTGGACAGTTCGTGGAGCTAACGCCATCATCGCTCTCCGTTGCTGTCGACTCAACGGTCGCTTTGAGGATTACTGGGAGGCACGCCGGGCGGTTTGATCTTCACTTCTATGTCGCGCACCCGAGTGCCGGAGTGCCGGGCAAGGCTTTCGAGGGGCGGGCGTCCGCCACGCCGCCATCCGCATCGGGAGGGACGGGGCCTCGTCCGAGATCAAGCACGCTAAAATGCTCTATTGAATCGAATTAATAAAAATGCTATGAAGGTAAGGCGTCCCGCGAAGATGAACCGCCGGCTGTCGTTCCTTCACCTCGGACACTTCATGAAAATATTGCGTTTCTTGATCCCGTTGTTCTCCGTCGCAATCGCCGCTGCCCAGTCATTCCCTTTGCGCGAAGGTTGGACCCTGCAATCTTCCGCGAAAGTGGCGGCCTCGGGCGCAGCGATCTCGGGCGCGTCATTTCCGACCGACGCCTGGATCCCAGCCGAGGTTCCGACCACGGTCGTCGGCGCGCAGGTAAAGAGCGGCCTGCTGCCCGACCCTTTCTATGCCATGAATCTGCGACAGTACCCGGGCGTGAGCTATCCGATCGGCTCTAACTTTTCGAATGTTCCGATGCCACCCGACAGTCCCTACGCGGTTTCGTGGTGGTATCGCACAGAGTTCAGGCTGCCTAACGAGTTCGATCGAAAAACGGTGTGGCTCGCCTTTCGCGGCATCAACTACCGAGCCAACATTTTTCTCAACGGGAAACAGATCGCCAGCTCCGACCAAGTCGTCGGCGCGTGGCGGACCTTCGAGTTCAACGTTACTTCTTCGGTCCAGCAGGGGTCGAATGTGCTCGCCGTGCAGGTCTGGGCTCCGACCGAGAATAGTCTGGCGATCACTTTCGTCGACTGGAATCCCTCGCCACCCGACAAGAACATGGGGCTGTGGCGGGGGGTGTATCTGACGACCAGCGGACCGGTCGCGCTTCGCCATCCGGCGGTGCTTTCGAAAGTGGATTTACAGGCCGGCGATACCAATCCGAGTGAAGCCCATCTGACGGTGACCGCGCAGGTCAAAAACTCGAGCGATCACCCGGTACGGGGAACGCTGAAGGGCCGGATCGCAGACATCGAAAACGCCGATTTTGCGCAAACGGTGGAGCTGGCGGCCGGAGAATCGAAAGATGTGGTTTTCTCGCCTGCACAGTATCCGCAGCTCAATCTGCGCAATCCGCGACTGTGGTGGCCGGCGCAGATGGGAGCACCCAACCTGTACGAGCTGAAACTTTCATTTGAGCTGGACGGAGCTCTCTCCGATATTTCCCGTACGAAGTTCGGCATTCGCGAGATCACATCCGAAGTCGTCAAGCAGGCCCCGGACCGGCTGGCACGCCTGTTCAAAATCAACGGCAAGAACCTCCTGATTCGCGGCGGCGGCTGGACGCCCGACATGATGCTGCGCGAGACCTCCGAGCGACTTGCGGATGAGTTCCGCTACGTGCGCGACCTGGGGCTGAATACTCTCCGGCTGGAAGGCAAACTCGAAACCGACGAATTCTTTGAGATGGCCGACCAGCAAGGCGTCCTGGTAATGGCCGGATGGTGCTGCTGCGATTTCTGGGAGCACTGGGGAAACTGGCAAGAGGAGGACTTTGAGATCGCCAAATCCTCGTTGCGCGATCAGATGTACCGGCTGAGGAGTCATCCGAGCATGCTGATGTGGCTGAACGGCAGCGACAATCCTCCGCCGCCCGATGTGGAAGAGATGTATCTGAAGATTGAATCGGACCTAGGATGGCCAAATCCGGTGGTCTCCTCGGCCACGGCCAAGGCCACCACCGTGACCGACGAAAGCGGCGTGAAGATGAGCGGGCCCTACGAATACGTCGCGCCTTCCTATTGGACAGCGGACCCATATTTTCGGACCGACGAGAATCGGTGCAATCCCGGCGGGTGTGGCGGCGCGTACGGCTTTAACACCGAAACCAGCATGGGCCCGGCAGTTCCTCCGATCGAGAGCATCGCGCGGATGGTTCCCAAGGATCATCTCTGGACGGTGGACGGGCCGCTCGATGAGTACTGGAATTTCCACGCGGGAGGCGGATCTTTCAAGACGATTCATGTCTTCAGCGACGCGCTCAATGCGCGCTACGGAAAAGCCAACAGCATCGAAGACTTCGCCTATAAAGCGCAGCTCATGACTTACGAAGGGGTGCGCGCCATGTACGAGTCCTACAGTCGCAACAAATACACCTCTACCGGTGTCATCCAATGGATGCTGAATAATGCCTGGCCCTCGATGATCTGGCATCTTTACGACTATTATTTGCGGCCGGGCGGCGGATACTTCGGCGCGAAGAAAGCGCTGCAGGCGCTCGACCCCGTCTATGGATACGACGATCACTCGGTGTGGCTGGTAAGCAGCCAGTATGCGGATGCCAGGGGACTGAAGCTGACGGCGAGGGTGTTCAATCTGGACGGAACGCAGAAGTTTTTGAAAGACACAACGCTCAACGCCAGCGCCGACGGCACCACGAAAGTGTTTGAGTTCCCGCACATCGAGGGCCTGTCGCCGGCGTACTTCCTCGATCTTCGCATTACCGATCGGAACGGAAATCTGGTCGGATCGAACTTCTATTGGCTTTCGACCAAACAGGAAACGCTCGACTGGGCGAAGTCGAACTGGTATACGACTCCGACTGCTTCCTACGCGGACTACTCCTCACTCGCGCGGTTGCCCAAGGTAAAGCTCACGGTATCGAGCCGCAGCGAAACGCAGGGGGAAGATGCGGTAACCCGCGTCACCGTGGAAAACCCCGGTAAGGCCGTGGCGTTTTTCGTCCGCTTGAAGCTCGAAAAAGGCAAAGGCGGCGAGGAAATCCTGCCCGTGGTCTGGCAGGACAATTACATCTCGTTGCTGCCGGGTGAAAAGCGCGAGATCAAGGCAAGCTATCGCGCGAGCGCCCTGGGGGCGACGCAGCCCGAGGTCGAGCTGAGCGGTTGGAACCTGGAGTGAAGGGAGGTCAGATTGCAGAGGTGCGACGGGCGACAATTTCGCGCATTCTCACTCATCCGCGGGCAGATCGAAGTTGACCAGGTCTCCGCGGAAGCCACGCGTCTTCCAAGCGCCAAAGGCGATGCCCGCTGCCATCCAGATGGTGCCGGCGATTTTAGCGGGAGTACTCAGGCTCAGCCAGAGCAAGAAGCAAATCACAAAGCCGAAGACCGGGGGCAGCACAAACGATAGCGTTCTTTGCCGATCGCGCACGACATAGCGCACGAAAGCCGCAGCATTCACGCCCATGAAGGCAATCAGCGCGCCGAAGTTGAGCATTTCGGCGCCCAGACCGTAACTCATCACAAAAGCGCCAACCAGCGCGATTGCACCCACGAACAGAACATTGTTCCGCGGCACTCGATGCTTCGCGTCTACTACTCCGAAAAAGGATTTTGGAAGCGCGTTGCTTCGCCCCATGCCGTAGAGCAGGCGGGCAGCGCCAATCTGCGCACCCATACCGGATCCGAAGTTGGCGACCAGCAGGGTGAATCCGATAATGCCAAACATTGGCTTCCAGGCACGGGCGGCGACGTGAACAAAGGCCGTGTCGACGTCCGGAAAAGGCTGCGACGCGGGCCAGATCAACTGCGCCGCGTAGACCTCAACCGCAGACAGAATGCCGATGACGAGGCAGGTCAGCACCGTTGCCAGCAAAATATTGCGGCGCGGGTTTTCCGCTTCCTCCGAGAGCGTCGAGATGCCGTCGAAACCAATGTAGGTGAGCACCGCGATCGACGTTCCACCAAGCACGGCCTTCGTGTCCCACAGGCTCGGGTCGTAGAAGGGGCGGGTATAGAAGCCTGCGCCATCGTGCGGGTGGCCAAAGATGTAGCGCGCCGCGACCACGAAGAAGATTGCAATCACCACGCCCATCGCCACGGCCAGCGTCGAGTTCACCTGCGCCGAGGTTTTTACCCCCTGGACGTTGAGCAGTGTAAACACTGCCGCGAAGAACACGGCCCACACCCAATACGGCACACCCGGGGCAAACACGTGCGCCTGCTGGCTGCACCAAATGGTGCAAATGATCGGATTGAGCATGTAATCCATGACCATGCTCCAGCCGGTGACGTAACCGAGCGCGGGATTGATTTCCTGGCCGACGTAGGTAAACGCCGATCCGGCGCTAGGATAGACGCGCGCCATGCGGCCGTAGCTGATGGCCGTAAACAGCATCGCCACCATGGCGATCAGGATGGTGGTCACCACGTGCCCATGCCCGCGGTCGCTGAGCACTCCGAACACCGACATGGGCGCAACCGGCTGGATGACGATCACACCGTAGAGGATCAGATCCCAAAGCGTGAGCGAGCGCCGCAATCGAAGGGCGTCAGCGGGTGGGCGGGCGGTAGAACTCATTCACCATCTCAAAATTAAAACCCCATTATCCTGCGGAGATAACGGGGTCGGGGGAGGGCCATTCGTGGCTTGCGGGGTTCGTAAACGCCGCCCCGCCGCAGTTCCACAAATTCACCTCGAATTCTATACGCAAGGGAGATTCTGTCAACGAAAAAACCTGTGGATTAAAACGATTCTTGCCAGTTCCTGGAAAGACTCACGAATTCGGCGGTGGCGTCAGTTGGGATACCGGAACGAATATCCGCTTGCCTCATTGCCCGACATAAACCTGGTGTTGTATTCGAGCAGGTAGTTCAGGTGCTCGGCATCGGACGGAAACGACCTGCCGGGGTACGGATAGGTCTCCATTGCGCGGAATGGCAAAGGTTCGACCGTATCGCCGCGGTAGGCATAGAAGTCCATGTCCTTTTCGTATCCGTTGGCGATGAAAAAATAATCGCGCACCCAGCCGCGCGGCAGCGCAGGCAGAGTGGCCGGGTCGAAATCGAGCGCAACCTCATCGCCCGATCCGAAGACGACAAACTTATCGTCGATCGAGTCGAGCAACGTCCGCACATCGCCGTAGCGCGTGTACGCGCCCGCGGGACGGGTGTATGGGCCGGTGGCGCTCGCTTTCTCGTAAATGTACTTCACGTTGCCTGGCGGCTGGTCTTCGATCTTCAGCGGAAATCCGTGGAAGTTCAGTTGGGCGCTCGCGAGCGGAACCGGCGTCAGGCGAGCGCTCTCGCCGTCGCCCTGATTCTGGCTTGTCCGGCTGATCAGGATGCTGTCCCAATAAATTTCGAGATTCGTCCTGATACGAATGCGCCTTGTGCCGGGCGGAAGTTTGCCGGTGAGGTCGGCGGTCATGGTGCGCGCGCCGCCTGCCGGGAAGCCCATGTCATCGAGGACGCGGACCCACTTTTCTTTCGAGGAGTTTCCGATCGAAACGAGCGCTTCGACATAGGGCGCAATCGGCCGCAGATGCGCTTGATCGGCGGCGTACATGCTGGTCGCCGAGTAGTATTCGATCTCGCCATGCAGCAGCAGCCACAGCGGACCACCACGGTACGGCCCACCCAGATCAAGTTCCAGGCTGTGCGGCTCAGTGAATCCCATGAACGAAAGCACTTTGAAGTCGCCGAAATAACGATGCCCGAGCAAATCAGGGAGCACGTCGTGTCCGTGCTCGTCCCACGCGCCGGCGGGCGGACGCGCGTCATTTTTGTTGCTGAACACAACCTTGAACGGCGGGTATGGCGGGGTGCTGGCGAAATACTCGTTGGGATAGACGTCGACACCGGCGGGGTGATCGACGGCGAGCAATTGCACCTGATCGAGATAGACCGATTCCTCGAGCGGTTCCATGAATCGGAAGCTGAGCTTGCCATCTTTTTCGCGCAGCGAGGCGCGGTCAAGTTTGATGGCTTCGGTTGGACGAGGAATGTCGCGCTCAATTTTGTTTTCCTGCGCTGCGATCCAGTGTCCGACGACGCCCGCGCCGAGCATGTCGCCGACCAGTTCGTAGTGCGTGCCGTCCCACGCAAAAAGCGTGGGACACGAACTGCCCCGTCGGTCGAGTTCCAGGATATTCTGCAGTTGATTGGCGGCGACTTCGACTTCATCCTGCAGAACGCCGGTCGGCCACAACATGCGGACGACGTCGGCTTCTTTGGCTTGTCCGAGGCCGATGGTCAAGTAAGGCGAGTTCTGTCCGAGGTAGCCGGACGATCCATACACCTCAAACTTCTGCCGAATGCCATCCGAAAAAACTTCCACTTTCGTACCGATAGCGCTCTTGTTGTCGTTGAGACCCTTGAGCGCGAGGCGCAGCGAGTTGTTCTTGTTGCCGCCTTCGTTGTGGAGGAGCACGGCAGGGCCGTGGTTTTGCGTGATCAGGAGATCGACCGCGCCATCATTGTCGTAGTCACCAGCGATGATCGAACGCGGCTGTTTGAGTTGAATCTTGTCGAGTCCGGTTTCGACGGTGACGTCTTTCCACCCGTCGGGACCGAGATTGCGGAAGAGGCGAACTTCGCCCCTGCCGTCTTTGGTCTCGCCGACCGCGACCAGATCGACCCAGCCGTCGTTGTCGAAATCGATGGCGGCGACGCCGTAGGCGCGGGCCCAGTTGGTTTCAGGGAGCGGAACTTGATCGAAGTTCTTGCCGTGATGATTGCGCCAAAGGGTAACGGCGGGGGCGCCCGATTCCGTAAGAGCCAGATCCATCCACCCGTCGTGATCGAAATCGACAACGGCCACCCCGTGTGTGGGCGCGGAGAACATCGATCCCCAAGGCTGTTGGGGGAAATTGCCCTCTCTGGGGTTGATGAAAAGATCTGGTATCCGGCCGCCAGTGACCACAAGATCCACGGCGCGATCATTATTGAAATCGGTTCCGATTGCGCTCAGGCTGCTGTCGGGAGACGTCAGCCCCACGATCCCGGTCACGTCCGTAAACGTTCCGTTGCCATTATTCCTCAACATTAGGTTTGCGCTAGGGGGGGCCTGAAAATGCCGAAGATCCGAATAATAACGGCTTACGTAGAGATCAAGGTCACCATCATGGTCGTAGTCAATGAAGGTGAGTCCAGCATTTTCCCCATCGCTTTTGATCTCGGCGGCTCGACGAATCCCGGCGGTATCGGTCCTATCCTTAAACGTTCCGTTTTTCTGGTTATGAAGAAGAGCGACACCGCCCTGATCCAGGCTTAGCGCAACATCTTCGAAGCCGTCATTGTCATAGTCACCTGCGGTGCACCCCACTGCGCGAACCGATGGATCGAGTCCGGCACTGGCCGTGACGTCTTCAAACTTGCCACCAAGATTGTGGTAGAGCGCCAGGCCACCTTGTGGGCCGTTATCTGCGATCAGCAGATCGATCCGTCCGTCTCCATCGTAATCAAGGAAACACGCGCCCGGACCAAACAACGAAGCCACCTCGTTGCTCTGGGAAACTTCACTTCTAGGCCTGGATCGAATGCCGGCCTCTTCGGTTACATCCACAAACCGAACCGGAATCGCCGCCCCCACCTTCTCCACCGCTACCGGCGAGTCTTCCGCGCGCGAATACTTTCCCTGTTCGCCATAGGCCAGGCTGATGGGCGCGCCCAGCTTGTTCTGGGTGATGTACTGGAACTTCTTCATCGCTTCGTGGGCGGGATCGGCTTCGCCCGATTGCTGGTAGGCACGCGCCATTCCGAACTGGGCGGAGGCGTGGAGGGGATCGATCCTTAAGGCGTGCTCGAAGGCGGCGATCGCTTCGGGAAACTTCTTCAGTTGGGCGTAGGTCGATCCGAGGAAGTACCAGGTGTCGGCGTCGTTCGCGTCAATTTCGGTCACGCGATGGAAGGCGTCGACGGCAGCGCTCGCATCGGCGGAGTTCTTGGAATAGAGGCCGAGGTTGTACCAGGCGTGGGCGTCTTTGGGATTGCTTTGGATGGCTTTTTCGAGCTGCGTCTTCGCTTCTTCGAGACGTTGCAGGTTCAGCAGCGCCACTCCGCGGTTCACCGTAGTCACCTCGAGCGTCGGGTCTTCCGCGGCCGCGGCTTCGAATGCCTTCAAAGCTTTTTCAAAGAGTTGCTGATTCATGTAGGCGACGCCGATGTTGTTGAGGCGGGCCGCTTCCTGGGGGTTTGTCTTGGGATTGGTGGCGGCGAGTAGCACGACCAGTAGTGCTAGAAGAACGATACAGACAAGGGCGATCGTGAGCGACTTGGTCATCGGGGTTTGGACATGATTCTATCCGAGTGCGGGGGTGGCCATCGCGAGCGCACATTCCCTGAAGGACCGGCAGCATCGTGAGAACGCTCCGCCGCCCTGCTGATGACAGTTCAGGCCGCTTGGGGTCGTTCGACGGCGCGGGCCTTTCGCTTCGCGAATGCCTGCTGCTCTCAGGATGACAAAACGGGAGAATGTCGCTCGAGACTCAGGGCTACTTCTTGCCGTACGCTCGGGAGGCGATCTGGCCCTTCGCTTCCTGGACGGTGATGGTCTGCCCGGTCGCAATGTTTGAGAGCTTGTCCACTTGCCCGCTGGGCCAGTCGATTTCGACCGTGTCGGCTTTGGTTTTCGATCCCATGCCGAAGGTCAGCACCAGTTCGCTCTGCGAAAGATAGCTGGAGCCGGTTTTCAAAGTGAGCCATTGCTTGTCGCTTCCGGCGCTGAGGCGGACGACAGCGCCGATACCGTCGCGATTTGATTTTGTGCCAACGAGTTTTACGCGCAGGCTCTGATTGGCGCCGCCCTGGTTGAGATAGAGATGCGGCGGACCGCCGTTGGTCATGACCAGGATGTCGAGAGCCCCATCGTTGTTGATGTCGGCATAGGCGGCGCCGCGTGCGACCTTCGGAGCGGCAAACGCGCTTCCGACTTTGGTCGTAACTTCCTCGAACTTGCCGTTTTGAAGATTGCGGAATAAGTGCGGCGGCTCGGCGTAACTGACGCGCTTTTGTACGCTCTCGATCTGGTCCTCGATGTGGCCGTCGGCGACGAAGATATCCTCCCAGCCGTCGTTATCGTAGTCGAAGAAAAAGCACCCGAAGCCGAGCGTGACAAGCGTGGCGCGGCCGACCTCGGAGCGCGGGGCTTCATCCACGAACAGGCCGTTGCCTTCGTTGTGGTAGAGCGAAAGCATCTGGTTGGAAAAATTGGTGATGATCAGGCTGGCGCTGCCGGAGCGGTCGTAATCCGCGGCGTCGACGCCCATGCCCGCACGGGCCACTCCGTCTTCGCTGAACCCGATGCCGGCAGGAACACCGCGCTCTTCGAAGGTGCCGTTCTTTTTATTCAGGTAGAGCTTGTTCGGTTGCGTGTCGTTGGCGATCAGGATGTCGGGCCATCCGTCGTTGTTGTAGTCGAGAATGGCAACGCCAAGACCTTTTGAGGTTGGGTCGTAGAGGCCGGCTTTTTGCGTGGCGTCTTCGAACTTGCCGTTTCCGAGGTTATGCCAGAGACGCGCCGACGTCCCTTTATACGATTCGGGCGTGCAGTAGGACTTGTGCGCGCCATCGAGCGTGCAGTACAGATCGGATTGCTCGGACCACTGCACGTAGTTGGCAACAATGAGGTCAAGCTTGCCGTCGCGATCGTAATCGACCCATGCCGCGCTGGTCGAGAACTCGTTCGGCCCCCAAAGCGCCGCGGTTTTCGTGACGTCGGTGAAAGTGCCGTTGCCGTTGTTGTGGAACAGATGGCTCTGGCCGACGGCGGTAAGGAAAATGTCGTCAAAGCCGTCGTTATCGTAGTCGCCGACGGCGACGCCAAGTCCAAAGAGCGAAATGTCGAGACCGGCCTTGCGAGTCACATCGGTGAAGGTCCCGTCATGATTGTTGTGGTAGAGCTTCAAGGTGGTCGCGCCGTTTTTGGCATGGCCAGGCCAATCCTGTCCGTTGACCAGCAGGATGTCGGGAAATCCGTCGTTGTCGTAATCGATGAAAGCACAGCCGGGGCCCATGGTTTCCGGCAGCCATTTCTTTCCGAAGGCTCCGTTGTTGTGCGTGAAGCGGATGCCGGCCTGGGCAGTGATTTCGCGGAAGGTGACGGTTTGCGCTTGGGTGGCTGGGACCAGCGACAGAGCGATGAACCACAGAGCGATCAAACACGGGGCGATGAAACACGGAGGCGCGGATGCACGCAGGAACGCGGGAAGACGATCTTGGTTGAAAGGCAGTGTCACCTCCGGGCCTCGGGCGTTCGACTAGCGCGAGCCGCCGAGCTGCGCTCGGCTTGGACGGGTGGGACGCCCGTCCCTGGACGGATCGTTCTCGCGTTTGCTGTTAAGCGCTTGGCGGGTGCATTGTCCAGGATGGGCAGCGGAACGGACACGTGCTCGTGGATGTTTTGCCGTTCATTGTTGTCTTCGGGATGGAGCTGGCGATAGGGACCGGTGATGGCCTGTGCAGCTTCGTCGGCTTTGAACCGCAGATAGCGAGCCTGATGCTCTTTCGCCCTCTTTTCGTCGCCCAGACCGTTGTAGCAGAGCATGAGATTGTAGTGTGCCTGCAAATCCTCGGGATCGACCGCGAGCACCCGCTCGAGAACCATCACGGCGTCCGCATACTTCCTCTGCAGAAAAAGGACACGCCCGAGATTGTTCAGGGCAACACGGTCGTGCGGATACTGCGCCAGCACGATTTCGAAGTGTGCGGCAGCTTGGTCGTAGTCACCCGTAGACTTCATCAGCGACCCGTAGAAGAAATTCGTGCGCGCCAGATTTGGGTTGAGAGCAAGCGCTTTGTCTAGAACGATGCGGGCGCGCGCCACGTCGCCTTCCTGCAGCGCGGCGCGTCCGATGTTCAGCCAGCCGTCGGGATTCTGCGGATCGACCTCGGTGATTTTCTCGAAGGCAGCCTGCGCCGCCTTCAGATCGCCTTGCAGCAACAGGCCGATGCCATAATCGTTCCAGCGCTGCCAGTCTTCCTTCACCAGCTCGGTTTTCGGCTGCGGCGCAGGAGCGTTCGCCGAGAGAACGTCGACCGCCACTTGGTTTTGTGCAACCGTCACGATCGGGAGATCGGGAATTTTCTCCTGCTTCGCGGACACTCCGTGAAGCGGCTGGGTGAACGCAAATTTTCTATCGTCATAGTCGGCGGTAACGGAGGCGGGCGCGCTCGCACCGGGCGCAAGCCCGGGCTTCGACTGATTCTTGTCGCGCTCGTTCTCGCTATCGTTGCGCTGGTTGTCGGGCTGTCCGGCAAATGCAAACCGGGTACCGAACCAAGAAAACTTGCGATAGCAGAGCCGCGCCGTCAAGGTAATCTTGCTGCCCGTTTTCTCGGGAATCTTCATGCGGAAGTGCACGGTATCGGCAGCGCCGGGCGGGATCAGACGTACGTACACAACGGCGCGCGTGGCCCAGGCATTGCGCTTGTTAATCGGATTGCCGTGCGCGTCCACCTGGAGCGAGCGATAGAAGTGTGCGCCCTTCTCCACCGGACCTTTGCCGTTGTCTTCAACCATGCCGCTCCAGAAAATTGTCTGGCCTTGATCGTCGATACCTTTGAGCTCGAGCCAGGTGTCGTAGGCATCGACGGTGCCACCGGGGAAAAAGTGTCCGACGCGCTTGGTACGAACGACGACATCGACGCGAACCGTATCTCCGCGACGAACGGCGGGATGCACGCGGCTGAGCGGCGCGGTGACGGGAGCAGCCTCGGCGTTGGCGCCGGAGCTAGGAGTGATTTTGGTTTCGGCTTCTTCGCCCACGGCGAAGGTGGTTGAGAGTTCGTGTTCGGCGCCTGCTCCGGCTTTCAATGGAGCGGTCGTCAAGGGGGCTTTCGCTGGCGAGAGAGCAAAAATGTCGACCGTAAGCGCGCCGCTGGTCAGAAAATCCTCGGTAACCTTCAACTGCGCGGCATCTTGGTTGGCCGTAGGCAGCGCGGTGTTTGCGCCGGGAAAGCGGTGGGAGTGCACTTTGCCGTCAACGCTTCCCATATCGTTCGAGCGTTCGAGCGGCATGTGGCAATCGGCGCACTGCTGCGGCTTGGCGGGATAGTAGAACGAGCGCGCACCTTCTCCGGAGACTCCGCTCGCTTGCCAGTTGTCGTATTCGTTGAAGCCGCGAAACCAGCGATAGTGATTGACGGGCACGTCGAGGTGCACCTTGTGACAGGAGGAGCAGAACTCCGCCGTCTGTTGCCTCATGAACGGCTTCAGGAAGACGCGGCGATGCGGCTCCGGGTTCAGCTTGATCATGAAGTCGTGCAGGGTGCGCACCACAGGATTCTTGCTGGCCGCAAGCTCATGCAGCGTGGGATATTCGAGGTAGAAATCGCCCTGGCCCATCGTGCTCTTAACGTCGGCGATGGAGTGGCACATCATGCAGCCGAGTCCAGCCTGCGCTTCGGGCGCGTGCACGAACTGTTTGATGGGCGTATCCATCTTGCCGGCGTAAAGCACCGCCGGGTCGTGGCATCCGCCGCACCATTTGGACGGCTTGGTGCCGATCGTATCCTGCATGTACTCAATCGACTTGCGATACCACTGATTATTGAACGATGAGAAATGGTGGGCCGAACTGTTCCACTGGTTGTAAATGTCCTGGTGACAGCGCTTGCAGGAATCCGACTCCATGAAGAACTGGCTGGGAATCTTTTCACCGCCATACACCTGCGCGGAACTGGGGAAAAATGCGCCGGTCGAACCGTCGCCTTCAGCGTTCATGGTGAGGGGCGGCATGGCAGGATTTTCGATGCGACCATGCTGGTACCAGCGAGTTTCGCGGAGGTAGCGAGCAACCGGAGCAAGCACCGCCAGCACCGCGAGTACGGCGGCAACGCGAATGGCGCCGTGACCAGGCAGCCAGCCGCGATCGCCGATGAGGGCCGCGGCAATCAGGCCGGCACCGAGAAAGCTCACGCCCAAGTGGACATAGACGAGCGTCCACTCCGTTCGCAACGCTCCGGTGTAAATCAGCACCAGTCCCGGGATTGCGCCGAGGAAAAGAATGACCATTCCAAAGCGCACCAGCGGCGCGCTCTGACGCCACGAGCGTACCAGCCAGAACACAAGCAAGACCGAAGCCACGACACCTGCCAGAGCGTGAAGCAATACCACTCCGGCATAAAACACGTTCGCCTGCGGGAGCGCGTACAGGTAGACTGCCGACGCGACCAGAAAGGCGATCAGCAGCAACAAAGCTCGATTCATGGAAAGCCTAGCGAAAGACATGATTCCAGCGGCCTCAGAGCTCGCCGCCCGCCCCCAAGATTGCGACATGATTATAGATCGGTGGGAAATAGTGTCTCTAATTGAAACATATTAGAAACTTGGCAAAGCTGACTCTCAAGACGCACCCGCCGAGTGGTTGACGTCGGGATCCTGTCGGGCCAAGATACTCGCGGAATCTGGATGCCGTTATGCGTGCCGCCCTTCCCGCAATCGCCAAGACATTGATTTTCACGGTGTTCGTCCCCG
>Ga0302325_10005630_pt1 | contig 28425 bp, 25 predicted proteins | sample Palsa_T0_2_FD_201948 | JGI IMG/M metagenome (GOLD analysis project Ga0302325, IMG submission 201948) | Peat permafrost microbial communities from Stordalen Mire near Abisko, Sweden - Palsa_T0_2 | ecosystem: Environmental > Terrestrial > Soil > Palsa > Peat permafrost | place: Sweden: Abisko...
ATTACCGATCATGTTTGCACAGGGCCGCCGGCCCGAGCCGCCGAAAATTAAATTTCCGGCGGCCGCCGATCTCACGGGCGAACCTAAGCGCATGAGGCAATCAAAGCTCGAAGCCTCGCCCTACCTACAATCCCTTCCCGTCTACCGCTATAGAAACTAGGAATCTCGCGGCGCACGGTACAAACGCAGTGGGGGCCCTCGGTTACGAACGGCAGGGGGCAAGCTGAGGTCCAAGGAACGGAAGTTCAACCTCGCTAAATGGATACCACAAAGCTGACATTCGGGTCAGCGGTGAATTTGTTGCCATCGCAAGTGGTATCCACGAACATGTTCGGTGATTGACCCACAAACTGCTTGCAAGAGACGACGACAGGGGCAATGACGAACTCGGGCACCGTGGATCAGGTTCGGGCAGCGCTCGCGGCCTTCGAGGCGGGGAAAAAGACTCTTGCGGAGCTGGAGGCCGCTCTCAGCGCCGCGCTGCACAGTGGGTTGTGGACCCCTGCGCTCATCATGAATGTTCTGCGCAATGCCGTGGCCGCGGGGCGGGTACCACTTGAGATGCTTCGGCGCTTGGGCATGGAAGAGCTAGGGGAGGCTACCGTTGCCCGCGCTGTTGAGTCTTTCTCCAATGCCGATTCTGCCGCCCTATCGCCGCTCCGGGGCGAGTCGATCGCCGCCGGGCAGCTGCTCGCCGGGCGCTATCGCTTAGAGCGCAAGCTAGGCGAGGGCGGGATGGGAGTGGTGTATCTCGCGAGCGATCAGGAAGTCAAAGGCGAAATCTTCGCAGTCAAAGTCCTGACAAACGAGTTTCGCCATAGTCCTGAGGCTCTGAAACTCTTGCTCGAAGAAACCCGTATGACTCGGGCACTCGCGCATCCGAACATCGTCGGGGTCTACTCTCTCAATGTAGATCGTAGAGATGTCTTCATTCTGATGGAGTTTCTTGAGGGCAAAACTCTCCAGGCGCTCCTGGATCAGGATTTCGGCCGGGGGATGCGATTCGACCGAGCGTGGCCGATCATCGAGGACATGGGCGCGGCGCTCGCCTACGCCCACGATCGCAGCGTGATTCACGGGGATCTGAAGCCCGCCAACGTTTTTGTCACAACGAGCGGGAGGGCAAAGTTGCTCGATTTTGGCATTGCTCGGGCGGCACGAGGCAGCAGGAAAGGCACGGACACCCTGGCGCGCTCCGCGCTGACCCCGGCCTATGCAAGCTGTGAGATGCTGGAATTTGAGCCACCGGACACTCGGGACGACATCTATGCGCTGGCCTGCATCATCTATGAGATGTTGTCCGGGAAGCACCCTTTCGGGGGCCGCAATGCGGTTGATGCGCGGAATGCAGGCGAGAAGCCGACTCCGATTGCCGCCCTGACCAACCGACAGAACGCCACCCTAGCCCAGGGACTGGCTTTCGATCGTGCGGCCCGTACCGCCACAGTCGAGATGCTAATTGCGGGGCTAGCGCCTGTTGTGAACGCCAGCAAACCACGGGGGCCGCTATCCAAGGGCGCTTGGGTCGCTACGCTGCTGGTAGTGAGCGCCGCTCTGGTGATCGCCGGAGCGCTGCTTTGGCGTTCAATGCACCCCACCACCGAAAACGCTCACATCGGGACGACGAATCCGACAGCCCCTGAGCTAGTCAAGTCCGAAAGCCCCGCAGCGATCTTCGCTCCCCCGGCGCACTCGATTGCCGTGCTTCCCTTCGTGAACATGAGCGGCGATCCGCGTCAGGATTATTTTTCAGACGGCATCAGCCAGGAGTTGCTGGATTCGCTGTCGCGCCTGGAGGAACTGCAGGTTGCCGCGCGCACGTCTTCGTTTTCGTTCAAGGGACAGAACGTCGATGTCGCGACCATCGCACATAAACTCAACGTCGGTGCCGTCTTAGAAGGCAGCGTGCGCCGGGCCGGCAACACGGTGCGAGTCACCGTGCAGGTCATCAACGCGGTCACGGGTTTTCGCATCTGGTCACAGACTTACGACCGACAACTTACGGACATATTGAAGGTCCAAACAGAAGTGGCTACGGCCGTAGCGCAACAGCTTGAGGTAAAGCTTGCTGGCAGTGAGGCCGCCAGACTCCAAGTTGGCAGCACCAGCAATCCAGCCGCCTACGATGCATACCTTCGCGGCGTGCAACTGCAAATAATGGCATCGAATAATCAATCAGAGGTTATGACGCGAGCTGCGCTCGCCGAATTCGACCGCGCAGTCGCACTTGACCCAGAGTATTCGGGGGCCCAGGCGGCGCGTGCGCGGGGACTTATGCAAGTCGCACTTTATGAGCACGACGTAACCGCTCGTAACCATGAACTCGTCGAGGCGATTCAGGCGGCGGAGCGAGCTGTGGCATTAGCACCCAACATGGGTGAGGCGCATCTGGCGCTTGGATTGGCTTTTGCAAGAGGCCAATTGGATGTAGGTCGCGCAGCCCCCGAAATGGATCGCGCCTTGTCGCTGGCACCAGGCAGCGCGGAAGTGCAAGCAAGCTTCGCGGACTTCTCCAATGATATGCGACATTTCCCTTCCGCATTGCAGGCGGCTCGCCAGGCAGTCCGCTTAGATCCTAGAAATGTCGCGATACATCTCACCCTCATTGATATTCTTACAGCACAGCACAAATATGACGAGGCGACAAGCGCGCTCAGAATCGCCAGTGAATTGGAACCGGTTTCGCCTAGGCTGGCAGGCTCCCAGGCCAATGTCCTGATCGCGTCAGGGCAAATCGCGCAAGCAATCAAATGGTGCGAGTCCACATCTACGCCCTTGGACAATTGGGCCAGAAGTGCATGTTTGGCGCTGGCGTATCATGCTTCGGGTCGTCGTGACGATGCTGAGCGGGAGCTGAATACATTCAAGGCGATTGACGGGGAGACTTCAGCGATCTTTTACGCTGGAACGTATGCTCAGTGGGGAGATCGTATGGCCGCTATAGAGTGGCTGAAAAAGGCAGAGAGGATGCGTGATCCAATGCTCACAGAGGTGAGAGCAGATTGGGAGTTCGATCCTCTGCGAGACGATCCGGAGTTCAGGGCGATCGAAGCCCGTATGAATTTTCCACCCTAGCACGCGCATCGTACAGGCCAGAGTTGGTCGAACTCGTAACGAAGGCGAGACTAAACCCAAATAGGTGCGTTTGATGTTCTTACGCCGCCAAATCCAGACTATCTCGACTTAGTGAGCGCGACTCGCAACTGTCGTGAGCGGCTCGATAGAAGCCTTCCTAAAGGCGGCAGCCACGCCAATTCGTCAATTGCGGTGCCGATGTCATAACCAGCCGACTTCAAAATAAAGCTGCCCCTACTCGTCCTTCCACGAATGAACGCTCACGCCAAAGTCTATTTTCTCGCCCGCCGCCGATTCGTCGTTGGCTCGAAATTCACTTTCCACAGATTTCAGAAAGGCTTTGATCCGGCGCTCCAACATCGGACGTATCAATGCAGCTTGCTGTTCCGACAACTTAAGCGGCTCGCTCTCCTCGTAGAGACTGGTGACATTCTGATCGTTCAATCCCTGGTACAGGTTGTCTGCTAAACGCTTTACCTTTTGCGAAGCCTCCGCAATGGCTGCCGGCGTCATTCCTCCTCGCTGAGCGGTTGCGCGTTTGAATCACACAATTTCTCCATCCAACACTTGTACGTGGCCGCGGCGTGTGAGTTCCTTAAGCAACGTGCCAAACGGTGTGCTCGGCGCATACTTTGCGACCAAGTCCTTAAAGCTCCGGTGTTTACCCAGGCGTTTGATGGGTAGGTCAGACGGATACCCTCCGCTGGTCAAGAATACGGGGTCCTTGAGCCAACCCTCGATGACTCTTGCCGATTTCGAAGGACTTTGCTCGCGAGTCTCAAGTAGCTTTTTTGCGGCGTTCGCCCGCGGAGCGCTTCGCACCTTGGAAATATCCGACCAGTTAAGCCCGGTCGCAAAGGCCACCTTATTAGCCGTCGGCGGACGACCCGATTTCGGATGCTTCGGCAGCTTTTCAAAGGCACGCGCCACGAAGGCGGCTCTTAAGATCTTCTCAAGCTCGGGGCTCGTAATCCCCGTGGTAAGACACACATCGATGATCATTGACCGGTGAGCGAGCCGGTAGGGGCCCGCTTGTCCTAAGCTCCAGCGAAGGCCGGAGTGGGCGCCATGCGGGCGGCGCGGCTCGCTGGCTTGGTGGCCCGGCAACGGCCGAGGGCTCTGCGCCGAAGCCTACTGGCGGCCCGAATAGCCCAAGCAAGCCACGCGGCCCCTAAGCTTGGACGCAACATAAGGCCGGTTACGCGCAACAGGTGGTGGGCAGCCTTGAACCGGACGGGCGTTTGAAATTCCTATCCGCCCGCTCCGCGAACTTTGCAGGCGCAGCGTGCGCGCCGCTAGCAAGGCTGCTAATGTTCTCCACTCCAGGAGAATCCCCATGAGCGAAACGGTTGAAATTACCATTCCGGTCGATGCCGAAGCCGCCCAGGCCCTCAAGAGCCCGTCCCGCCGGGCAGCTGCAGGCCGTTATCTCAGTGGCTTGCTGAAAGATGGGCGTGCCCGGGATCTTCTCGAGGAGGCTTTTGCTGAGGCCAAAAAAGAAGCCCGCGCGAATGGATTGACCGATGCGGACATTGACGCTGAGCTCGCGGCCTGGCGTGCTGAACGTCAAGTTTGATTCTCGTTTTCGACGCGTCGACTCTGGTCTCAGCCTCCTTCAGAGACAATAGCATTCCGGGGCGCGCATTTTTGCGTGCCTTGGACGCATCAAACACGCTCTTGCTCTCGCAGGAAGTCGAAGATGAATATCGCGACGTCCTTTCCCGTCCAAAATTCGACCGATACGTGTCGATTGAGCCTCGGCAGCGAATTCTCGACATCATTACGGTGTCCGCCGCGACAATCGAGCCCACTGAAATTGTCAGCGAGTGCATCGATCCGAAGGACGACAAATATCTGACGCTAGCTGCGGCCGGCAAAGCGGATGTCATTGTGAGCAGTGACGTGCATCATTTGCTCTCGATGCATCCCTGGCGCGGGATTTCGATTCTGTCACCGGCCAACTTTCTCGCAATTGAATAGGCGTTCCCGTGAAATCATCGGCGCCCGGGGCTCTCCGTAGAAGCCTGGTGGCGGCCAGATGTGCCAAGCGAACAACGCGGCCCCTAAGCTTCAGCTAGCCTAACGGCTGGTTACGCGCATCGGTAGGCAGGGACGCAGGCCATCCTCCAGCGGTCGTTTGCGGAGATCCGAAAGCACCCGGCGGCCAAGCTCCGAGACCGCCGTCGGCTCTACCGCCAGCGATGCCGGGCGCTGTGTTCGTCGAGCTTCCCCGCGGCGCTCCGCTACCGGGCGAGACCTATCAACTCGCATCGAATAGTTCGGCGCGAACTGACCGAGCCCTGCCTTCCGAGCCAACATGCTGAGCAGACCAACCGGACTGCGCACCTTCCCAGCTTTGTGCATGGCATCGACCTCATCGAGCACTGCTTGCCGCAGATCCCTTGGGCTGGCGGCAAGTAATTTCGATAGGCTGTCGACGGGCACGCTGCGAAGGCAATCCGGGTAGCGGGGATGGCCGCTCTGGTCGGCGCCGAAAGCCGTGTCGTATTGGCGTGCCGCAGTAGTGGTGGGTTTACATTGATCCAGTTTCGGATGATTCAGAGTCTGTAGTAGATCGACGCGTGAGCCGTCGACGGCTGCTCCGCCGGTGGCTGAACCATCGACGGCTGACCCGTCGACGGTGCCGGGATGGGTCGGCGTCATGGGCGGTGTGTCCGTGAATTCGATCTGCCATCGCCATTGTCCGTCGGCCCTGCGCATCCGGCGCCGCGTGACGTACCCCGCGGCCTCGAGCTCGCGGAAGAACCGCCGTACCTTGTCCCTGCCGATATGCTCGCCTGGCCCACGTTCCTTCTTGAGCAAATAGGGCAGGGCGCCTGCGCGAATCTCCCATCCGGGCGGTTTGGCGAGGAGCCATGCTGCAAACCCGCGCGTATCGAATTGCAGGCGCACGTCGGTGATCAGAGCACGCGGGACGGGCTCCCAGCCTCGCGTTCGTTTCTTGATGCGAAGTACGTCATGCTCAGGCGTAGATTCGCTGTTAACGCGTTTTAACGGCGATGAAGCGGGAGTTTCGGTTGGTGGCGTGGTCATTCCATCAACCGGCCATCGCCGGCGGCCAGCGTCGCTCTGGCGCGGTGCTAGCGGCATTTTCGATGCGGGCCCGCGGCGCGGACGATCGTTACGATCCCGGAATGACATAGCGCTGCAATTCCGCAGCGGTGATGAACGTGCGGCGGCCGTCTTTCTGCGTGGTGATCAATCCTTCGCGAATCCGCTCGTAAAGCGTTGCGCGGCTGATGCGCAGAATGCGCGCGGCCTCCGGAATCTCGAATCTCAGGTGCGGGAGCGGTTCAACGGTCGTGGACATGCACGCCTCCAATTGGACACGAATGGTGTCGTTAGGGTTTGGATTGCCAGAGACGTAGATAACGTCCGGGGACTTGTACGGCAACCCGCTCCAGCGTAGTCGGGGGCACGACGCTCAGGAGACTCCCAGGCGCAACCCGCGAATCGTGGCATTTGCGCGCGTCATGACGACGGCGTGAGATTGACCGAATGCTAGAATTCGCGTCGTGGTGTTGCCCAATTCCTCAAAGGCTGTCATTGCCCCGGAGAAGCTCAGGGACTACCTGTTGTCGCCGCTACATCCGATTGGACGGTACAAGGCGCTGTTCTTCCGCACGCTGGGTTACGACCAAACCAGCTGGCAGCAGCTGGCGGCCGGCGATCTTTGGCATCGCTGCCGGCGGAGCCGTTGGAGTCGACAGAATATGGCACGAAATACGCGATTATTGGGCCGCTGACGGGCCTGAATGAGCGTGTGGCCGAGATCGTCACGGTCTGGATTATACTGACAGGCGAGGACGTGCCTCGGTTTGTAACGGCATACCCCAAGGACTAGCGCATGCGTTTTCATGAATTCGATACAGTGGTACTGAAGGTCGACATGCCGAGCCACGGGTTGAAAACCGGGGACGTCGGCGCCGTGGTGCAGGTGTACTCGGAAGACGCGGTAGAGGTGGAATTCGTCACCGCCTCGGGCCGCACTCAAGCGCTGGTAACGCTCGCGACTGCGTCGATTCGTCCCGTGGGTTCGAAGGATATTCTCGCGGTACGCCAACTCGACGCCGCCTGAATCCAGTGACGCCGGCGCGGGGAACTTCGGGGCAAGTTTAGAGGCAACGCCGCGGCTCGAATCCCCGGTATTGCAAGCGTTTCAGGGGCTTGCCCGGATTAGTCGAGTCCGAGCGGGCCCACCACTTTCCCAGATAGCCGGCTTAGCATTCCCAATCAGCCGGCGATGGATTCCCGTTGGCCGTTGCTTGATTCCCAATTAACCGCCGTCTGACGATTTTCCGGTATCGGCCCACTTCCGGTCCTTCGACTCCAAATGAATCCGTCGGCAAAGCCGCCATTGGACTGCGCGGCTGAAATCTCCAATAGGTAATGGGCGTAGCGGACAGGGGCTGGTCCTTAGACCTTCAGTCTAATAGTTGTCCTATGGGATTCTCGATAGGGTGCGAGCTTGGCGGTACCCGATGAGGCATTCACGGAAGCCAGGATCATGCAATATAGTAGTGATGCCGCTGCGGGCAAACGCCTTAGCAAGTGCCCGGCCGATCTTTCCGAAGCCGATGATTGCGCAGCTCATAAAAACTAAAAACTTCTCCATTCCTCGGATCGGATCGATCCCATTGCTTTCACTGTCGTTCCGCGCATCGCACGTACGCATTCAACGAAGTTCACAGGAGGCGCGTGTCGGCCGGCTCATGCTTAAAGTCGTCGTGACGGCCGTCGTTATATTTTAACGACTTGGCGAGTTGGTCGGCCTCTTGCTCGATACCGTCCAGCGTGGCGATAGCCACAGCGTAGAACTTACCTCCGTTTCCCTCTGCGAAGGTGCGGACACCACAGGTCTTGCAGAAGCGATAGTGAAGGTGGGCCTCGGATTTGCCGGGCGGAATCCACGAGTAATCGGACAACTGGTCTTCGCCTTTTTCGACTTTGAAATCTTCAGGCTGCAAGATCGAGAACCAAAAGCGCGACTTGGTGCAAATCGAGCAATTACAGCGCGTCGTTCCTTTTTCGAAGTCAATCTTGGCCTCAAAGGCGACTGCACCGCAGTGACATGAGCCGTGGTAAGTTTTCTTCGCCATCGTGTTTCCTTGATCCGCTTTTAGTATGAATGAAACAGCCCCTGTCGGAGCGCTACCGGCATCGAAGGGCGCTGAAAGGTTCGGGCTGGGGGGGTGCGAGTCAACCTAACAAGTCGCCGCTCGAGCGTCTGTTCGCCGGGCAACATAGGAGTACACAGTTATCGACTGAGTCTGGAGAGTCGCCACCGTCGACAGGAAGCCGGCTGCTTCAACATTGAGCATGCAGAGCTATTGCTGCGAGAGGCACTACAAAGCAGCATCGTTTTTGTCGTAAGCGGACTGCCTTCTTTGATCGCTTGCTTCAGCATCTTGCGGAACTCCGCTGTGTCGTGGTGGCCGTGAACCTTTACGCCATGCTGCACGGCGACTTCAATAAGTTCCTTTCCACTGTCGGCAGATATTGCGACGGTGCATTTGCTCTCTCGGAAGGAAATTCCCTGCAATCGACATATTTCCTGGCCATGGCTGCTGCCCCCTTTGACTTTGAGAAGCACTAGAAAGCTTTCGCGCCCGCCCGCTTCCATTCGCCACCGATCATCCGCGCGGCCTGCCGCCGGCAACGGCGATAGGTTCGTCGAGGGCTTGCTGATATTCCTCCTCGCTTATCGCATCCACCGACCGAAGTTTCGCCAGCAGCTCGTCGATCAGTGAGCGCAGCCCAGGCCCCGGGTTGCCATGCGCGAATGAGCTTTGGTATTTGATCGGCCCGGGAATGATCGCGACCAGAAATGCCATTTCGGCCGGCGTCAGCGCCTGGGGTTCGCGACCGAAATAGCTGCGGGCCGCGGGCCGCAGGCCACGCAGGTCCGGTCCCCATTCGATAATGTTCAGGTAGATCTCGAGAATACGATTCTTGCCGAGCGCCGACTCGAGCAAGAACGTGATCGCCAGTTCCTGGAGCTTGCGTCCAATCTGCTTGTCGCGCGACAGGAACAGATTCTTGGCCAGCTGCTGGGTGATTGTTGACGCGCCACGCGCGGCGCCACCGCGCGACCAGTTCGTGAGCAGCGCGGCGGGTAGTTCGCGTAGGTCGATGCCGCGATGCCCGTAGAAGCCAGTGTCTTCTGCAAGCAGCAGAGTGCGCACGAACAGCGGCGGAACGTCGCGCAGGGCGATGAAGTCGGGGGATGCGGGCGAGACGACGATGGGGCGATGCGGTGCGGAACCGTCTTGGGAGCTGAAGATGAAATCGCCGCGTAGGCGCACGATCGACGGCGGCATCTGGCGTGGCGGCTTGAAGTCGATCTTCTGGCTTACCGAGAGCGAGGCAGGGTCCGCCGGGCGCCCGCGTACACGCACATCGATCGTGGCCGAGCCAAGGTCACGGCCGTCGCCGGGCGCCATCCCCAAGCTTTCGGGCACCGCGATCCCGGTTGCGCCCAGCAGTTGCGCGAAGTCCAGATGCTGCACGCCGAGTGCGAGATCGACAACCGGATCGGTGTCGAGATCGCGCAGTGCAAGCGAACCCGACAGAGCCGCACCGGCCAACGTCGCGTGGACCTCGGGGATCTCGACCATGCCCCCGGCCCGGCGCCAGGCGCCATCGAATCTCATGGTCACGTCCGTCGGATCGCCGAGCTGGAGCTCGTCGTCGGCGTTATCCGCCAGCGCTCCCAAGCGCGCGCCGCGCGCGCCCATGTCCACGTGAAAACGAAGCGCATCCGTACTGACCTGAAGATCCACGCGGCCGTCCGCGATACCACCATCGAGCAGAGGGTGGGCGTCGCGCCGCACGTCGAGCAGATGGCCGACGTCGAGCCCACGTACCTCAATGTTCCACGCGCTGCCCCCCGAACCTGCCAGCTTGTGAATCGACAGGCCGGACTGTGGTTCCACCAGCGCGAGCTGTAGGTCGTCGCCGAAAATGCCCACCGCGTCCCAGGCGGTGGCCGGCAAGCTGACCCTGACCCCTGCTGGGCCCGCCAGAGCGGCGGCGCGAACTGTGAGTCGCAGGCGCCCGGGCCACGTGGCCGTGATCATGTCGGCATGTAGGCGCTCTCCATGACCGAGGTCGAGATCGAATCCCTCCAGTCGCAGCAGCGGCCAGACACCGACGTGTACCAGCCCGATTCGTGCAACTGCGCCATGGCGCACGGCCGCGGAATCTATCCGCGCACGAACCGCGTGCTCGAGCGTGGATCTCAGCAACAGCGCGGCCACACTTGCGACCAGCGCAGTAGCGATCGCTCCAAGCCACCAGCGTCGCCCGCGGATTCGAAACGCAAACATTGACACAAGGATGCCACAGCCCCAGATCGCGAGTCGGTTTGCGGGCCGCACGCCTTCGCGAATGTCCCCCCGGTCGCAAGCAGAGTAGGGGCGAACGTTGGAAATCGCTGGCCCTGGGGGCGCTTCATAACGGGCGGATTCGGCGCAGGTATAATCTACTGGCCGCGAAATCGTCAGAATCGTGACAATGAGGAATTCCTTACCAACCGGGAGACGTGTTCGTGATAGCCGTAAGGCGTCCAGAGACTACTGCCGAGCTAGATGATGTTCGAGCACTTATGCGGGCGTTTGTCGCGTGGCACCGCGAGCGGCATGTAGAAGACTTGGCATTGATAGACGAGTACTTTGATCAGAAGGAGTTCGAAGATGAACTCGCCTCCTTGCCGGGAAAGTACGCACCGCCTGACGGACAGCTTTTTTTGGCGTGCTATGACGACAAGCCGGCAGGCTGTGTGGCCATGCGCCGAATCGACGGGCAAGCATGTGAGATGAAGCGCATGTTTCTCTACCCCCAATATCATGGCAAGGGGATTGGTAGGAGACTGGGGGAGGCAATCATTCGCGACGCTAGGGCTGCGGGATATGCCGTCATGCGACTTGACACCAGCTGGAGACAGAAAGAAGCGCAGGCGCTGTATTCGAAGTTGGGTTTCCAGCGCATTGATCCTTACTATGACCTCCCCCCGGCGCAAAAGAATTGGCTCGTTTTCTTCGAGCTCCGCTTATGAGTGTGCGGCCGGGAGAAAACTCGGGCGGAAATAACCATGGCTGAAGGAATCACAAACCATTTCTTCCGGCCCGATCCTCGCCGATATTTATGCCAGGCTGCACCACTTGGATGCCGCGGATCTTGCTCTCAAGACGGCCAAAGAAGACCCGGACGATGTGGCGGGAAACGCCCTCGCCCACAACGTGCGCGGTCGGCTGGCGCTAGAGGCCGGCGACACCGCCACTGCCCTCACAGAGCTGGAAACTTTCGGCACGGCCTTTGCGAATCCGTCAGTCTCCGGCGAGAACCCTGGCTACCAATGCTGGATTGCGCCGGCTGAGGAAGCAGGCGGGCATCCGGACAAAGCCGATGCGCTCTTGAAGTCCGCCGGCACGTTCGTCGACTGTTACCGTTTCCGTGCCGACATACTAGATAGTCGCGGCAACAGGCCCGGCGCTCAGAAAGCCTATGCCGAGGCCGTCGCGCTCGCGCCGGACTTGCCCGCGGGGTACTACTCGTGGGGCGTGGCACTCGCGAGGCACGGGGACCTCGAGGGTGCAGCGGCGAAACTTAAACTCGCCAACCAGGGCAAAACAAAGGACGCGCTCGCCAAGTACGAAGAGGCGCTGAAGTACGCTCCGAATTGGAAACAGCTGAAGGAGGCACGCGAGGTGTTGGCGAATCAGAAGACCTAAATGTCAACGCGAAGCGCTACTGCGCGCCCTTTTCCACCAGCATACCGTGGCGGCGCAGTACGTCCTGCAGCTGGTCGTGAGGCAGGGCCGAGACGGTCCAGTAGTCAGCGCCCGTCATAGTGCGCGCGGCGACCAGCGCATTGACGACGGACTCCTCGACGCCTTGCACCGTGGCTTCGAACAAGGGGTTGAGGGCTGCGCTGCGCAGACGCTCGACCTGCGCCGGCTTGGCGTGGTCAGCCGCCCAGTTGCCGTCGTCGGCGCCCGCATTGGCAGTGGAGAAGGCGATGAAAATGTCCCCGGACCCATCGCTCTCGATCGCGCCGAGGCGTCCCAGTCCCACCGAGCCGCGCCGCGCCAAACGCTTCAGCTGCTCGGCCGTCAAAGGTGCGTCGGTGGCGATCACGATGATGATCGAGCCGCGGTGCTCCTGATTCAGGCCGTCTGCAATAGCTGCACGCTTCGGATCACAGAGCGTTGCGACTGTGCCGAACAGTTGTTGCGGCGGTGAAGTGAGCTGAGTAACGCAACGCGGCTGTAGCGTCATCTCGCGCGCAACGGGAATACCCGCCACACGTAACTGCCGCGCGGAGCCGTAATTGCATTGCACCAGTACGCCAACCGTGTAGCCGCCCGCTTCCGCCGATAGTTTGCGCGAGGCCGTTCCCGTACCGCCCTTGAAGCCGTTGCAGACCATTCCTGTGCCACCGCCAACGTTGCCCTCGGCCACCGGCCCGGGTTTAGCGCCATCGAGCGCGTCGAGCGCATCGTTTTGGGTGACGTGCTGGCCGGCCATGTCGTTGAGGGGCACGTCGGCGGTTTCGGCCACTACCGGATACCAGAAGAAGCCCTTGCGATGATCGGCAAGCCACTTGAACGCCGCATCGCGCACAACGCCGACGCTGCCGGTGCCAGTGATGAGGATCGGCGTTTCGAGAACGCCGCTTTCCTCCACCCAATGCGTGCCGGTCATGTCGCCGTTGCCGTTTCCTGCGAAGAAGCCCGCGAACACGGCGCGAGTGTCGGCCTTGCCGCGCGGAAATATGGCGGTGACGCCGGTGCGAACCGGCCCCTTTCCGCGGACCAGCGCACCATTACCGGAAATCAATGTCTTGAAGCCGACCTCGACACCTAAGACATCGGTAATCGCGTTGTTCGGCCCCGGCAGTCCATCGAATGGCACGCCCAGATCGCGCGCTCGGGGCGCAGGTCCCTCCGCCGGAGCAGCGGACGCCACGCCGAGCCAGACAAGGCCCGCGAGAGCAGCTATACCAATATTCATGGGCACGGTTTGAAAATTCTATCACTGCTTTCGACGCTCGATGCGCTTCCTGCTGCTTACCAAGAACTGAATTCGTTCTTAAACCCATCGAGCGACCTTACCGAGTCTTCCAACATTTGCAGGTTGCGGCGAGCGCTCCCCCAAAGGGATAATTGCGCAGCTACGGACCAACCTACAACTCGAACAAGGAGAGAACATGAAAATCGGATTTGCCCTGCTCCCCAGCTTCGTTTTTTTGCTCAATTCGCCCGCTTTCGCCGATAGTCCCTTTGACGGCACCTGGACTCTCAATACCAGTAAGAGCCACCTTGCCGGTGACACCATGAGTTACGCAGACGCCGGCTCCGGCACGTTGACGTACAAGGATTCGGATCAGACTTACACTTTCAAGCCTGACGGAAGTTCATTCACAACCCCGATGGGCACTGAGAAAACGTTTCTGAAGAACGGCGACGACAGCTATACCGTGACCTCGAAGAAAGGCAGCCTGTTGTTGAGCACGACCAGCATAAAAATGTCCGCGGACGGCAAGACGCTGATGGAGGAATCCAAGGGTACCAAGCCGAACGGAGACAACTTCGACAACACGTACACCTACATCAGGACTGCCCCAGGGACTGGGCTGATCGGCGGCTGGAAGAGCACGAAAGTAAAACTCAGTTCGCCGAACTCAATCACGATCCAAACCGACGCCAATAACGGCGTTACGTTGACAATCTCGGGAATAAAAGCGACCTGTCAGGCCAGATGGGACGGCAAAGATTTTCCTGCCACCGGCCCAACCGTGTCAGATGGCCTTACGCTGGCTGTGAGCAAGACTGGAACCAGCAGCTTCAAACTGGTCCAGAAGTTCAAGGACAAACCCATCTTTATCGCACACTACAAACTTGGCCCGGATGGCACGACCATGACCATGCACGGAACGAATGGCCAGGGTAAAGAGCCGTTTACAGAAGTCTTCGACAAGCAATCCTGAATGCTGGCCGGCAACCCCCGCGGTTTTCCGTGGGGGTCCTCAATCTGTTGATATCACGCCCCGGTGTGGCACCGAACTTTGGCTACAGGCGTTGTGGACTCGAATTAGTAACCAGGCGAGGTCCAGAGTTAATATCAGTCACTTATGCATCTACTTGCTAAGTACGGTCCCTGGGCGCTGATCGTCGGCGGCTCGGAAGGCGTGGGCGCGGCGTTCGCGCATAAGCTTGCGGCACAGGGCTTCAAGCTGGCTCTGGTAGCACGCAAGGTCGAGCCGCTCGAGGCACTGGCGGCCCCCTTGCGGGCCGGCGGTGCCGAAGTTCGCGCTCTTTCCGCGGACCTGAGCGAAGCCAACGTCTTGGAGAAGGTGCGCGCCATCACTGACGGCATCGAGGTGGGCCTCCTCATCTACAATGCGGGGGCGAACAACACGCGCGGCAACTTCGTGGAACTGCCCGCGGCGGTGACTGACTCGGTCATCGCCATCAACGTTCTCGGGCAGGTCAATTTCGCCCGGCACTACGGCTCATCGATGTGTCAGCGCCGGCGCGGCGGCATCATCCTGACGGGTTCACTCGGAGGATATTTGGGGTCGCCCTCGCTCGCCGCATACACCGCGTCCAAGGCATTCAGCCGGATCTTCAGCGAAGCACTGTGGGCCGAGTGTGCTGCTTTCGGTGTCGATGTGCTGCATCTCAACATTGGATTCACGGCAACCCCAGCGATGGCCCGGCTCGGAATGGACATCTCAGTTGCCGAAGCGCCTGAAAACGTGGCGCAGCAGGGACTCGACAACATTGCCAATGGGCCGGTGTGGATCGTGACCACCAAAGGCAACATGGAGCGGGTACGCAAGATTTCCGCGGTCGAGGACCGCGCCGCCATCGTGCGTACGTTCGCCATTCCTCCACGTGAAGAATCCGGTAAAGCGCAAATAATTCAAATGCAGCTGGCCGACAGGCACTGAGCCGGTCGCAGCAGCAACGGGTCGAAATGAAGGCATGGTTATTTACCGGGGCGCACCAGCCCCTGGAGTTCATCGAACGCGCCGAGCCGCGCCCTGGATCGGGCGAAGTCGTTCTCGAGGTGCGAGCTTCAGGTCTTTGTCATAGCGACGTGGGGCGCATGGACGGCACCCTTACCCCGTTCATGCCCAAGCCGCCGCCGATCATTCTGGGACATGAGATTGCCGCCGTCATCTCGCAGATCGGCGCCGACGTGGCCGACTACGAAATCGGCGACCGCGTCGTCGTGTCCGGTACCCTCGAGTTTTCGCCCGGCCGCAATGCGGATGGCGGCTACGCAACGCATTGCGTGATGCCCGCATCGAGCCTCCTCAGGTTGCCGCAAACCGTCAGCTTCGTTCAGGGCGCCGCTGCCACGGATGCGGGCCAAACGTCGCATCACGCCGTGATCGTCGCCGGGGAGCTGCACCCAGGTCAGCGCATCGGAATCGTCGGCCTCGGTGGGCTTGGAATGACGGGGGCGCGCATCGCCGTGCTGAAAGGCGCGGAGGTCCACGCCGCCGAGCCGCGCAGGGAAGCCTGGAATGTGGCACTGGCGCAGGGGGTTCGATCAGTCGTCGACGATGTGCTGGGCTTCGCGTCTCTGAATCTGGATGTGATCGTGGATTTCGCCGGCTTCGGCAGCACGACCGCCGGAGCCATCAGCGTGGTCAAGCGCGGCGGCCTGGTGGTCCAGGTGGGCCTCGGCCATACGCGGGCGATGATCTCCACCATGGAACTTGTCGGCAAGTCGGTGACGCTGCGCGGATCAGCGGGCGGCCGGCCCGCCGACACGTCGGCTGTTCTCGGTCTGATGGAGCAAGGCGATCTTAAAATCGAGGCTACGAAAATAACGTTCGATGAGATCCCGGAGGGCCTGCAGCGCTTACAGCGGGGCGGCGTGGTTGGACGAATTGTCGCTGACCTGAGTCCTGCGGCAATCTTGTAATATTCCGGTTGTGTAAACTGAAACGAATAAAGATAGGGGGACTTAGTGATGAAAAGCGCAAGACGGTCGGCCGCAGTCGCGGTGTTCGGCATGACTCTCGGGTTCGCGGGCGCGATCCGAGCCGACGTCACCATTGAACGCAGCACGTCGGTCGAAGGCGTCGGCGCAATGGCCTTGGGGAATATGTCAGGTACCTCCAAGACCATCATTTCCGGCGACAAGTCGCGCACCGACACCGAAACGAAGATGGCATCAAAGGTCGTAGGTTTTCTGGCGCGCAATGCCGCAGGCCCCAGTGCCGAGATCGTGCTGCTCGACCAGGACAAGCTCTACCACCTGAACATGAACAAGAAGGAATACACCGAAACGACGTTCGAGCAGATTCGTGAACAGATGCAGAAAACGTCCGACCAGATGAATTCGAATCAGGAAAAGCAGCCGCCGTCCGCCGTCGACCAGTCCAAGTGCCAGTGGTTGCCGCCCAAGGCCAGCGTCAACAAGACCGGAGAAAAAGCGCAATTCGCCGGCTACGACTCCGAGCGCGTCACCATCACCGCATCGCAGCCGTGCCAGGACAAGGACACAGGATCGATTTGCGAGGTCGCGCTGGTCCTCGACGAGTGGCTGGCTCCCGGCTTCGTGGAAAGCGGCGAAGTTCGGAAATTCTACAGCGCCTACGCGGTGAAGATGGGCATGGACCCATCGAGCGCGCAGGACGCCTCGCAGAAGGCGAAGGCCATGTTCAGCCAGTACAAGGGCATATGGACCGAGATCGCAGCCAAGATGCAGAACGTCAAAGGGTATCCCGTGAAAAGCAGCTTTACCCTGGCCCTCGGAGGCGCGCAGTGCAAGGACTCGAACGCTCAGCAAGCGCAATCGAGCCAAAGCGGCAGCCCGAACGGCCTCGCCGGGGCGATGGCCGGACTCGGGGGTCTTTTCCATAAGAACAAGGACGATGCCGCTGCCGCGCCGCCGACTCCCCCTGTCGCGCCTGTAGATCTGCCGCCGGGCGATGTGGCTCTGATGACCGTGTCGTCGCAATTGGTGTCGGTGTCGACGGATAGCGTGAGCGCCGATGCGTTCATCGTTCCGCCCGGTTTCAAGAAGCAGGAACTTAGGACGCAATGAGCCCGGGCCGCGTGTAGCGGGAACTTCGAATGTCGCCTTCAGTGCTGCACGGCGATTGCGTTCGGGCCGAGATTTTGTGTGCTGGCGCCGGCAAACAAGGTGAAGGGACTACCGTTGATCAGCGTCAGCGCGCCGCTGTTCGTATCGATAGAAAACACCTCAATCTGGTTGGCGAGATTGTCCAGCACGTACAGGAAATTGTCCGGGCCATCGAGCGCCAAGGCAATGGAGGATTGTCCGTTCGTCGCGGAGACGCCAATTTCCGACAAGCTGGCCGTGCTTGCATCGACCTCAAAGCAGTCCACGGCGGTGCCGTTGGACACATGCAGCCGCTTGCCAGCTGCGTCTATCACGGGCGTGCGGATCGCGAAGCTGGCCCTGAATGGGCTGCCGGAAATAGTGCTAAGCGCGCCGGTGTTGGCATCGATGGAGAAGCCGGACATCTCGTTCGGCTGAGATTCGGACGCGTAGAGATGCGTGCCGGCGGGATCAACCACCAAACCATTCGGCAGCCCTGGAGTGGCAAACGGACTGCCCACCACGGGCGTCAGGGCGCCGCTGGTCGTGTTGAGGCTGTAGGCCGACACGCTGCTGCCGGACGTATTCGCAGCGTATACGTACTGACCTCCTGCGACCAAGATCGCACTGGGGTTCGATCCAGCGGCATACGGACTGCCCGTCACTTCAGTGAGCGTGCCGGTCGAGCCGATCTTGAAGACCGACACGGAGTCAGCACTGCCATTGGCCGTTAGGACAAACTGTCCGCTCGGATCCACGGCAATCCCGACGGACTGAGCCCCTGTCGAAAACGGACTGCCGGCGACGGCGCTCAGGTTCAAGGTCGATGGCGCGATTACGTACCCTCTGACCTCACCCGAGGTGCTGACCACATAAAGAAACCGCTTGAGAGGATCAATCGCAACGGCCGCAGGCGCCGGCCCGTCGGACATCGGACTACCAGCGACTGATGTTGGCGTGCCAGTCGTCGTGTCGATCGTAAAAAGATCAATGCTCCCGGCCGTCGCATTCGTGACGGCTAGAAGTGAATCGGTGGTCGATGATGGTGGTGATGGTGGCGGAGTCGTTCCGCTGTCGCTGCTTCCTCCCCCGCAGCCGCAGATCAGGCTGCAGAGCAATGCGCACACCAGCCCTCGCAGGCCGGATTGCGCGCTGCGTACATCGGGTTTCGGCTTGGTGCGGTACATTGCGGCCCTTCCAGGGGTCCTATCCTACTCTATACTGAAGCGGCGGCACGCTGCGCTCGGCGCTCACTGCGAAAGTGCGCCGCGGTTAAAAACAACGCGGCGCCCTGAAGCAGCGCCATGAAGTAGAACGGCGCGCCGATGCGCCAGTCCCCCTTGGGGAGGTGGGACACCATCGTCAAGAGGGGCGCGCCGATAACCGGCGCGATCACCGCCATGAGGCTGTTGATGCCACCGATTGCGCCCAGTGTCTTGCCCTGATTCCGAGCGTCCACGGCGCTCGAAATGATGCTTTGAATGGTCGATGGGACGGTTGCGCCCAGCAGATTGACGCAGATGACGGCGTACATCATCCAGCTTTGCGTAGCGGCGCCCCACAGCGCATAGGCCAACGTGGAGGAGAGCAGACCCAATACTGCCAGCCGCCGTGCGCTGACGAGCTTCAAGATTCGCCCGAGCAACAGGCCCTGCACGATGGCCGAGACCACGCCCACCGCCGCAAGTGCCCAACCATTGTCCCGAGGTCCCCAGCCGAATTTAAAGGTCGTGTACAGCACCCAGCAGGTGTACAGCACGAATTGCGCCAGCCCACTGCAAGCCACCACCACAGCAAGCGGCGCCACGGCCTTCAATTGGCTGAGTCGACGCAGCGCACTGAATGGATTGGCAGCCTTCCAATCGAACGCGTGCCTGCGGCTCACGGGCAACGATTCGGGCAATACGAAGTAGCCGTACAGGAGGTTGAGCAACGCGAGTCCGCCGGCCGCATAGAACGGCAGGCGCAGACTGACTGAGCCCAGGAGTCCGCCGATCACGGGACCGAGAATGAAGCCGACGCCGAACATGGCTCCCAACATGCCGAAGCGCTTGGCACGCTGTTCCGGCGGGGTGATGTCGGCCACATAGGCGTTGGCCACCGAAAGATTAGCCTGCATCGCGCCGGCCCCCAGCCGTATGACGATCAGCATGCCGACCGAGCTCGCCATCGCCGTCGAGAAGAAGCTGAGCATCAGGCCGGAAAATCCGATCAACAGCACGGGCCGGCGGCCGTAGCTATCGGACAGTGCACCGAGAATCGGCGAGCCGAAGAAATTAGCGAGGCTGAATGCGAATGTCACCACGCCATACCATAGCGCCTGATCCTTTTGGGTTCCGGTGAAGCTGCCCACCAGCGCGGGCAATACCGGAACGATCAAACCGATGGAAATCATGTCGATCAGCGCCGTCACCATGACGAACGGCATCGCCGCCGTGCGGCTCAGGCGCGGGACCCACTTGTTGAACGGCGGTTCAATGGTTGTCATAGATGTCAGCTCCGGCGGTCAGTGCGGCGAGCTCCAAAGCTGGACATAACACGACGCCGGGCCTAGATTGCCAGCCGTCGACATGGCTCGACAAGCGAATTCAAAAATACACACGGGAGCCTTAGTCATGAAAATGCAATCCAGTTGCTTCGATAAGCGCTTCGGCATGATCCGCGGTGCGGCACTCGCCGCAGTCTTGGGCCTCGGTGGCGGATTCATCCAGCATGCCAGCGCCGGCTGTTTGGACGTTCCACGAACCAAGTTACCCGTCATGGATCTGCGCAATTCCGATTCCAGCTTCGGGACCGCGCGATTCATCAAGGCCGATTTCAAAGAGGAGGATGAATGGGCGCCGTCGTTCTTCCAGGCCCCGATCGTCGGTCTTTGGGCTTTCACCTATACCTCCGAGGGCAACACGGCCCCCCCTCTCAAAATTCCCGACGGTGCCCCGATTGATGCCGGTGCCACTCTGTGGTTTGCAGACGGCAACGAAATAACTTATTCCGGTGTGCGCAATCCCATCGTGGGCGCCACGTGCTTGGGAATCTGGAAGCGGACCGGCGAGTTTACCTACGTCCTCAATCATGTCGGCTTGTCCTGGGATCCGACGGCGCCCTCGACTGCTCCCGCCAGCCCGAGCAATCCCAGCGGCGGTCCAGGTGCCACTGCCGGTCCGGCGTTCATCAAGCAATACATCGTTTTATCCGCGGACAAGCAAACTTACACCGGGAGGTTCACGATCACCAACTTGATGCCAAACGGCAAGACGCCGGCAGGCCCCGTGATCAAGGGAACGATCAAGGCGACTCGCGTGAACATCGACACTGATACTTGGGAACCGACGCCGTAAGGCGAAAAGAACGATGAAGCGGCGCCCCTGCGGCAACACCGCGGGGGTCCCTTCACACTGATGTCCTACACTCGTAACCGATCATTGTGCGGATCCCACGCAGGCTGCGCGAGGAGCCGCGCCGCTCGCTTCGCGCCGCGCACCAAGATCTCGAAAGCGCGACCGTCGAGAGCGGCAGGCTCGAGGTAGGCGAAGGCCAGTGATTTGCGGACGGCGAATCCGTAGGCTCCACTGGTCGTGACGCCGACGACTCGGTCCCCGCTGAGGACCGGTTCGTTGCCCAGGCAATCGGCATTCTCGGCATCAAGCTCCAGATACCGCAGCGATGTGCGCGGGCCGCGCTGCTTGGATTCGAGAGTCGCGGCGCGGCCGATGAAGTCCTTGCTGAAATCCACGAAACGCTCCATGTCAGCCTCGACCATGGTCACTTCATTGGTCAGTTCACTTCCCCAAGCTCGATACGCTTTTTCGAGCCGCAGCGAATTCATGGCGTAACCGCCGAACAGGCGGATGCCATGGGGCGCGCCGGCCGTCATCAACGCATCGTAAACGCGCGGCAAATGCGCCATGGGCACATGCAGTTCCCAGCCAAGCTCGCCGACATAGTTGACGCGCAGCAGCCTGACATCGGGCACATCCGCGACGGCGGCGATCCTTGAGGTCAACCAGCGGAATGCCGAATTGGCGACATCCAGTTTGGTCGCATGGGCCAAAACATCTCGAGCGCGCGGGCCGGCCAACACCAGCACCCCAAAATCGTCGGTCACGTCGCTGATCGCGACGCGCTGCGCGGAGGTCCTGCGCCACTCCAGCTGGTCCTTGTCGTGAAGCTGTGCGGCAGCCGCCGACAGCACGTAGTAGCGGTCATGCGCCAGGCGGGTCACGGTGATTTCGCTCTCGATGAAACCCGCCGGTGTGAGCAGATGCGCCAATACGATGCCGCCGTCGTTCGCGGGAAGTCGGTTCGCGCAAATGCGCGCGAGAAAGTCCGCGGCATCAGGACCGCAAACCTCGAATTTCGCGAACGTGGACAAATCCATCAAGCCGACGCGCTCGCGTACCGCCAATGCTTCCTGGCGTACGTCTTCCCACCAATTGGACCTGAGCCAGGAGAAACGCTCTTCACCGGCGCCGCTGCGGTCGAACCAGCGCGGCCGTTCCCAGCCGAAGACCTGGCTGAATTGCGCACCTTGTGCCTTCAGCGTGTCATGCAGCGCGGACTTGCGCAGATCGCGGCCGACCGCATGCTGCTCGGCGGGTTTGAAGCAATAATACATATGTCGGTAATCTTCGAGCGCGGTGCGTCGGACAAATTCAGGAGTGGTCCAAGCGCCGAAGCGGCGCGGATCGAACTCGCGCATGTTGATCTCCGCTTGCCCGTGCATCATCCATTGCGCAAGATACTTTCCAGCCCCGCCGCCCTGGCAGATGCCGATGGAGGCGCCGCAATGCATCCAATAGTTGCGGGGCCCCGATGCGGGGCCGGACAGATACACCCCGTCGGGCGTGTGCGTGATCGCCCCGGAGATGACGGACTTCACTCCTGCCTCGCCGAACAGCGGCAGGCGGTGCGAGGCTTCTTCCAACCACGGCATGATGCGATCGAGTTCGGGGGCGACCAGCTCGCTTTCGAAGTTCCAGGGCGGCGCCAGATCATGCCAGCAGGAGTGCGCGGTTGCGGTTTCATACGGACCCACCAGCAGTCCGTGGCCTTCTTGGCGCAGGTATGAGTTCGAATAGGGATCGCGCACCACGGGCAGTTCCTTGCCGAGATTCCGCAATTGCTGCAGCGGTTCGGTGATGACGTAGTGATGCAGAAGATTGGAGATCGGCGCGACATGCCCGGTCCACGAGGCAACCACATCGCAGTAGCTTCCCGCGCAGTTCACCACGTGCTCGCACACGATGTTGCCGTGGTCGGTGATCACCTGCCATTCCCCAGAGGGCAGGAGCTCGATATCCGTGACGCGCGTGCCGCGGTGGATTTCAGCGCCGAGTTGACGTGCTCCGGCAGCCATTGCCAATGTGACGTCGGCCGGCGCGACATGACCGTCGCTCAACGTGAGGAACGCGGCCTTCACACCGAAGGTATCCAGATAAGGATGGTAGTCGGGGATCTCCGCGGGGCCGATGATGTGCGCTTCATAGCCCGCCAACTTCGCAATGCCGTGGATATGCTTGAGCCACAGCACTTCCTCGTCGGTGGTCGCGAGCCTCAGGCCGCCGCAGCCGTGCCAGCTGACTTGATGGCCCGTGAGTTCGCCCAATTTCGGATACAGCTGCGTGCCGTACAGATGCACCTTGGTCAGGTTTGCCGAGCCGTTGAACAGCGGGCACTGACCTGCGGCATGCCAGGTGGAGCCGGAGGTAAGCTCGCCTTTCTCCAGCAGCGCAATGTCGCGCCAACCGCCGAGCGCGAGGTGGTAGAGCAGCCCGACACCCATCACACCACCGCCGACGATGACGACGCGCGCGTGCGCCCTCACGATTTGATCCGACGGTTGCCCGGGTCGTACCAGGGCTCGAGCTGCACGAGCGCCGGATGACGCACACCGGCAACCTCGATCTCCCAGCGGCCCGACTCGAGCCAGGCTTTGGAGACTCCATCAGGCGAACTCACATAGCCCATCCCCAGGGACTTGCCCAAGCGGTGTCCCCAGGCTCCCGATCTGATCGATCCGAAGATCGATCCGTCGCGCACTATCGGCTCCTCGTGATGCAGCAGAGGCGCCGCCACGGAATCATCCACGAGCGCCACCTGCACCAATCGCTTGCGCGGCAGTCCTCGGCCGCGGTTCTCGAGCAGCGACTCGCGGCCGATGAATCCGCCCGGCTTGTCCCACGCGCAGGTGAACGCGAGACCGGACTCGAGCGGCGTGTCTTCATCGCCGATATCGTGACTCCAATGCCGATAACCCTTCTCGACGCGGCAAGCGGCCATCGCATGGTAGCCGGCGAGGCCGAGACCGAATGACGCGCCCGCTTCGATAAGCCGATCGAAGACGTCGAGGCAATGTTCGGCGGAGACGAACAACTCCCAACCCAGTTCGCCTACATAGGTCATCCGACCCGCGCGCACGCGCGCATAACCAATTTCGATCTCGCGGGACCAGCCAAAGGGGTGCGCCTCGTTCGACAGATCCGCGCCCGACAGCGCCGTCAGCAGCTCACGGCTTTTCGGACCCATGACGCCCAGCATCGCGATGCCGGCGGTGACGTCGGTGACTGCGCAGCGCCAGTTCCCGTGCAGCGCCACCTGGCGCTTCAACCACGACAGGTCCCGGGTCTGACAGATCGCCGACGTGACCACCATGAATTCTTCTTCCCCGAGACGGGTGACCGTCAGGTCCGCTTCGATGCCGCCGTGCTCGTTCAACCACTGCGTATACACGACTCTGCCCACCGGCACGTCCATGCTGGCCGTGGAAATGCGGTCGAGAAGACGGACCGCATCGGTCCCCTGCACCAAGAACTTGGCGAAGCTCGTTTGATCGAACAGTGCGACGCGATCGCGCACCGCGCGGCACTCCGATTGACAGGCCTCGAACCAATTCTGGCGGCCGTAAGAGTAGCGATATTCGGGGTTCGAGCCCGGCGATGCGAACCAATTCGGGCGCTCCCAGCCGGCCGTCTCGCCCATACACGCGCCGGCTGCGATCAGACGGTCATGCATCGGCGTGCGTCTTGCGCCGCGCGCGGTACGATATTGGTAGTGGGGCCAATGCATCGCGTAGAGGAGCCCCAGGGTTTCGACCGTGCGATCGTGAAGGTAGCGCCGGTTCGCCTGGAAAGGCATCACGCGGCGCACGTCGACGTCGCTCAAGTCCATCGGCGGATGGCGCTCGACGATCCACTGTGCGAGTACCTTGCCGATGCCGCCGCTTGCGGCGATGCCGACGGAGTTGAAGCCGCTCGCGACGAACAAATCGCGGACCTCCGGCGTTTCGCCCAAGTAGTAGCGGTCATCCGGAGTGAAGCTCTCCGGCCCGTTGAAAAAGAGCTGGATGCCGGCATCGGCGAGCGCCGGAACCCGCCTGATCGCGGCCTGCAGAATGGGTTCGAAGTGTTCGTTGTCCTCGGGCAGCGTATCGAAGCAGAAATCCTCTGGAATTCCCTTCATCCCCCACGGCTTGGCGACGGGCTCGAAACAGCCCATCAGGATCTTGCCGGCGTCCTCCTTGTAGTACGCGCACTCATCCTGGACGCGCAGCACGGGAAGGTTCTGGGGCAACCCCGGAATCGGTTCCGTGACGATGTAGAAGTGTTCCGCTGCATGCAGGGGCAATGCCACCCCGGCCTCGGCGGCCAACCGATGCGACCACATGCCGCCGCAGATCACGACCGTATCGGCACGGATATCGCCCTGTGCGGTTTTCACGCCGATCGCGCGACCTCTTTCGGTCAGCACGCGGACGACCGGGGTATGTTCGAAGAATCGTGCGCCGCGCTGCTTCGCGCCTTTGGCGAGGGCGTTCGCCGTGTCGATCGGATTCGTCTGCCCATCCTTGGGCAGGTACACCCCGCCCACGATGTCGCCGACTTCGAGCAGCGGCCAACGCTCCTTGATTTCTCCCGGCTGCAGCGAATCGATTCTCAAACCGAACGTTCTGCCCATCGATGCACCGCGCCTCAGTTCCTCGAGGCGTTCCGCAGTATTGGCGACGCTGATCGAACCGTTCTGCTTGAAGCCGGTGGCTTGTCCTGTCTCAGCCTCGAGGGAGCCGTACAAATCGGCACTGTACTTGGCCAGCTCCGTGAGGTTGCGGGTCGCACGCAGCTGGCCCACGAGCCCGGCCGCATGCCAGGTGGTGCCGCAGGTGAGCTGCTTGCGCTCGAGCAGCAGGACGTCGGTCATGCCGATTTTGGTCAGATGATAGGCAAGAGAGCAGCCCGCGATGCCGCCGCCGATGATGACGACCGTGGCGCGATCCGGCAAGGAATGAGCGGGCGGCGGCATGTGGATATTCCGGTTCAAGTATCGAGGAGCTGATCGAGTCGAACGGCGGCCGCGCGGCGGTGTCCCTCCATGCCCTCGGTCGCGCTCTGGCGCATCGCAGGCGGCGCCACGGCCTCGACCCCCGACTGTTCCAGCCATTGATGCGTGCAGATCTTGAGGAAGGAACCCACCCATAGACCACCCGTGTAGCGGCCGGCGCGCATCGTCGGCAGCGTATGGTTGGTCCCGCAGCACTTATCCGAGTAAACGACGCTGGCACGCTGCCCGATGAACAATGAACCGTAGTTGCGGAGCTTCTTGGCCATTGCATGCGGGTCACGGGTGTGCACCTCGAGATGTTCGGGAGCGATGTAATCGGCATACGCGATCATCGCCGCCTCGTCGCGGCAGTGGACGATCTCGCCTGCGTCCCGCCAGGCGATGCCCGCCACATTGGCAGTCGGCAGCGTCAGGAGCTGCGCGTGCACACGCGCCAAGGTTTGCACCGCCACCTCTCGGTCGGTGGTGATCAGGCCGACGCGGGTATGGACATCGTGTTCCGCCTGGGCCAAAAGGTCGATCGCAAGGATCTCCGGATCCGCAGTGCCGTCGGCAACGATGAAGATCTCGCTCGGGCCGGCGAGCTGATCGATCCCGACTTGGCCGAACACCTGCCGCTTGGCCTCGTTCACGTAGGCATTGCCGGGCCCGACGATCTTGTCGACCTGCGGGATGGTTTCGGTACCGAAGGCCATGGCCGCGATCGCTTGAGCGCCGCCGACCCGAAAGATTCGGTCGGCGCCGGAAAGGTGGCAGCCCGCGATCATGGCGGGGTGCGCATTGGGCGGCAGGCAGGCGATCACCTCATCGCAGCCCGCCACTTTCGCCGGTACGATGGTCATGAGCGGAGCGGACAGGATCGGGTAGCGTCCTCCGGGAACGTAGGCACCGATGCGCTCGATGGGAATGACGCGATGACCCAGATGGACACCCGTCAAGTGAGTCACTTCCAGCGGCAGGATCGTGGCGCGCTGCGCCTCTGCGAACGCCCGCACCTGGGCGATCGCGAATTCGGTGTCGGTGCGCGTCTGGGCAGCGAGCGCAGATACCGCGGCAACGCGTTCGGCCGTGCTGACCTCGAGGGTCTGCCCGTCGTAGTTGTCGAAGCTCTTGGCGTAGCGGCGCACGGCAAGATCGCCTCCGTCGCGAACCGCCCGAATGATGCCGCGGACCACGGTTTCAATCTCGTCCATCGCGTCAGGGCGCACGGCGGGAGACTTGATGTATTCAAGCTGCGAGCGAAAAGATTGCATGAGTCATTCCGTAAATTCGAGTCATCGGCAACGGCCGCGGGCGCTCACCGGCCACAGCGCCTTCAGAACACCTCCCTCCACGACGTGGTAAGTGTCATACAGATTCACCGTCGGGTCGCAATGCGGCGCGGTCAACGTGATCACATCGCCCAGTTTGGGCCGTTGCGCACCGTGCGGCAAAGTTATGGCCCCATGTTCATCGCCCATGAACGTGAAGCGGGATCCCGCGGGGGCGCCGGCGACCACAGCGGGCGCGCCGGCGTCGGACGCAAATGCCTTGAGACCGCCGTCCACCGTGACCATTCCAGCCGTGTTCGCGCTGATGACCCGTGTGTCGACGAACAATGCCGGCTCGTAGGCCGCGCTACCCGGCTCGCCGAGCTCGCATGCCAGGTATTGCTCATCCATGAAAATATAGGAGCCCACTTGAAGCTCCGTGAACAAGCCCAGCGCGGCGTCGATACGATGCGTGCCGGTGCCGCCGCCCGTCACGATGGCCGGAGCAGCATCGGCCAGGCTAAGCTCCTCTATGACGGCGCGCAGGTAGCCGGCTCGCTCGATCACGGCCGCCCTGCGCGCCGCAAAGCCCTCGATGTGCTGCTCCGGTCCGCAGTAGAACTGCACGCCTGCATAGAAAAGTGAGGGCGCGGCACGGATGGCGGCGGCCAAGGTCACGGCAGCGCCCGCCGAGGTCACGCCGGTGCGATGACTGCCGGGGTCGATGTCGATGATGATGCGCAAGCGAGCGCCGCCGCCCTCGGCCGCCCGGGCAAGATCCAAGACATTGTCAGGGTTGTCGACCACGACCGTGAGGTCCGGGACCCGCGCTGCAAGGGCGACGAGGCGGGCGATGCCCGGTGCCGAAACCACGGGCGAGGTGATATGCAAACCCGTGAGGCCGGCTTCCGCCAAGACCTCCGCCTCGCCCAGCTTCGCGCAACAGAGTCCGACGGCGCCCGCGCCGATCTGCCGGCGCGCGATATCGACGCTCTTGTGGGTTTTGGTGTGCGGACGCAAGTTCAACCCGGCCTCACGCGCGAACGCCGCCATGCGTTCGATATTGCGGTCGAGCGTCTCCCTGTCGATGATCAGCGCCGGGGTGTTCAATCGGCGCCTCGAGTCCGCGGCTCCGATCAGAGGAGCATGAAGCTCCAAGTCATTCATCGACGTCGCAAATGGTCACGTCAAGCTGAATGCGCAAATCTTGTTGCCGTCCAGATCACGAAAATAGGAGAAATACATCTTGGGACCGCGCTCACCCGGGGCACCCTCATCGGAGCCGCCGAGCGAGAGGGCCTTGGCGTGAAAGCCGTCCACTTCCTTACGGGTGTCGAAGCGAAATGCGAACATGGCGCCATTACCCACGGTCGCCGGTTTCTTGTCATAGGGACCCAGCACGCCGAAGGTCGGATTACCATCCTTGCCATAAATGCGGCCCCCGGAAGGGTGATCGAACAGCTTGCCGAGTCCGGCTGAACCCAAGAGTGCATCGTAGAAAGCCTTCGCTTCAGTCAACTTGTTCGAGCCCACAGTGCAATAACTTATCGTTGCCATTTTGATTTTCTCCCGATGCGCGATTGCCCAAAAAATGCGGATCCAACGTGCCTGCCGGATTTTGCCCGCAATGCGCCATCAAGGGAAGCGCCGCGCGGAC